>FTAG01001851.1_pt1 | contig 15551 bp, 14 predicted proteins | sample 1638911 | NCBI WGS metagenome assembly FTAG01 (sample SAMEA3914813, study PRJEB12502) | metagenome | biome: forest; material: soil | place: Canada | collected 2011-07-07 | depth 0.3 m
CCTGACGCTGGACGCTTCGGCATCCTGCCTCGCCCCGCGCCAAACAGGCGCGGGCCAAGGTCCGACGCAGGCTGTGATGCTCGGCGCAGTTACGGGGGGGACGTCAAAAGCAACGGCAACAGCCAAAACACAGCAACGTCAAAAGCCAAGCGCCGCTGCTCTTAAACCCCCACCCGCGCCAACACCACCGCCGAAACCCCCCGCGCCGCCTTCTGCTCATCCGGATTCTGGTACGAGTGCGGCAGATTCCCCGGAAACCCCACTACATCCCCTGGCGCGAGGTCATAGCGATCCCCCGCCACAAATATCGTCACCCGCCCGCTCAGGCAGGTGAAGTACTCGCGCGTCCCCGGCAGGTGCGGCATGCCGCGCATCAAACCGCCGGGGGCGAAGTCCATCAGGGTGAGGATCTCGTCGGGTACCGGTTCCGGTACCAGCGGGCGCTGGCTCACGCCCTGGCCGCGGTTGGTGGTTTCGATCTCGCTGCCCTGCCACTTGCGCACCTTGGCGCGCGGCGAGGCCAGCAGTTCGTCGATCGGCACGCCCAACGCGCCGGCCACCTTGAGCAGCACGGCCAGCGAGGGATTGCCGGCGCCGGACTCGAGGTTGGCCACGGTGGAGCGCGGTACGCCAGCGGTCTTGGCCAGCGCGCCCTGGGTCAGTCCGCGCACGTGGCGCAGAGCGGCGAGATTGCGCGAGAGGTGTATGGCGACTTGTTCGGGCTCGTCCATTCCGCCGACTTTCCGCCATCCCGCTGGACATGGCAATGGGATCGGCGGGATGCCGCCCATAGCATGCTCCCATCGAAACCAGGAGGCGGCGGATGAAACACGAAATCGAAACGGCGCAGCGCTTCAGCGGCCTGCGCGCGGCCATTACCGGCGGTACCTCGGGACTGGGCCTGGCGCTGGTGCGCGAGCTGCGCGCGCGCGGCGCGCAGGTGGCCTTCGTGGCGCGCGAGCGCGAGCGGGTCGAGGAGGTGACGGCGGCGACCGGCGCGCTCGGCATCGTCGGCAACGTCGCCGACAAGGATTCCATCCACCGTATCGCCCTGCAGATCGGCGGCGGCCTCGGCGGGCTGGACCTGCTGGTCAACAACGCTTCGGCCCTGGGCCAGGTGCCGCTGGCCCTGCTCGCCGACACCGGCTGCGAGGCGCTGGAGTACGCCCTGGCCACCAACCTGCTCGGCCCGTTCCGGCTGGGCAAGGCCCTGCTCGGCGCGCTCGCCGCTTCGGCGCGCGAGGGGCGCGGCGCGGTGATGCTCAACATCTCCAGCGACGCCGCGATCAATCCCTATCCACGCTGGGGCGCCTACGGCGCCAGCAAAGCGGCCTTGCACCACCTGAGCCGCATCTGGCAGGAGGAGCTGGCGGAGGAGGGCGTACGCGTGCTCTCGCTCGATCCGGGCGACATGGACACGCCGCTGCACAAGCTCGCCGTGCCCGAGACCGATCCGGCCAGCCTCAAGCGGCCCGATGCCGCCGCGCGCGAACTGTTGGCCGCGGTGGAGCAGGCGCTGCCGCGGCCGCGCACGGCCGTCCCCGCGCGCAGTCCCATCTTCACGTTCTGAACGGAGCCCGCATGAAGGCCGCCGATCAAGCCATCCAGCGTCCGCCGCAAGCCAGGCTGCTGCACCTGGATGCCTGCGGCCGCCTGCAACACCTGCCGCGCCGCGACTTCGCCAGTCTGCTGCGCCCCGGCGACCTGGTCATCGCCAACGATGCCGCCACCCTGCCGGCCAGCCTGCACGGTACGCATCTGCCCAGCGGCGCCGTGATCGAGGTGCGCCTGGCCGGGCGCGCCTCGCTGGCGCCGCAGGATGTGCTGGAGTTCACTGCCGTGGTGTTCGGCGCCGGCGACTACCGCAGCCGCACCGAGGACCGCCCCGCGCCGCCGCCGCTGCGGCGCGGCGAGCGCCTGCGCCTGGGCCCGCTGACGGCCCGCATCGACCGCCTGCTCGACCATCCGCGCCTGGTGCGGCTGCGCTTCGAGCATGCCCCCGCCGACGTCTGGGCCGGGCTCGCCGCGCAGGGCCGGCCGATCCAGTACGCGCACCTGCCGGCGCCGCTGCAATTGTGGGACGTCTGGACCGCCGTGGCCGGCGTGCCCGCGGCGTTCGAGCCGCCTTCCGCCGGCTTCGTGCTCGACTGGGGTCTGCTGGCGCAGCTGCGCCGCCGCGGCATCGCCTTCGCCACCCTGACCCACGCCGCCGGCATCTCCTCCACCGGCGACGCCGCGCTGGATGCGCGCCTGCCGTTCGACGAGCCCTACCGCATCCCCGGGTCCACCGCCGCCGCGATCCGCGCCGCGCGCATGCGCGGCGGCCGCGTCATCGCCATCGGCACCACCGTGGTGCGCGCGCTGGAGCACGCCGCGCACCGCGACGGCACGGTGCCGGCAGGCGAGGGTCTGGCGACGCAGCGCATCGGCCCGGCCAGCCGGCTGCGCGTGGTGGATGCGATTCTCTCCGGTACCCATGAGGTGGGCAGCAGCCACTATCAACTTCTGCGCGCTTTCGCCGGGGAGGCGGCGCTGCGTCGCGCCGATACGGCGCTGGAGAGTGCCGGCTACAGCACGCATGAGTTCGGCGATTCGGTGCTGGTTGAGCGAAGCTTTGCCAAGGCTACGGTGCGTGCCGGAGCTTTGCGCTTGCCGCGAGGGATCCGTGTATGGCGGGGTGATTGTGCTGGGGGCTACGCGGCCTGCTGAAGTGACAGATGCCCGAAGCGGGCGTCTTCCGCCCCGCGCACGGGACAGTTCTGGCACCCTATGCGCGGAGATCCGCCACCAGGGAACATGAGGATGCGATGGACAACACGCTGCTGATCGGCAAGGGCGACACGCAGCAATGGCTGCCGGCGCAATACGCCAATCGCCACGGCGTGCCCGGCTCGCTGACCAGGCGCTGAGCGTCCCCCACGCACCTTTCAGACGATATGTTCATGCGCGGCACTAGCGGGCAGCGAGCTTCGCTGCTGCACCTCCTGCCCCCGCTGGTATTGCTGGTCGGCGCCGCGGTGCGGCTGCAAACCGTGTTGAATCCGGATGTGGCCTGGCTGCTGGTAGCGGCCGGCCGGATGCTGGACGGCGGCAGCTACGCCCGGGACTTCTTCGAAATCAACATGCCCTGGTCCATCGCCGCCTACATCCCGCCAAATCTGCTGGCGCGGTTCCTGGGATGCTCGATCCCGCATGCACTGACGCTGTGGACCCTGCTGCTGGCGCTGCAAAGCGCCTTGCTGTGCCTGCTTGTGTCGCCGCCGGCCGGGGTTGCGGACCAGGGCCACAAGCCGCTGTCGGCGGTGTACCTGCTGTTCGCGCTGATTTTTCTGCCGCTCGGCGATTTCGGCCAGAAGGAGCACCTGGCCGTCATGCTGTTCCTGCCGTTCCTGTTCCACCTCGCACGGGACCAGGCCGCCGGGAAACTGCTGCGTATCTACATCTCGGCACTCGCGGCGTTCGGCTTTTTCATGAAGCCGCATTTCGCCCCGCTTCCGGCGCTGCTGTTCGCGGCGGCGGCGTATCGTCGCAGGTCGCTCGCGCCGTTGCGCTCGACCGAAGCGCTGGTACTGGTGCTCGCTGCGCTTGCGGACGCCATCCTGGTCATGGTTCGTTATCCCGACTGGTTCCGGTGCGCCGACTGGGCGCAGGATCTCTACAGCGCCTATCGCAGCCCTCAATGGCAATGGGTGCTGCTGACCCCGCAGACCGGGCTCCTCGCGCTGATGGCTGTACCTTGTCTGGCGCGTGCCTGGGCCGATCGCGCATACCGTGCCGCGGCATGGCCCCTGCTGCTGGCCGCGCTGTACTCGGCCCTGGCCTACATGCTGCAGTTCAAAGGCTGGAGCTACCAGCTGCTGCCGGCGCTGGTGACGATGTTCGTCGCCCTCGGGCAGTCGTTTCTGATTCGGCCCGCGGCGGCTCCCGGCGGCGGCCGCGCCTGGCTAGTCGCGGCCGCCGCGGCTTGCCTGCTGGTCCTCGCGCAGGTGGCGGTGATGAACCGGCAATTGCCGAAAGCCTCCAACCTCGCCAAGACCAATCTGGCGCCGGTCGCCCTCGGCCTGTCCTTCGCGCCCAAGGGAGGATATGTCTACGTCTTCACCACCAACATGACTCCGGCATTTCCCACGGTGGTCCTGCTGGACCTGAAGTGGGCGTCGCGCTTCGCCACTCTCTGGCCGCTGGCGGGTATCGCCGCGGATCGTCCCGAAGCGGCCGACAGCGCCTACGCGCAGGGCCTGGCCCAGGCGGTGACCGAGGACTTCCTGCGTTACCGGCCGGACGTGGTGCTGGTGGACCTGCGCGACGACCAGTTCGGCTTGCCGCGGCATTACGACATCCTCGGCTTCTTCCTGCGCGACAATCACTTTGCCTCGGTGTGGCGTGACTACCGGCAGTTCGGCGCGGTCGATGGCTACGCCGTATACCGGCTCGCCCCGGCACCGCCGGTTCGCGGCAAATAGTGCCGCCGGGGCTTACGGCCCCGTCAAGTGCAGCTCACTCTCCTTCGCCGCCTGCACTTCCGTGTCGTGGAACGGGAAGCGGTACCACTGCTTCTGCGAGTAAGCCTGGGTGTAGTCCGAGTAGTGCGGGTTGGCCGGATCGGTGGACTCGGAGTAGGTGATGAAGCCTTCGGCGTGCACGCCGCCACTGTCCCAGGTCACGGTCTGGATGTAGCTGTTGCCGAAGTCGATGTCGTAGCCGTTCTTGCCCAGACCGTTGGAATAGGCGGTGGTGAAGATGCCCATCGGGTCGCCTTCGCCGCCGAAGATCGGGATGCGCGCGCCGCCGGGCGCGGTGTTGACGCCGGACTGCTGGATGTCGCCGAGCCTGGCGTTGAAATCCAGGCCGGCGCTCTGCACCGCCGTCTGGGCGTCGCTCAGGGCCTGCTGCACCTGGAGATCGGAAGTGTTGAGGCCGCGCGGCGTGTTGACCGGGTCGCCGGCGCTGAACGGCACGTTCCAGACCGGCAGGGACGCGGCCGAGACGCGGCGCCAGAACTCCTGCCACACCGGGAAGCCCACCGAATCCAGGTTTGCGCCCTGGTCCCACTGCCGCAGCGAGGCGCAGGCGGCGCTGACGTCGAACAGCCCGGCGCGCGGGCACATGCCGCTCAGCACGTCGTTCAGCGCCAGCTCGCCGCTATAGACGTGCGAGGACAGGTCCACATCCTGCAGCTGCGGCAGGGTGAAGCCGCTGCCGGCGCGGCCGTCGGTGCCGGCGATACGGCGCTGCGCCTGCAGTATCCCCAAGCGCGTGCGCAGGGTGCGCTGGGTGTTCTCGCTGCCGATGATGCGGGCGAAGCCGGTCAGCGGCTGCGCCGGGTTGGTCAGCCAGTAGCTGTCGTTCATGTTCGCCACGAAATCCTGGCGCTCCAGCACCGGCAGGTGCGAGGGGCCGAAGATGCCGGGGACGGGTGCGTCGGCGTCGGTGTCCCAGGCGCAGTCGGCGCGGCTGCCGTCGAGCAGCGGCAGGCCGGGCTGGAGCTGGGCCAGCACCAGGGCCAGGGGCTGGGCCGAGCAGGACTGCACCTTGGCGTCGGACACGTTCGGCACCACGCTGATGTCGCCGTAGTAGGCGTCGCCGCCGGGGCCGGAGGCCACGGTGTTGACCCAGGGCACGCCGAGCACGGATTTGTGCAGCTGCTTGAACTCGTCGAAGCTCTGCGCCGTGTTCCAGCGGTAGAACTGGTTGATCAGGCGCGTGTTCTCCAGGTTCGCGTCGCGCATGGTGTAGCCCAGCACATTGCTCCAGCCCAGCACCGGCAGGCCCAGCGCGCTGATGCTGACCATCGGGCCGTAGCGGCTCTTGTACAGCGTGCGGGTCTGCGTTTGCGTGCTGCCGTCCGGCATCAGCACCTGGATGCTCAGCGGCACCGCCGTCATGTCGACGAAGCCGCCGTTGTACAGGTACTGGGTCGGCTTGAGCGGGTTGATGATCAGCTGGTACAGGGTGAAGCGGTACGCGGTGGAGACGGTGTGGCTCCAGGCGAAGTGGTCGTTGAAGCCGATGTTGATCACCGGCACGCCGTACAGCGAAGAGCCCTCGATGTCGAACCTGCCCGGAATGCTCAGCTGTGAGATGTACAGGCGCTCGGTGCCGGTCCAGGGGAAGTGCGGGTTGCCCAGCACCATCGTCGAGCCATCCTGCGTCGCCTGCGGGCCGAGCGCGTACATATTGCTGCCGAACTTCTTCTGCTTGAGCTTCTCGAACGGCAGGTCGGCGGCGCGCACCTGTGCCAGTGCGCGGCGCTCGCGCTTGAGCTCCGCCGGCAAGGACACCGCAGTCGGTGGCAGGCCCAGCGCCGGCGGCTGCGCCGTGGCGATCTCGGTGGTCAGCGCCGAGGAGCTGGCGATCACCGCCAGGCGGATGAAGCGGCGATACTCGTCCGCCTCGGTGATATTGGTGAGCCAGGCCGCGTTGGCGCAGGCGGCATGGCGGCCCGGGTGTTGGCCGGCCTTGAGCTCGTTCATGTAGCGGTTGAAGCCGGCGACATAGCCCAGCACCGCCTGCTGCACGTCCGGCGCGGCGGCGGCCTTGAAACCCGCCACGTTGGCATCGCTGGCGATCAGCTTCCAGAAGTAGTCGCTGTCGACATTGTTGGCGGTAACCGGCACGGCGGGAATGCTGTAGCTGCCGCTGCCGCCCAGGTACTGCGAACGCTGGCCGCGCGTGGTCAGGGTGTCGTCCATCATCACGCACAGGTTGTCCTCGGCGAAGGCATAGCCGTAGCCGTAGCCCAGGCTGCCGAAGTCCTTGGCCTTGATGTGCGGGATGCCGTATTTGGTGCGGGTCACCGTCACGTCGTACTTCGCCGCGCTGCCGCCGGAGCTGGAATCGCCGCCGCCGCCGGATCCCGCGACCGGGCTGGAACTGCCGCAGGCCGCCAACAGCACCAGAGCCAGCATGGCGCCGGCGCGCTTCAGGAAATTCATCAAGCCCTCCGAGCCATTGTTACGTACCGGGTCTTACGCCCGTGCTGGTGTCAACTCTAACATCGCGGCCCTGCCCTCCAGGGAGGGCAGGGCCATTTCGCACTAGTTCAGCTTACTGCGCCGGCTTGGCGTAGGGCCCAAGCTGCAGCTTCTGCATGTAGCGGTCGCGCAGCTCGGTCTGGCGGCTGCGCATCGGCACTTCCACGCCTTCGATCAGCACCGTGCGCGGGAAGCTGGTGGTCTCCAGCGGATCGCCGTCCCATATCACCACGTCGGCGATCTTGCCCGCTTCCAGGCTGCCGAGAGTGCCGTCGACGCCATAGACGCGCGCCGGGTTGAGGGTGATGGCGGCCAGCGCCGCCTCGCGGTCGAGGCCGTGCACCACGGCGTTGCCGGCAAGCTGGCGCAGGTTGCGCGCGTTGTGGCTGCCGAAGCCGTCGTCGAGCGTGATCGCCAGCAGCACCCCGGCTTTCTGCAGCAGCGCGGCAGCATCGGCGCGCGCGGCCAGGCTCTCGAAATGCTGCGGCAGGTCCAGGCGCGGGTCGAGGATCACCGGCACCTTGCGCTCCGCCAGCTGCGGCGCCACCAGCCAGGCCTCGGCGCCGCCGCGCACCACCAGGCGGAGGTTGTTGTCCTCGGCGAATTTCAGGGCGCCGAGAATGTCGCTGGCGCGGTTGACGTAGACCACCAGCGGCTCCTCGCCGGCCAGCACCGGCTTGAGCGCCTCCACGTCGAGCTGGCTCAGCTCGCTCGGCCGGTCCGGGTTGAGGCGCGGCGTACCGGCGCGGCGCACCTCCTCCAAGTACCCGCGCAGGGTGGCCCAGGTGGCGCTGCGCGAGCCGCCGGCCAGCTTGGCCCCGCCTTCGCCCAGCTCCGCGTACATTGCGGCCTTGGGCTTCACCAGCCAGTTCGACAGGCTGCCGAGCGAGATCACCGCGCCCTGCCCGGCGAACAGGCTGTCGTTGCCGTTCTCCGGCGCGGTCACGGCGCGGGTCAGGCCCTCGATGCGGTTCACCGGGATCAGGGTGCTGCGCGGGTTGAAGGCATCGGCCGCGTCCAGCGCCGCCCCCAGATGCGGCTTCCTCGATGCGCTGTCGTCGCTTTCGGAGACGCCGTCGATCTCCTTGATGCCGAGGCTGGTGTAGGCGTCGAACAGTCCCGGCGTCACCGGCTTGCCGCCGGCGTCGATGACGCGCGCGCCCGGCGGCGGCGACAGGTTCTCACCCACCGCCTCGATGCGGTGGTCGCGGATCAGCAGGGTGCCGTGGGTGATGACCCCGGCGCGGCCCAGCGTGTGGACCTCGGCATTGGTGATGGCGATGCTGTCGGCCAGGGTGAGGCTGGGCAGCAACGTGGCGAATCCAAGCACTGGCAGGATTTTCTTCTTCATGGCATCTCCTCACCCTGGCCGAGGATGCCGAGCTTGAAATCGCTGTCCGGCAATTGCGGCGGATGGGCGCGGTCGTAGCGCAGCACGCCGTCGATATAGACCAGGTCGGCCTGGCTGTAGACCGAGAAGGGGTCCTCGCTCCACACCACCACGTCGCCGTCCTTGCCCGACTCCAGCGTGCCGACCTTGTCGGCCACGCCCAGGGCCTTGGCCGGGTTGGCGGTGATCCAGCGGATCGCGCGCTCCCGTGGAATATCCAGCCCGGCGCGCCATCCCGCCGCCATCGCCTTGCCCGCTTCCTGGTTGAGCCTCTGGATGCCGATCGGATCGTCGGAATGCACTGTGGCGCAGGCCCCGGCGGCGTCGACCAGGGCGATGTTCTCGCGGATGCCGTCGTAGGCTTCCAGCTTGAAGCCCCACCAGTCGGCCCACATCACCGCGCAGGTGTCGGCGGCCTTGAGCAGCGGGCCGATCTTGTAGGCCTCCACCGCGTGGTGGAACGCGGCGATCCTGAACTTGAACTCCTGCGCCACGTCGAGCATGGTCGCCATCTGGTCGGCGCGGTAGCAGTGCATCTCCACCAGGATCTTGCCGTCCAGCACATCGGCCAGCGTGTCCATGCCGATGTCGCGGTCCGGGCCCTTGTCCTTGCCTTTCTTCGCGGCGTCGCGCTTGGCCTTGTATTCGGTCGCCTTGGCGAAGGCGGCGCGGTAGCCGGCGACGTCGCCCATCCAGGTCGAGGGGAATTGTCCCTTGCTGCCGTAGACGCGCTTGGGATTCTCGCCGCAGGCCATCTTCAGCACCTGCGGCGCGCCGGGGAACTTCATTTCCTGGTAGGTGGTGGCCGGCACGTTCTTGAGCAGGGTGCCGCGGCCGCCGATCAGGTTGGCCGAGCCGGGCAGGATCATCATCGAGGTGACGCCGCCGGCGCGCGCCTGCTCGAAGCCGGGGTCCTGCGGCCACACCGCGTGTTCCGACCAGACGTTGGGCGTGGTCGGGCTGGTGGCCTCGTTGCCGTCCTCGGTGGCCCACACCTCGGGCGAGGGGTACACGCCCAGGTGCGAATGCGGGTCGATGATGCCGGGCGTGACCCAGCGGCCCTGGGCGTCCACCACCGCGGTGCCGGCCGGGGCGACGATGCCCTTGCCGACCTGGGCGACCTTGTGGTCCTGGATCAGCACGTCGCCGTCATCGATACGGCTACCGGTGCCGGTGAGCACGATGGCGTGCTGGATCAGCACCGCTTCCGCCGCCGGCGGGGCATAGGTGGAGGAGTAGGGCTCGCGCCCCTTGCCCTTGTTCTGGTCGCCGCAGGCCCCGACCACGAGCGCCGCCAGCGCCGCGGCGCAGAAATGCCGTCGCATCGTTCGCACTCCCCGCTGAATTCGCTGCAGATTAGCAGGCCCGGCGGCCTCGGCGCTGCCTCATCCCCGGTACGGAGGAGGCTCCCCGGGTGCGGCGCGGTATACTGCATCCCCGATTTTCCGGTTCTTTCCATTCCGCCAGCCGCGAGAATCATGAGCGCTCCCGCCCACAACGACGCCCGGAATGACGAGCTGCGCGACGCCACGCGTCCCGCGCCTGATGCCGTTCTGGTCCAGATCGCCGACTACGTCTGGAATCACCAGGGCTTCTCCGACGAGGCCCTGAGTACGGCGCGCTACTGCCTGATCGACACCCTGGGCTGCGGCCTGCAGGCGCTGATCTACACCGGCTGCACCAAGCTGATGGGGCCCGTGGTGCCGGGCGCCACCATGAGCGGCGGCGCGCGCGTCCCAGGCACTGCTTATGTGCTGGACCCGGTGACCGCCGCGTTCAACATCGGCTGCATGATCCGCTACCTGGACTTCAACGACACCTGGCTGGCGGCGGAGTGGGGCCACCCCTCCGACAATCTCGGCGGCATCCTCGCCGTGGCCGACTACCTGTCGCGCAGGAACGTCGCCGAAGGCAAGCCGGCGCTGACCCTGCGCACCGTGCTGGAAGGCATGATCATGGCGCACGAGATCCAGGGTGTGCTGGCCCTGGAGAACGGCTTCAACCGCGTCGGCCTGGACCACGTGCTGCTGGTGCGCGTCGCCTCCACCGCCGTGGTCACCAGGCTGCTCGGCGGCTCGCGCGAGGAGATCCTCGCCGCCCTGACCCAGGCCTTCGCCGACGGCGGCGCGCTGCGCACCTACCGCCACGCACCGAACGCCGGCTCGCGCAAGTCCTGGGCCGCCGGCGACGCCACCGCGCGCGCCGTGCTGCTGGCCCTGCGCACCCTGCGCGGCGAGATGGACATCCCCACCGTGCTCAGCGCCAGGACCTGGGGCTTCCAGGACTCGCTCAATCGCGGCAAAGCCATCACCCTGGCGCGCCCGCTGGGCGATTACGTGATGGAAAATGTTCTTTTCAAGATCAGCTTCCCGGCCGAGTTCCACGCCCAGACCGCGGCGGAATGCGCCATGACCCTGCATCCGCAGGTCAAGGACAGGATCGACCGGATCAGGAAGATCACCATCCGCACCCACGAGTCGGCGATCCGCATCATCGACAAGAAGGGCAAGCTCGCCAACTTCGCCGACCGCGACCACTGCATCCAGTACATGACCGCCGTGCCGCTGATCTTCGGCCGCCTGACGGCTGACGACTACGAGGACGCGGTCGCCGCCGATCCGCGCATCGACGTGCTGCGCGAGAAGATCGAGTGCGTGGAGGACCCGCAGTTCACCCGGGACTACCTCGACGCCGACAAGCGCTCCATCGCCAACGGCATCACCGTCGAGTTCGACGACGGCACCAGGCTGGATGAGGTCGTGGTGGAATACCCGATCGGCCACCGCCGCCGCCGCAAGGAAGGCATCCCCCTGCTGGTGGAGAAGTTCCGGCGCAACCTCGCGCTCAAGATCGCCCCGAAAAACGCCGACAGGATCCTGCACCTCGCCGGGGACCAGGCGCGCCTGGAAGCCACGCCGGTGCAGGACTTCGTCAGCCTGTTCGTGGTGTAAATGGCCAGAGCAGATGGGTAAGGAAGCTCAAACGCTCGAAGCGGGACTCGCGGCGCTGGCCTTGCCGGCGCCGCTTTCCGCCGCGCTGCTCGCCTATCTCGAGGAACTGGAGAAATGGAACGCCGCCTATAACCTCACGGCGATCCGCGATGCGCGGGAGATGGTCACGCGCCACCTGCTCGACAGCCTGGTGATGCACCTTTATGTCAAAGACCCGCTGCTCGACGTCGGCAGTGGCGCCGGCCTGCCTGGCATCCCGTTGGCCCTCGCCCTGCCGGACCTGCAGGTCACCGTGCTGGACAGCAACGGCAAGAAGGCGCGCTTCCTGCGCCATGCCGTGCGCGCGCTCAAGCTGCCCAACGTCGCGGTGGTGGAAGCGCGGGTCGAGGATTACCACCCGGCGCAGCCGTTTGCGGCGATCACCTCGCGCGCCTTCGCCTCGCTCGGCGATTTCTTCAGGCTCACCACCCACTTGCTGGCGCCGGATGGCCAGTGGCTGGCCATGAAAGGTAAGCTGGACGACTCTGAGATGCAGAATCTGCCCGCTGGGGTCGGGATCGTGGACATCAAAGCCTTGAAAGTGCCCGGCCTGGCCGAGGCGCGTCATCTGGTCGTCGCCGCCCGCGCATGAGACTTCTTGTGTCAATTGCCGAACGAAATCTCATGCCCCCGCGCCGGCGTCGACTCGCCACGCCAGGATCTCCATGCCATGCGTGGGGCCCCTCCACGCTGCTCGCGACTTCATGAGCCACGTCATCGCCGTAGCCAACCAGAAGGGCGGGGTGGGCAAGACCACTACCGCGATCAACCTCGCCGCCTCGCTGGCCGCGACCAAGCGGCGCGTGCTGCTGGTCGACCTCGACGCCCAGGGCAACGCCACCATGGGCGTGGGCGTGGACAAGTACAAGCTCTCCAGGACCACCCGCGACGTGGTGCTGGAAAAGGCCAAGGCGGCCGATGTGGTGATGTTCCTGCCCAGCCTCGGTTTCTCCATCATGCCCGCCAACGGCGACATGACCGAGGCCGAGATCAAGCTGCGCGATGTCGCCGCCGGCGACTTCGCCCTGAAAGCGGCGCTGGAAGAAATCGCCGCCGACTACGACTACGTCTTCCTCGACTGTCCGCCGGCGCTGTCCAAGCTCACCGTCAACGCCTTCGTCGCCGCCAACGGCGTGCTGATCCCGATGCAGTGCGAGTACTACGCGCTGGAGGGCCTCACCGCCCTGGTCGACACCATCAACAAGATCCGGCGCGTGATCAATCCGGGCCTGGAGATCGAGGGCATCCTGCGCACCATGTACGACCCGCGCAACAACCTCGCCAACGACGTCTCGGCGCAGCTGCTCGAACACTTCGGCGACAAGGTCTACCGCACCATGGTACCGCGCAACGTGCGCCTGGCCGAGGCACCCAGCCACGGCCTGCCGGTGATCGGCTACGACCCCGCCTCCAGCGGCGCCAAGGCCTACCTGGCCCTGGCCGGCGAGGTGCTGCGCCGGCATGACGGCGGGCAACTGCCGCTGGGGTGAGGGCCAGGCGGCCATCGCCGTTATGCAACGCAGCCAAGGGTTTCGCTGTCTGTAGTAGCGCGGCCCATGGCCGCCGTGTTTTGCAACAAGCGGAGCCGGAAGAAAAAAGCCGGCGGGCACGGCCCGCCCTACGGAGCGCGCGATGTCCTACGTCAACAAAAACCTGCTGCCCGGCGAAACCGTCACCTGCACCGGGCGGCTGCACTGGATCATCTATCTCAAGCCGCTGCTGATCGTCGCCCTGGGTGTGACGGTGTTGCTGGCCACGCTCCTGTTCCCCGACCAGCTGCCGAGAAAACTGTGGATCTGGGGCGCCGCGGCGGTCCTGGTCGGCGCCGTGGCGGCGATCCCGGTCCTGCTCTCCGCCTGGTCCACCGAACTGGTGGTGACCTCGGTGCGCATCATCGCCAAGCACGGCCTGGTCAGCCGCCGCACCACCGAGATGCTGCACAAGAAGATCGAGAGCCTGTCGGTGCACCAGAGCATCCCCGGGCGCATCCTCAACTACGGCACCCTGGTGATCCACGGCACCGGCGGCGGCCAGGAAGCCATCCCCAACATCGCCAGGCCGCTGGATTTCCGCAACGCCGCCATGGCCGCGCAGTCGGTGACTTGAGGGACCGGCGGCATATCCGTAGGTCGCCCTTCAGGGCGACAGCTCCGTCGGCCTGAAGGCCGACCTACAAATCGCAGTACCTTGTCCCCGCAAACCCGGGGATGGGACACTACCCGCATGAACACAAAGAAACGGGGGCTGGGCCGCGGGCTTGATGCCCTGCTCGGCAGCGTCGCGCCGAACAGCCAGGCCGAAGTGGGCGAGGAACTGCGGGAGCTGGAACTGGACCTGCTCGTCCCCGGCCGGCACCAGCCGCGCCGCAAATTCGACCCCGAGGCGCTGGAGTCCCTGGCCAGCTCGATCCGCGCCCAGGGTGTGGTGCAGCCCATCGTCGCCCGGCCGGTCGGCGGCGGCCGCTACGAGATCGTCGCCGGCGAGCGCCGCTGGCGCGCGTCCCAGATGGCCGGCCTCAAGACCATACCCACCGTGGTGCGGCAGATCCCGGACCGCACCGCCATGGCGGTGGCCCTGGTCGAGAACATCCAGCGCGCCGACTTGAACCCGCTGGAAGAAGCCGAGGCGCTGAAGCGCCTGATCGACGAATGCGGCCTGACCCACGAGCATACCGCCGAGGCGGTGGGCCGCTCGCGCGCCTCGGTCAGCAACCTGCTGCGCCTGCTCGACCTCGAGGACGAGGTGCAGAACCTGGTGCGCGACGACAAGATTTCCCTCGGCCACGCCAAGGTCCTGCTCGCCGCCGCCGGCGCGCGCCAGATCGCGCTGGCCCAGCAGGTAGTGGCGCAGCAGTTGTCGGTGCGCCAGACCGAGCTGCTGCTGGCGCAGAAGCCCGGTGCCGCCAAGGCGCCGCCGGCCCGGCGCGGCAGCCGCAGCCCGCTGGAGCAGGAGTTGAGCGAGCGCGTCGGCCTGCCGGTGCAGCTCAAGCAGGGACAGGGCGGCCGCGGCAAGCTGACCGTCGCCTTCGCCGACAAGCACGAGCTGGACAAGCTGCTGAAGCTGCTGCGCTGAGAGAAGAAAAACGATCTCGCGCAAAGCCGCAAAGACGCAATAAAAGCTTTTCTTGGCGTCTTTGCGGCTTTGCGCGAGGAATGCTTTTGCTTTTTGATCAACAGGCAAGCCCATGACCTTCCCCTACAGCACCGCCCTCATCACCGGCGCCTCCAGCGGCATCGGCGCCGCCTTCGCCGAATCGCTGGCCGCGAAAGGCTGTGACCTGGTGCTGGTCGCGCGCTCCGCCGACAAACTCAAGGCCCTGGCAGAGCGCCTGGCGCAGGCGCACGGCCGCCGCGTCGAAGTGGTGGTTGCCGACCTGGCCAGGCTCTCGCCCGGCGCCGCGCTGAAGAAGCGCGTCGACCAGCTCGGCATGAAGATCGACCTGCTGGTCAACAACGCCGGCTTCGGCACCAAGGGCGCGTTCGAAACCCTCGAGCCGCAACGCGAGCAGGAAGAGCTGCTGCTCAATGCCGGCGCGGTGGTGGACCTGTCGCGAGCCTTCCTGCCCGCCATGCTCGAAGCCGGGCACGGCGCCATCGTCAACCTCGCCTCGATGGCCGCGTTCCAGCCGCTGCCCTACATGGCGGTATACGGTGCCAGCAAGGTTTTCGTCTGGTCCTTCACCGATGCGCTGTGGGCGGAAGTGCGCGGCCGCGGCGTGCACGTCATGGCGGTGTGCCCCGGCCCGGTGGAGACGGCGTTCTTCGACCAGCCGGATGTGAAGGGACTGCGCGCCACCGTGCCCAAGGGCAGCGTGGTCAGCCCGCAGCTGGTGGTGGAGGCCGCGCTCAAGGGCCTGGCCGCGCGCAAGCGTCTGGTCGTGCCCGGCGCCTTGGGCCATGCCAGTTCGGTATTCACCCGTCTGGCGCCGCGTTCGGTGCTGGCGCTGGCGGTAAGCCGCTTCATGAAGCCCTGAGGCCGCGTCCAGTACGCATTTGGCCCCGGCGTAATGCGCATTTCCGCCACTGGGCCAAAGTTTGACCACGTTTGTCGTGAAACGTTAAAATCGCAATCCCGCTGGTGACTTCGCGATAAAGCGAGGTAATCAAATCGTCACCCGGGGCGGACGAAAATGCGGACCCAATTGCGCGGCGCAGCAATCGCACGGGCGGTATGCCTGGTGCAACTGGGAATCCTGGC
>FTAG01002161.1_pt1 | contig 15489 bp, 16 predicted proteins | sample 1638911 | NCBI WGS metagenome assembly FTAG01 (sample SAMEA3914813, study PRJEB12502) | metagenome | biome: forest; material: soil | place: Canada | collected 2011-07-07 | depth 0.3 m
CTATCCCACGCGGCTCGGCGGTCCTGACGCGCCTCGCGAGCAGGTTCACGCCCTGCTGGCGGCGCTCTTTGCCTTGAAGGGGACGCTGTTCCTCTACCAGGGCGACGAACTGGGCCTGCCCCAGGCGCGCATCCGGTTCGAGGATCTGAAGGACCCCTTCGCCCGCAACGACTACACCGGCGACGCCGGCCGCGATGGCGCGCGCACACCGTATCCGTGGTCTAGGAACGCGGCGATGGCCGGCTTCACCCGCGCCGCCGAGACCTGGCTGCCGATCGATCCAGCCCACGTGGAGTTGGCGGCGGACGTCCAGGCCGGCGATCCGGCCTCAACACTGGCGCAGACACGGCGGCTGATCGCCCTACGCAAGGCCCGGCTGGCTCTGGCCATCGGCGAGGCCGAGGTGCTGGCGGCGTCCGACGACGTGCTGGCGGTCCTGCGGGAAGCAGGCGGAGAGCGGGTGCTGTGCCTGATCAACCTCGGCCCCGAGCCAGCAGTCTGGGAAGGGGCGATGCTGGACGGCGCGACGCCGCTGGACGGCGGCCTGAGCGGCCACCTGGAGGCCAGGCGCTTCGCCATGCCCGGCTTCGGCGGCGGTTTCCTGGCCCTGGCGACCTAGCCCAGGAACAGTCGCCACATCAGCCGCCCCGGCACGAAGGTGAAGGCGCCGGCGACAATCAGGCCGAAGACGAAGACGCCGGTCATATAGCCGCGATGCGCGTCGACCCGCCCCCGGCGCGCCGCATAGACGCCCAGCGGCACGAGGACGAGCACTGCAGCGCTCAGCGCATGGATGGGGCTGATCCCGCCGCCCAGGCTCAGCATGGCGAAGGAGCTGATGGCGACCGTAATCATCAGCAACACCCAGCCCCAGCCGATCACCCGGTGGACGGTGGTCCCCTTGGGGCCGGCGAATTGGATCAGGCCCAGCATCAGCGCCGTGACCGCGGCGAGGATATGCACCTGGATGACCATGGGCTGACGCGCGAAGAGCGCCGTATCGAAGGCGTGGGGGTGCGGCGTACCGAGGGCGAAGACCACCCCGATAGCCACCACCAGGCCCGCCGCCGCCAGGGCCAGTTGGATCATCTGGCTGCGCGACAGGCCCGTAGTGGCGGCCTGCGCGGGAAGGAGGTTCGCCGGGTCCATGTCTTGCTCCGCTTTGCGGCGCTTCACATTGCAGCGCACGACAGCCGAGTTAGCGCACAGCACCGAAACCACACGGTGCGTTACGTGAATCGCCGCGTCGCATTCGCGAACGGCAGGGCGGTTTGCAAAACGGCCGCTGAGATGGGCTAGTCATGGGACGTCGGGGCTCCCCGGCGACGCCCGGAGTCAGAGCATGCAGATTCGGCCGCGGCGATGGGCTCTTGAGGTCGCCTTGATGGCGGTCGTCCTCGCCCTGGGCGCCTGTGCGACGACCGGCCCCGCGACCCTGGCCGACGCGTCGGTCCCAACCCAGGGCCGGGTCGCCGGCCTGCCGCTGATTGTGACGCCGAGCGTGCGCGCCGGCGACACCTTCGCGGTGATGTATTCGGGCGACAGCGGCTGGGCGCCGCAGGCCCAGGCCATGGCCAGCCGACTGGCCGACGACGGCGTGCCGGTGGTCGGCGTCGATAGCGTGCGCTACCTGATCTGCCGCAAGACGCCGGAGCAAGCGGCCGCCGACCTGGCCGCCATTGTCAACAAATACGGCCAGGCCTGGGGCCGGCCGCGTGTGATCCTGATCGGCTATTCGTTCGGCGGTGACGTCCTGCCGTTCATCGCTGCTCGGCTCCCGAGTGCGACCCTTGAGCGGGTCAGGCTGCTGGCGCTGATCAGTCCCAGCGACCACGGCGACCTGGCCTTTCGCGGCGTCTCCTGGTTCGACTGGCAATGGCCGGGCGCCAAGCCGCTGGAGCCGGCGCTTCGCACCCTGGCGGGAATTCAAATGATCTGCATCCACGCCGAGCGCGATCCGCGTCAGGCCTGCGACCGATTCCCCGGGGATGTTATCCGGCCGATCCGCATGCCGGGCGGTCACCGGTATGACGGGCGGCGCGATGTCGTCGCCGACATCATCGCCGTGTCGGCCGGACTGACCCTCTAGCCAGCCTTCGCCGCCCGCGCCTTGGCCTGTTCCCCGGCGATGGCGTCGCGGGTCTCGGCGATCAGCCGGGCGATGATCGGATCGCGCCGGATGGCGGTCCAGTAGGCGGCCAACTTCGGGTGCTTGCCCAGGGGGCTATCAACCCCGAACAGCGCCGGGGCCCATTCGAAGGCGAGGATCAGTTGCGGAACGATCGCGCCGTCGGCCTGGGTTAGGGCGGCGCCGACCGCGTAGCCGTCCTCGCCGATATAATCCTCGAGAAAGCCCAGGGCGGCCTCGACCTCGGCCAGGGCCGCGTTGATACGGCCAGCGTCCCAAGTCTTGCGCGACCGACCGGCGGCGTTGAACAGCGGCACCATCGCCATCACCAGATAGATGTCGCAGATGCGCGACAACAGCCGCACCTGGGCGCGGCCCCAGGGGTCGGCGGGGCGCAGGCTGGGGGTCGGAAAGGCGTCTTCGAGGTATTCGCAGATCACCTCGGATTCCGGCAGGGCGCGGCCGTCGTCGAGCACCAGGGTGGGCACCCGGCCGATCGGATTGATCGCCATGTAGTCGCCCTTGGACTCTGCGGAGGAGTGAAAGCCGGGCGGCTCGATGATCTCCGCCTCGATCCCCTTGGCGTAGAGCATCAGGCGCACGCGGGTGGGAAACGGAGAGGTGTAGGTCTGGTAGAGCTTCATGGGCCGGCCCTAGTCGACCCAGCCATATTTCAGGATCACCGACAGGGTCCAGGGCGACAGGCCCTTGGCGTCGACCACATCGTCCAGCTTCCAGCCGGCCTGCGTGTATTGGAAGTAGAACCGCAGATCTTCGGCGCGGTCGCCGTTTTTGAAGGTGGCGACGACGATCCGACGGTCCTTCCGGCCCTCCACCGGAACCGTGCGCACATGAACGTCGGACGGCGTTCCATCCTGGCCATCGATCCAGAATAGGAAGTCGATGCGGCCGACCTCGCCATGGGCTTCCCGCTCCGCGAGCGCCCAAAGGGCGGCGAGGCGTGGGGTGTAGATGTCCTCCGGCGGAACATAATCGCCGCCCTTCGCCAGGCGCGCATAGACGCTTTGCACGAACGCGGCCGGATCCGCGACTACGGTCGCGGCTGTCGCGGCCCCAGGCGTGAAGGCCAGGGCCAGTGTCGCCAGGATCGCCGCAAGGCTCGCAAGCTTGATTTTCATGACGCCTCTCCCTGCGACCATAGTCGGTGGGAGAGGCCGATGAGTCCAGGGTGGTCCGGCGCTACGCCCTCCTGTCGAACGCCGACGGAAGGGCGCGGCTACAGGCTCACTGCGGCGAGGGCGCTGGCGCCGCGTCGGCCTTGGCGGCGCGATGTTCAGCGCGCCTCTCCATCAGCGCGGATTTGCAGCCTTCGGAGAGATCCTCCTTGTGCGCCTTGAAGCATTCCATCACCCGGCCGCCGCCGGCGTGAACGTCTTGGCAGAACTTGGCGATGTCAGCGGCGCAGGCCTCGCGCACGCGGCCGTGCTCATGGCCGCCGCCAGGCCCCGTCCCCTCCTGCGCCTGGGCGGCGCCGAACGCCATCAGGGCCAGACCGGCCGCAAGGCCAGTGATATGGGACAGTTTCATTGCGCACTCCTTCGCATGGAGGTCGGCCCCGCGGGAGCAGGGCCGACCGGGGTCGTGACTACTGCGCCGGGGGCGGCGGCGGGCCGTCGTGGCCGCCGTGCTCCATCCCCATGCCGTGATGCCCCATCGGACCGCCATGGCCCATGTGGTGCATCATCATCGCCGACATGGCGTCGAACGCCTTTTGTTGCTGCGGGCTAAGCACCGCGTAGAACCGCCTGACCGCCTCGGCATGGCGCTGGAACGCCGCCTGATGCTCGGCCATTTCAGCCGACATGTGGTCGAGGCGCTCGGGCGTGGTCATGGCCGCGCCATGGCCCTCGCCATGGTGGTCCATGTCCGGATGGTGCGGCGGGACCATGGAGGCGGTGAACGCCTGCCAGGCGCCTTCCTGGTCGGGACGAATGGCCAGGATGTCGTGCATGGCCTTGGCGTGCGCCTCCATGTGCTCGTGCATCATGGCTTCGTGCTTGGCCTGCGGCGGCTGCATCGGCAGGTCCTGCGCGGCGACGAGCGAGGCGCCGGCGGCGAAGGCCGCGAACGCCGCGACACTCGCGATGAGGCGGATTTGACGTTTCATTTCGTGGAAATTCCTAGGTGGACGGTGAGTAGATCTGCGCATGTCGGTGTTGCCTTTGTGTTGCACGAATGTCGGCTAGGTTTCCGTCGCCGCCATCAGCAGGCCGCAAACAGACATCATGGCTTGACCCGGCCCGACGCCGGGCCAAGTAGAAATACGTAGGCGCGAGCGAAACGTCGTCGCGTGGGGATGTGAGTTCATGAAAGCGCCGCCATTGCGCGCGGCGGCGATCGCCGTCGTCCTGCTGGCAGCCGTGCTGGCCGGTGGGCTGAAGATCGCCGTCGATCAGATGTTGTCGCGGGATCCGCCCGCCGATCATACGGCCACAGGCGCCGCGCCGGGTTCGCGCCTGGCGGCCCTGCCGCTGTTCGAGGCGCCCAGCGATCGCGGCGGCGACACCCTCGCCATCTTCTATTCGGGCGACAATGGCTGGGCCAAGGTGGATCGCCATGTGTCCGCCGATCTGGCGGCGGCCGGCACCCCGGTCGTCGGCGTCGACGCCCTGCGCTACTACATGCGCCAACGTTCGCTGCCGGAGGCGACGAACGATCTGGCGACGATCATCGATCACTATTCGCGCCTCTGGAACCGGTCGCGGGTCGTGCTGGTGGGATATTCCTTCGGCGCCGACAGCCTGCCGGAGATCGTCCGCGGCCTTCCGCCAGCCGTTCGGGCGCGCGTGCGGCTGGTGGCCATGATCGGGCCGGGCTCGAAGGCCGAACTGGTCTTTCGACCGACCTCCTGGATCAACATCTATGGCCCTGGCGCGACCTCGGTGCCGCAGGCCCTGGCCAGCCTGAGGGGCGTTCCGACCGTCTGCATCTACGGCGCTCAGGACCCGGTGAGCGCCTGTCCGCGGTTCCCAGCCGGCCTGATCCCCCTCGCGTCGGTGCCCGGCGGCCATCGGTACAAGGGCCAGTACGACGCCATCGCCGACATCATCCTCAAGGACTCGAGGCTGGCTGGTCGATCAGCCGTCCGCAAATTGCTCGCGGCGAACTAGGTTTCCGGCTCCGCCGCGGCCAGCACCCGCTTGGCCTGAGCCAGGTCGGCGTCGTCGACCATGAGCCGCCGATCGATGGCCGAGCCCCAGAGCGAGCCGGCGCCAGCGTCCCACACTTCGGTCTCAATGCCGGCGTTGGCCAGCACGGCGCGGAGCCAGGACAGCCTGACGACATCGGAGGTGGCGTCCAATTCGACCATGAGGGGCTCCGGGGGGTCAGCGACTTGGCCGCAGCAAAGCACATTGCGCAGCGGGGCCAAACCTAGGCGACGGGGCCGCTCAGTTATGGGCGTCCGCGGAGTGGGCGCCGCCGGCTCCGGCGGCCCGTCGACGCGACAGAGCGCGGACCCGCTCGGCGAACACCTGGTGCAGGCGAAACCTCTGGTGCTCTGCGTCCGCGGGCATGGCGCGGGCGTCATTGACGTCGCGGTCACGGGTCGCCTCGCGCACGAGATGGTCAACGGCGTCCGGATCGACGGTGCGCAGGAGATGGATCAGGTCGGCGACGAGCAATTCGAGGGTCGCCACACGCACGACGAGCTCGCGCTGACTGAGACTGCTTGCTTCATGGTCCATGGCGACCTCCACCTATGGTCAGCCTAACCCCAAGGCCTCGCCATCCGGTAAATCCGCGCCGACAAATTTCGTTGCGCCAATCGACGCAGGGTCGGCGACCGCGCGCCCGGGTCAGCTCGCCTTCGAGAAGGGCGGCGCCGGCTCCAGCGCCGCACACGCCCCAGAGACGGCCGCCATCAGATCGGTGGCGCTGATCGGCTTGGTCAGATGGCCGTCAGCGCCGGCTTCCGCCGAGGCCCGCGCGTGTTCGGGCAGGGCGTTGGCGGTCAGGCAAAGGATGGCGGTGCGCGCCGCGCCGCCACGCCGCTCCCGGGCGCGGATCTTTCGGATCGCGGTCAGCCCATCCATGACCGGCATCTGCATATCCATCAGCACCAGATCGAAGGGGGCCGCCTCCACCGCGGCGACTGCATCGACGCCGTTCTCGACACAGACGAACTCCACCCCCATGGATTCCAGGATCAGCGAGACCACCTTGCGGTTGGTGGGGTGGTCTTCGGCGAGCAGGACCCTCGGCGGCCTGGCTTCGGCGAGGACCGCCTGGTCCGGCGCGGCCTCGTCGCTGGGCGGGTCCGGCTGATCGTTGGCGGTGAGCGGCGCGGGCGCAGCGACGGGCAATTGGACCTCGAAGCTGAAGACCGCGCCCTTGCCGAGGGTGGCGTTGGCGTTCAGCGAGCCACCCATGGCCTCGGCCAGGGATCTGGAGATGGCCAGGCCCAGGCCCGTGCCGCCGAAGCGCCGGGTGCTGGATCCATCGGCCTGTTCGAAGCGGTTGAATATCCGCTTGCCCGTCTCCGCATCAAACCCGACGCCGGTGTCGACCACCGAAACGCGCAGGCGCACCTCGCCGTCCAAGGGTTCGGCCTCGACGTTCAGCGACACGCGCCCCTGATCGGTGAACTTGACCGCGTTGGAGAGGAGATTGGCGAGTATCTGCCGCAGGCGCGCGGCGTCACCGACCACGTGGGTGTGGGCGGCCGGCGATATGGTCGCCTTGAATTTCAAGCCCTTTTCGAGAACCCGCGGCTCGAACAGGGCCGAGGTTGCGCGCAGGACCGCCGCCAGATCAAAGGGCTCGGCGACCAGCTCCATCTTCCCGGTCTCGATCCGGGCGAGTTCGAGGACATCGGAGAGCAGAGCCTCCAGGGTCCGGGCGGAGGCCTCGATCACGCCGACCATTTCGCGCTGGTCGTCGGTCAACGGCGTGCGCTTGAGGATGCCCGCGACCCCGGTCACCCCATTCAGCGGCGTGCGGACTTCGTGGCTCATATTGGCGAGGAATTCGCCCTTGGCGCGGTTGGCGGCCTCGGCGGCGTCCAGGGCGCCGATCAGGGCCGCCTCGGCGCGCTTCTCCCGGTCGACATTGCGAATGACCCCGACGACCCGCTCAAGGCGGCCGGCCGCGTCCTTCTTGGCCTCGGCGACCACCGAGATCCAGATGTGCGGGCCGTCCGCCTGCAAGATGCGGTGGACCGACCGGTAGAGGCCGCCGACGCGCACATGCTCGTCCCAAAGGCTCTCGGCGCGAACGCGATCGGCCGGATGAACGCCAAGCCAGACCTTGTCCATCGTCTCGTAGGTGAACTTGCTGCCGTAGGGGCCCATGTCCGCGCCGTCGGTCTGCAGCCGTTCGCCCCGCAGGTCGAGGTCGAAGACGGACAGCCGCGCCATCTCGGCGGCCAGGCGAAATCGCTGTTCGGACCGCTCGGCCCGGTCGAGGGATCCGACCATGTCGGTGACATCGTGGGTCAGGATCAGCAGGCCGCCGATGGCGCCCGCCGGATCGCGCCAGGCTGTCGCCTCGGCCTGCGCCCAAAGGGGATCGCCGCCCCGAGGAAAGAGCTGAAGCCGGTCGTGCCGGACCACCTCCCCCGCCAAAGCCCGCGCGAACTCGGCCCCAAGGCGGGCCTCGCTGTTCGGAAACAGCTCATAGATGCGCCGGCCCTCGACCTCGACGCCGTCCATGCCCATGTCGCGGCGCCAGCGCGGGCTGACCCGCAGGATGCGCAGGTCCCTGTCGGTCATCACCAGGGCCACCGGCGCGGCCTCGACGATGGCGGCCATTTGTTCAGTCAGCACCCTGGCCTCGGCCGTCGCGCGAGCAGCGTCGGTCACGGCGCGGCGGCGCTCGCACTCTTCCGCCGCCAATACGGCCAGATCCTCGAGGCGTTCGGCGAGGAAGGCGTCGTAGGCCCGCGGCCGGTTGTCGATGATCGACAAGGCGCCGATGCGGCTGCCGTCGGCCAGACGGATCGGCGCGCCAGCGTAGAAACGGCACTGCGCCGGTCCGGTCACGTATGGATTGTCTCTGAAGCGGGGGTCCTTGCTTAGATCCTCGACCCACATCACCTCGTCGCGGGTGATCACATGGGCGGCGAATGACTCCTCGCGCGCCACCGGCGCCGATGGTTGCGAGCTGACCCCGGCGACCGACAGCGCCTTGGCTCGCACGAAGTCCACATGCGCGCTGCGCACCCCGGCCAGGCTGCGGGCCAGGATGGCGATGCGATCGAAGGTCGGACGCGAGGCGTCCATGTCCAGGGCTTCGACGGCCTCCAGACGGGTCTTCTCGCTAACGCGCCGTTGGGCCGCCGACATGGATGCGCTCTCGCCGTAAGGTGACCAGCAACCATGCCTTCACGGGGATTAAGCCTTCGTATTTACGCAACCGGCCTGCCAGCTAGGCGGTGACCTGGGCGAGCAGGTCTAGGGCCGCGGCGGCGAAGGCGCGCATATTGGCCTCCCGGTCGCCGTCGCCCGTCTCCAGGGTGAAGGCCATCTCCACCGGCCCGGACACCGCCACGCAGGTGTGGCCGGCGGCGTCTCCGTAGGGGTTGCCGGTCGGGCCGGCCGCGCCGGTTTCCGATATGCCCCACGTCGCGCCGAACTGCTCGCGCACGGTGCGGGCCAGGAGCAGGGCGTAGGGCTCGCTGGCCGAGCGCATGCCGGCCACATCCTCCCGGGTCAGGCCCATCAGCCGCATCCGTGCCCGGGCCGTATAAACCACAGCGCCGCCCTGATAGTAGGCCGAGGCGCCCGGCACCGCGAGCAGCGCCGCCGAGATCAGGCCGCCGGAGGACGATTCCGCCACGGCCACGGTGGATCCGGCGGCCTTCAGCCGCGCGCCCAGGGTGTGCGCTTGTTGCAATAGCGTCTGCAATTCAGTCTCCATTCCATCAAGCGCCGCAATGGCGCCGCGCAACCCGTGTTAAGGTCATGCGCTATGTCACACGGCGGGGCGTTCCGGCCAATTTGAGTTTTTCGAGGCGTTCGTGTCCCTGCCTGTCCAGCTACAAGTCGAACACTATCCGACCCCGGGCGAAAAGCTCGCGGACGGGCTCGTGCACGCCATCGGGCTGCTGGCCGCCGCGGCCGGCGGCGGCGCCCTGCTGGTGCTGGCCCTGGTGACCCATGGCGGCGCCGGTCTGGCGGTGGCCTCCAGCCTCTACATCCTTTGCCTGATCGCCATGCTCAGCTGTTCGGCGGCCTACAACCTGACCCAGGCGTCCCGGGCGCGGCCGTTCCTGCGCCGGCTGGACGAGGCGGCGATCTTCCTGATGATCGCCGGCTCCTACACCCCCTTCACCACCCAAAGGTTCCACGGCGCCTGGGCGATCGGCATGACCGCCCTGGTGTGGAGCGTCGCGGCGGCGGGCGTGGCCGGCAAGCTGCTGCTGAAACAGGCGCACGAGCGGCTGTGGACCCTGGTCTATGTGGCGTTCGGCTGGCTGGTGCTGATCGCGATCCAACCGTTGATCACCGGGGTTTCGGTTGCGGCCTTGGTGCTGCTGGTGGTGGGCGGGCTGATCTATACGACGGGCACCCTGTTCTTCCATTCCGAGCGCCTGCCCTATCGCCGGGCGATCTGGCACGGCTTTGTGGTGGTGGCGGCCGGAGTACATTACGCGGCCATCTGCACCGGGGTGGTGCTCGCCGCGCCGCTCTAAGCGCGCCCTACCCTTCTTCCGCCCAATCGCCCCAATCCAGCCGCCGCGCCCGGGCGAAGCGCTCCCGCTCGCGCCGGGAGACGCGCCGATCGACCAGGCCCTCCGGCGCGCAGGCGCGATAGGCCGCCTCGATCTTGTTGATGCGGGGCGTGGACATCACCCGCTCGCCCCGTCCCACCGCCCGCAAGCCAGGACGCGCCAGGGCGACATAAGCGAACTTCTCGTCCTCGAACGGCGCGCTCGCGCCCTTGACCAGGCGGTGGTCGCGGGAGCGGGGCAGTCGGCGGCCGAAGTGGCACCAGGCGGGCGATTGGACCGGACAGGCGCCCGAGTGCGGGCACGGGGCGACCACGGCGCCACCGGCCTCGACCAGCGCCGCGCGCACGGCGGCGACGCGCTCGAAACCGGCGGGGGTGCCCGGCTCGACAACCACCAGGACGCCGCGGGCCAGGCTCCATAGCCGGCGCGCCACCTCGACGGCCCGCGCCTGTTCCACCTCGGCCAAGGCATAGCTGGCCACGACCAGGTCCGCGGGCTCGGCGTCCGTTCCCAGCGAAACGAAGTCGGCGACCACCGGCTTGCTGGCCACCAGGGCCGGGTGATCGCTGGCCTTGGCCAACGTCAGGGCCAGATCGAGAAAGGCCTGGTTGCTGTCGAGCAGGGATACAGCGGCGACCTCGGGCCAATGCTCGACCGCCGCCCAGCTGGCCCCGCCGGGCCCCGCGCCGACGTCCAGCACGCTGGAGGGCGCGAAGTCCGGCGCCCGCTCGCCGATCGCCGTAAAGGCCGCGTCGACGGCGGCGAAGGTGGCTGGCAGGCGGGACAGGGCATAGGCGTCGGCGTCCGCCCGCGCCTTCACCACCGCGCTTGATGGGCCCTGGGCCCGATAGTGTTCGGAAATGCGCGCCGCGCGGCTCGCGAGATCGGCCCGGGACGCCCCGTGCAGCCGCTGTGCGATGGCCGCCTCCAGGGCCGGCGGAAGTTGAGCGCCCATCGGCTCCCCCAATCGTCTCCGGGCAGGCTTTAGGCCGGCCATCAGGGGGTGCGCAAGACACTCGACCGGGGGCGGCGACCAAGCCGCTTGCATCTGCCCTGCCGACCATATAATTTAGTTTGATATTAAATTATTTGGAGACGCACGATGAACCGGCGCGATGTCATCAGCTTGGTCGGCGGCGGCGTGCTCCTGGCGGCGACGCCGGGTTGCGCGGCCGCGGCCGATCCCCGGCGCGCGTGGCTGCATCCGGGCGAGGGCGAGACTGACCCGCGTCGCCGGGCCCTGGCCTGGGCGATACTCGCCCCCAATCCGCACAATATGCAGCCCTGGCTGATCGACCTGCGCAGCCCCGGCGAGGCGATGCTGTTCATCGACCACAGTCGGCTGTTGAAGGACACCGACCCCTTCAACCGCCAGATCACCATCGGCTGCGGCGCCTTCCTGGAACTGGCGCGGATGGCCGCGGCGCGGGAGGGCTGGGCGATCGACTGCATCGCCTTCCCTGGCGGTGAGGCCCAGCCTGTGCTGGATGCCCGGCCAATAGCGCGACTGCGATTCAGTCCCGCGCCGGCTTCCAGAGAGCCGTTGTCTGCGGCTGTCCTCGATCGTCATACCAACCGGCAGCCCTTCGACGATCAGCCTGTTCCGGCGGCCATCGCTGCTGGGATCGTCCAGGCGGCTACGAACCCGGTGGTGACGGCGCATGCCGTAGTGGATGCAACACAGGTGGCGGCTTTGCAGGCGATCGCCTGGGACGGGGCGCGGATCGAGGCCTACACCCCAGCCGCCAACGCCGAGACCGCCGACCGCGCCCACTTCGGCGACGCGGATGTAGCGGCCCATCCCTGGGGCATTTCCCTGCCTGGGCCGATGATGGGCGCGTTGCACGGCGCGGGTCTGCTCACCGCCGAAGCGATGAAGACGCCGGGCTCCCTCGCCTTCAACGAGATGCTGAAATCGCTGCAAGCCGGCGCGGCCACTGCACACGGCTGGATCTGGCTGACCACGGCGACCAATACCCGCGCCGAGCAGCTGGAGGCCGGCCGCGCCTATCTTCGCGCTCAGCTGGCCGCCACCGCCCAAGGGCTAGCCATGCAGCCGTTCAGCCAGTGCCTGCAGGAATACCCCAGCACGGCCGGGTCCTACGCCGCCGCGCACAAGGCCATGGCGCCGAACGGCGGGCGGGTGCAGATGTTCGCCCGCATCGGCTACGGCAAGCCTGTCCCGCCCGCGCCGCGACGCGGTCTGGACGCGCAGATTCTGAAGGGCTAGCCCAGGCGCATGAGCCAGCCCACACCCGCCCGCGACCGCCCCGATGTCCGCGTCTTCACCGAGATCGGCATCATCGCCCAGCTCTCCGCCACGGCCATGGAGCGGCTGTTGCCGGACGGGATGTCGGCGGCGCAGTTCGGGGTGCTGAACCACTTCGCTCGCCGGGGCGGCGAGGAGACGCCCGCCCAGCTGGCCGACGCCTTCCAGGTGACCCGCGGGGCGATGACCAACACCCTGGCGCGGCTGGAGGCCCAGGGCCTGGTCGCCGTCCGGCCGGACGACAGCGACGGGCGGCGCAAGCAGGTGTCGATCACGCCAGCGGGTCTCGCCGCGCGGGAGGCGGCGCTGAGGGTCACTAAACCGCGGTTGGATGGAATCCGCGCCGCCATCGCGCCGGCAGACTTCGAGGCCGCCCTGCCCTTCCTGTCACGGCTGAGGGCGTGGCTGGACGAGAACCGGTAAGCCAGCCTACCGCGCCGAGAACACCTTCAGCATCCGATAGGCGTACTCGCCGCCCTGGTCGAAGGCTGCGATCTGCACCCGCTCGTCGCGGCCGTGGGCGCGGGAGTCGTCGATGTCGAAGATGATCGCGCCGGAGACGTAGCTCGGCACCCCGGCGAGGCGGGCGTAGACCGAGTCCGAGGCGCCGGGGGTCATGTCGGGGATCACCGGCAGGTGCGGGTAGAACTGGTCGACGAGGCGATGGTAGCGGGCGAGAACATCCTTGGTCAGGGGCGTCTCCGGCGCGAAATCGACTGGCTCGTCCAGGCTGACCTTGATCGCCGGATCGCCGAGCACGGCCTCCAGGGTGGCTTTGGTCTGGGCGGGGGTCTCGCCGGGGATCAGGCGGCACTGCACCGTGGCGTGGGCGCGGGACGGCAGGGCGCTTTCCCCCTCCCCGGCGCGCAGCATGGTGGTCACGCATGTGGTGCGCAGGAGGGCGTTGATCACCGGATCGCTGCTGAAGCGGTCCACGGCCGCCCCGGGCGACGGCCCGGCCAGGGCCTGCATGTCGGCGCCGATGGCGTCCTTGTGCAGCTTGCCGAGCTCGCGAAAATAGCTGCGGGTGGTCTCGGTCAGGTGCAGGGGGAAGCGGTAGGCGGCCAGCTTCTGCAGGCCGGTGGTCAGCTGGTAGATGGCATTGTCGGCGCGCGGCAGGGACGAGTGGCCGCCCCGGTTGGTGACTTCCAGTTCGTAGGTGGCGTAGGTCTTTTCGCTGGTCTCGACGCCCACGTAGTAGGGCACGCCGTTCTTCCACACCGGGCCATCGCCATCGGTGTTGAGGGCGAGGCCGGCGTCCACCAGATCGCGGTGGGCGGCGAACAGCCACTGAACGCCGTCGGAGTCGCCGCCGCCTTCCTCGTCGGCGGTGAAGGCGGCGATGATGTCACGGTCAGGGACGAAGCCCTCCCTCTTCATGCGGATCAGGGCGGTGAGCACCAGGGCGTCGTCGCCCTTCATGTCCTCGGTTCCGCGGGCGTAGTAGTAGCCGTCCTTCTCGACGAGCTTGAAGGGATCGGTGGGCCAGTCGCGGGGGTTGGCCTCGACCACGTCCAGGTGGCCGATGAACAGCAGCGGCTTGCCCAGGCCCTTGCCGTGCAGGCGGATAACGACGTTGCCCTTGGTGGGGTGGTCGGCGGGGGCGAGCACGTGCACATCGGCGGGAGCGAAACCCGCGGCCAGGGCGCGCCGGGCCACCGCCTGGGCGGCGACCGTTGAGCCGTTGGCGTGGACGGAGTTGATCTCAATCAGCTCCTTAAGGATGTCACGGGCCATGGCCTGGTAAGCGGGGGGCGGCATGGGGCCGGCGGCCTGGGTTTGGGACGCCATGCCAAGCGACAGCGCCGCGCCAATGGCCGCAGAGGCCCAACGATTGATCCTGATCATGACGCCTCACCCCATATCCGGGGCCAATCCGCCCCGGGGGACTGATGCGGCGAACCAGCGTGGCTGTCAAAGGGCCGTGGCCGAGAGCCCACCCAATAGTGGGAAGACCGCACTATGAGAGTGCGTGGTTCGAGACGCTCCCTTTGGTCGCTCCTCACCATGACTAGGATAGTGGACGGCATAAATCTTAGTCATGGTGAGGAGCGCGCCCTTCGCGCGCGTCTCGAACCACGCACGATGTTGCGCCGCCCCCTACTCCACCTTGATCCCGTTATCATCGGCGTTGCGGTCGATCAGCTTGTTGTAGGGATCGATCCCGGCGAACTTGGGCGCGCGGTTGACGATCAGGGTCACGGTCTGGACGCCCGAGTGGATCGGCCGCCTTTCGAAATCGATCACCGACTTGGCCGTGAAGCCGGGCTTGGCCGGTTCGATGTCGAAGGCGCCCACATCGAGGGTCTCGTTCAATGGCGCGTTGGTCTCGTGGCCCTGGCCGTCGGCGTACATCTTGCGGGCGGAGATGGTCAGGGTCAGGTCGTAGCGGCCGTCGGGGCGCTTCTTCGTCACTGCCTTGGTGGTCTTAAGGTCATAGAGCGTAATCTTCTCGAACAGATCGGTGATCAGGGCCTGTTTGTCCGCCGGCGCCTCGGCGCGCAGGTCGGCGATCAGGTCCAGGGCGGTCGGATAGGGCGCGCCCTTAAAGGCGTGGTCGGCGAGCAGCTTGCGCAAGGCCCGGTTCACCGCGTCCTCGCCGATCTCGTCCTGCAGCCGGTACATGACCAGGGAACCCTTGCGGTAGTGGACATAGGTCTGGTTCTCGACCCGCTCCAAGGGCAGCTCCTCGACAGACTCGCCGCCACGGTCGCGCAGGTAGCGGTCCAGTTCATACCGCAGGAATTTGCGGATCTGATCGGGGCCGTACATGTGCTTCATATTCATCAGGGCGGTGTACTGGGCCAGGGTTTCCACCAGCAGGGTCGAGCCCTGGCTGTCGGCGGGGATCACCTGGTGGGCCCACCACTGGTGGCCGAGTTCGTGGGCGGTGACGTAGGTGACCATGTCGATCTTGTCCGGATCGCGCACGTCGAAGGTGAAGCCGATGTCCTCGGACCAGGGGATGGTGTTGGCGAAGGATTCCGCGAAGGTCCCTTGCGTGGCCGGGAATTCGAGAATCCGCGCCTGATGGAACTGGTAGGGTGAGAAGTTGGCCTGATCGTAGTCGAGGCCAAACTTCAGCGCCTTGATCATCCGGTCCACGTTCCAGGGGTGGCCGGGGTAGTAGTAGACCGCCAGGTCCACGCCCTTATAGGCGTCGCGCTTGATGGCGTACCGGGCTGACTGGATCGAGAAGAACGCGTTGATCCGCGCCTCTGTGACGAAGCGGGCGGACCTCCGGTCTCCGTGCGTCGCATCGGCGACGCGGTAGCCTGGCGCCATGGGGGTCTGGTCGGCGTCGGTGGTGACGGTGATGTCGGAATCCACCCAGTCCGCCGACTTGGTCAGCACGTTGAATTGGCGTGCGCCCACGTCCTCCAGCTTGGGCATGCGCAG
>FTAG01002113.1_pt1 | contig 15316 bp, 11 predicted proteins | sample 1638911 | NCBI WGS metagenome assembly FTAG01 (sample SAMEA3914813, study PRJEB12502) | metagenome | biome: forest; material: soil | place: Canada | collected 2011-07-07 | depth 0.3 m
CACTTATTCCGGGGACATCTTTGCCCGCAAAAACCAGCTCAGCGTCGGCGCCAGCTACGACAAAGGACGCAGCGATTTCACCCAGACCGAACAGGACGCCACCATCACGCCTTCGCGCAGCACCGTCGCGGACGGCGATGTCGTGGAGAACGTGAGCCTGTATGGCAGCAATCGCAACTACGGCGTGTTCGCCACCGACACCTTTTCCCTGAACCAGCTGATCCATTTCACGGCCTCGGCGCGTTACAACGATACGCGTGTGACGCTGCAAGACCGGCTGGGCACGGACCTCAATGGCGACCACGGCTTCCGCCGCCTCAATCCCTCCTTCGGCGTCAACCTGACGCCGAACAAGGACCTGACGGTATATATCGACTACAACGAAGGCAGCCGCGCGCCGACCGCGATCGAGCTGGGCTGCGCCGACCCGACCCAGCCCTGCAAACTGCCCAACGCCTTCGCCGCCGACCCGGCGCTGAAGCAGGTGGTGGCCAAGACCTGGGAAGTGGGTGCACGCGGCCAGGTGTTCGGCAAGCTGCTCGGCTGGAGCGCCGCGGTGTACCACACCTCGAACAACAACGACATCCAGTTCATCAGTTCCGGGCTATCCGGCGCTGGCTATTTCGACAATGTCGGCAGGACCCGCCGCCAGGGTGTGGAACTCGGGCTGTCCGGCGAGGTGGTCAGGCGCTTTCACTGGCACGCCGGCTACAGCTTCATCGACGCCACCTATCGCACGCCGCTGAACCTGGTCTCTAGCCATAACAGCAAGGCCGACGACAATGGCTTCATCAGCGTGATGCCGGGCGACCGCCTGCCGCTGGTGCCGCGGCACACCGGCAAGCTCGCAGCCGACTACGACATCACGGCGCAGTGGAACGCAGGCGCCAACCTCATCCTCTCGTCCGGGCAATTCGTGCGCGGCAACGAGAACAACCTGCACCAGCAGGGTGTCAACGACGCTGGCAAGACGTTTGAACATTCCGGGCGGATCGGCGGCTATGCGGTGTTGAACCTCAATAGCAGCTACCGTTTTGCCCATCACTGGGAGATATTCGGCCGCATCAACAATGTCTTCGACCGGGATTACGCCACGGCGGGCCAGCTCACCTCCAATCCCTTCGACAGCAGCGGCCATTTCGTCACCAATCCGGCCAACTGGCCCAATGTAACTGCAATTTCACCGGCCATGCCCCGTGCCTACTGGGCGGGCATGCGCCTGTCGTTCGACTGATCGGCGACGCTGGCGGGAAAGGGGCAGGGACGCTCGTGAGTTTTTCCCGCCTCGCTCCGGGAAGGGTTCGCTGGTACAGGCGAGTTTCACGGCGCAGTATGGTGACGCAGCACTCCTTCCTGGGCCGGGTCAAACCCGGCCTTTTCTTTGTCCATCGCCACGCTTGTTGCGCGCCGGTGCAATTGAACGCACGATTCCCGGATGGATCCGTCATCGAGCCGTGCATGAGTCAGTCAATGCCGCATTTCCAGAATAGCCCGGAGGCGCCCGCACGCGCCGTGCCGGCGAATGCGGCAGGGGAGGCCAGACGCCCGGTCGGCACCAACCTCAAGCTGCGCCTGAGCCTGCTGATCACGGTGCTCATTGCCATGATGACCATCGCCGGCGGCGATTACGTGGTGCAGAAGGCGCGCCAGGACATCCGCATGGAAGTCCGTTCCACCATGAGCCTGACCGGCCATTTCCTCGATGCGCAGCTGGCGGTGCTGCACGATCACTGGCGCGGGCAAGGCTATGCCATACCGCTGTTCCAGCTGCGGGAGTTGCACGACGTACGCCACCTGGAAGTGAATTTCTATGACAGCCACGGCAGGCTGATCGATTCCAACGAGGAAGGCGGCGAGCGCCAGCCGGAGGCGCCGGCCTGGTTCGTCTGGCTGGTGCGCGCCTATTCGCCGCCGATGGAGCCCAACCGGCGCAGCGTGACCTTCGAGGGAGCGCCGCTGGGCGAACTGGTCATCCAGCCGGATCCCACTTACGAGATCGACGAGATCTGGGCCACTTCGAGGGGGCTGTTGCTGTTGCTGTCGCTGTTCTTCGTGCTGGTCAACGGTCTGGTCTGGTGGGCGGTGTCTCACGCGATGCGGCCGGTGGAATACATACTCGGGGCGCTGGGCGAAATCGAGCACGGCAATCTCGGAGCGCGCCTGCCGGCCTTCGGCCTGCCCGAGATGTCGCGCATCAGCGTCGGTTTCAATCACATGGCGGAAACCCTGGAGCGCAGCGTGGCGGACAACCGCTCGCTGACGCGGCGCCTGATGCAGATGCAGGAAGAGGAGCGCAAGAACCTGGCGCGGGAGCTGCACGACGAGATCGGGCAATGCGTCACCGCCATCCATGCCGATGCGGTGGCGATCCGCAACCGCGGCGGCGCTCCGGTGCGCGAGAGTGCCGAGGCCATCGTCGAAGCCATCGGGCGGATCAAGGACATGGTGCGCAGCATCCTGCAGCGCCTGCGGCCCGGCGCCCTTGAAGGGCTGGGCCTGGGCGCGGCGCTGCGCGAGCTGACCGGCGGTTTCCGCCAGCGGAATCCGCAGCTATCCTGCACCTTGCGCATGTCCGACGACACGGCCGGACTTCAGGGTGAAAGCGGTATCACTCTGTACCGCGTGGTGCAGGAGTGCCTGACCAATATTTCCCGTCACGCCGGTGCGGCCAAGGTGGAGATCGCGGTGTCCCGCCTGCAGGCGGGACCCGGCGGCGCTGCGGACCGGCTGGAGCTGTCGGTCCACGACGACGGCCGCGGCTTCGATGAAAAGATCGGCGGCGGCGGCTTCGGCCTGCTGGGCATTCGCGAACGGGTCCGGGCGCTGGGCGGAAGCTGTTCCATCGACGGCTCCATGGGTACCCGTGTGCTGGTGCGCCTGCCGTATCCCGCGCCTGCCGGAGCTGGCGCATGAGTGCGGTGCCGATCAGGCTGATGCTGGTCGATGACCACGCCATCGTGCGCTCGGGGTTTCGCCGCCTGCTGGAGCAGGAACCGAACCTGCAGATTGTCGCCGAGGCCGACAGCGGCGAGCAGGCCTATGCACTGTATGTGAAGGAAATGCCGGACGTGGTGGTGCTGGACCTGTCGATGCCCGGCATGAGCGGCTTCGAGATCATCCGCCGCATCATCGCGCGGGAGCCGGCGGCGCGCATCCTGGTGTTCAGCATGCATGAGGACGCGGCGCTGACCGAACGGGCCATCCAGCTCGGCGCGCGCGGTTACGTCACCAAGAGCAATGCGCCGGAGGTACTGGCCAGGGCGGTGGTGGAAGTGGCGTCGGGCAAGCTGTTCCTGAGCACCGACGTGGCCCAATCCATCGCCGCTTCCAAGCTGGCCGGTGAGGACAATCCCTTGAAGCTGCTGACGGCGCGCGAGTTCGAGATCTTCCGCATGCTGGTGACGGCGCGCAGCGCTACGGACATTGCCGCAATCCTCAATCTCAGCGCCAAGACGGTGGCCAATTACCACACGCTGATCAAGCAGAAGCTGCGCGTGACCGGCGACGTCGAACTGGTGTTGCTGGCACTGCGCCACAATCTGTTGTAGCGGCGCATCCGCAGCATTTCTTATTGGCCCGCGGTTTGCCGCAAGGCTTGTCACGACAGGGCTTGCTTGGTGGCCTGCGCCTCTCCGCCGACCTGTAGCGTTTCCGTTACAGCTTGGAGGACCCAATGTTGCGTTTATGTCAAAAACGCCGCAAGTGTTTCGCCGAGTACAATATAAGACGTTGTTAATTAACGTTTATTGAAGCTGCAAGTTTCAAGTTTTTATTGGCATATCGCTTGCCTTTTCGGGTATGGGCGCGGGCATCACGCGCTCCGCGGATCACCGGTCCGCGCATAGCTTCATTGATAAATAAACCCAGGAAGGAGGAGCCGATGAACCATACCCTTAGAAAGCTGTATCCGCTTGCACCGCTCGCGGCGGGACTTTGTACCTTATTCGCCGCCATGCCGGCGGCGGCGCTCGATTTTCAGACGGCGGACAACAATTGGACTTTTTCGGTCGACGGCAACATCAACGTCCACTACATTTTCTCGAGTTGTGAAAGCTCCGACAGCAGCAAGGCCGTCGCCGGCGGCCTGGCCTGTACCGGCACCAAGAGCGGCAGCAGCGTTTCCAATGTGGGCAATGGCCTGCTGCCGGCGGCGCTGACTTTCGGCGTCGCCACCACCCAGGAGGGCTTCGATATTGCGGCCCACTTCGGACTGTATCCGGGCATCTCCACCAACGACGGCGGCAGCCCGAACAACCAGTCGGGAACCTCGAACGGATCGTCCAATACGGCCCTGGGCACGACCGGACTGGATGTGCGTCAGGTCTACATGACCTTCGGCAACAAGGAAATGGGCACCTTCCTGCTCGGCCGCAATTTCGGCCTGTTCGGCTTCGACGCCATCATCAACGACATGACGCTGCCCGGCGTCGGCGTCGCCGGCAGCATGTCGGGGGTGTCGCCTGCGAATACGTCCCTGGGCTCGATCGGCCTCGGCTACATCTATGTCGATACCCTGGCGCAGATGGACTACACCACGCCGGACTTGTTCGGCTTCAAGGGCACCATCGGCATCTTCGATCCGATCAACTCGGCGACCAATACCGACACCACGGCGCCGAAGAAAGCCCCCGGCCTGCATGGCAAGCTGACTTACGACTACACCGTGGACAGCGCCACCAAGCTGTACGCTTCCGCCACCTTCATCAACCAGAAGCAGAACTACATCAGCGTCGCCACGGGCAATCCGTACAGCTACAACGGATTCGGCTTCGACCTGTTCGGCAAGGTGGATTGGAACGATCTGGAAGCGTTTCTCTACTACTACCATGGCAGCGGGCTTGGTACGACCGGCTTCTTCGTCCTGTCCGACGACGGGCTGGGCGACAAGCGTTCCTCGGATGGCTATCTGGTGCAGGCGACCTACAAGATCAGAAAGCTCAAGCTGGGCGTCAACTACGGTGTAAGCCGGCTCGACTTCGCCAACGGCGCCGATCAGGCCGCTCATCCGACCCTGGTCGAATCCAACAGCAAGATCACCGGCGGCGCCTACTACTCGCTGACCAAGAACCTGATGCTGCTGGGTGAGGTCAGCGACGTCAGGGCGAAATCGCACGCCGACGACAGCAACCGGAGCCTGAACGTCAACGTCGGCGCCTATCTCGCGTTCTGAGGCAGTTCCCCGTGGACTGAAACTCCCGGCGGTCACGGGGATTCTTGGACTTGCCGGCGTTCGCGCCGGCATTTTTTTGTTCGCAATGCGGCCCGATCGGCTGCGCACGTATCGCGAATGCTTCCCGCTGATTTCTTTCAGGGATCGCGCCCCATCATGCCGGCCGCAGCCAGCGCGCCGCCAGCGGCGGTACCAGCAGCAGGCTGACCAGGGGCGAGGACACCAGGCCGCCCAGGATCACCACTGCCATCGGCCCTTCGATCTCGTGGCCTGGCTGGCGCAGTTGCACCGCCACCGGCAGCAGGGCCAGGCCGGTCAGCAGCGCGGTCAGCAGTACCGGCGTCAGCCTTTCTTCGGCGCCGCGCAGGGCAGTCTGCAGGCTCCACTCGCAGCCTTCGACCCGCACCAGATGGTCATAGTGGGAGATCAGCAGGATGGTGTTGCGTGCCGCCATGCCGAACAGGGCGACGAAGCCGACCATTGCCCCCAGCGACAGGGCGCCCCCGGAGAGCGTGACGGCGGCGACACCGCCGATCAGGGTGCTGGGCAGCGCCGCCAGCACCAGCAGCACATGGCGGGCATGACCGAAGGCCAGTGCCAGCAGCAGCACGATCAGCATCAGGGCGGCCGCCGAGTGCAGCAGCAGTTCGTGCGCTGCGGAGGCCTGCGCTTCGGCTGCGCCACCAAAGCGCAGGTAGATTCCGGGCGGCAATTTCAGCTGTGCAGCGATCGCCTTGCGCGCCGCCTCGGCGTAGCCTTTCTGGTCGGAGGTCTGCGGATTGGCCACCACCACCTGGCGGCGCAGGCCGTCCTCGTGATCGATCAGGCTGCGCGCCGACACCATCTGCAGATCGGCTACGGCCGACAAGGGCACCAGCGCGCCGTCGTGCCCGTGCAGCAGCAGGGTGCCAACGGCCTGCGGCGTGGCCCCGGTCTGCGCCATGCGCACTGTCACCGGCACGCTGCGGTCGGCCTGGTTGAGTTGGGCGACCACGGTGCCGTGATAAGCCGCGTTGACCGTTTGCAGCACGTCGGCCGCCTGCAGGCCATATAACGCGAGTTGCGGCGGACGCAGATCCAGCCGCAGCTCCGGTTGGCGCGGCGGCACCTTCAGACGCACGTTGCCGCTGTCGGGCAAACCCTGCAGCACCTTGGCGACTTCCGTGGCCACCCGGTCGTCATCGTCCAGATCCGGGCCGAACACGCTGATGAAGAACGGCGCCGACTCGCCTGACAGGGTTTCGCCGATACGCTCGACCAGTACCGAGTAGATCTCCACCAACTGGTTCGGGAAATCGTCGAAAGTGCGGCGGATGCGTCCCTCGATCTGTGTCGCGGTAAAGCCCTGCGCCGGGTCGATCTGCACTTCGAACTCGCTCTTGTTCGGTGCGTCGGGGTCTTGTCCGTTTTCGGAGCGGCCGATCTGCTCGGCCACGCTCTTCACGCCGGGAATCGCCGACAGGCGCTCGGCGATGCGCGCACCGACACGGGCAGTCTCGGTCAGCGAGATGCCGGGGCGCAGCGAGGCATGGGCAATCAGGTAGTCTTCGCGGAAGTCCGGCAGCAGGCGGGCGCCGAGCAGCGGCAGCAGCGCCATGCCGGCTGCGCCGCTGAGCAGCAGCAGCGACAGCACCAGGCGAGGGTGCCCATGCAACTTGCCGATGGCGCGCTGTTGTGCGCGCTTGCAGCGCTGCAGGAAAACCGCTTCCCGATGCGGCGTATGCCGGCTCATGACCAAGGCGCACAGGGCCGGCGTCGCGCTCATCGCCACCAGCAGGGAGATGCCCACCGCCAGCAGGAAGGCGATCGACAAGGGGCGAAAAAAGGAACCCTGCAGGCCCGACAGCATCAGGATCGGCAGGAACGCTACCGCGACCGCCACGGTGGCATAGAACACCGGCTGGCGCACTTCCAGCGAGGCGGCGACGAGCAGGCTGCGGATGTCCACTCCGTTTGCGGCGCCCCGGCGCCGGCGCGTGATGTTCTCGACATCGATCACCGCGTCGTCGACCACCACGCCCAGCGCCACCACCAGGCCGCCCAGGCTCATGGTGTTGAGCGAGATGCCGCAGCTGGTGAGTATCCACACGGTGGCGAGCAGGGACAGCGGGATCGAGCTGAACGAGACCAGCGCGCCGCGCCAGTCGCGCAGCGCCAGCAGCAACAGGGCCACCACCAGTACGGCGCCGATCAGCAGCGAGTTGCGCAGCTTGGCGATGGCGCTTTCGATGAAGCTCGCCGGCCGCAGCAGGGCCGGGTGATATTGCACGCCGTGTTGTGCCAGCGCAGGCGCCAGGGCATTCAGCCGCTGTTCCAGCGCGCGGGTCACTTCCAGCGTGTTGGCACCGTACTGGGTGGAAGTCTCCACCAGGATGCCGGGACGGCCGCCGATCATGGCGTCGCCGAAGCGCGGCTCGCCGCCGTCGCTGACGGTGGCAACGTCGCCCAGCCGCAGCGGCAAGCCATTGCGCGTGGCCAGCACAGCCTGCGCCAGCGCCTCGGGAGTGGCGCCCGCCGGCTGCGCCTGCAGCACGATGCGCTGGGTCGGCGTCTCGACATAGCCGCCGCCGATCAGCTCGGTGCCGCGCTGCGCCGCGGTGCGTACATCATCCAGCGTCAGGCCGGCGGCGGACAGCTTGAACGGATCGACCAGCACCCGGCGTTCGCGCGATTCGCCGCCGAAGATTTGCGCCTGCGCCACGCCTGGCACCGCCAGGATCTGCGGCTTGAGAGTCCAGCGCACCAGGTCGCGCAACTCGATCGGCGACAGGCGCTCGCTGGTGAAGCCGAAATGCACCAGGTATTCCATCGAGGAACTGAGCGGCGACAGCAGCGGTGCGCCGACGCCTTGCGGCAGCAGTCCGTTTGCTTCGCTCAGGCGTTCGGTGACCAGCTGGCGTTGGCGATAGGGATCGCCGCCGCGGCTGAAGACCACCTGGATCGCAGACAGTCCCTGGCTGGAGCTGGAGCGCACCGCTTCGACGTTGGCCGTGCCGGCCAGCAGGCCTTCCAGCGGACGCGTCACCAGGGCTTCGACCTGTGTCGCGTCCAGCCCCGGCGCCTCCGCCTGTACCAGCACATGCGGTGGAGCGAAATCGGGAAATACATCAAAACGCGCATTGAACAAGGCAGCGGTGCCCAGCGCCGTCACCAGCACCGAGAGTGCGGTGACGATGCGCGGATGCGCCAGCGAGGTGCGGACGATGGTTGCGAGCATTGCCTGCTAGTCCCTGCCTGACGATGATGGAGGGAGCCTAGTCATGGTCCTCTTCATCCGCCGAGAAGCTGCCGAGCCCCTGCAGCGACCACAGCACGCCCGCACCGTGGATCACGATCAGGTCGCCGGTATCGGGGCCTTCCACCAGCCAGGCGTCGCCGGCCGCCTGCAGCAGCTTCACCGGCAGCACGGCGTATTGCAGCTTGCCGCCGTTGCCCTTGCCGGCGAGCTGGCGGTAGACGTAGGCGCCTTGTTCGCCGTAGAGCAGGGCGCCCTTCGGTACCAGCACGCCGCTGTCCGGCGCAGCGAGCAAAGTCACCGGCATGCGTCCGCCGGGTCCCAGCCCCGCGGGAGCGTGGTCGACCTGCAGCAGCAGGCCGACACTCTGCAATTCGGCCGAGTTGCGCTGCAGGATGCCCAGCACCCGTGCCGGTACCTGCACGCCATCCACATCCAGCGCCGCCGCTGGCGGAGCCGCGCCGAGGCTGAGACGTCCGGGAAGATCCGCGCGCAGCAGCAGCGTGGTGCCGGCACCCAGTGCATCGCTCAAGGCTTGGCGCTGCGCGCCGGAAAGCCGGGCCAGTGGTCCCCATTGCAGCGAGAAAGTTGCGGTTGCCGACTGCGCCTGTGCTTGAGCTTCGATCTGTGCCGCTTGCGCCGCCTGCAGGGACTTGAGCGAGACGTCGGCATTGCCGCTGTAAAGCTTTTCCAGGCGCTGCGTTTCGGCAGCGGTGGCGCGCAGGGTGGCGCGGCTGCTTTCGCTGTGGCCGGCATCGGCGATGAATGCTCCTGGATCAAGCACCTGGCCATAGGCCTGGATCTGTCGGGCCGCAATCGCTTTCACCGGATGCGCCAGCTCGATGCCAACCGCCTGCTGTTGCTGCGGGCTGAGTTCGGGCAGGGTCTTGTCGGCGGTTGCTGCTGCGGGCCGATCGTCGTCGTCGGCCGGCGTTGCGCGGGGCAGAGCCAGACAGGCCAGCACGCATAGCGGCAGGATGATTCGATTCATGAGATTTTCTCCATGCGCCAGGTCCGCGGCAGATCGCATTCCGGTCCCTGCAGCGGGCGGCGATAGGCATCTTCCAGTGCAGCGAAGGCAAGCTGCGCCTCATATGCGGCTTGCAAGGTCAGCAGCCGCGCTTCGATCGCTGCCACCTCTGCCTGCAGCGCGGTCGGCCGGTCGGAGGCACCGACTCCGAGTGCACGCTGTTCGGCCTGGCTGCGTTGCTGCGCCAGCAAGGTCGCAGCTGCGGTGTCCTGCCAGGCCTGGCGCGCGCGCGGCCAGGCCTGCTCGGCGCGGTCGATCTGCCCGAACAGGCCTGCCTGCACCGCTTCGAGATGCTTGCCGGCCAGGTCGCGCCGCGCCACCGCTTCGCCGATCGGGCCTTCGTTGCGATTGAACAGAGGCAATTCCAGGCTGAGCCCGAGCTCGTTGTCGTGCAGGTTCTGGTCGAACTGGTTTTCCTGCACGCCGCCGCGGTCCCAGGCGTAGCCGGGAGTCAGATGAAACTCGGGCCAGCGCCGGGCCAGCTCTCCCCGCAGCGCGTTCTCGGCCAGATCGTATTCGCGCAGGGCGCGCACCAGGTCCGGCCGCGCCACCAGCGCTTCGTCGCGCCAGGAGCCGGGCAGGGTGGGCGACAGTGCTCCGATGTCTGTCCACTGCGGCCACGGTGACGGAATTCCATCCAGCACAGCCGCGGGGACGCCGACAGCAGCGGCCAGGCGCGACTGCGCGTCGATGCCGCTTGCCTGCGCCTGGCTCAGGCGCTGCCGGGCGCCAGCCAGTTCCAGTCCTGCGCGCAAAACTTCGGTGCCGGAAACCTCTCCCGCGTCGGCATTGGCGCGGGCCGAGGCCAGCAGGGATTCGCGGTCGCCGCACAGTTTGCGCAACAGTATTGTCTGGTCTTGCGAGTAAGACATGTCGAGCAAGGCTTGATGCAGCGCCGCGCGCACCTGCCAGATCGACTCAGCCAGATCCGATTGGGCGGCCTGGGTCTGCAAGGTGGCGCTGCGCCTGGCGCGGCTGCGGTCTCCGGGGCGCTGCAGCAGGAAATCCAGCGACAAGCCGTATAACCAGGCGGCGCCGCCTGCGGCAGCGGTGACGTATTCGCCGGACAGGTTCAGGGTCGGGTTGCGGATTTGTGCAGCGGTGCGTTCAGCCGCCGCCACTGCGGTTACGCGTGCGCGTTCTTCCGCCAGCTGCGGGTTGAGCATCAAAGCCGCATTGAGCCATTGCGCGCGATTCCATCCGCTCGAAGGCGCCGGCAGCGCCGGCGACAGATCGTCGAGGCGCCGCGCCGCGAAGGCTTGCGCAGTCATCGCCGGGTCTGGGGGCACGCGCGGCGGCGCCGACGCACAGGCAACCAACAAGGCCACGCCCGAGGCGATAGCGATCCGCTGCGGCATGAGTGTGTTCATGCGTCGGAATGCAGCGGGTTCCGCTTAACGATACACAGCTGCCGCCGCAGGGGCGGTATCGCGGCCTGACATGTCTCCTCCCGATTCTTGTTATCCGCTTTCTTGCGCAACGGCCGCCGGTCTTTCCGCAAGCGGCCCCGTTGCCACATCGGGCGCAAGCTCCATACCAGCCTGAAAAATGTTTAATACTTGCTCGTCTGGAACGCCTAAATCGAGTAATAACATGCAGTTGAAGGATATTTCGCATAAACCCGCTGGTCGCGTTGTGTGTCGCCTGCGACACACTGGTATCCAGTCGAATGGGTTGTGCGCAGGAGGCGCAGTCGCAGCGATCTGCTGGGATGGCTGGCTTTGAACAGGATCGAGCGGCGATCCCGCGGACACGATCGGCAAGCTGTCGGTGAGCTCGACGAATTTGAATCCGGCATCCGAGCCATGCTGGCGAAAATCATCGAGACTCACGATGCAGCGTCCTTGCTTTTTTTGCAGTGTCACGTCGCGCGCACATCTTGTGTCGTTTGTGGTGTCTCAGAAATGCGCCAATTGCACGTCTAAAATCCATGTGTTAGACATGAACTCCCGATAAACCATGTATCAACGAGGAGCAGCCTGTGAACTGGAAAACCCCGAAGGTCGTCGAGATTGCCCTGGGCGCGGAAATCAACTGCTACGCCTGTGCGGACCTGAAGTAATCGTTTCGGTATCAAGGCCTGCCGTGCAGCGAACATTCACGGCGGGCCTTGATGCGTCCGGGTGCCGCGCATGAAGGCGCTGGTACTGGGCGCCGCAGCCGGCGGCGGATTCCCCCAATGGAATTCCAACGCAACGGCCTGCAACCGGGCCCGGCGCGGCGATCCTGCGGCGCGCTCGCGAACCCAGGCATCCCTGGCCGTCAGCAATGATGGAGAACACTGGTTTCTGCTCAACGCCTCGCCGGATCTGCGCCAACAGATCGAAGCGGTGCCGGTGCTGCATCCAAAACATGGTTTGCGCTCCTCGCCGATTGCGGGTGTGGCGCTCACCGGCGGCGACGTGGACGCGATCGCCGGCCTGCTGACCCTGCGCGAACGTCAGCCTTTCACCGTTTACGCCACCGCCAAGGTGCATGGCGTGCTCAACGACAATCCCATTTTCAACGTGCTGGCGCCAGGCGTGGTGACGCGGCAGGTGCTGGCACTGGAGCAGCCGCAGCCGCTGCTGCTGCCCAAGGGCTCGGCCAGCGGCCTGAGCATCGAGTTTTTCGCCGTGCCTGGAAAGGTGCCGCTGTACCTGGAAAGCGCTGAGGGCACGCCCCCTATCGTACTGGGTGAGGACACCGTTGGCGCCGTCGTCAGCGATGGGCGGACGCGGCTGTTCTACATTCCCGGCTGCGCGGCGGTAACCGCAGCGATGGCGCAGCGCCTGCGCGATGCGGAACTGGTACTGTTCGACGGCACGCTGTGGCGCGACGACGAGATGATCTGTGCCGGCCTTGGCAGCAAGAGCGGCCGCAGGATGGGACATATGAGCCTGAGCGGTGCCGAAGGAACCATCGCCGCCTTCAGCGGCCTCGGCGTGAAGCGCAAGGTGCTGGTGCATATCAACAACTCCAACCCTGTCCTGCTCGACGACTCGAGCGAGCGTGCGGAAGTGGAAGCCGCGGGATGGGAAGTGGCGTACGACGGAATGGAGCTATGGTCATGAGTGCGGACTCGCCTTTTATTTCCGGCCCGATGACGCCGGATGCGCTGGAAGCCGCGCTGCGGCAGATCGGTGCGACGCGCTATCACAATCTGCATCCGTTCCATCGGCTGCTGCATGGCGGCAAGCTCAGCCGCGGCCAGGTGCAGGCCTGGGCGCTCAATCGCTACTACTACCAGAGCCGTATTCCAGCGAAGGACGCGAGCCTGCTGGCGCGCCTGCCGACGGCTGAGCTGCGTCGTGCCTGGCGCAGCCGGCTGGAAGATCACGATGGCACCGAGCCGGGCACGGGCGGCGTGGCACGCTGGCTCAAGCTGGCGCAAGGCGTCGGCCTCGATCGCGACTACGTCATCTCCACCGCCCGCCTGCTGGCGGGGACACGCTTCGCCGTCGATGCCTATGTCGCTTTCGTGCGCGAGCGCAGCGTGCTGGAAGCGATTGCCTCTTCACTGACCGAGCTGTTTTCCAGCGCCATCATTTCCGAACGCATTTCCGGCATGCTGAAGCACTACGATTTCGTCACACCGGAAACACTGGCTTATTTCACGCCGCGGCTGACGCAGGCGCCGCGCGACAGCGACTTCGCCCTGGCCTACGTCAAGGAGCATGCGCGCACCGTGGAGCAGCAGGAGGCGGTGCTGGGTGCGCTGCGCTTCAAATGCGAGGTGCTGTGGTCGCAACTCGATGCGCTGCACTTTGCCTATGTCGAACCCGGCTTCATTCCGCCAGGCGCCTTCGTGCCGGCAGGATGGGAGCGGGCAGGGAAGCCGGCATGAGTGCGATTGCCGAGGCCGCCGTCGTTCCCGCCTTCGGCATCGGCGTGAAATTCCGCTTCGACGAGGTGCGCGGCGCCTGGATCGTGCTGGCGCCTGAGCGGTTGTTCCTGCCGGACGAACAAGCGGTGGAAATCCTCAAGCTGGTCGATGGCCGCCGCAGCCTGGGCGCCATCGTCGACGATCTCGCGGCCCGCTATCAGGCCCCGCATGAACTCATCGCCAACGACGTCGCGACGATGTTGCGTGATCTGGCCGACAAGGGCGTGATCCGCCTATGAGTGCTCCGGACATGAACGGCAATGGTGTCCGCATGCTGGAACCGCCGTTGGGCCTGTTGCTGGAATTGACGCATCGATGCCCGTTGCAGTGTCCGTATTGCTCCAATCCGCTGGAATTGCAGAAGTCCGGAGCCGAACTCGATACCGATACCTGGTTGCGCGTGCTGGACGAGGCCGCTGCGCTGGGCGTGCTGCAAGTACATTTCTCCGGCGGCGAGCCGACTGCGCGCAAGGATCTGGCGGCGATGGTGAAACGCGCGGCGCAGCACAAGATGTACAGCAACCTCATCACCTCGGCGGTGCTGCTCGACCAGCGCCGTGTGGCGGAACTGGCCGAAGCCGGCATCGACCACATCCAGATCAGCTTCCAGGACGTGGAGCCGGAAAACGCCGACCGCATCGGCCGCTATGCCGGCGGCCACGCGCGCAAGCTGGCGGCGGCGCGGCTGGTGCAGCAGGCCGGGTTGCCGCTGACGCTGAACTTCGTGGTGCATCGCCAGAACGCCGAACACGTGCCGCAGATGATCGCCATGGGCCTGGAACTGGGCGCCGGACGCATCGAAGTGGCCCACGTCCAGTATTACGGCTGGGGCCTGGTGAACCGCTCGGCGCTGCTGCCGAGCCGCGAGCAGCTCGATGCCGTCACCGCGGAAGTGGAAGCCTCGCGGCAGCGGCTCAAGGGCCGCATGCTGATCGACTACGTGGTGCCGGATTATTACGCCATGCGGCCCAAGGCCTGCATGGGCGGCTGGGCGCGCCGTTTCATCAATATCTCGCCGGCCGGCAAGGCGCTGCCATGCCACGCCGCCGAGACCTTGCCGGGCCTCGAGTTCCCGTCGGTGCGCGAACAGTCGCTCGGCGCCATCTGGCACGACGCGCCGGCGTTCCAGCGATTCCGCGGCACCGACTGGATGCCCGAACCTTGCCAGTCCTGCGACAAGCGTGAAATCGACTGGGGCGGTTGTCGCTGCCAGGCCTATGCGTTGACCGGCAACATGAGCGCTACCGATCCGGCCTGTGCGCTGTCGCCGGATCACGGCGTGATGGCGGAGGCGGTGCGGCAAAGCAGCGGCGCCTCGCTGGCGTTCGTTTACCGGCAGTAGCGAGGCAGAATAATTCTTGGCTGTCCGACGGGAATGGAATGCCCGTCGGGGTGTCCAAGCTTGCTGAAGGTAGTGCCCCTCAATGGAATGACTGGAGGCCACATCATGAACAAACACCGCCTGGCAGGCAGCGAACGCGGCATCCCGACGGGTGCCAGGGCATCAACCGCAGCGCATCCCGACGAGCGTCTCGAAGTGAGTGTGCTGGTGCGCCGGCGCGATACAGAAGGATTCTCGGCCGCGCTGAACAAGGTGACGGCAGGCGAGGCGGGCGCACGCATCGATCGCAACCGCTTCGCTGCTCTGTACGGTGCTGCGCCGGAGGATATCGCAGCGGTCGCGGCATTCGCCCGTGAAGCAGGGCTGACCGTGGTCAGCGCCGATGCGGCGCGCAGGACGATGCGACTGTCAGGCACGGTCACCCAGTTCAATCGGGCTTTCGATGTCGAGCTGCGGCACTTCGAGCACCAAAATGGCACCTACCGCGGCCGCATCGGTGCTATCTACCTGCCGCAATCTCTGGCGGGGATTGTTGAAGCGGTGCTGGGTCTGGATAACCGACCGCAGGCCAAGGCGCACTTCCGAGTGGCGCAACAGGCCGCGGGCGGCACGCAGACACCCGAGAGCTTCACGCCGACGCAGCTTTCCACTCTGTACCAGTTTCCCCAGGGCAG
>FTAG01001713.1_pt1 | contig 15311 bp, 15 predicted proteins | sample 1638911 | NCBI WGS metagenome assembly FTAG01 (sample SAMEA3914813, study PRJEB12502) | metagenome | biome: forest; material: soil | place: Canada | collected 2011-07-07 | depth 0.3 m
CAGCTTCAAGGCGCGCGTCCGCATCGACACGCCGAAGGAGTGGGAGTACTACGAGAACGGCGGCGTGCTGCATTACATGCTGCGTCAGCTGGCCGCGTAGTAGACGTCCTTGTCCAAGCTACCGGTCATCCGTGACCGGACTGCAGAAACAAACCAGCTGCATAAAACAGGGGCGCTTCGGCGCCCCTGTTCGTTTAACAGGATCGGCAGGGATTTGTACGAAATCCGCCAAAATCAGCTCAACATCCTGATTTATAAGCGTTCTGGTCCCGTCGCCCGTTCTGTAAAACACGCCGTATCAAAGCGGGGTCGGACGAATGCGCAGACCTGGGTGATGGCGCATGGCGACAGATTCGCAGTCAAAGGCTTGCAGCGGGCGCCCATACGACTCGATCCACCAGCTATGAGCTGACTGCGCTCCTGCATCAAGCGCTGTACCCTGCACCAGTTCGACGGAATGCGCCTGCCGCGCAAGCAAAACGAACAGGCCCAGGAGGGCCGGCAGCTGCGGGTCCACGCGAGCCAGCCGCCAGCACGGCGCAAACAAAGGCATTGCCCAGCGCACCGCGCGCGCGGTGTTGTAACCACGATCGAGCGGCGGTGCAGAGTGGATAAGCGCCTGTACCAGCGCCGCGTAGTCCTCACTGCGGCGCAACACGTTGCAAACGGCGAACAGCGTCGGCAAAACCTGCACAACTTCGAGCAGGGCAATTGGCCCCCGGCCCAGTCTGTGCAGATAGGTGGGTACGCTGCCGTCGGCAAGCATGGCAAGATCGTTGCGCAGGCGCGCGCTTCGCGCGACGTGCTGCAGATCGAGGGTCGCCGTGTCGGTATTGCAGGCGCGGGCATAGGCATGCCAGCTACGCAGCAAGCCCAGTGCGGCAGCGCGTGCGAGCAGTGCGTCAGGCCGCACGCCGCAGTTCTCGCGCAGGTAAGTGAGATCGAGGTAGTCATGCGGCTTCGGACGCCAGCGGTCATCGCCCCAGCCGCGATTGATTGCGATCCCGATCAATGCGGCGTCGAGCGGCTGCAGGCAGCGTAGCTGCAGACCGTCGATCGACACGGTTTCACGTCCCGACAACAGCGCGGCAGTACGAGGCGCTGCACGGCGGCTGCAGCCCGTGCTCAACGGAAAGAACGAGCAGTGAAGATCGACCGCCAGCACTCCATCCGGCGAGCGGATATTGCCGACTTCATGATCGGCGTGAAGCACCGTATCGATGCACCAGCCTGTCGGCAGCGCGGCAATCGCGCGCTGCATGTCATGTGGTTCCACATAAACATCGACATCGTGAAAAAAACGCAGCACCGGATTGGGATAGGCCTGCAGCGCAATCGCAAAACCCTTGAATAACGTGGCGTCAACCGCTACTGCCCGCCAGGCCGCAAAAAGTTCGCACAAGCGCTGCCGCTGGAGCTGGAAGCGCGACCAAGCCGCGGCATAGTCCGCGGCGCATTCCAGCCGCAATGGCGAGTCCGCGTCGGCGGTGAAATAAGCCCAGGGCGCAAGCTGGTATGCACGCGCGGTTGCAGCCGTCATCGCCCGCGCCGCACCGGCGCGCAGATCGTGTTCGACCTGTTCGATCGGCGTCATGTACGGCGGTTTCTGCGGAGGTCCGTCAAGCACTGAAAACGTGCCCGCAACGCTGGCCATCATGGCGCGTTGAGCAGATATTCGATGAGCTGCTGCACCTCACCGCGAGTGCCTTTCACCGCGGTCGCCTTCGCCATCACCACGCTCAAAGTCTGCAATGCAGTCTGCGGTGCACGCTGCACCGAGATCGTATGCCGCAGCATTTCAAGGACTGCGCGCCCGGGGGGCACCAGTCGCGGAGCCCAGGACGCGCCGGCGCGGTACTGGCTGAAGATCACGTGCGTCACAGGCAGGCTGCGCCGCCCCACAACGCCGCCGAGACGCCCGACCGGCAACTTGCGCTGCTGCGCCTGCCCGGGCTTGCGCACCTGCAGCGCGCGCGGATACGGATGCACGCGCCCGGCACGGTCGAACAAGGCGTATTCATCGGAGTAATAGCTCATGCCGGCCTGCACCAGTGCACGCACCAGGGTGGTCTTACCGCTGAAGCTGGTGCCGGGAAACACAAACGCCTCGCCGCGCCAGCCGACGACTCCGCAATGCACAAACACGCGATGCGGCGCCAGATTGGCGACGGCGATCATCAGTTCCTGCTCGACGCGCGCCCAGAACGCTGCGGCATCGCGTGCCCAGAACAGCGGTTCGCCGTCAGCCAGCATCAAGTAACGCGCCGCATCTGCCGCAGGCTGGTACCGAATCCGGTAGCGCCGCTGCAACCGCGTGGCGGTGATCGAACGCCAGCCCAGTGGCAGATGCTTTTGTGCACGGTGCAACAAATACGCCCGATTGCAGCTCAGTCCAATTCGCGTCCCACTCGCGGAAAACGCGAAGTCAGCAGACGCCGTTTGTTCGGCTGGTGAATGCACTTGGTGCGTTAGCGATCTTGCTACTGCTATACCTTCTTGAGGGCATCGAGCGATGGTAGATGGCCTGAGGCAAATGTTCCAATCTTGCTGTTGTGCGAAACCACGCCATCCGCCGCATACGTATGTTCGGAAGAGCCAATCTCAAAGTTGTAAACCGGCTGTGGGATTTCCGAGACACTGATTGCGGCGATGCGGGTCTGCGTGGCCGGCCGGCGGTCGCCAAGGTGCCGCAACAGCGTGTCGCCGACTTTCAGGGACTCGACCGGCGTGCCGTCGAGGTCGCCATGTCCTGCGATCAGCAGGTGCGAAGGACTGCACTGAATAAGATCGCCGTGCTCGGTGATCAACGACAGGAAGCGCGGGCTCGTCGCACACAGGACATGCTCGACCACTCCGCGCGTTGGTGTTCCGCTATTCGGATCGGTGCCAAGCACCTCTGTACCGATGCAGACATCCCGGGCGGCAACAAAGCCGCCACCGACCACGGCGATCGGCGTATTACCGAGCATGCAGCCATAGGCCTTGGCCGGCGTCGGCGTGGCCAGCATTGTCACCAATGGCACGGCTGCCGCCGCGATGCCAAGTTTGCGGACCAGTTCACGACGGCCGATGTTGACCGGCAGCGCCACCGCTGCGGGCGCCGTTACCAGGCCGTTTTTCTCTAACGCACGAAGCGCGAAGCGCACCACATCTTCGTCGATTGGCAGCTTAGTCTGCTGGCCGAGCCGGAGACTGATATCGGCAATGCTGGTCTCGCCGTCGCAGCTTCGCCAAACGCCCGCTGAAGTTTGATTGAGACAGTAAGCCTGCCGGCTTTTCTTGTCGTACAGCAGTACGTCGTTTCCGACCTGTTCGACGATCAGATCGTCGGTCCGCGCGAGCCAGAAAACCCCTTTATTTGATTTCATGGAAGTGCTCCCTATGTAATATGCACTACTCGATTTCCTGCAATAACGGTACCAGATCGTCCTGATATGCCGATTCGGTGGTGGATAATTCCACAGCCGATTCCGGGAGTGTGTGATTTTCCACACAGTTTCTCTCCTCGCCCGCCTCCACCGGGACCGCTTATGGCCCTCGGCGGAGGTCAGGTGGCAAAGCCCTCGAATCCGGTGCCGGCATACAGGGACACGTCCACAAACCTCAGCCCATAGAGAGCCGGCAAACGTCCGCACTCGCCCTGAGAAGGTGCAGTCCCCCTTCAATTCATCCCAGAAACTCACAGAGATAGGCGGCAGGCCCGCCGACGGCCTGCACGTCGAAGCCGCTGTTGGCGCCGACTTCGAAATAGGTGCCGGCCGGGAAGCTGGCCCAGCCCGCACCGCTCAGGTTGGCCTTGAGCAGGCCGCTGACCACGGTCATGCGCTCGGCCGCGGCGGTGTTGAAGTGGTGCTGCTCGCCGGCGGCGATGACGCCCACGGTGGCGCGCTGGCCGTTGCGCTCGAAGCCGATGGACTGGACCGAGCCGTTGAAATAACTGTTGTGCTTCAGCATGAAATCCCCGTCGTAAATGGGTTGATGGCCCGGCGGTGCCGGGGCAGGCATCGTAGCGGCTCGCAAACTTTTGTGACAGTCGTGCACCAAAACTGTCGATTCAGGCATGAAACTGGCGATAATGAGGCCAAGGCATTGCCGCTTTCCCGATTTCTTTCGCCTGCTCGGAGTCGTTCCAAGGATGATTCGTCGTGTGGTGTTCAACCAGAAAGGTGGCGTAGGCAAGACCACCATCGTCTGCAATCTCGCAGCCATCGCCGCCTCGCGCGGTCTGCGCACCTTGGTCATCGACCTCGATACCCAGGGCAATGCCACCCAGTATCTGCTCGGCGGCAAGCCGGACAAGGCCGATCGCACCATCGGCGACTTCTTCGAGTCGACCCTGGGCTTCTCGCTGCAGACCCCGCCCTTCGTCACCTACGCCACCAATACCCCGTTCGAGAACCTCGACGTGGTGGCTTCGGACACGCGCCTGGAAGACCTGCAGGTCAAGCTGGAATCCAAGCAGAAGGTGCAGAAGCTGCGTCAGGCCCTGGACAAGCTCAAGGGCTACGACGCGGTGTTCATCGACACGCCGCCGGCGCTGAATTTCTACAGCCGCTCGGCCCTGATCGCGGCGAACCGCTGCCTGATCCCGTTCGACTGCGACGAGTTCGCCCGCCAGGCGCTGTATACCCTGCTCGACAACCTGCAGGAGATCCGCGCCGACCACAACGACGAACTGGAGATCGAGGGCATCGTGGTCAACCAGTTCCAGAACCGCGCCAGGCTGCCGGCGCGGGTGGTGGCGGAACTGCGCGAGGAAGGCCAGCCGGTGCTGGAGCAGACCCTGTCCAGTTCGGTGCGGGTCAAGGAATCGCACGAGCGGCACCTGCCGATGATCCAGCTCGAGCCGGGACATCGGGTGACGCAAGAGTATGTCGCCCTTTACGACGCGCTCGATTAGGTAGGTCGGCCTTCAGGCCGACTGTCGTACCGACAGCGTCGCCCTGAAGGGCGACCTACTTGAATTCGTGCTCGGGCGCGCAAAAGGCGAATGCCAGCGCACCCTCGCCGATGTTGATGCAGGCCGTGATGCTGGCGACGCTGGTGTAAAGCTTCACCCGGTATTCCTGCGCCACCATCTTCAGCTCCTGGTAGCCGGGCAGCTTCTCCAGCTTCTCCAGGTCACCGGCATAGGTCACGCACAGCGTCGGCGTGAGCAGGCCGCCGCGGATGCGCTCCGCCACGAAGTGGCACAGGCGCTTCGAGCCCTCGTCGAAATGGCGGATGCTGGCCACGGAAGCCGTTTCGCCGCGATGTCCCCGGATCACCGGCTTCATGTCGAAAGCGCTGCCAAGGGCGTACTTGAACCAGCCCACGCTCTTGTCGCCCTTCTTGTTGGCGCGGGCGCGCAGGTGGTACAGATCGCTGGGCAAGCCGTAGAGATAGAGATTCGGGATCAGGTTGTCGATGCGCTCGCGGATGCGGTTGGGCATCAGGCCTTCGCCGATCATGCGGGCGGTTTCCACCGCCAGCACGCCCTGGGCAGCGAACAGGTTCTGGCTGTCGATCACGCGCAGGGCGAACGGGCCCTGGATGTTGGCGCGGGCGCGCACCGCCTTGTATTCGGACAGGATGGTCAGCGAGGCCTGGGTGGCATGCTCGAAGATCGGGCTGCGCGAGCTGGCGACGGTCTGGCAGAAGACGAAGTCGTAGTCCAGCACCAGGCGTTGCAGGAACAGGTCCTTGATTTGCTCGACGCTGAGCGGAGCGGTTTCGGCGTGGGCGGCATTGGTCAGGTGCCGGCGGTAGAACTCGAGCGTTGCGGCGGGGTCGCGGCGATCGACGAATTCCTCGTTGCCGACATGCACCGTGACCGGCAGGATGATGATGCCGTGTTCCTCGCAGAAATCCTGCGGCAGATCGCAGGCCGAATCCACGACAAGGCCGATTCTCATGCTGCTCCTCCCGCTGAGACGAACGTTCTAGGTTTGTTATCGTCCTTGAATACTATTGCTTAATCGATTGAAGCATAACCCGTTTTTTCTTACCGCTCCAAGCGCTTGACCTCCTGCCAGAGGGCTTCCATGCGGTCGAGCCGGGCCGGGTCGCCCTTGGCCGGCAAGCGCTCCAGCCGTTCCTGGATATAGGCGTAGCGGCGGCTGAACTTGCGGTTGGCCGCCGCAAGGGCGGCGGCGGCATCGACGCCCAGGTGGCGCGACAGGTTCACCACCATGAACAGCAGGTCGCCCAGTTCTTCGGCGCGGTTGGCGGCGTCGGGGGCCTGCTGCAACTCGCGGATTTCCTCGGCTAGCTTGTCCCACAGGCCGGCCGGATCGGTCCAGTCGAAGCCTTCTGCAGCGGCTTCAAGCTGCAGGCGCAGCGCTTCCGCCAGGGGCTCACTCATTGCCGTTGAGCAGCTTCTGCCGCAGGTTCCACAGGATGCCGGCGGTGGCGCCCCAGATGCGATGGCCGGCGTGGTTCAGTTCCAGGAAGGGCAGATTGACGCCCTCGCGGCTCAATATCTTGCGCTCGAAGGCGTGCGCGGCCAGCAACACCTCCAGCGGCAGCTCGAAGGTTTCTGCCACTTCACCGGGGTCGATCACCGGGGTGAAAGCCTGGCGCACCACGCCGACCACCGGCGTGATGCGATAGCCGCTCAGCACCGGATAGTCGTCCAGGTAGCCGATCACCTTGACCAGGGCCGGGTCCAGGCCGACTTCCTCGTACGCCTCGCGCAGCGCCGCAGCCGCCAGGTCGCTGTCGCCCTCATCGCGGCCCCCGCCGGGAAAGCTGATCTGGCCCTTGTGCTGGCGCAGGGTTTCGGCGCGGCGTGTCAGCAGGATGGTGGGGCCGGCGGCGTGATCGATCACCGGCACCAGCACCGCCGCCGCCCGCAGGCGGGCGATGGCCTCGGGCGTGACGAAGCGGTCGAGCTTGAGCGGCAGCTCCATGTGGGCCACCGGCCGGTCTGCCTCGTTGCTGCCCGCCAGGACCTGCCGCAACCGGTCCAGTGCGATGCTCCCCTCCATGGCTAAGACAGCCCCCGCGCCAGGTCGGCGATGATGTCCTCGATGTTCTCCAGGCCCACCGCCACCCGCACCAGGTTTTCCTGGATGCCGGCCAGCTGCCGTGCCTCGGCGCTGATACGGCCATGGGTGGTGCTGGCCGGATGGGTGATGGTGGTGCGGGTATCGCCGAGGTTGGCGGTGATGGAGATCATCTTCACCGCGTCGATCAGCTTCCAGGCCTCGGCCCGGCCGCCCTTCATCTCGAACGCGACGATGCCGCCGAAGCCGCTCTGCTGGCGTTTGGCCAGCTCGTGCTGCGGGTGGTCCGGCAGGCCGGGGTAATAAACGCGCTCGATCGCCGGCTGCTGGCGCAGCCACAGGGCCAGCTGGTGGGCGGCCTCGCCATGGGCGCGCATGCGCAATTGCAGGGTCTCCAGGCCCTTGAGGAACACCCAGGCGTTGAACGGGCTCATGCAGGGACCGGCGGTGCGCATGAAGCCGAACACATCCTTGCCGACCCGCTCGGCGTCGCCCAGCACGGCGCCACCGACACAGCGGCCCTGCCCGTCCAGGTACTTGGTGGCGGAATGGATGATCAGGTCGGCACCCAACGCCAGCGGCTTCTGCAGCACGGGCGTGAGAAAACAATTGTCCACCGCCAGCAGGGCGCCGCCGTCGTGGGCGATCTTGGCCAGCGCCGCGATATCCGCGATGTCGGTCAGCGGGTTGTTGGGGGTCTCGACGAACAGCAGCCGGGTATTCGGCCGCATCGCCGCCGACCAGGCCGCGAGGTCGGAAGATTCGACATAGCTCGTGCTGACGCCGAAACGGGCGAAGACGTTGTTGAGCAGGTTGATGGTCGAGCCGAACACCGTGCGCGACACCACCAGGTGATCGCCGGCCTTGAGCAGGGCCAGCAGCATCGACATGATCGCCGCCATGCCGCTGGCGGTGGCGACGCAGCTGTCGGCGCCTTCCATCGCCGCCAGCCGCTTCTCGAACGCGTGCACCGTGGGATTGGTGAAGCGCGAGTAGATGTTGCCCGGCTCCTGTCCGGTAAACACGGCCGCCGCCTGGGCGGCGCTGTGGTACACGAAGGAGGACGTCAGGTGTATCGCGGCGGAGTGCTCGCGCTCCTCGCTGCGGGGCTCGGCAGCGCGGATTCCGAGCGTGGCCGAACCCCAGGCCGGGTCGAACTCGTCATTCATCGTCAACGTTTCCATGGTCCAGCAAAAAAGCCCGCCAGCGAGCGCCAAACGGGCTTTTTACGCCCTTTTAGCAGAATTTATTAAGCGCCCCGCAAGCTGGCTACAAATCGGCGCGGTGAGACTTTACGTCGAAAGCTGTGCTGACTTCAAATCCTGAAGCTGTCCGGCTCCCCGCCGCCAAGCCCGGACCGGCCTTGCCGGCGGGGATATTCCAGATCAACGACCGCCGGAGATGCTGGTGGGAGACTGGGTATCTACTCTGGTCAGCGCCTGATCGACCTGGTCCTGCGCTTCACTCGCTTCCTCATCCGTCTGGCAAATGGTCCTTTGATGGATGCGGGAGCCGGTTTTCCCGACGGTTTCGCAATGCTTCCTGGCGTCGGCATCCGTTTGCGCGACCTCGTGAGCCGCCGGCGCCGCGCTCGCTGCCGGCGCTTCGGTTGCGGCCGGAGTATCGGCGCAGGCTGAAACCAGCAGCGTCAGGAGCAGCAGGCTCAAACAATGAACAGGAATTTTCAGCACCGGAACACCCCCGAAAGTATGTAAGGAAGCCGCCGCCGCGGCGGCCGCGATGTCCGGATCATAACGCACAATCCGCACCCATCCCGCGCGTTCGGGACGAACCAGTACTGATGGAGCCCGGCAGGCCGGATCAGCGGGCGTTGTGCAGCTCGATCACCACGTTGCCGGCCCTGACCCGCCGCGCTTCCTTGGCGGCGTCGGAACGGAACAGTTCGAGCTGGTTGAGGTAGTCCTCGTTGACGTCCTGGGTCACGTACTCGCCGGTGAACACCGAGGTGTCGAAGCGCTGGATCTTGGAGTTCTTGTGACGCACGGCATCAATCAGGTCTTCCAGGTCCTGGTAGATCAGTCGGTCGGCGCCGAGCAGCAGTTCCAGCTCGTCGTGGCTGCGGCCGTGGGCCACCAGCTCGCTGGTGGTCGGCATGTCGATGCCGTAGACATTGGGGTACTTCACCGGCGGCGCGGCGGAGGCGAAGTAGACCTTCCTGGCGCCGGCGTCGCGGGCCATCTGGATGATTTCCTGCGAGGTGGTGCCGCGCACGATGGAGTCGTCCACCAGCAGCACGTTCTTGCCGCTGAACTCCAGGTCGATCGGATTGAGCTTCTGCCGCACCGATTTCTTGCGCTGGGCCTGGCCCGGCATGATGAAGGTGCGCCCGATATAGCGGTTCTTGACGAAGCCCTCGCGATATTTCACGCCGAGGCGGATGGCCAACTCGACGCCGGCGACGCGGCTGGTGTCCGGAATCGGGATGACCACATCGATGTCGTGGTCCGGCCATTCGCGCTTGATCTTGTCGGCCAGCTTTTCGCCCATGCGCAGGCGCGCCTTGTAGACGTAGATGTCGTCCATCACCGAGTCTGGGCGCGCCAGGTAGACGTGCTCGAAGATGCAGGGCGAATAGCTCGGATTGGTGGCGCACTGGCGTTTGTGCAGCTTGCCGTCGAGGGTGATGTAGACCGCCTCGCCGGGAGCGATGTCGCCGATCAGCTCGAAACCGGCGGCGTCCAGCGCCACCGACTCGGAGGCGATCATGTAGTCGGTGCCGTAGGTCCCCTCGCGGCGGCCGTAGACCACCGGGCGGATGCCGTAGGGGTCGCGGAAGCCGACGATGCCGTAGCCGCTGATCAGCGCCACGCAGGCATAGGCGCCGCGCGCGCGGCGGTGCACTTCCGACACCGCCTTGAATACCTCGTTGGGAGTCACCCGCAGGGTGTTGCACATCATCAGCTCGTGGGCGAAAACGTTGAGCAGGACCTCCGAATCCGAATCGGTGTTCAGGTGGCGGCGGTCTTCCTCGAACAGTTCGTGCTTGAGCTGCTCGGCATTGGTCAGGTTGCCGTTGTGCGACAGGCAGATGCCGAACGGGGTGTTGGTGTAGAACGGCTGCGCCTCGGCCGAGGTGCTGCTGCCGGCGGTGGGATAGCGCACGTGGCCGACGCCCATGTTGCCGCGCAGGCGGATCATGGTGTCGTCGGAGTGGAACACGTCGCGCACCAGGCCGTTGTCCTTGTGCAGGTACAAGCGGTCGCCCTCGTTGGTGATGATGCCCGCCGCATCCTGCCCGCGGTGCTGCAGCATGGTCAGGGCATCGTAGATTTCCTGGTTGACCAGCTGCTTGGCGACGACGCCGACTATGCCGCACATGGATTCATTTCTCGGACGGGTGAACGGGGCCCCGGGGGGCGGCTTGCTGCGACTGCAAATATGCGAGCCAGCGGGCCGGAATCAAGGCTTGGGCTTCTTTTGCAAACGGTTGAATTTGCGGAACAATCTCTGACTGCTTCCACCAGGGCTCGCGCCCCAGGGCGGTGAAGCCGGCGACCATCACCAGGGCCAGGACGATGAATCCGCCCCGCAGCAGCCCGAAACCCGAGCCCAGCATGCGATCCAGCGGCGCCAGCCCGACGCCGCGGACGGCCCAGGAGATGATCAGGATCAGCAGCCCCCCGACCAGCAGCACGCCGAAAAACGGGATTGCGTAGCCGGCGAGGAGGCGCAGCGGGTCGGAGCTGATGGTCGGCCTGAGCTGCTCGGCGAACCCGGGGCCGTAGCCCAGGGACAGGACAAAGGCGAGAACCCAGGTGGCCAGGCTCAGGGCTTCGCGGATGAAGCCGCGCAGCGCGCCCCACAGCACCGAAAGAAGGACGATACCGACGAATACGTAATCCACCCAGGCCATGCGCATTGCGTCTCTTGCCGCAGTCACGCAATTTTAACATTTTTGGGGGCCGCACTGTGCCGCCAAGGCGGCGATCCCGCGGGTTTGGCGCGGCTGTTCCAAGCGTGAAAAAGCTGGCAAACAGGCTGCGGCGGCGAATTAACCTTGCGCAACCGAAACTTCGGGGCAGCGGAACAGCTCTAAGCGTAAACTTGAGGGCAATGGAGCCCCGCCGCGTTTTCATGCTCAAACCCAGCCTCGTTACCGCCGCCGTGTTCGCGCTCACGGCCCTGCCCGCCCTGTCGCAGAAGGACATCGACCTGCCCCAGCTCGGCAGCCCGGCCGACCTGTCGCTGTCGCCGGCTCAGGAGGCCAAGCTCGGCGCCGAGGTAGTGGCCGAGATGTATCAATACGACTACATCGTCGACGACTCCGAGATCACCGAATATCTCACCAGCATCGGCTGGAAGCTGGCGGCCGCGGACTCGGTCAACCCGGTGCCGCCGCAGTTCAACTTCTACCTGATCGCCGACAACCGCATCAACGCCTTCGCCTTGCCCGGAGGCTATATCGGCTTCAATGCCGGCACCATCGTCGCCACCAGCAACGAAAGCGAGCTGGCCGGCGTGCTGGCGCACGAGGAATCCCACGTCACCCAGCGCCACCTGGCGCGGGCCCAGGGCGATACCCAGGCCGCGGACATCGCCACCTGGATCGGCGTGCTGGCGGCGATCATCGCCGGCTCGGCCAATCCCAATGTCGTGCTGGGCGCCCTGTCGGTGGGCCAGGGCATCAACTACCAGCGCCAGGTCAGCTACACCCGCGGCAACGAGATGGAGGCGGACCGCTTCGGCATCCGCAAGCTGGCGGCGGCCGGCTACGACCCGATGGGCATGGCCAGCTTCTTCGGCAAGCTGGCGCAGCAGACGCGCCTGTACGGCAACCGCCTGCCCGAGATCCTGCTGACCCACCCGGCCGACACCACGCGCATCGCCGAGGCCACCGAGCGCGCCGCGCAGTACGGCCCGCGCGCGGTCAAGGATTCGATCGAGTTCAGCCTGATGCGCGCCCGCACCCGCGTGCTGGAAACCGATTCGCCCAACGAGGCCCAGGGCTATTTCGCCGGCGAGCTCAACGCCGGCAAGGACACGCCGGAGAACCACTATGGCTACGCCATGGCCCTGGCCAACATCGAGCAGAACGAGCAGGCCCTGGCGGCGCTCAAGCCGGTGCTGGAGCAGTATCCCAAGCAGCCCAATGCCCTGCTGCTGCAAGCGCAGATCCTGATGCAGATGGGCAAGACCCCGGAAGCGCTGGCGGTCTATGCCCGCAACCTGGCCAACTACCCGCGCTATGCGCCCGGCGTCCTCAAGTACGGCGAAGCCCTGATCAACGCCGGCAAGCCCGACCAGGCGCGCCAGATGCTGATCGCTTCCAGCCAGGCGGTTGGTTCGCGCGTCGACAACTATCGCCTGCTCGCCGCCGCCGCCCGCGCCAGCGGCAACACCGCCGAGGCGCAGTACCAGACCGCGAACTACCTGTACGAGCGCGGCGACCTGCGCGGTGCGGTCGAGCAGCTCAACGCCGGCCTGCGCATCGCCAGCATCAGCGGCGACGACCGGGCGCGCCTGCTGGCGCGGCGCAAGCAGCTGATCGACACCATCCCGAAGGATGAGCTGAGGGCGCTGCAGAAGGGCTGAACGGCAAAAGCGATCTCGCGCAAAGACGCAAAGCCGCAATTGAAGAAACAACAAAAGATTTTTTGTTAAAACGCTTTTCTTTGCGGCTTTGCGTCTTTGCGCGAGCCGCTGTTCGCTTTGGCTGTTCTTGGCGTCTTTGTGTGAGGCAGGCTTTAGAGCTTCTCTTCCACCGGCGCAACCGTCTCCCAGCGCTTGCAGCGCGGGCATTGCCAGAACAGCATGCTCGGCTGCAGGCCGCAGCTGCCGCAGGCGTAGCGCGGGCGCGACTGCAGGGACTTTTTGAGCGATTCGGCCAGGGTGCCAAGCCAGGCCGGGGCTTGCGGCTCGCCCGCACCAAGCTCCAGCCACAGCAGCATGCCCTGGCGGGTCGGCTGTCGTGCCAGATGCTCGCCGAAATAACCGCGCACGTCCTGCTTCTGCGCCAGCAGCCAGCGTGCGCGAAACAGCGCCGGCGCCGCCGACTGGCCCAGGGAGGTCTCGGCCTCGGCCAGGAACTGGCTGTAGCCCTGCTTGTCCCCCGCCTCCGCGTAACAGCGCTCCAGCGCCGGCGCCACCTCGGCGAAGAAACGGCCGTCCTGCTGCATGGCGCGCCAGTAGGCCTTGATCGCGTCCTTCCAGTCCTTGGCGGCTTCGGCCAGCGCCGCCTGGGCCAGGCTGGCGCGCACGCATTCGGGGTTGTATTCCAGCGCCTGCTGCAGCTCGCGCGTCGCCGTGGCCAGGTCGTTCTGGTGCTGCGCCGACTCGGCCATCTCGCAGCAGTACTGGGCCAGGCGCGGCCCCAGGGACTGCCCTTTTACCGCTTGCAGGCGGCGCCCCGCTTCCAGGGCCTGCCGCCAGTCGCGCGCCTGCTCATAGAGATCGAGCAGCAGTTCCAGGGCCGCCGCCAGCTGCGGGCTGGAGCCCTCCATGTCCTGCAGCAGCGATTCGGCGCGGTCCAGCAGGCCGGCCTTGAGGTAGTCCTGGGCCAGCTCGATGCGCGCGGCATCGGCGACCTTGCGCGGCAGGTCGGTGCGCGCCAGCAGGGTTTCGTGCAGGCGGATGGCGCGGTCGATCTCGCCGCGCTTGCGGAACAGCGCGCCGAGGGTGAGCTGCAATTCGGCCGCCGCCGGATCGGCGTCCGCGGCGTGGCTCAGCGCGGCGATGGCCTGGTCGTCGTCGCCCAGGGCTTCCAGGCCAGCCTGGGCCGCGTCCTCGCGCGAACGGGGCGCGCCCTCGGCGCGGCGGCTGGCCCAGGCCCAGCCCAGGGCCACGCCCAGCGGCAGCAGCAGCCAGGCGAAGCTGTCGAGCATCAGCGTTCCGTCGAGATCGGCAGGTTGCGCAGGTTCTTGAGCTCGGTTTCGGCGTCGCGCAACTGGCGACGCAGGCGCCGGGCCTCGCCGGACAGGCTGAACAGGCGCACCGCGCACAGCAGCAGGGTGAAGATGGACGCGACCACGAAGGTGAGCACGAGCAGAACCACCAGCCGCACTTCGGCGGAGCCGATCAGGTAGTTGAAGCTGACGTAGCCGTAGTTGAAGTAACTCAGCAGGGCGCCGGCGATGAACACCGCCAGCAGCAGAACAATGGCCAGGACGCGCAGCATCACTGCGATCCGGTCTTGGCCGCGGCCTCGGCGGCGGCCACTTCCTCCTGATGCACCTGGTTGACCCGCTCGCGCATTTCCTTGCCCGGCTTGAAATGCGGCACATGCTTGGCGGGAATGCGCACCGCCTCGCCGGTCTTGGGATTGCGGCCGACGCGGGCCGGCCGGCTGTGCAGCGCGAAGCTGCCGAAGCCGCGGATTTCGACGCGTTCCTGCCGCGCCAGGGCATTGCTCACATGGTCGAGGACGAGTTTCACCGCAAGCTCCACATCCTTCTGCATCAGATGGGTTTGCTTGAGCGACAGCGCTTCGATCAGCTCAGACTTGGTCATGGCCCCGTGCAAGGCTTAAGCGATTGATTTTAACGATAAAGGAAAACGAGCCTTGAGTGCAAGTGTTTGTTTTTCTTGGCGCGAGGCTTTTCCGCGCCTAGAAAAACAAACATCCCCGCGAAAGCGGGGATCCAGGAGTCCGGCCAGGACGGCCGGACTGTTTCCTTCCTCGGAAAGATCATTCTGTACGTCAAGGACGGCCCTCCCGCACCCACCGTTCCGGACGCCGTGTCGGGGCTGTCTTCCGTCGATATGACGATTAACGAAAGGTCGGCCCAAAGAAAAAGGGCCGTGTCGCCACGGCCCTTTCCCATCAACAACTGCTTGCCGCGAAAGGCTTACCGATCGTTGCCGCTGATCTGTTCCTTGAGCAGGTCGCCCAGGCTGGTCTTGCCGGTCGAGGCGTTGCGGCTGTACTCGGCCACGGCATCCTCCTCTTCCTGGATTTCCTTGGCCTTGACCGACAGGGTGACGATGCGGTTCTTGCGGTCCACGCCGATGAAGCGGGCTTCCAGCGTGTCGCCTTCCTTCAGAACCTTGGTGGCATCCTCGACGCGGTCGCGCGACAGGTCGCCGGCCTTGATGTAGGCCTCGACGCCGCCAGCCAGCTCGATGTTGGCGCCGCGGGCGTCAACCGCCTTGACGATGCCCTTGACCATCGAACCCTTCTGGTTGTCGGCGAGGAACATGGTGAGCGGATCCTGCTGCATCTGCTTCACGCCCAGGGAGATGCGCTCGCGCGAACCGTCGATGGCCAGCACCACGGCCTCGACTTCCTGGCCCTTGCTGTAGCGGCGCACAGCCTGCTCGCCGGCTTCGTTCCAGTCCAGGTCGGACAGGTGCACCAGACCGTCGATG
>FTAG01002030.1_pt1 | contig 15286 bp, 12 predicted proteins | sample 1638911 | NCBI WGS metagenome assembly FTAG01 (sample SAMEA3914813, study PRJEB12502) | metagenome | biome: forest; material: soil | place: Canada | collected 2011-07-07 | depth 0.3 m
CGCCGAGGGCGAGATGCCGCAGGCGATGAGCCTGATGCCGCTGTTCAAGGCCTGCGTCATCTGGACCATCCCGATGAACAAGCTCAACTACAGCCTGCCCAACCGCTACTCGGCGGTAATCGCGCAGCAGTACGACCAGGCGGCGACCTTCATCTATGGCGGCCTGACCCAGCACGGCGATGTCACCGGCAACTTCTGCGCCGATATCAACGGCATGGGGCAGGGCGCCCGCTCCAACGCCGACGGCGAGCACTCCGTATCTCCTGTGTTCGGCTTCATGGCCGACTCCGGCGAGCACGAGATCAACGAGGAGGACACGCCGATCATTCGCCTCGGCGCGCAACGCCTGGCCAAGGACCGCATCGGCTTCGGCAAGTACCGCGGCGGCATGGGTTACGAGCAGATCGCCACGGCGCGCGACTCCAACCTGTGGGGATTCATGACCGGCTGCGAGGGCTCGCTGTTCTCCTCGGCCCAGGGCCTGTTCGGTGGCTACTCCTGCCCGTCCTACCAGTTGTGCAAGATCAAGGGCATCAACATCTTCGAGGAACTGCGCAAGAACCCGAAGCTGGTGGAGGAGTGGGACATGCTGCGGCTGATGAATGAGCGGCCGATTCCCGGCGGCAAGTACACCAGCCAGGACATGGGCATGACCTTCGAGCTGTGCCAGGAAGGCGAGATCTACATGATCTGCCAAGGCAGTGGCGGCGGCTACGGCGATGTGCTGGAACGCGATCCCGAGCTGGTGATGAAGGACCTGCGCGAAGACCTGATGTCGCACAACCTGGCCCGCGACATCTACAAGGTGGTCTACGACGAGGCCAACCTGATCGTCGACGTGGAGGCGACCGAGGCCCTGCGCAGCGCCTACCGCAAGGAGCGCATCGCCCGCGGCAAGCCCTTCGACCAGTTCTGCAAGGAATGGGTCAAGCCCGAGCCGCCGGCGGCGCTGCCGTACTTCGGCAGCTGGGACGACAACACGCAGATCTACGCCAGCAGCGCAGGCCAGCGCATCAAGATGGACTCGGACAAGCTGCAAGGTGCGTTCATGCTCAATCCCAAGGACCTGCGCATCGCCGAACTGGAAGCGCAGGTCACGGCGTTGAGCGGGCAACTGGGAGATTGCGAGAAGAAGCTGAAAAAAGCCTAAAAGCATTCCTCGCGCAAAGACGCAAAGAGAAGCGAAAAGAAGATGCCAAGGAGGAGAAGCGTGAAACAAAAACTACTGGCTGTTCACCATAGAGCTGTTCTTTGCGTCTTTGCGTCTTTGCGCGAGATCGCTTTTGCTGTTGGGAGCCAGCCATGACCGATTACGGCAAGGCATTCCGGCTCGACGGCAAGACCGCCCTGGTCAGCGGCGCGGCGCGCGGCATCGGCGCCGCCATCGCCGAGGCCCTGGCCCAGGCCGGGGCCAGCGTGCTGATCACCGACGTGCTGGAAGGCCCGGGCGAGGACACGGTGGCGCGTATCCGCCGCGCTGGCGGCGAGGCCGCGTTCTTCAAACATGATGTGACGAAGGAAGATCAATGGCAGGCGGCGATCGCCAATGCCGAGAAGACCTTCGGTCCGCTGGAAGTCCTGGTCAACAACGCCGGCATCGAGACCGCGGCGCTGCTGTCGCAGTGCGAGCTGAGTGATTTCAGCCGCGTCATGGAGGTCAACGTCAACGGCGTATTCCTCGGCCTCAAGCACGCGGTGCGGGCCATGGCTCCGGGCGGCAGTTCCGGTCGCGCCGGCTCCATCGTCAACATGTCCTCGGTCGCCGGCCTGATCGGCACCACCGGGCATATCGCCTACCACGCCTCCAAGGGCGCGGTGCGCCTGATGACCAAGGCGGCGGCGATCGAATGCGCGCAGCTCGGCACCGGCATCCGCGTCAACTCGGTGCACCCGGCCATCGTCGGCACCGAGATGGGCACCAACTTCATCAAGCACTTCGTCGACCTCAAGCTGGCGCCGGACTACGCCACCGCCGAGGCGGCGTTCAAGGCGGCCCATCCGCTGGGTGGATTCGGCGAGCCGGTGGACGTGGCGAGCGCGGTGCTGTACCTGGCTTCGCCGGCCTCAAAGTGGGTTACCGGCACCGAGCTGGTACTGGACGGCGGCTATACCGCCGCCTGAGCCGCAAACCGAGATCGGCATGGCCGCACTGACCGAACGCATCACCGCCAGCGGGCGCGGCCTGTGGCTCGACTATGGCGCCTATGCCGGACGCCTGCTGGCCAATGGCGCGGTGGCGTGGCTGGACGTGGATGCCGCCAGCGGCTGGATGCGCAAGGCGCAGAGCCTGCTCAAGTCGGACGTGGTGACCCTGCCGGCCGGCGCCGTGGTCAACGACTGGACGCGCGCGCATCCGGAGCTGGTCGCCGCGATGGGTGCCAAGCGCCGCGCCGTGTTCGCTCTGAAGACCTTGCTGGCCGACGAGCCGCTGCGTGCTCATCTGGTTGGCTTGGCCAGGGTACTGCGCTCGAGCCTCGGCAGCGCGCCGCTGGTGCTGGCTTTGCCGTCGCCGCGCCTGTGGGTGGCGCAAGCCTACGCGCAGGCCAACCAGGGTGAAGCGGCCGAGGTCAATGCGGACGCGGTGGACGGTGCGGCCGCCTATATCGCCGATTTCCTGCGCGGCTTCGCCGATTGCGGCCTCGAGGGCCTGCTGCTCGAGGAAAGCGCCGAGTCCGAGCCGGCTTCGGCGGAAGACCTGCAGCTGTACCAAGCGGTGTTCAACGTCGCCGCGCACTATCGCTGGGATGTCGGCCTGCGCCTGCCGCAGGGCCGGCTTGCGGCCGGAGGCGCGGGCCTGGGCTTCGTGCTGGCGCCCAATCCGGTGCAAGGGGTGGCGGTCGGTCTCAAGGTGCCGGCGGAGTTCTGGGAAGGCGGCGCGCCGCCGGCATGTCCCGCCGGCGGATTCCGCTTTGCGGAGATTCCTGCCAATGCCAATCCGGAGGGCGTGCTCGAGCGGCTGGCGGTGTTGCGCTGAGCGCCGGACAAAGGGGAAGGGATGCACGAGTATCAAATGGAGCACCTGTTTTCGTACAGCGCCGGGCTCAAGCCGCCGGAGGTGATGGCGCCGCTGCCGGAAGGCGCGCGCGCCACCTTCTACATCACCGGAGGAATCGTCACCGGCAAGCGGCTCAATGGCCACATGCAGGCGGCCGGCGCCGACTGGTTCCTGCTGCGCCGCGACGGCGTCGGCCAGCTCGACGTGCGCGCCACCATGGAATCGGACGACGGCGCGCTGATCCACGTCAGCTACCCGGGGATCGGCGACCTGGGCGAGGACGGCTACGAACGGTTCCTGCACGGCGAGCTGCCGAAGAAGCTGAAGCTGCGCACTACGCCAACCATGCGTAGCGCACACCCCAATTATCAATGGCTGCACCGCCTGCTTTGCGTAGGCGTGGGTGAAGTCGACCTCGAGCGCTTCGAGGTTTCCTACGACGTTTACGCGATCCGCTAGAGGGCCTGTGAACACTATTTTGATCGCTGCGAAGGGGTCTATTTTCGCGCAGTGCAAGGCGCGACCGACGCGGTGTACTGCATGTACACGAGGAGGGAGCAACGCCGCAATGCGCGAAAATAGACCCCTTCCCGGAGGGTTGCCCCCGGATTTGCGCCCATGCCGCGTTGCTCGTCGCTTATGTACTGGTAGTACACCGCGCTCCTCGCGCCTTGCCTGGACGCAAATCCGGGGGCAACGCAGCGATCAAAATAGTGTTCACAGGCCCTAGGAGACTCCAAAATGGTGAAGGAAGGCGAGTTGCTGTGGACCCCACGTCCCGAGTTCGCCGCGAACTCGAACCTGGCGCGGTACATGGGCTGGCTGAAGCAGACGCGCCAGCTGGATTTCAAGGACTATGAGTCGCTGCGGCGCTGGTCGGTGACCGACATCGAGGCATTCTGGGCCTCGATCTGGGACTACTTCAAGGTGCAGTCCGACCAGCCCTACCTGCGGGTCCTGGACCAGCGCGTGATGCCTGGCGCCAAGTGGTTCGAGGGCTCGCGCCTGAACTATGCCGAGCACCTGCTGCGCGCCGAGACGGCGAACGGCGAGGGGACCGTGTTCCATCACCTGTCGGAGAACCGGCCGCTGGCGCGCATGAGCTGGAACGAGCTGGGCCGGCAGGTGCGCATCCTGGCGACGCAGCTGCGCGCGCTCGGAGTGATGCCAGGTGACAGGGTGGTCTGCTACATGCCGAATGTGCCGGAGACGGCGATCGCCATGATGGCGACCACCGCCATCGGCGCGGTGTGGTCCTCGGCGGCGCCGGAGTTCGGCGTCAAGACCGTGACCGAGCGCTTCAGCCAGATCCAGCCCAAGATCCTGTTCGCCTCCGATGGCTACCGCTTCGGCGGCAAGGACTTCAAGCGCGAGAGCGAGGTGCGCAGCATCATCGCCGACCTGCCGACCCTGGAGCGGGTGGTGTGGCTGCCGTACCTGGAACCCAACAGCGAGGTGCCGCAGGGCCTGCCCAAGGCCATGTCCTGGAACCGGCTGATGGACCGCGAAGCGGTGCCGCGCGACAAGTTCCGCTACGAACGGGTGGACCATGACCATCCGCTGTGGATCGTGTTTTCCTCCGGCACCACCGGCCTGCCCAAGGCGATCGTGCACAGCCATGTCGGGGTGCTGATCGAGCATCTCAAGCTGATGCACTTCCACCTCGGCCTCAAGCCCGAGTCGGTGATGTTCTTCTACAGCACCACCGGCTGGATGATGTGGAACCTGCTGCTGGCGGCCCTGCTCACCGGCGCCGGCGTGGTGCTGTACGACGGCAACCCGGCCTACCCCTCGCTCGACCTGCTGTGGAAGCTCGCGGCGGAATCGAAAGTGACGTCGTTCGGTGCCAGCCCGACCTATGTGCAGATGATGGAGAAGGCCAAACTCAAGCCGATGGACAGCTTCGACCTGTCGCGGCTGGAGTCGATCGTCGTCGCCGGCGCGCCGTCGACGCCGGAAACCTTCGACTGGTTCTATCGCTGCGTCAAGAAGGACCTGTGGGTCACTTCGCAATCCGGCGGCACCGAGCTGTGCAGCGGCTTCGTCGGCGCCACGCCGCTGCTGCCGGTCCACGCCGGCGAGATCCAGACCCGCATGCTCGGCATGGACGTGCACTCCTGGAGCGACGACGGCAAGGATCTCGTCGACGAGGTCGGCGAGCTGGTGGCGACCAGCCCCTTCCCCTCGATGCCGATCCGCTTCTGGAACGACACCGGCGGCAAGCGCTACCGTGAATCCTATTTCGAGGTGTTCCCGGGCGTATGGCGCCACGGCGATTTCATCAAGATCAATGCGCGCGGCGGCTGCTACATCTACGGCCGCTCCGACTCCACCCTGAACCGCTACGGCGTGCGCATCGGCACGGCGGAGATCTACCGCGCGGTGGAGCAGGTGGAGGAGGTGGCGGACAGCCTGATCGTCTGCTGCGAGCTGCCCGGCGGGCATTTCTTCATGCCGCTGTTCCTCAAGCTCAAGCCCGACTTCACGCTCGACGAGGGCGTGCGCAACCGCATCGCCGCGCGCCTGCGCGAGGATTGCAGCCCGCGCCACGTGCCCGACCGCATGTACGCGGTGGAGGCGGTGCCGTACACGCTCACCGGCAAGAAGATGGAGGTGCCGGTGCGCAAGATCCTGATGGGCTGGACGCTGGAGAAGGCCGCCAGCCGCGACGCCATGATGAACCCGGAAGCGATCGACTACTTCGTGCGCTTCGCCCAGGAATCGATCGACTATCAATGGCGCCCGGTGGATCCGCAACTGACCTCGGCGCGCGGCTGAACAACAAGGACAAGTCATGAAAAGAATGCAGAACAAGGTCTGCCTGGTTACCGGCGGGGCGCGCGGACTGGGCCTGGCGGCGGTCGAGGCGTTATTGCAGGAAGGGGCGCGAGTGATGCTGACCGACCGCGACCACGCCGCTGGAGAGGCCGAGGCGGCGCGCCTGGTCAAACAGGGTTACGCCGCGAAATTCATGGTGCAGGACGTGACCCAGGCGGCGCAATGGGCCGAGGTCATCGACCGCACTGCCGCCGCCTGGAACGGGCCGCTCGACGTACTGGTGAACAACGCCGGCGTCGCCGCCCTGGCCGACGTGGAGAAGGAAACCCTGGAGCATTGGCGCGCGACTCTGGCGGTGAATCTCGACGGCGTATTCCTCGGCACCCAGTCGGCGATCGTCCGCATGAAGGGGCACGGCGGCTCCATCGTCAACATCGCCTCGATCGAGGGCATACAGGGCGAGCAGCTGGTCCCTGCCTACAACGCCAGCAAGGGCGGGGTGCGCATCTTCACCAAGTCCGCCGCGATCCATTGCGCCCGCGCCGGCTACAACATCCGCATCAACAGCGTCTGCCCCGGCTTTGCCGAGACGCAGATGGTGGAGGCCGCGGTCGGCACGCTGCCGCCGGAGCAGGCCCAGGCCTTCGTCGCCCGCACCCTGGCGCGCATCCCGATGGGACGCTTCGCCCGGCCCGAGGAGATCGCCAAGGCGGTGCTGTTCCTGGCCTCGGACGAGTCCAGCTACATGACCGGATCCGACCTGGTCGTCGACGGCGGCATGACCGCCTGAGCGGCCCCGGCCCAAAGAAAACGAACACCCGAGGAGAAAAGCAATGAGCAAGAAGCCCGTCGTCATCTACGGCGTGACCGGCTACACCGGGCGCCTGGTCGCCGAATACCTGCGTGAGTACCGGGTCCCCTTCATCGCCGCCGGCCGCGACGCCAAGCGTATCAAGGAAGTGATGGACAAGGTGCCCGGCATCGAGAACGCCGAATACGAGATCGCCGAGGTCGCGCACACTACCGAAGCTCTGACCAAGTTGTTCAAGGGCGCGAAGGTGGTGTGCAACATGGTCGGGCCATTCATGAAATACGGCCCGGAAGCGGTGGAAGCCTCGCTCGCCGCCGGCTGCCACTACACCGACACCAACGGCGAGCAGAACTGGATGATGCACGCCGAGAAAACCTGGGGCGAGAAGTTCGCGGCCAGGGGCCTGCTGCTGTCCCCCGGCATCGCGCAGATGTACACCACCGGCGAGATCGCGGCGAACATCTGCCTGGAGACGCCGGGGCTGGACACGCTCGACATCCTGGTGCTGTGGAAAGGTTTTCCGACCTACGCCTCGACCCAGACCATCTTCAGCATTCTCACCGCCGACTTCTTCCATCTGGAGCAGAACCAGTATGTGCAGTGGTCGCCGTTCGCCAAGGCCGAGGTGCAGGTGCCGGGCCAGCATGCGGTGGCGATGGCCCTGCCCTGGGGCGGCACCGCGCATCCGGTCTGGTTCAAGAATGATCCGCGCGTGGCCAACTGCAAGGCGATGGGCGGCGTGTTCGAGCGCAGCGTGATGGAAGGCGTGGTGCAGATCACCGGCGTGGTGGAAGAGCAGATCAAGAAGATGCCGAAGGAGCAGCAGGAGAAGGCGCTGTCCGATATGGCGGCGAGCCTGCAGGCCGGGATGCCGCCGCGCGAGAACCCGCGCATCAACATCTCGGTCGACTCGGTGCACGCCAGCGGCCCGCTCGGCCACGTGCACTGCGTGATCCACGGCAACTGCAACTACAAGCAGACCGGTCTGCTGCAGGCCTACGCGGCGTACCACTTGCTGCAGGCGCCGCCGAAGCGCCACGGTTTCGCCTCCGGCTGCCAGGCCTTCGGCCATCGCGAGCTGCTGGGGGTGCTGCAGAGTTTCGGCCTGGTCAGCAAGCCGGTGCTCACCAGCAACGTCTGGTAAGGGCGAGGACGGCCGTTAACGTCCGGGAAGAGACGGACGGCCCCTCCATGCGCGCCATGCGCGCGTGTTGGCGCGCATGCGGCCACCGGGCCGATCAGAGCGTCTCGATGGTGATGGTTTGCGGCAGGGTCTGCGCCTGCTCAGGCCAGTGGCGGAAGTTCAGCACATGGCCTTCGCGGCGCACTCGCGCCACCCTTTCCAGGTCCAGTTCGGCGTAGATCCAGCCGGGCTGGTTGAGCTGCCCTTGCGCCACCACGCCGTCGTCCGGAAAGCCCAGGTCTGGCGGGCCGTAGACGCCGGCGGCGCCGACGTTGATGTCCACCGCCTGCGACCACGGCGCTTCGCCGACCAGGGGCGAGAGCAGCACGTAGCATTGGTTCTCGAGTGCGCGCGCCTGCGCCGCGACCCGTACACGGTTGTAGCCGGCCGCGGCGTCGGTGCAGGACGGCACCAGCAGCAGCTGCGCACCGGCCTCGGCCTGGGCGCGGGCGGGCAGGGGGAATTCGGCGTCGTAGCAGATCTGGATGCCGATGCGGCCCAGGGCGGTGTCGAACAGCTTGAGTTCCGCTGCGGCGCTGATGCTCCAGCGTTCGCGTTCGAAGCGGGTCATGACGCGCTTGTCCTGGAAACCGGCAGCACCATCCGGCCCGAACAGCCAGGCGCGGTTGTGGAAGCGCTGCTCCTCCACCTGCCAGGGAAAGCTGCCGGCGAGCAGATAGACGCCGTGCTGGCGCGCCAAATCCCGGTGCAGCTGGACGTAGCCTTCGCGCAGCGTCTGCAATTCGTGCAGCTGCGCCGAGAGATCGCCATGGGTCGCCGGGGCAAACATGCCGGCGAGCGACATCGCGGCGTATTCCGGGAAGAGCAGCAGGGCGGCGCCCTGTGCGGCGGCTTCGGCGGTCCACTGTGAAATCCGCTCGGCAGCCTCGTCCCAGGATGCGGGCTTGCTGACCGGATACTGGGCGACGGCGACGCGGAACTTGTTCATCGGAGGGGTCACGGCGCCTGCCGCAGATCGCGCATCCAGAACGTCATCGGCTTGGGCGTGGACACCGTCTCGCCGATGTCAGGCCAGGAGAAATGGGTGACGATCTCGGGCGCCTTGCGATAACCGCGCCGGGTCCAGAATTCGTCGTTGGGCACATATTCCGGCGGCCGGCGCGGGTCCTCCTCAGGCCGGTCCACGGCGCAGAAGGCGCAGACCGACAGGCCCAGCTCGCCCGCATGCGCCTCGCGCCATTCGAAGAACTTCACGCCCAGGCCGCGGCCGCGGAAGTTGCGCAGCAGCAGGGATTCGCCGAAGTGGTCGATGGCGCCGACATCGTGGCCGCCGTCGCGGAAGGGCTGCTGCGCCTCGGCGCCGGCCTCGGCCAGCGGCAGCACGGTGGAAGCGCCCACGCAGTCGGGTCCGGCCCAGATCAGGATGGCGAGACTGCGCGGGCAGCGGACGTAGGTATCGAGGTACTTGCGCTCGTAGTCGCGGGAGCCCTCGTACAGATAGGGCCAGTCGCGGAACACGGCGATGCGCAGGCCGGCGAGGGCGTCGAGCTGTGCGGCGATCTCCCCGCCGCGCAGCTGCTGGATGCGCAGCTCGCTCAAGCGCCCACCTGCCTGAGCCAGTCCTGCAGGTTGTAGTAGTTGGTCACGCGCGCGATCTTGCCGTCGCGGATGTCGAAAAAGGCGCCGCCCGGCAGGCGGTATTTCTGGCCGGTCGCCGGCGGCAGACCCTCATCGGTGTTCTTGTAGGTGCCAAGCACGGTGAACTCGACCGCGGCGCGGCGGCCATCGGGGCTGCTCATGATGACGATGTCGGCGATCTGCTCGCTGTAGTTGAGATCCATGCGCTGCATGAAGCGGGCAAAGGCCTCGCGGCCGGTTTCACGCCCGCCCTGGTTGATATCGTGCACGACGTCGTCGGTGAGCAGGCCGAGGAAGGTGTTCCATTCGCCGGCGTTGAAGGCGGCGTAATAGCGCTCGAGCAGCTGTTGCGTGGCTTGTGACATGCGGGAGAGGTTCCGGGGTGGCCAGGTGGAGGGTATTTTAAGTCCCTCGGATACCGGGCCGGCACCGGGCCATTTCTGACACGGCGGAGCCGCAGAAAGGCAGCGACGCGGACAGCAGCATCAAGGTCCATGAGCCCCGGCGCACTCGATTTATTTCTCGTTCCGGCAGGGGGCGTCGGGCTCGGTCGGAATGCATTTCGACGGCGGGAACATCGGGCCCGGATGGTCGGGCTGGTTTTCCGGCGGGCGCCTGAGACATTCCTCGAAATTCTGCTGCGAACCCAGCGGGTTATGGGTCGCCAGCTGCCAGCCGTATTGAAAAGCGCAGTACTGGTCGGCGTTGCCGAGGGTGATAGGCGCGACCGTTGCGGCTGCGGCCGCGCTCATCAGCAAAGCGGAGATCATTGGATTTCCTGGGGGAGACTTTTGGGAGGTGGGAGCGCGTTAGTATCGCCTACTGCCTAAATAGTGCGGATCGTACTCTAGATTAGTGCGATACAGGCAAGCCTCCCGCATCGCCAGCATCGGATCAGCGGCGCATGGTCTTGCCTGGCACTTTCGGCTTGGCGCGATCCGTCTTGCCGAAGCAAACAAATTCACTGCCAGCTGCCGCCAAGCGCCTTGACGAGTTGGACGCCGGCAACGGTCTGCCGCCGTGCGATGTCCACCTGCGCGCGCTCATTGCTCAAGGCTGTCCCCTGTGCGGTGACCACCTCCAGGTAGCTGACGATCCCTGTCTGATAGCGGTTCATGGCGAGTTGCAGCGAGGTCTCGGCGGACCGCGTCGCATCGCCTTGCTTGGCCGCTTCCTGCTGCAGGATGCGCAGCGCGGCGAGGTTGTCCTCGACTTCCTGGAAGGCGCCCAGGACAGTCTGGCGATAGGCGGCGACCCCCGCGTCATAGTGGGCGCGTGCCTGGTCCACCGTGGCGCGGCGGCGGCCGCCGTCGAACAGGGTGCCGACCAGTTGCGGCCCGATCGCCCAGAACAGGCTGGGTCCGGACAGCAGGCTGGCGAACTTCGAAGCTTCGAGGCCGGCCGACCCGGACAGCGTCAGGTCGGGGAAGAATGCCGCCTGCGCCACGCCGATCTGGGCATTGGCGGCGGCCACGCGGCGCTCGGCCGCCGCGATATCGGGGCGGCGCTGCAGCAGCCCGGAGGGCAGGCCTGGGGGAATCGGCGGCGCTGACCACTGCGCCTGACGGGCGGGAATCGAGAAGCTCGAAGCCGGCTGCCCGACGAGGCTGGCGATGGCATGCTCGTATTGCGCCCGCAGCACGCCCAGGTCGATCTCCTTGGCCTGGGTCATTTCGAGCTGGGTTTGCGCCTGGGCGACGTCGGACTGCGAGGCGATGCCGCCCTGGAAGCGGTTGTTGGTCAGGTCCAGCGCCTGCTGGTAGGCGACAATGGTCTGGTCGAGCAGTTCCTTTTCCGCATCGAGCCCGCGCAGGTTGAAATAATCCGTGGCCAGCTCCGCATGCAGGCCCAGGCGCAGGCTCTCCAGGTCGCCCAGGCTGGCCTGCGCATTGGCTTGCGCGCTGTCCACCGAGTGGCCGATCCTGTCCCACAGGTCCGGCTCCCAACTGGCGCTCACCGGCAGGGCGTAGTCCGGCAGAGTATGCCCGGCCGCTCCGTGATAGCGGATATTGGCGGAGGTCAGCGACTGGTCCGCCGCGGCGCCCGTTGTCACCGTGGGAAAGAACGAGGCATGCGCGATTTCGACCGTCGCCCGCGCCTGCCGGAGCTGGGCCAACGCCACCCGCAGGTTCTGGTTCGAGGCATCGACCCGGTCCTCCAGTGCGTTCAGTCGGGCGTCGCCAAAAATCATCCACCAGGAACCGCGCGGCGCGGCGTCGCCGGGCTGTGCGGTGATCCAGCCCGGCGCCGGCGGGGCCTGTGGCATCGTACCGGCAGGGGATGCCACTGCAGTGCTTTCCTTGTAGGCGATCGGAACGTCGGCGTCCGGCCGCACGTACTTCGGGCCGATCGCACAGGCCGACAGAAGCAGTGCGGCGCCGGCCCCGATGCCGGCTGTCCGCCGCAGTGCGGGCTTCATGGCTGCGGCTGGGTGGCGGCGCCGACGCGAACCTTGGCACCCTGTGCGATCGCGTCGGTAGGGTTGAGGATCACGTTCTCGTCACCGGCCAGCCCGGAAGCGACTTCGATGCGCGAGCCGAAGTCGCGTCCGATGGTGATGGTCTTCAGCGCCACCGCGCCGTTCTGGTCCACGGTGGCGACCTGCACGCCCTCGGGACGGAACAGCAGGGTATTCACCGGCAGTGCGTAGTGCGGCTGTGCGGCATGCAGCTGCAGGTGCACCTGGGCGTACGCCCCGGGCAGCAGGGCGCCGTCGGCATTGGGCACGTCGACTTCCAGGCGCAGGGTGCGCGTCACCGGGTTGATCGAACCGGCGTTGCGCGCGATGCGGCCGGGAAATTTGCGGTCCGGAAACTGGCTCAGACTCAGCCAGGCCTGCGCATCGGCGGCCGCGGCCTGCCGCGAATAGTCCTGCGGCACGTCGACATAGACCCGCAGGGTGCCGGTCTGGGCCAGGTCGAACAGCTCCCTGGCCGGGCCGCCGGCGCTGCCGGCTTCGATCAGAGCGCCGGTATCGACATTGCGCGCGGTGATGGTGCCGTCGAACGGGGCATAGACTTTCTCGTAGGCCTGCAGCTTCTCCAGTCGCGCCACGTTCGAGTTCGCCGCGTCGAGCAGCGCCCGCTTGGCCTGGGAGTCGCTGGCCTTCATGTCGGTTTCCTGGCGCGACACCGAATTGCTCGCGAGCAGGTCCTTCCAGCGCTGTGCCGTCACTCCGGCGAGCCGGTAGTTGGCGTCGGCCTGCTCGCGGTCCGCGCGCGCCTGGCGCAGCTGATCGTCCACTTCCGGCGCATCAATCTCCGCCAGCAGCTGCCCGCTCTGGACCTGCGCGCCGATGTCGAAATACCACTTCTTCAGATAGCCGCTGGCCCGGGCGTAGATCGGCGTCTGCTGGAACGCCTCGATGTCGGCGGGAAGCAGGATTTCCTGCACTTCCGGCGCGGGCTGCGGGCGCATCACCGCGACGGTGGGCTCGGCCAGCGCGGAGGTCTGCGCGGTCAGCGCGCGATGCGCGAACAGACGCGGCACGATGCCGAGTGCCAGCGCGGCGAGCAGCAGCGCGGCGACGATCCAGGGCGCGGCGCGGCGGCGGGCGGAAGGCTGGAGCACGGCGTCACTCGGGACGGGTGCGCGGTCGGTGGGCAAGCTGTCCATGTGCAAGAGTCCTGTCAGACGGAAGGTTCGCCGGCCAGGCGCAGTCCGGCCACGTAGCCGCGCTTCGCACGCCAGCCGTGCAGCAGCGAGAACACCACCGGCACGATCAGTAGCGTGGCGAAGGTGCCGACTAGCAGGCCACCGATCACGGCGCGGCCCAGCGGCGCGTTCTGCTCGCCGCCGTCGCCCGCGCCGATGGCCATGGGCACCATGCCGATCAGCATCGCCAGGGCGGTCATCACCACCGGGCGGAAGCGTCCGACCCCGGCTTCGTGCGCGGCTTGCAGCGGGGCCAGGCCGGCGGCGAGCTTGTCGCGGGCGAAGCTCACCACCAGGATGCTGTTGGCGGTGGCGATGCCGATGCACATGATGGCGCCGGTCAGTGCCGGCACGCTGAGCGTGGTCTGGGTTACGAACAGCATCCAGGCGATGCCCGACAGCACCGCCGGCACGCCGCTGATGGCGATCAGGGGATCGAGCCAGGACTGGAAGTTGACCACCATCAGCAGGTAGACCAGCAGGATGGCGAAGGCCAGGCCGGTGAACAGCCCGGAAAACGAGCTCCGCATGGTCTGCACCTGGCCGCGCACCACCACGAAAGAACCCGCCGGCTTGTCATGGTCCGCCAGCGCCACGATCTTGTGCACATCGGCGGCCACGCCGCCGAGATCGCGGCCCTGCACCGCGCCGAACAGGTCGATCACCGGCTGCACGTTGTAATGCGAGATCACGCCCTGCTGCATGCTCCGCGACAGGCCGCCGAGCGAGCCGAGGACATTGGTGGTGAGTCCCGCGGCGCTGCCCATGGCGCCGGCCGCGTCCCCGCCCAGGCCGGCCGGAGCGGCGGGACGCGTCAGGGGAATATTGGCGAGCGCCTGCAGGGAATCGACCTGGTACTGGGGCGTCTCCGTCATCACCGGGTAGCTCACGCCGTTGTTCGGGTTGAGCCAGAAGTTGGGCGAGGTCTGCGAGCTGCCGGACAGGGCGATCAGCAGGTTCTGCGCCACGTCGCGCTGCGAAAAGCCGGCTTGCAGGGCCTTGGTGCGATCGACGTCGAGGTCGATCTCCGGCTGGTCGGCCGGCTGCTGGATGCGCAGGTCGACCAGGCCCGGCACCTCGCGCAGCTGCGTCATCAGCCGGTCGGCGAAAGCGCGGTTCTCATTGATCTTGTTGCCGACCACCTGGATGTCGATCGGCGCGGGCAGGCCGAAGTTGAGGATCTGGCTGACCATGTCGGCCGGCAGGAAGGCGAAAGTGATGCCGGGAAAGGCCTGGGCCAGGGAGGCGCGCAGGGTGCGGACGTATTGCGCTGTCGGATGGTGTTTGGCCTTGAGCGTGATCATCACGTCCGCATCGGCCGGGCCGATCGGCAGGGCCGAGTCGTAGCTGATGTTGATGCCGCTGATCGGCAGGCCGATGTTGTCGACGATGCCGGACAGTTCCCCGGCCGGAATCTTCTCGCGGATGTGCTGCTCGATCTCATCCGCCAGGCGCGCGGTCTGCTCGATGCGCGTGCCGGTCTTGGCGCGGAAATGCAGGCGGATTTCGCCGGAATCGATGGTCGGGAAGAAGTCCTGCCCCAGGAACGGCACCAGGGAAAAGGACAGCAGGCAAGCCACGGCGAGCAGCAGCATGACCCGGCGCGGACGCTCCAGCCCGGCTTGCAGCAGGCGCTGGTAGCTTCGGCGCAGGCCGTCGAAGGCGGCCTCAAAGCGACGCTGGAAGCGCTCCGCGCGATTGAGCTTCTGCGCGGCTCCGTGATTCGCCGGCAGACGCAACAGGTACATCGCCAAGGTCGGCACCAGGGTGCGCGAGAAGAAGTACGAGGCGAGCATGGCGAACACCACCGCCTCCGCCAGCGGGATGAACAGGTAGCGCGCCACACCCGACAGCAGGAACATCGGCGCGAACACGATGCAGATCGACAAGGTCGACACCAGGGTCGGCACGGCGATCTCGGCCGAGGCGTCGAGGATCGCCTGCTCCAGCCCGGCGCCCTGTTCGAGCTTGTGCGCGATGTTCTCGATCGCCACGGTGGCGTCGTCGACCAGGATGCCGACGGCCAGCGCCAGGCCGCCGAGGGTCATGATGTTGATGGTCTGGCCCAGAGCCGACAGCGCCGTCAGCGAGGCCAGGATCGAGAGCGGGATGGTGATGGCGATGATCAGCGTGGCGCGCCAGCTGCCGAGGAACAGGAGGATCATCATTCCGGTCAGGCAGGCGGCGATCAGGCCTTCGCGGATCACGCCCGACACCGCGGCGGTGACGAAGACCGACTGGTCCGCGGCGGTCTGGACATGCAGCG
>FTAG01000457.1_pt1 | contig 15278 bp, 15 predicted proteins | sample 1638911 | NCBI WGS metagenome assembly FTAG01 (sample SAMEA3914813, study PRJEB12502) | metagenome | biome: forest; material: soil | place: Canada | collected 2011-07-07 | depth 0.3 m
CAGCCAGAAGGGGAAACCGACGATGCCGGCGACGATCAGCCAGCGCACCACCTGGTTGGGCACGTCGAACACCGGCAGCACCTGGGCCAGGCCCTGCGACAGGGCCCAGATCACGCCAATGTAGAGCAGGCCGGCGCGGATCACGTTGCGCCGCTTCAGCTCCGCGTACAGGCTGGGTTTCATGCTGCCCGGAATCCCCTGATGCAGGCCGCCCACGGCCTGCGGCGAGTGTCGGGGAATCCGCAGGGGTGCGCAAGCAGGCTCCCACGATGAAACTGGGTCGTCGCCGGGGCACGAGCCCTCACCCTACAATGCCGGCATGAAGGCGCAGCCGGTCGATACCATTGCCGCGATCGCCACGCCGCCCGGGCGCGGCGCGGTCGGCATCCTGCGCGTGTCGGGGCCGCTGGCCTGGGCGGTGTGCGAGCACATTGCCGGCGCGCTGCCGCCGCCGCGCCAGGCGGTGCTGCGCAACTTCCGCGACGCGGCGCGTGAGCGCATCGATCAGGGCCTGGTGCTGTACTTCCCGGCGCCGCGTTCCTACACCGGCGAGGACGTGGTCGAGTTCCAGGGCCACGGCGGCCCGCTGGTGCTGGGCCTGCTGCTGCAGGCCGCCTGTGCCGCCGGCGCGCGTCCGGCGCGCCCGGGCGAGTTCTCCGAGCGCGCCTTCCTCAACGGCCAGCTCGACCTGGCCCAGGCCGAGGCGGTGGCCGACCTGATCGACGCGTCCAGCCGCGCCGCCGCGCGCGCCGCGCTGCACTCGCTGCAGGGCGAGTTCTCGCGCCGGGTGGAAGGCCTGCTCGACGAGCTGATCGCGGTGCGCGCCGACCTTGAGGCGGCGCTGGACTTCGCCGACGAGGACGTACCCTGGATTACGCCGCAAACCCTGCATGACCGTACCGACGGCCTGGTCGAGATCGCCACCGACCTGATCAAGGAAGCGGCCCAGGGTCGGCGTCTGCGCGATGGGCTCAGCGTGGCCATCGCCGGTCAGCCCAATGTCGGCAAGTCGACCCTGCTCAACCGCCTCGCTGGCGCCGAGGCCGCCATCGTCTCGCCGCATGCCGGCACCACCCGCGACCTGCTGCGCGAGCAGATCCTCATCGACGGCCTGCCGCTGACGGTGATCGACACCGCCGGTTTGCGCGACAGCGCCGACCCGGTGGAGCAGGAAGGCGTGCGCCGCGCCTGGGCCGCGCTGGAGAAAGCCGAGCTGATCCTGTTCCTGGCCGACGACCGCGCCGGGCTCACCGCCGCCGATACCGCCCTGCTGGCGAAGCTGCCGCCGGAAGTGGAGGTGCTATTGCTGTTCAACAAGTGCGACCTCAGCGGCCGCGCCCCGGAACGGCAGGTGGGGCCTGGCCGACGCATCCAGCTGCGCCTGTCCGCCGAAACCGCTCAGGGTCTGGACCTGCTCGCCGCCGAGATCAAGCGCGCCGCCGGCCTCTCCGGCGCGCCGGCCGAGGGCCTGTTCACCGCCCGCGCCCGCCATCTCGACGCCCTGCACCGCGCCCTGGCGGCCCTGCGCCTGGCCCGCGCCCATGGCGCGAAAAACACCTCGCCGGAATTGATCGCCGAGGAGTTGCGCCAGGCGCAGCAGGCGCTTGACGAGATCACGGGGCGCTTCACCAGCGAGGATCTGCTGGGGCGGATTTTTTCCAGCTTCTGCATCGGCAAGTGAGGTCCGCCGGGGTCCGGCGCGGCTGAACGATCGGCCAGCACGCCACCCCGGATCGGCGCATACTAAGCACTGCCACAAACGTACGCCTCGCGCCGACACTTGACCGCAACCACGCCCCCCAGCAAGTCTCCGGAAAAGACCCCGGAAAAAACCGAGTTCTGGTGCGCCTCCTGCCACCGGCACCGGCCGATCGCCCTGCTCGCGGCGAAGCGCGACAAGACCCGCTCCTACTGCAGGGACTGCTACGAGAAGCGGAAAGAGGCGCTGCGCGCCATCAAGTCCGGCTGAAGCGGTGGTCCGGCCCGCCCTAGCGGCGGCGCAGGAAGCGCAGCTGCAAGGCCACCCCCCAGGCCACCGCGCCGAGCACGAAGACGATCAGCGCCGGGATCACACGCCCGGGCGGCAACTCCGGCGGCTGCATGCGGTTGGCTCCGATCACCAGCCAGTGCACGTAACAGATGAAACCGCTCAACAGGCAGCCGAACCAGCGCGCGTGGCTGGTCATGTAGGCAAAGCTCTGCTCGCGCCGCTCCGGCGCCATCCAGTAATCCTTGTTGGGAATGCGCAGCGTACCGCTGAGGCGCGATACCGCGCCGATCAATTCCGACAGCAGCGCCGGCACCAGCACGCCGGCAACCAGCATCACGTTGACGTAGTTACCCCGCGGCACGTACGCATTGGCCACGCCGGAAGCGACGAAGTGCGAGGCCACCAGCGGCGGCATCAGCCCGGCGCTGCGCCAGATGAACAGGCCGGCGATCAGCAGCAGGCCGTAGTGCAGGCTGCGCGGCGGAAAGCTGCGCATCGATGCGCAGCGCTCAGCGCGCCGCCATCGGCACGCCGCGCCGCGCCAGCAGGTTCTTCAGCCGCTGGATCGCCGGGAACACTTCCTGGTTGAGGTCGGCGCCCTGCTGGTCGTAGGCGCGCTGCTCGGCTTCGACGATGTGGCGGTCCTGGTCGAAGATGCCCTTGGTGAACCAGTAGATGAACGGCCACAGCACGTTGATCAGGCCGGGGATGCCGGGCTTCCTGATCATGATCACGCCGTAGGTCTGGTTGACACGCTGCTCGCGGTCGGTGGGCATGTAGGCGTTCCACAGCGACAGCGCCGGCTCCTCGCTGCCGGCGGTCCAGAACTTCAGCGTCTGGTAGGGGTAGCCGGTGCGGATGGTCATCAGGTCCGTGCCTTCCTTGGGCTTCTCGCTGTTGCCGCGGCCGATGATGAAGCGCTCGCCCAGGTTCTGCTTGCCGGAGGCGCGGGAGAAGGTGTAGTCCGCTTCCAGCCAGTCCTCGCCTTCGCGCACGTCGAGCAGGGTAGTGCGGATGCTGCCCATCAGGCTGCGGTGCAGGTACTGATGGTTCATGTCCATCAGGTTCTCGTGCATGAACGAGTAGTGGCAGCCGATCTTGCGGTCGAGCAGGCGCGCCTTGTAGGCCGGGTTGTCGTAGGCCGGCAGTTCTGGGAACGGCGTGGCGGCGGCCAGCGCCTGGTCGCCGGTGAAGACGAAGATGAAGCCATAGGCCTCGCGGCTGGCATAGCTGCGCACGCCGTTGGGCAGGGTCTGCTTCTCGTCCAGGTACGGTACGTTGATGCAGGCGCCGGTCCGGTTGTAGGCCCAGCAGTGGTAGCCGCAGAGCAGCTTCTCGCCCTTGACCACGCCCAGGTGCAGCGGCACCTGGCGATGGGCGCAGCGGTCTTCCAGGGCGAAAACTTCTTGTTTGGCCTCGCCCTGCGCCGGGCGCACCAGCACGATCGGCTCGCCGGCGAAGTGCACACCCAGGGTCTTGCCGGGCTTGAGGTCGCCGGCGCGCGCCAGCGGATACCAGAAGTCGGGGTGCAGGCCGGTGCGGCGCAGGTCGCGGGTGTTGCCACCGGCGGGTTCGCGATGGAGGATGTGGACGGAAGACATGGGGCCGGGTCCCTTCGATAGATAGCCGTTCGGCTGTATGTGTGGGCGCAACCGGTACCGGTAGAATAACGGAAGCAGCCTCGATGCTAGCACGAGGCTTGCCAGCGCCGTGTTACTCAGGGGGCCTGGTGCTGGGCATAGGCCTTCAGCGGCGGCTCCTGTGCGCTCAGGTGCGGGTTGGGCAGGCCGTTGGCCGCTTCCTGCTGCAGCACTTGGAGCAGGCCGCTGATCGCCTCCGGCGCGATGATCTGGCCCGGCGCGATCGGCAGCAGCCCGCACAGGCTGGAGCCGCCGGCACGCTTCACGTCGGCCGGGCCGGGGTTGCCGATCGCGTCCAGCACCAGGGCGAAGGCCAGGGCGTCGGTGAGGCCGATGGTGACGTGATCGACGAAGCGGCCGGGGCAGACGTCCTGCAGCAGGATGTTGGAGACATTGGCGCGCTTCTGCCCCCAGTCGAGGCCGGCGGTGGGCACCGGCGTCGCCGGCTCCACCAGCTCGTCATAGAAGCCGGAATAGATCGAAGTGTAGGAGACCTCGCCCGGCGCTTCCTCGCCGCGGTTCATCGCCTTGACGAAATTGGAGTTGGGGTCGAACTGGTAGAAGGACTCCGGCAGCAGGCCGATGGGCAGGCTGGCCAGGCCGGGAATGCCCGCCAGCAGCGCGGTCAGGCCGGTGGTCGCGGTGGTGCCGTGATTAGGTCCGGCCAGCATCACCAGATCGTCCAGCGCCGCGCGTGCCGAGGGCCACCACTTCACCGCCCAGCGCGGCATGCTGGCGCCCTGGCTGTGTCCGACCAGGGCCACTTTGCGGCCGCTGCGCGCGTGGATGCGGCGCAGCGCGTTGACCACGTATTCGGCCGAGACCTGCTGGTCGCCGAGGCCGCGGTCGGGATAGGTGACGAGGCAGACGTCGTAGCCGCGGTCTGCGAGCAGAGGCAGGTAGGTCCAGTCGTATTGCTCGAAGCCGGCGGTGAAGGTGCCATGCACCAGCAGCACCGGCGGCTTGTCCGCATGCTGGAACGGCGTGCACAGCAGGGCCTGGTCCAGCGTCGCCTGATCGGTCTGCAGCGCCGGCTCGCCGGGATACTCGCTCTTGGCGCCGGTCACGCCGCCGCCGGCCGTGTCGCCTGCGGGTGCTTCCGAGCCGCCGCAGCTGGCCAGCATCAGGGCCGCCGCCAGCAGCCATCCGCGCAGATCCGTTCGCATCGCCATTCCCCCCGCAGCCGTCATCTCGTTGTGCGGACACTCTGCGGCAGGCGGCGCATGCTGTCTTACGCCATTTGCGGTACCGGGTTACCCTCGGTCGATGAAGCGCCTGCTGCAATGCCTGGCTTGCTGCTGCGCCCTGCTGCTGGGCGGCTGCAGCCTGACCCGCCTGGCCTACGACCATCTCGCCACCCTGCTGCGCTGGGAGGCGGGCGACTACGTCGACTTCACCGCGCAGCAGAACCAGGACTTCGACGTCGAGATTCACAAGGTCTGGAACTGGCATCGCCGCACCCAGCTGCCGCTCTACGCCGCCGACCTGCGCGGCCTGGCCGACCAGGTGCGCGCCGGGCCGCTGGATTTCGACCAGGTCAAGGCATTCAGTGACAAGGTCAACCTGCACTGGCAGGATCTCGCCGACGCGGCACTGCCGGGCTACGTGAAACTGCACGTCGAGCTCGACGACGCCCAGGTGAGCGAATTGATCCGGCGCATCCGCAAGGACGTGGAACAGCGCGCGCACAAGCGCCTGAAGCGCAGCGAGGCCGAGCGGCGCGACAAGCTGGTCGACGATATGCAGGACAGCCTGAAGCAGTGGATCGGCCGACCCGACGAGCGGCAGCGTGCGATGCTGCGGCAATGGGCGGCGCAGGTGGAGCTGACCACGCCGCAGCAGGAAGCCGAGCGCGGCAACGGCGTCGACCGCTACGCCGCGCTGCTCGCCACCCGCAAACAGCCCGGCTTCGAGCAGCGCGTGCGCAGCTATGTCAATGCGCCTGAAGAAGGGCAGGACATCGAGGCGCATGACCTGGCCGAGCGCGACCGCTGGCTGCGCCTGCTTGCCGCGCTGTCCGCCACCCTGGAGCCGGAGCAGCGCGAGCACCTGTGCCAGCGCCTGCTCGACTACGCCCGCGACTTCGAGGAGCTGGCCGCCGAAGCCACGCCCGGCGATCCTGGCGGCGGCTCCTGAACCCGTCGTCCTGAACGCATCGGCACGCCCGCGTTGACAGTTTGGTCTGTGTCGTGATTATATAGACCAGTCGTTATAGTCCTGAACCAGAGATTTGCCATGGAAACCGCCGCCCGCACCCGCCTGATCGAAACCACCGCGCGCCTGCTCCAGGTCCAGGGCTATCACAACACCGGCCTCAACCAGATCGTGGCCGAGAGCGCGGCGCCCAAGGGCTCGCTCTACCACTATTTTCCGGGCGGCAAGGTGGAGCTCACCGTCACCGCCATCGAGCACTCCGCCGCCGACACGGCGCGGAAGCTGGGGGAGCTGGCGGCGGGGCAGCCTTCGGCCCTGCTCGGCCTCGGCGCGGTGATCGACTATTTCATCGCCGAATTCGAGTCCTCGGCGTTCCAGAAAGGCTGTCCCATCGCCACCGTCACCCTGGAACAGGCCGCGCTCGACGATGCCATCCAGGCCGCCTGCGCCCGCGCCTACGCGCTGTGGCAGCAAGGCCTCGCCGCCTGGCTCGGCGCACTGAAGCAGCCGAATGCGGATTTCCTCGCCGAACATCTGCTGGTCCTGATCGAAGGCGCCATGCTGCTGTCGCGCGCCCAGCGCGACTGCGCGCCGCTGCGCCGGGTCAAGGCCGGCCTGCCCAGGTTGCTCAAGCTCCCGGAGATTGCCCCGTGAAGTCCTTCATCCTGTCGTGCCTGTTGCTGTGCGGCGCCGCCGCCGCGAATGCGCCGCCTTCCCCCGCGCCGGACAACGGTGTGTCTTTCACTCTGGTCAAGACCGGCCACACCCATGCGCCCGCCGCCGTGATCTGGTCCGGCGGCAGCTTCAGCCAGAAGCTGGAGGTCAACCACGTCGCGATCCTGGTGAGGCATCAGCAGGACCTGTTCCTGTTCGATGGCGGCCTTGGCCGCAAGGTCGCCGAGCAATACGACCAGGACATGCCGTGGTGGGCCAAGCCGGGGTTTCGCTACGAGGAGCCGGTGACGCCGGCGCGCGACCAGCTCGACGCCGCCGGCATCGCCATCCCACGCATCATCCTCAGCCACAGCCACTGGGACCACGCCAGCGCCCTGGTGGATTTTCCCCAGGCCGAGGTCTGGGTGACGCAGGAGGAGCGCGCCTTCGACCGGGGCAAGGGCCTCGGCTTCCCCGGCGCCTTTCCCTCGCAGATCGGCGATCCCGGCATCCGCTGGCATGTCTACCAGTTGCAGGAGCGCCCGCTATGGAGCTTCAGCCGCAGCCTCGACCTGTACGGCGACGGCAGCGCGGTGCTGGTGCCGTTGAGCGGCCATACCCCTGGCGCGGTCGGCCTGCTGCTGACCGTGGCTTCGGGCAAGCAGTACCTGTTCTGCGGCGATACCGTGTGGTCCGCCGCGGCACTGAAGGACGCGCGGCCCAAGTCCTTCCTTGCCAGCCTGATCGCCGACAACGACCGCGCCGCCACCCAGCGGGCGATCCAGCAGCTGCACGACCTGATGCAGCAGCGCCCCGGCCTGGTGGTGGTGCCGGCGCATGACGCGGCGCTGCAGGACCGGCTGGGCTATTTCCCGCAATGGGTAAGATGAAGCGGCGCATCCCCGCGCCGCAACGGAAGTCCGCCTGATGCTGAAGCGCAGCCTGCTGTTCCTGCTGGTGGCCGTGGTGCTGGTACCCGGCGTGGCCGTGCTGCGCAGCGCACTGTCGACCGGCACGCAGTTCCCGGCAGTCCCGGCCAGTACCCTGCCGGTCGACGAGCAGGCCGTCGCACAGCGGCTCGCCGCCGCCGTGCGCTTCAAGACCATCTCGCGCGAGGGGGCGGATGCCGCGCCCGACACCGAGCTGCCTGCACTGATCGCGTTCCTGCGCAGCAGCTATCCGCTGGTATTCGAAAAACTGCAGCAGCAGGAATTCCCCGGCATGGGCCTGCTGCTGCGCTGGCCGGGCCGCGACGACCAGGCCGCGCCGGTGCTGCTGGCGGCGCACCTCGACGTGGTGCCGGTGGAAGCGGGCACCGAAGCCACCTGGCAACACGCACCGTTCTCCGGCGACATCGCCGAAGGCTACATCTGGGGCCGCGGCACGCTCGACGACAAGGGCATCGCGCTGCCCATGCTGGAGGCGGCGGAAGCCATGCTCGCCGCCGGCTGGCAGCCGCGGCACACCCTGTACCTGGCCTTCGGCGGCGACGAGGAAATCGGCGGCGAGCACGGTGCCAGGCTCATCGCCGAACACCTGCGCCAACAAGGTGTAAAGCTGGACTACGTGCTCGACGAGGGCCTGGCCATCACCGACGGCTTCATCGCCGGGCTGAAGAAACCGGCGGCCTTGATCGGCATCGCGCAGAAGGGCTATGCCACCTTCACCATCAGCGCCAGGGGCCCCGGTGGCCATTCCTCGGTGCCGGAGGAACGCAACCCTCTGGTGATGGTATCGCGCGCTGTGGCGCGCATTGCCGATGCGCCGCCGCGGTTGCAGCTCACTTCCCCGGTGCGGCAGATGCTGGGCGGCATCGCGCCGCAGATGCCGCCGGTATTGCGCGTCGCGCTGACCAACCTGTGGCTCAGCGAGACGCTGGTGAAGTCCCAATTCAAGGCCAAGCCGGCGACGCGCGCGATGCTGGAGACGGTGGTCTCACCCACCGTGTTCCGTTCCGGCGAGAAGGACAACATCATCCCGCAGCAGGCCAGCGCCGAGATCAACGTCCGCATCCTGCCCGGCGACAGCGTCGAGCAGGTGCGGCAGCGCCTCAATGCGCTCGCCGCGGATCCGCGCGTCAGCATCACGCTCAATCCCGGTTCGACCGAACCCACCGCCGTCTCCGACAGCGGCAGTACCGGCTACCGCGGCCTCGCCGGCGCCATCCATGCGGTCTACCCGGACGTGGTAATCGCGCCCGGCCTGGTGCTGGCCCTGACCGATTCGCGTCACTACGCCGACATCGCCGCCAACGTCTACCGCTTCGGCCCGCTGCGCCTCAAGCCCGAAGACCTGGCGCGCATCCACGGCAGCAACGAGCGCGTCGCGGTGAAAGACTACGCCGACTCGGTGCGCTTCTTCGCCACCCTGATGGCCACGCCGTAGGGATCTGCCCATGAGGCGCCGCTGGACCTTGCTCGGAGCGGACGGCGTTCCTTACGAGAGCGACCACCCAGGTACGCTCGGCGGTCACCGCCGCCAGCGCATCTACGGCCGGCTCGATTGTCCTGCTGCGCTGCGCGCCATCGCCCGCGGCGGCTATGTCGGACAACGCGTATTCTTCGCCGACGAGGCCACGGCCCGCGCCGCTGGTTACCGGCCCTGCGCGGTGTGCCTGCGCGAGCAGTACCGCGCATGGAAAAACGGGCGCAAGATTCCGGAAGAAAGCGCGGGCCGCGAACCCTAATCTGCCGGCATGTCGCAACAGGAGACAGACATGTCCGAGACCATCCGTTATGCCCAGGGCGACAGCAGCCTGGGCCGCTTCGTCGTCGCCGCTTCCGCGGCCGGCCTGGTCGCGCTGCAGTTCGGCGCCGCCGATACCCGCCTGCCGGAACTGGAGCGGCGCTTTCCGCAAGCCCTGTTCACCGCCGATCCGCAAGGCCTCGCCGCCACCGTCGAGACCGCGCGCCGCCTGATCGAACAGCCTGGCGAGCCCGTCGATCTGCCGCTGGACCTGCGCGGCTCCGAGTTCGAGCTGCGCGTGTGGCGGGCGCTGCGCAAGATCCCGCCGGGCGAGACCACTCACTACGGCGCCATCGCCGCCAGCCTCGGCACGCCGCGCCTGTCGCGCGAAGTCGGCCAGGCCTGCTCCGACAATCTGCTCGCGGTGATCGTGCCCTGCCACCGGGTGGTGAAGAAGGACGGCTCGCTGTCCGGCTACCGCTGGGGTCAGAAGCTCAAACGCGCACTGCTCGAGCGCGAGCAGGCCGTCGCCTTCCACCTGACCCTGCAAGCCAGCGGCTAGGCATGGAAACCCTGCCGCTGTTCGCCGAATCTACGCCGCGCTTGCCCGCCGAAGAAGAACTGGCGGATGGAGCGATGCTGTTGCGCGGGTTCGCAACAGCGGAAGAAGCGTCGCTGCTCGCCGCGCTGCGCGACATCCTCGCCGCCGCGCCGTTTCGCCATCTCGTCACGCCCGGCGGCCAGCGCATGTCGGTGGCGATGAGCAACTGCGGTGCGCGCGGCTGGATCAGCGATCGCCGTGGCTATCGCTATGAAACCTGCGATCCGGACAGCGGCAAGCCCTGGCCCGCCTTGCCTGCCGTGTTCACCGGTCTCGCCGCGGCCGCCGCGTCACGCGCAGGCCATGAAGGCTTCGTGCCGGATGCCTGTCTCATCAACCGCTACCTGCCGGGCACCAAGCTGTCCTTGCATCAGGACCGCGACGAGCGCGACCTGGCTGCACCGATCGTTTCGGTCTCGCTCGGCATTCCGGCGGTGTTCCTGTTCGGCGGCCTGCAGCGCAAGGAGCCGCAGCGACGGGTGCCGGTGGAACATGGCGACGTGGTGCTGTGGGGCGGCACCTCGCGCCTGCGGTTTCACGGCGTGCTGCCGTTGAAGCCGGGGGTTCATCCTCTGCTGGGCGAGGAGCGCATCAACCTGAGCTTCCGCAAGGTGGAATGATCGCTCGGGCAACAACGCGGGAGCGCGAATGCGCTCCCGCGCATCTCTTTCAGGCAGTACCGAGATAGTCCGCCTTGCCCAGTTCCACCCCGTTGTGCCGCAGGATGCCGTACGCGGTGGTGACGTGGAACAGGAAGTTCGGCAGCACGAACTGCGTCAGGTAGGGCAGGCCCTGCACCGTCAACGGTCCACGCGCGGTGTTCACCGTGACCGGGCGCTCCTCGGAGCCGTCGATCTGCGCCGCGCTGAAGCTCTTCAGGTGCGCCACCGTCTTGTCGATACGCTCCAGCAGTTGCGGGAAGGTGGACTCGCTGTCCTCGAACTTCGGCGGCTCGGTGCCGCTCAGGCGGCAGGGGGCGCTCTTGGCCATGTCCGAGGCCAGCTGGATCTGGCGCGCCAGCGGCACCATGTCCGGATACAGGCGGCTGCCGACCAGGGTCGCCGGATCGATCTTCTTCGCCTCGGCATGGGCCACCGCCTTCTCCAGGATGGCGCGCAGGTTGCCGAGGTAGCGAATGAAAACAGGCACGGACGCCTGGTACATGGAAATGCTCATGGGATTCCTCCGGGGGGCGTGTTTCTTGAACGGACTTTAATTACTTGCAAATCGCAATTGATTCTAAGCCTTCGATTGCGGTTTGCAAGTGGTCTGCTAGGCTGTGACGGTGAAGAAAGACCTGCCCCCGCGCCGCTCCGGCTGCACCATCAGCTACGCCCTGGACTACCTCGGCGACAAGTGGACCCTGCTGGTGCTGCGGGATCTGCTGTTCCAGAACAAGCGCCGCTTCAGCGACTTCCTCGCCTCCGCCGAAGGCATCGCCTCCAATATCCTGACCCAGCGGCTGAAGCGGCTCGAAGCCGCCGGCATGGTCACGCGCCGCGCCGACCCCGACAACGGCCGCAGCGTGCTGTACGAGCCGACACGCAAAGCCGCGGACCTGATTCCGGCGCTGCTGGAGTTGAGCCGCTGGAGCGGCAAGTACGATCCGCAGAGTTTGATGACGCCTAAGCTGGCGCGGAGGATTGCGGAGGATCGGGAGGGGTTGGTGGCGGAGATCAGGGGGCAGATCAAGGTTTAGGGCGCGCGCATCGCGCTCCTGCGTTCCCTTGGAACAACAACACCCGTTCGCCCCGAGTAGCGCCGCGAAGCAGCGCGTATCGAGGGGGTGCGCGTCACCCTCTCAATCTCGTCATTCCGGCGAAAGCGAATCCAGCGCTATCGCGGCGTGCGCTGGCGCGCGTGCTGGATCCTCCTCATCGACTGGACGAAGTTTTTCGCCTGTCGGCGAGTTACTACTTTCCTACGGCGGAAAGAAGTAACCAAGAAACGCCGCCCCGGAGTGTGTCAGCGGCGGCAGGATTCGGCTGCGGGTCGATCCAGCGCCCGCACGGGCTTCAATGAAGTCTCGATGTCCCAGTCTTGCGAGCCAGCAACTCGGCGTGACGAACCAAGGTCGCCACTTCTTTACTCAGGGGACGTATGAGCTGATCGACATGGCGCCGATGCTTGTTCGAATTCGCATCCGAGTGCTTCGGCACACTCGGGCTCCCGTGCTGCCATGCGCGCAGCTGATCGATGACTTGTCTCAGATGGTGATCGTTTGGAGACCGCTTGAGAAGGTCTTCACACCCTTCGAGGGCCTGCGCGAGTATCGCAGCCTGCTTTTCGTCCATCCGTTTCCCCCAGAAAACGTCGGTTCGACAAGGTTAGCGGCGGGAATAGTACACGCTTTTTTTGGCACGTTTTTCGAGCGCCAATTGCGCTATGCATCTGTTATAAAATGAATTGTGAGGTGTTATACGTAACTTGTACGGCACTTATCCAAAACCTTGTCCACAGGATGCGTCTTGGGTGCGGTGCGCCGCACCGTTGCGAGCATCCCCATGCGGCGGCCCGGGGCCATCATGTTGTAGCCGTCCGCACGACGTGCTGAGGTCAGGGCTCGTAACCTTCCATGCGTGCCGGACGTGACGCCAGATTGGCAGGCGCTCAGTTCCCATAAATACCGGCTTGCGGGTAGTTAATGCCTTCGCCACCGCGGATCAGCCTGAACGCGGGCTGCCCCTTTGTGTAGGGTTCGACCAAGCCAAACACCGCCCGCTCGAAGCCGTCGCCGTAGCACACCAGGTCGCGCTTGCCGTCGCCGTCCCGATCGGAAAACCACACCTGGGGACTCAGCCCGTCGCATTCCGGGCCTGGGATCATCTGGCCGTCGACCCAGCGATAGCTGTGGATGATGGCGTAGTCGCCGCTGGCGCCCGTACCGAACTCCCATTCGAATCGGAGTCCTTGGCGATACATGGACTCCGAGTAAAGCCAGGCACCGCATACACCGGCTGAAATCGCCAGCACGGTCCATATCGGCTTGGTGCGCACGGTGGTGAGCCGCCCGGCTCCCTTGGCAAACCGGCGTGCCAGCAGACGCCATAAGAGGATGACGATGCCCAAGGCCGTCGTTGACAGAAGGAACACCACGATCACCGCAAATTCCGCCGCCGCGTCCTCTGTGTAAGAAAACGCCTTCGCGTAGCCGGCGGCGAGTGCCCACAGATAAAACCAGAACAGCCAAAGCCATGCGACAAGGCTTTTCACACCGCCGGCTCCAACACCAACGGCACCCGCAACCGGAACGCCGCCCCCGTCTGCGCCGGCAGCAACTCGATCCCACCGCCATGCGCCGCCAGCAGCGAACGGGTGATCGACAGGCCCAGGCCGGTGCCGCCGCGTTCGCGGGCGGTGGTGAAGAAGGGTTCGAAGATCTTCGCGGCGTTGCCGGGCGAGATGCCGGGGCCGTTGTCGCTGAAGTCGATCAGCAGCAGGGGCGCGCCGCCTGGGTCCCGCTGGCAGCGGATGTGCACCTGTGCGCCGGTGCCGGCGTGCTGCCGCGCGTTGTCGCACAGCGTGCCGAGGATGGAGTCGAGGATTTCCGGGGCGATGGCCAGGCGCGCGCCTGAAGCTTGGCTGTCGACTTGCACGTCCAGGCCCAGTTCGCGCTGGCGCGTCGCCACGGCGTTGATGACCTCGGCCAGCACGGCCTGTTCGCGCCTGGGTTGCAGCACGTCGGCGCGGGCCAGTTCCAGCAGGCGGCGGACCAGGCGCTCCAGCCGCGCGGCGTCGGCGCTGACCATGCCGAGGAAGCGCTCGCGCTCGGGTTCGGACATGCCGGCGCCGTGCTCACGCAGCAGTTCCACCGCGCCCTGCATCGAGGTCAGCGGCGTCTTGAACTCGTGCGAGACGTGGGCGGCGAAGTCGCGGATGTAGGCGGAGCGGCTTTCCAGCGTCGAAGCCATCGCCGCGATGGTCTCGGACAGTTCGTGGATCTCGCGCGTGCCGGCATGCTTGAGCGGCGTCACCGCGCCGCGCTCGCCGCGCGCGGCGCGGCGGGCCTGCTCGATCAGGGCCTGGACCGGGCGGCTGATGGTCAGCGAGGTGAACAGCGACAGCGCCAGCACCAGCAGCAGCAGGGCCAGAGCGGCGCGCAGCAGGGCGGTGCGCTTGCCGAGAATCGCCTGCTTGATGTTCGCTGGCGTGCGCACCAGCACCACCGCGCCGAGCACGCGGTTGTCGCGCACGATCGGCTGCGCCACCAGCACCGAAACGTGTGCGCCGCGGCTGATCGATTCGAGCAGGCCCGGCGGCTCGGTGCCGCGCCAGCGCAGCAGGCTCACCGGTTCGCCCTGCAGCGCGCGGCTGACTTCCTCGCGGTCAATCAGGGACTGGCCCAGGTCCTCGCTGGTGCTCGCGACCACCACGCCGTTGTAATCGACCACGCGGATGCCGGCCAGGGTATAGAGCTGTGCGCCGTGCAGCACCGGCGCCAACTCGCGGCCCAGTGCCTGCGCCAGCGGATCGGCCGGGTCTTCCGCGGCGGCAGGCTCGGGTACCGGCGGCCGCACCCGGTCGGAGGCGAGGTCGAGCTGTGCGCTGCGCGGCTTCCATGGCCCGCTCTCGCTCTTCGCCGGCGCGTGGTACAGCACCGGATTGCCGTACTCCAGCGCGGCAACCCCGCCGCCAGCCCGGCCTTCATGATGGGTGTTACGCGCGTACAAGGTCTGCCAGGCGGCGGCGATCACCGCGCCCTGCGCGATCAGCTCGGACTCGGTCTGGCGGATCAGCGCGCTCTCGTAGATGCGCAGCACGAAGATGCTGCCCAGCGGCAGCGCCAGCACCACCAGGTTGATCAGCAGCAGGATGCTGCGCAGGCGGAGGCGGAAAAGCCCGCCTCCGCCTTTGTGCGGTGTTTCGCTCGATGGAATTGAAGCGGCGATGGATTTATTCCGCTGGTTTTTAGAGCGGGACTTGCACTACTCGCAGGGTCCCAGCCGGTACCCCACCCCGTGCAGCGTCTCCACCGGATCGGCCCCCAGCGCAGTGAACTTTGCCCGTACCCGCCGCACGTGGCTGTCGATGGTGCGGTCGCTGACGATCTTGTGCAGCTCGTAGGCGGTGTTCATCAGGTGGTCGCGGCTGCACACCTTGCCCGGCCGCTCCATCAGCGTGCGCAGGATGCCGAACTCGGTCAGGGTCAGCACCACCAGCTTGTCGTCCCAGTGCGCCTCGTAGCGGTCCAGGTCCAGGCGCAGGCGGCCGTGGCTCAGCGCCTGCGGCGCCTGGCCCGGCCGGTGCGCCGCACGGCGCAGAATCGCCTTGACGCGTGCGACGAGTTCGCGCGGCGAGAACGGCTTGGCCACGTAATCGTCACCGCCCAGCTCCAGGCCGACGATGCGGTCCACCTCGTCGTCCTTGCTCGAGACGAACAGGATCGGCACATGCGCCGTGGCCGGCGCGGCGCGCAGGCGGCGGCACACCTCGGTGCCGTCCAGCTCCGGCATCAGGATGTCCAGCACCACCAGGGCCGGCTTCTCGCGGCCGAAGCAGTCCAGCGCCTGCTTGCCGTTCTCGGCGCTGACCGTGGCATAGCCGGCCTTCTGCA
>FTAG01000581.1_pt1 | contig 15275 bp, 17 predicted proteins | sample 1638911 | NCBI WGS metagenome assembly FTAG01 (sample SAMEA3914813, study PRJEB12502) | metagenome | biome: forest; material: soil | place: Canada | collected 2011-07-07 | depth 0.3 m
CCGCCAGATGTTCGACGTCGCCATCCAGGCGGCGATCGGCGCCAAGATCATCGCCCGCACCACGGTCAAGGCGCTGCGCAAGGATGTGACGGCCAAGTGTTATGGCGGCGACATCTCGCGCAAGCGCAAGCTGCTGGAGAAGCAGAAAGAAGGCAAGAAGCGCATGAAGCAGGTCGGCGCCGTGGAGATCCCGCAGGAAGCCTTCCTCGCGGTGCTGGGCGTGGATCGCAAGAAGAACTGAGAGACTACCGGATATGAGTTTCGTCGAAGGATTCAACCTGGTCCTGACCGTCCTGACCCTGGTCACCGGAGCGGTCTGGCTGCTCGACAAGCTGTGGCTGGGCCGCGGCCGCCGCAGCGCGGGCGCCGCGGAGTCGCAGCCGGGGCCTTTCGTCGATTTCTGCGTCAGCCTGTTTCCGGTGATCTTCGCCGTATTCGTGCTGCGCTCGTTCGTGGTGGAGCCGTTCCGCATCCCCTCCGGCTCGATGAACCCGACGTTGTACGACGGCGACTTCATCCTGGTGAACAAGTTCGGTTACGGCCTGCGCTGTCCGGTGGGCAACTGCAAGCTGCTCAATGTCGGCGAGCCCCAGCGCGGCGATGTGGTGGTGTTCCGCTACCCGGCGCGTTCCGATGCGGACCCCAACCACGGCAACGACTTCATCAAGCGCGTCGTCGGCGTGCCCGGCGACCATATCCAGTACCTCGACAAGACCCTCAGCGTGAACGGACAGAAGATCGACGTGCAGCCTGCGGGGGTTTTCCCGGAGGATGGCATCTCGCAGCGCTTCACCGAGGACCTGACCGGGATCCAGCACAACATCCTGATGAATCCCGGCCAGCCCAGTCCCGAGGTGGACCTGACGGTGCCGCCTGGGCACTATTTCATGATGGGTGACAACCGCGACGGTTCCAACGACAGCCGTTACTGGGGCTTCGTGCCGGAGGAGAATCTCAAAGGCCGCGCCATCCTGATCTGGATGAGCTGGCACAACGGCCCGGCCCTGTCCCGCTTCGGCCGGATGATCCGCTAAGATTAGGCAGGGAATTCGGGGAGGAAGAGCGATGCGAACACGTCAAATGCAGCATGGGCTGGGTCTGTTCGGCTTCATTTTCGTGCTGGCGCTGATTGGTTTCGTGGTCCTGGTGACGGTCAAGGTGGTGCCGCTGTACCTGAACCAGATGACGCTCAAGCGCGATCTGAACGAAGTTGCCACCCAGGTCAATACCTCGGGCAGCGAGATCGACATCGGCGAACTGCGCCGCGACATCGAAAAGCGCTTCGACATCGACTACATCAGCCAGCTCGAGGCCAAGGACATCAAGATCACCCGCACCGACGCCGGCATGTCGATGGGCTACGACTATGAGGCGCGGGCCAACCTGTTCGCCAACGTGTTCATCGTCATCCACTTCGTCGAGACCATCCCGCTGCGGGTGCGCGTCAACGGTTGAACGAGGACCTCGAACGCCTGCAGCGCTCGCTCGGCTACCGCTTCCGGGACGAGCCGGCGCTGTTGCGCGCGCTGACGCATCGCAGTGCCAGCCACGAGAACAACGAGCGCCTGGAGTTCCTGGGCGACGCGCTGCTCAACTTCGCGGTGGGCGAGGCCATGTTCCTGAGGCAGCCCAAGGCGGCGGAAGGCGATCTGTCGCGGCTGCGCGCCACTCTGGTGCGCGAAGAGACCCTGGCCAGCGTGGCGCGCCGCATCCAGCTGGGCGACGTGATCCGCCTCGGCTCGGGCGAATTGAAGAGTGGCGGTTTCCGCCGCGATTCCATCCTTGCCGACGGGCTGGAGGCGATCATCGGCGCGGTTTATCTGGATGGCGGCTTCGAGGCGGCGCGCGCGCTGTGCCTGCGGCTGCTGGAGCCGGAACTGGAGCATCTGCCGGATCCGCTGAGCCTCAAGGACGCCAAGACACGCTTGCAGGAGCGCCTGCAGGCCGCCGGCCGGCCGTTGCCGGAATACACCGTACTCAGCGAGGAGGGGCCGCCGCATCGGCGCAGCTTCCGGGTGCGTTGCCGGCTGCCGGACGACCAGGCCGAAACGGCGGGCGAGGGCGCCAGCCGCAAATTCGCGGAACAGCAGTCGGCGGAGCGTATGCTGGACGTCCTCGCCGCAACAGGAGCGCGCCATGCGTAGCGGCATCGTTGCCATCGTCGGCCGGCCCAATGTCGGCAAGTCTTCCCTGCTCAACGCCCTGGTCGGGCGCAAGGTCAGCATCGTCGCGCCCAAGCCGCAGACCACGCGGCATCGCATCCAGGGCGTGCTGCACCGGCCGCAAGGGCAGGTGGTGTTCGTCGATACCCCGGGGCTGCACCGCAAGGCGCCGCGCGCGCTGAACCGCTACATGAACGAGGCGGTGACCGGCGCCCTGCATGACGTCGACCTGGCGTTGTTCGTGGTCGAGGCCGGCCGCTGGACCGACGAGGACGATGCGGTACTGGAGAAACTCAGGCAGGGCAAGGCGCCGGTCGGCCTGATCGTCAACAAGGTCGACAAGCTGGACAACAAGGCCGGCCTGCTGCCGGAGATCGAGAAGCTGGCGGCGATGCACGCCTACAGCTTTATCGTGCCGCTGTCGGCCAAGTCCGGCGACAATCTCGATGCCCTGGTGCGCGAGCTGTTTCCGCGCATGCCGGAAGGGCCGGCGCTGTATCCGGAAGGGCAGATCGCCGGCCATGACCTCAGCTTCACCGTGTCCGAGCTGGTGCGCGAGAAGCTGATGCGCGCGCTGGCGCAGGAGCTGCCTTACGCCCTGACCGTGGAAACGGAGAGCCTGGATCACTCCGGCACCATCCTGCGCACCTCGGCGGTGATCTGGGTGGAGCGCGAGAACCAGAAGAAGATCGTCATCGGCGAGGAAGGCGTCATGCTCAAGCGCGTCGGCAGCGCGGCGCGGCGCGAACTGGAATACATGACCGGCGCCAAGGTGGTGCTGAAGCTGTGGGTCAAGGTCAAGGACAACTGGACCGACGACCCGCAGGCGCTGAAGCGCTTCGGCTACCGCAACAGCTAGCAGTGCCAACGGCAAAAGCAATCTCGCGCAAAGACGCAAAGACGCAAAGAAAAGCCTATTTAAAGAAGATTTTGCTTTTTTGTTTTTCCTTTGCGTCTTTGTGTCTTTGCGCGAGACGCTTCTCGTTTTTGCGAGCCGCCTGATGCGCCAGCGCATCGAGTTCGAACCGGCCTGGCTGCTGGCGCAGCGTCCCTATCGTGAAAGCAGCCAGCTGCTGGAAATATTCACCCGCGAGCACGGTCGCGTCGGCTTGGTGGCGCGCGGCGCGCGCGGGCCGCGTTCGAAGCTGCGCGGGGTGCTGCAGCTGTTCACGCCCCTGCTGCTGTCGTGGAGCGAAGCCGGCGAACTGGGCACGCTGATCGCCGCCGAGGCCGCGGGTTCCGCGGTGGAGCTTGCCGGCGAACGGGTATTCCATGGCTGGTATCTGAACGAGCTGCTGCTGAAGCTGACCGAGCGGCACGATCCGCATCCGGGCCTGTATGGCGACTACGGCGCCGCCCTGGGCCGGCTGCCGGGTCCGGAAGGCGAAGCGGCCCTGCGCATTTTCGAGAAGCGTCTGCTGGCCGAAATGGGCTACGCCCTGCCGCTGCCGGACGAGTTGGAGCCGGGCCGCCGTTATCGTTTCGACCCGGAGCGGGGTGCCTATCCTGCCGGCGCGGCGGATCAGGACAGCTACGCCGCCGCCAGCCTGCTGGCCTTGCGGGAGGAGCGCCTGGAGACGCGTGAAGCCCTGCGCGAGGCGCGTAAACTATTGCGCGCGGCGCTGCGCCATCAGCTGGGCGGCCGCGAGCTGGAGACGCCGCGCCTGCTGCGCGAACTGCGAGCCCGGATACCGAACGTGGAAGCCGATGACTGAGTCGAAGAACAGCCCGATTCGCCTGGGCGTGAACATCGATCACGCCGCGACCCTGCGCCAGGCGCGCGGCACGCCCTACCCGGACCCGGTGGAAGCCGCCCTGCTGGCCGCCTCCGCCGGCGCCGACAGCATCACCCTGCATCTGCGCGAGGACCGGCGGCATATCCAGGACCAGGACGTGGAGCGCCTGCTGCCGCGCTGCCCGGTGCCGGTGAACCTGGAAATGGCGGTGACGCGGGAGATGGTGGAATTCGCCTGCCGCCTGCGGCCGCAATACGCCTGCCTGGTGCCGGAACGGCGCGAGGAGCGCACCACCGAGGGCGGGCTGGACGTGGCCGGCCAGCAGCGCGAGATCGCGGCGGCCTGTGCGCGCCTGGCCGCGGCCGGCATCCAGGTGTCCCTGTTCATCGACGCCGAGCCGCATCAGCTCGCGGCGACGCTGGCCTGCGGCGCGCCGCACATCGAGATCCATACCGGCGGCTATGCCGATGCGCTCACCGCCAATGCCCAGACCGACGAGCTGGAGAAGATCGCGGCGTTTGCCCGCGATGCGCATGCGGCAGGGCTGGAAGTGCATGCCGGCCACGGACTCAACCTGGACAACGTGGCGCCGATCGCCGCCATTCCGCAGATCGTCGAGCTGAACATCGGCCACGCCATCATCGGCCGTGCGATGTTCGTCGGCCTGCCGGCGGCGGTGGCGGAGATGCGCCGGGCTATGGCCGAGGCGCGCTTTGGCTTGGGCGGCGGGGCCTGAAAGGCTGCTTGGTTTTCAAAGGCCGGTAGAATAGACATATGGCCATCACCACCATCGCCGGCACCATCGGCAACACGCCCCTGGTGCAGGTCACGCGCCTGCCGGGCATCGGCGACAACCGGCTCCTGCTCAAGCTGGAAGGCAACAACCCCGCCGGCTCGGTCAAGGACCGTCCCGCCTATTCGATGATCCGCCGCGCCGAGGAGCGGGGCGAGATCAAGCCCGGGGACACCCTGATCGAGGCCACCTCCGGCAACACCGGCATCGCTCTGGCGATGGCGGCGGCGATCAAGGGCTACCGCATGGTGCTGATCATGCCGGAGCACATGAGCGCCGAGCGCCGCGCGGTGATGAAAGCCTTCGGCGCCGAGATCGTGCTGGTGACGAAGGAGCAGGGCATGGAATATGCCCGCGACCTGGCCGACGCGATGCAGAAGCAGGGCAAGGGCCGCGTGCTCAACCAGTTCGCCAATCCGGACAACCCGCGCGCCCACTACGAGGGCACGGCACCGGAAATCTGGCGCGACACCGAAGGCAGGATCACGCACTTCGTCGCCACCATGGGCACCACCGGCACCATCATGGGCTGCTCGCGCTTCTTCAAGGAGCAAAACCCGGCGATCCAGGTGGTCGGCGTGCAGCCCGACGGCGAGTCTTCCATCCCCGGCATCCGCAAATGGCCGGAGGCCTACCTGCCGAAGATCTTCGACCTGCGCCGCGTCGACCGCGTGATCGAGGTCAGCACCCGCGATGCGGAAGACACCATGCGCCTGCTCGCCGCGAAAGAAGGCGTGTTTGCCGGCCCGTCCTCCGGCGGCTCGGTATGGGCGGCGCTGCAGCTGTGCAAGGGACTGAGCGGCGCCACCATCGCGGCGATCATCTGCGACCGCGGCGACCGCTACATCTCCACCGGCGTGTATCCGGACTAGGCCGCCACCATGCCGATCCGCGAACCGATCCTGGTGTTCGACATCGAGACGGTGCCCGATCTCGACGGCGGGCGCCGCATCCACGGCTACGCCGGCCTCGACGACGAGGCCGCGGCGCAGGCGATGGCGTCGCAGCGCCTGGCCGAAAAAGGCACCGACTTCCAGCCGCAGCACCTGCACCGGGTGGTGGCGATCTCCTGCTGCCTGCGCGCCGGCGACGATTTCCGCGTCTGGTCGCTGGGCGAGCCGGACGCGCCGGAAGCCGAGCTGGTCAAACGTTTCTTCGACGGCGTGGAGAAATACCGGCCGACCCTGGTGTCGTGGAACGGCTCCGGCTTCGACCTGCCGGTGCTGCACTACCGCGCCCTGATCCACAGCCTGAGCACGCCGCGCTACTGGGACACCGGCCATTTCGACCGCGAGTCGAAGTGGGACAACTACATCAGCCGCTACCAGTTCCGCCACACCGACCTGATGGACGTGCTGGCCCTGTACCAGGCGCGCGCCTATGCTCCGCTGCACGAGATCGCCCTGCTGCTGGGCTTTCCCGGCAAGCTGGGCATGGACGGCTCCAAGGTGGCGGAGGCTTACCGCAACGGCCAGATCGCCGAGATCCGCGCCTACTGCGAGACCGATGTGCTCAACACCTACCTGGTCTACCTGCGCTTCCAGCTGATGCGCGGGCTGCTGTCCGCCGCCGAGCATGCGCTGGAAGTGCAGAAGGCGCGCGAGTTCCTCGCCGCCAGCGCCGCCCCGCACTGGGCCGAATTCCTTGCCGCCTGGAGTGCCGCCAGCCCGGCGGCCGCGCCGCCTAAGGCTGGACCGGGCTGATGCCAAGCCGAGCGCGCCGCCGGCAGCTGCCGACGGAGGAATTCACCGCCGAGATCGTCGACCTGGCCCAGGACGGCCGCGGCGTGGCGCGCGTCCACGGCAAGGCCACTTTCATCGCCGATGCCCTGCCGGGCGAGCGGGTGCGCTACAAGCTGAGCCGCGTCACGCGCGATATCGACGAAGGCGTGGTGACCGCGGTCGAGCAGGCCTCGCCGCACCGGGTCGAACCCGGCTGCGCGCATTTCGGCGTCTGCGGCGGCTGCTCGCTGCAGCACCTGGCGCCGGAGCAGCAGGTGCTGTTCAAGCAGAAGCAGCTGGTCGATGCGCTGCAGCGCATCGGCGGCGTCGAGGCGGAAGCGATCGCCGCGCCGCTCACCGGCCCGGTATGGGGCTACCGCAGGCGCGCCCGCCTCGGCGTCAAGCTGGTGCCGAAGAAGGGCGGGGTGCTGGTCGGCTTCCGCGAGCGCGAATCGCCCCTGCTGGCCGCGATCGAATCCTGCGCGGTGCTCGATCCGCGCGTGGGGCAGCGTCTGCGCGAGCTGGGCGCGTTGATCGGCGGCCTGTCGATTGCGGCGCGCCTGCCGCAAATCGAGGTGGCCTGCGCCGGTCATGGCGCGCTGGTGCTGCGCATGCTGGAGGAGCCATCCACGGCCGATCGCGCCGCCCTGCTGGCGTTCGGCGCCGCGCATGACCTGGACCTGTACCTGCAGCGCGGCGGGCCGGATTCGGTCAAGCCGCTGGCGGAAGCTCGTACCCTGCGGTACTCTCCGGATGGAAGCGAGCTGCAGCTCGAGTTCGCGCCCAACGACTTCGTGCAGATCAACGGGCCGGTGGCCCAGGCGATGGTGCGGCAGGCGCTGGACTGGCTGGCGCCGCGGCCGGGCGACTCGGTGCTGGAACTGTTCGCCGGCCTCGGCAACTTCACCGCGCCGCTGGCGCGCAGCGGCGCCAGCGTGACGGCGGTGGAGGGCGAGACCGCCCTGGTCGAGCATGGCCGCGACAACCTGCGGCGCAACGGCCTGGAGGCACGTTATTTCCGCGCCGACCTGTTCCAGCCGGAGGCGCATGAGCCCTGGTTGCAGCAGACCTACGATCTGGCCCTGCTGGACCCGCCGCGCTCCGGCGCCCGCGAGATCCTGCCGCTGCTGGCGCGGACCCGGCCGCGGCGGATCGTCTATGTTTCCTGCCACCCGGGAACCCTGGCGCGCGATGCCGGCGTCCTGGTCAAGGAACACGGTTATCATCTGCGCCGCGCCGGGGTGATGGACATGTTCCCGCACACTGCGCACGTCGAATCGATGGCGCTTTTCGAGGCTTGAACCCGTAACTCTCATGGCTCTGGAAATCGAACGCAAGTACCTGGTGGTCAACGACGACTGGCGCCGCGAGGTGTCGCACGCTATCCCGATGCGTCATGGCTACCTGACCGAGCTGGGCAGCCGCGCCTCGGTACGCGTGCGGGTCGAGGGCACGGTGGGCAAGCTCAACGTCAAGGCGGCGGTGGTCGGCGCGGCGCGGGCGGAATATGAATACGAAATCCCGGCGGCGGAGGCCGAGGAAATCCTCGCCACCCTGTGCAGCGGGCTGATCCTCAAGACCCGCCACTACGTCGAGCGCGACGGCCTGACTTGGGAAATTGACGTGTTCGAGGGCGACAACGCCGGGCTGGTGGTGGCCGAGGTGGAACTGGACGCGGTGGATCAGGCGTTCCCGCACCCGGCCTGGCTGGGGCGCGAGCTGACCGCCGAGCAGCGCTACTACAATCACGCCCTGGCCAAGCGGCCTTATCGCCAATGGAGCGAAGCTGAACGGCTCTGAGACGGGAAAATCCGTCGATTTTGTGAGCTTGTGCACCATCGGCACGATCATTGTGTGAGAGCATGGGCAGCGGGACCGCACAGCGTCCCATTGAATTCCGTTACAACGCGAAGACTTATGAGCACTATCGGGCCCTTGATGGCCGATGTCGGCGGGCTGACGCTGACCGACGAAGACCGCGAGGTCCTGGCCCATCCCCTGATCGGGGGCGTGATCCTGTTCGCGCGCAACTACAGCGATCCGGAGCAGCTCAAGGCCCTGTGCCAGGATCTGCTCGGTCTGAAGCGCAACCGGTTGCTGCTGGCGGTGGACCATGAAGGCGGCCGCGTGCAGCGCTTCCGCGTCGGCTTCACCCGCATCCCGGCGATGGGCACCCTGGGCAAGCTGCACGAGGAGTCTCCCGCCAGGGCGGCGGAGGAAACCCGCGCCCATGGCCTGACCGTCGGCCGCGAACTCGCCGCCTACGGCATCGACCTGTGCTTCGCCCCGGTGCTGGATCGCGACGTGGGGGTCAGCCAGATCATCGGCGACCGCGCCTTCTCCGAGAATTCCGAGGTCATCGTCAAGCTGGCGCGGGCGTTCCGCGAAGGCCTGAACGAGGCCGGCCTGGCGGCCACCGGCAAGCATTTCCCCGGGCACGGCGCCGTCGCGGCGGATTCGCACACCGAACTGCCGGTGGACCGGCGCAGCTATGCCGAGCTGGAGGCCAGGGACCTGGTGCCGTTCAAGGCCCTGATCGACGACGGCATCGAATCGCTGATGATGGCGCACATCCGCTACACCGCCATTGACGACAAGCCGGCCTCGCTGTCGCGGCGCTGGATCCGCGGCCTGCTGCGCACCCAAATGGGCTATAACGGCGCGGTGTTCTGCGACGACCTCAACATGGCCGGTGCCAAGGTCGGCGGCGAGATCGTCGAGCGCGCCCTGCTGGCCCTGGATGCCGGCTGCGACATGCTGCCGATCTGCAACGACCGCGAATCGGTGGTGAAGCTGCTGGCCGGACTGCCGGTCAAGCCGCGCAAGTTGGCCAGTGCGCGCCTGCAGCGCCTGTACCGCAGGGAGACGGCGTGAGCCGCCTGGAGGAGGCGCGGGCGGTGATGCGTGCCGCCGACTGCGTGGCCGATGCCGCCGCGGTCAGTGCCGCCTATGGCCAGCTTGCCGCGGCGATCGGCGCCGAATACGCGGACAAGAACCCCCTGGTGCTGGTGGTGATGATCGGCGGCCTGGTGCCGGCCGCCGAAATCCTCAAGCGCGTGTCCTTCGCCTTCGAGCTGGACTACCTGCACGCCACCCGTTATCGCGGCGCCACCACCGGCGGCGGCCTGCTGTGGAAGCGCCAGCCCGACTCGGCCCTGGAGGGCCGGCACGTGCTGGTGATCGACGACATCCTCGACGAGGGTCACACCCTCGTCGCCGTGCGCAAGGCCCTGCTCGAGTTCGCCCCGGCCAGCCTCAAGGTCGCGGTGCTGGCCGACAAGAAGCATGACCGCCGCGCGCCGGAAGCCCACGCCGAGTTCATCGGCCTGAGCCTGCCGGACCGCTACGTCTTCGGCTGCGGCATGGACTACAAGGAATACTGGCGCCAGCTCCCGGCGATCTACGCCGTCAAGGAATAAGGGTCGCAAGACCTGTCCGGGCATGCGCAACCGTCTCCTCATCGCGCTGGCTCTGGTGCTGCTGGAATTCGCCGCGTTCCAGGGACTGGGTTCGGTCGACCACCGGGTGCAGGATTGGCTGCTGCGCATCCACGCGCAGACGCGGACGCCGGATCCGGACATCGTTCTGCTCAATATCGATGAACGCAGCCTGGCGGCGATGAATCCCGACTTCGGCCCTTATGAATGGCCGCGCTCGGTCTACGGCGAGTTCATCGAGAAGCTGGAAGCGCAGCAGCCCGCCGCCATCCTCTTCGACCAGATCTTTGCGGACCCGCAGCGCGAGCACCCGGACCAGGATGCCTATTTCATCGAGGCCGTCGCCGCAGCGCCGAACGTCTATGTCGCCATGGCGCGGCTCGACGGCGTGCCGGACGGTCAGGGCCTGCCGCTGGCGGAATACGGCGAAAAGCTCGGCTTCGAGCACAGTGCCGGCAGCGACCCGGCGGCGCGCCTGCCGCTGCTGTTGCCGTTGCAAGGCCTCGCGGAAACCGGCCGTATCGGCCTGATCAACTTTCTGCCGGACGACGACGGGGTGGGGCGCCGCTACCACACGCTTGTCGAGCAACATGGCTGGCTGGTGCCGTCGTTGCCGCTGCGTGTCTCCCGTGGCCTCGGCTGGCCCCTGCCGGCGGGCGGCGATGTGGAGATCAACTGGCGTGGCGCGCCGCAGACGCGGGCCCAGGTCTCGTTCTCAGACCTGTTCCTCGATCTGGAACGTCGGCATCCGCAGCGACCGGCCACTGAGTTCCGCGGCAAAGTCGTAGTGGTAGGGGTCATCGCCGCAGGTTTGCACGACCTGCATCCGACACCGCTGTCGCCGCAGCAGACCGGGCCGGAGATCCTTGCGGCGGCGCTGGAGACGATCAAGCACGGCGATGCACTCCACCGGCCTTCCCTGTGGCTGGCCTTGCTGCTCGGGCTGGTGCCGCTGGCGGTGCTGGGCCTGGCCTACCTGCGCGGTGCCGGACTGTTTGCCTTGGGTTGGTCGCTGGCGGTCCTCAGCCCACTGCTGCTGCTCGGAGGTTACGGCGTGCTGCAGGCGGGGTGGATCATGCCCCTGGTGCCGCCGTTGGCCACGCTATGGCTGGCCTATCTGGGCTTGGCGCTGGCGGAATACCTGCGCGAGCGCCAGCAGCGGAGTCAGAGAGAAAGATTTCTGCGACGTTTCCTTCACCCCGGCGTGGTGCAGGCCCTGCTGGCGGCGCAATCCGACCCGTTCAGCCAGAAGCCGCAGAGCCTGCCGCTGACGGTGCTGTTCTCCGATATCCGCGGCTTCACCACGTTCTCGGAGTCGCGGACACCGGAGCAGGTGGTGAACATGCTCAACCGCTATTTCTCGCGCCAGGTGGCGACGGTGTTCAAGCATGGCGGCACCGTGGACAAGTTCATCGGCGACGCCATCATGGCGTTCTGGGGCGCGCCGCTGCCCGACGAGCGGCAGGCCGAGCACGCGGTGCAGGCGGCGCTGGAGATGGCGCGGGTGGCCCGCCAGTTCGCACAGGAACTGGAAGCCGAAGGCGTGCAGTTCGACATCGGCATCGGCATCCACAGCGGCCCGGCGGTGGTGGGTTTCATCGGTTCGGAAAACAAGACCGACTACACCGCGATCGGGGATACTGTGAACCTGGCCAGCCGCATCGAGGGGCTGACCAAGGGTGTGGCGCGGGTGCTGGTGTCGGCGCAAACCCGGGCGGCCTGCGGGCCGGCCCTGCAGTTCGTCGATCGCGGCGAATTCAAGGCCAAGGGCCGCGAGCAGCCGGTGCGATTGTTTGAACCGGTTCAAGATTCTGACACGCAGATAGGGGCAAACTAGGCAGGGACGTCGGCTTCGAGCCGCGAGGGGGATTTCGATGAAACGCTTCCTGTTTGCCGCCGCGCTATGGTTGCCGCTGCTGGCCGCGGCCGATCCCGGCTACATCTCCGAGGACACCGACCTGCGCGACGGCCCGTATGCCGACGCCAAGACGGTGCAGGCATTGCCCGCTGCCAGCGCCGTGGACATTCTTGGCCGCCAGGGCGGCTGGTACCAGGTGCGGCTCGGCGAAGTGCAGGGCTGGGTGCGCATGTCGACCTTGCGGCTGCGTGCGCCCGGCGCCCGTGCCGGCGTGCTCGAAGGCGGGCGCGGCGCGGCCACGCAGAGCGTGGCGACCACCGGTGTCCGCGGCTTCGGTGCCGGCGAGTTGCAGAAGGCCGCTCCGGACATCGACGCGGTCGACAAGCTCGAGGCCACGGCGGTGGCCGCCGCCGACGCGCGCAGTTTCGCCGCCGCGGGGAAACTCCAGGCCAAGGCCGATGCGGACAAGGGAGGCAGCCCGTGATCATTTCCCGGAATTGCCTGCGCGTGGCGCTGCTCGCCGCGATGCTGTCGGCCAGCTCCGCCGCCTCGGCCATCAGCTTCGACCTCGGCAAGGCCTTCGACACGGTCAAGCAGCTCAAGACGGCCGTGGTCGGCCCGGATGAGCAGGAGGAGCACGAGCTCGGCCGCATTGCCGCGGCCACCCTGCTCGGCGCGGCCAAGCCGATGTCGAACCGCGAACTTGAAGCCTATGTCGGCAAGGTCGGCCTGTGGGTCGCCCTGCAGAGCGAGCGGCCGGACCTGCCCTGGCGCTTCGCCGTGCTCGACGACAATTCGATCAATGCCTTCGCCGCGCCCGGCGGCTACGTCTTCGTCACCCGCGGGCTGCTCGGCAAGCTGCACAACGAGGCCGAACTGGCGGGAGTGCTGGGCCACGAGATCGCCCATGTCGTGCTCAAGCACCACCTCAAGGCGCTGCGCCGCGATGCCGGCACCCAGGTGCTGAGCAATCTGACCTCGGATGTGGTGGCGCAGAAGGCCGGGCGGGCCAATATCCCGCCGCAGTTGCTGGACGCGGTGTCCGGTCAGGCCAAGACCCTGTACACGCGCGGCCTGGACAAGTCCGACGAATACGCCGCCGACGAGCTGGGCGTGCAGCTGGCGGGCCGCGCCGGCTACGATCCCTACGGCCTGATGGCGGTGCTGGAAACCCTGGACAGCATGGATGCGAACGACAGCAATCTGGCGCTGCTGTACCAGACGCATCCGCGGCCGGCCGACCGCCTGGCCGAGCTGGAGAAGATGAGCGCCAAGCTCGACGCCTTCGGCCAGCAGCCGACACTGGACGCGCGCTTTGCGGCCAATGCCGCCGTTTCGGTAAAGAAGTAAGGTTTCCCTATCCAACCTGAATCGATGGAGCGTGCATGGCTTCGGTGGCAGTGATCGGCGGCACCGGCATGAATCAGTGGCCGGGCCTGGTGGTACAGAAGCAGTTGCAGATCGATACGCCCTACGGCGCGACTTCGGCGCCGCTGCTGCTGGGCAAGGTCTACGGCATCAAGGCGCTGTTCCTGGCGCGCCACGGCGAGGGCCACAAGCTGCCGCCGCACGGCATCAACTACCGCGCCAATATGTGGGCCCTGAAACACGCCGGCGCCCGCACGGTGGTGGCGATCGCCGCGGTGGGCGCCATCGCACCCTGGCTGCCGCCCGGCGCGGTGGCGGTGCCGGACGACCTGATCGACTACACCTACGGCCGTGAGCACACCTATTCCGACGGCGAGCATGCGGATCTCAAGCATGTCGAATTCACCGAGCCGTACAGCGCACGGGTGCGGCGCGAACTACTGCACGGCGCGGTGGCGGGCCGGGTGGACATCGCTGAATCCGGCGTAATGGGCGTGACCCAAGGACCGCGACTGGAGTCCACCGCCGAGATCAAGCGGCTCAAGCGCGACGGCTGCGACATGGTGGGGATGACCGGCATGCCGGAGGCGGGCCTGGCGCGCGAACTGGACCTTGACTACGCCAGCCTGGCGGTGAGCGTGAACTGGGCCGCCGGCCTGGGCTCGGGTGACATCCACAGCGAAATCCACCAGTCGATCGAGGCCGGCATGGCCAAAGTGCGGGCGATCCTCGAGCACGCGCTGCCGGCGCTCCGCGCCCGCGACGAGGTGATGGACGGCTGACGTTATCCTGGCTTGACGCGTAGACTGTGCAGCATCGGGCGGTACAGCCCGGGATTTTCAGGCAACGGGGCGGTCACGCATTGATGAAGCGGGTGTATTGGCAAGTCGCGGCGCTGCTCGTTCTGGGCGCTGCCGCAGCCGGCGCACAGGCGGCCGGGGTTCTGACGGTCGACAACGTGTCGGGTCAGGCAAGCGTCGACCGCCTCGGCGCTCACACCGAACTCAAGGCCGGCGACGCGCTGAGTGAGCGCGATGTGGTGCATGTCGCCGATGGCGGCAGCCTGGCGCTGAATTTCTCCGGCCACGGCTTCCTCGAACTGGGCTCGGGGGCGGAGTTGGGCGTGGAGAAACTGCCCTTCGCCAGCTACGCGGACGATCTCAAGACCATTTTCAGCCTGAGCCGCGGCTACGTGCGGGTGGTATGGAAGCTGCCGCCCATGAGCGGCGGCGACTGGCCGCTGTACGTGTATTTCGGCAGCCAGCACGCAGCCCTGATCCCGGGCGAGTATTTCTTCGACAGCCGTCCCGGCGCGGCGCGCGCCTGCGTGGCGGCCGGGCGCCTGTCGGTGTTGCCGAACGCCGGTACCGAGCTGCAGAAGCTGCGTCCCTCGGCCTGCTACCGCTTTGTCGCCGGTCTGCAGCCGGAGCGCGCGCCGCGCGACCAGGCTGCCTGGATCGCGGTGCGCCACACCTTCGACATCGACGCGCCGACTTCGCCTGAGGCGATGCTGGCGGCCAACGATTCCGGCACCGACGGACTTGCCACCGAAGGCGAGCCCATCGTTGCGCCGCGAGCGCCGCCCCGGATGCCGCCCACAGCCAGGCCGGCGGCGGCGGCAACGGCCAATCCCGTCCCAGGCAGCGCACCGGCTGCAGTAGCCCCGCCGCCAGCATCTGCACCGCCGCCCGCCGGGCCGCCGGGCAACGGCGAATGGGGCGTCAACATCGCCTCCTATCCCTTGGCGGACGCAGCGCAGAAGCAGGCGCAGCAGCTGCGCACCGCCGGCTTCGCCGCCGCAGTGCAGCAGGCGCAGGTCAAAGGCCAGATCTGGTACCGCGTGCAGCTCAAGGGCTACGCCAGCGCCGATGCGGCGCGCGCGGCATCGGCGGAGCTCCAGGCGCGCTTCGGTTACCAGGGTCTGTGGGTCAACAGGACCGGGCCGGCTGGCGCTGCGCCTCCCTGAAACGGTGCGCCGCGCCCGATTCGGGCGCCGGGGCGCATTGAGCCGCCGCCCGCATTCCCGTAAAATCCCTTAAACCTGCAGCAGTAAATTCCAATGCCCGATGTCGCGCAGACCCGTTTCATTTTTGTAACCGGTGGCGTGGTGTCCTCGCTGGGTAAAGGTATCGCCGCGGCGAGCCTCGGCGCGATCCTCGAATCGCGCGGCCTTACGGTCCACATGATCAAGCTGGATCCC
>FTAG01001189.1_pt1 | contig 15253 bp, 12 predicted proteins | sample 1638911 | NCBI WGS metagenome assembly FTAG01 (sample SAMEA3914813, study PRJEB12502) | metagenome | biome: forest; material: soil | place: Canada | collected 2011-07-07 | depth 0.3 m
CGGCGGCGCCGCCGTGCACAAGAGTGCGCGCCACCGTGGGTGGCATCCGATGAAGATGCAGGGGCCGTTCGGCGCGGCGGGCGCGGTCGCCAAGCATCTAGGGCTCAGCGAGGCGCAGATCGTCAACGCCCTCGCCATCGCCGGATCGGAAGCCTCCGGCACCATGGAGTACGACCAGTCGGGCGGAGAGGTGAAGCGCCTGCACGCGGGGTCGGCGTCCCGATCGGGCGCTCAGGCGGCGATGCTGGCGGCGCGGGGCCTGACCGGGCCGTCCACCATATTCGAAGGCAAGCGCGGCATCTTCGCGGTGTTTGGCGACGGCTTCGACGCGGATCCGGAAAGCTTCTGGCAGCGCGATTTCCATCTGCGGGACACCATGTTCAAGCTGTCGCCGGCGGTGTTCACCATCCACGGCGCCATCCAGGCGGCCAGCGCCATCCGCGAGGCGCACCAGATCACGGCGGGCGACATCGCGCGCATCACAGCCGACGTCGCCGAGGTCACCATTTTGCACGGCGCCGGCATCGTCCATCCCAAGGACATGATCGGAGCCCAGTTCTCGCTCCAGTTCAGCCTGGGGCTCGTCTTCGTCCGCGGCCACGCCCAGCTTGCCGACTATCGCGATCCGGCGGCGTGGCGCGATCCGGCCATCGCCGCGATCGCCGACAAGGTCGAGGTGCGCGAGGTCGAGGTGGCGCCGGGCGCTTCGGAGCTGGGGGCGAAGATCACCGTGGAGCTCAACGACGGCGCGCGCTTCAGCCACGATCAGCCTATTCCACGCGGGCACTTCATGAACCCTGCGTCCTTCGACGACATCCTGAGCAAGTTCCGTGGGCTGATCGGGGAGATCATTCCCGAGGCGCGGGCCGAGCGGATCATCGGGATGGTGCAGGAGCTCGACGCGCTCGACGATTGCGCGCGCCTGGCGGCGCTGCTCGGCGAGCCCTGATCTAGGAGGCCACGTCCGGGACCCGGCCGCTTCGCTCTTGGACGCGCCGCGCGACGGCCGTCAGAAGGCGCTATGACCAACGCCACTGAAACGATCGCCGAGCGCGTCGCTGCGGTCCTCGCGCTCGACCCGGACGCCGCCGCGATCGAGTATCAAGGCAAGCGCGTCACCTGGGCTGAGCTTTCGGACGCCGCGCGCCAGATCGAAGCGGTGCTGCGACACGCAGGCGTCGATCCCTCGGCGCCGGTCGGCTGGGCGGCGCGCAACCGGCCCGCCGCGGTGGCCGGCTTCGTCGCGCTCGCCGCCCACGGTCGCATGGTCGTGCCGTTGCGCCCGAACTACGCTGTCGCCAACTTCCGGGACGATATCGCCGCCCAGCGGCTGCAGGCGGTGCTCGGCGACAGCGACGACTGGGCCGGCGAAGGTGTGGTCGACGCCGCCCGCGCGGCGGGCTCGGTCGGGGTGGAGATCTCCGGGCCCCCCTTCCATGTGCGCCTGGTTCCAGGCCTCGAACGGGCAGGCCCCGGGCCGCACAGGGAGCCGATGCCCGGCCATGTGCTCGAGCGCCTGACCAGCGGCACCACGGGCGTCCCCAAGCGCATCGCCGTCAAGGACGAGGTGCTCATCCCCTCGCTGCGGTCGGGCGAGCAGACGTCCGGCGATGCGCCGCAGGGCCCGCTCGCGCTCAAACGGTCGCCCGCTCTGCTGTTCAAGCCGTTCAGCCACGCCGGCGGCCTGTTCGGCCTGTTGCTGGCGCTCTACCAGGCGCGTCCGATCGTGCTGTTCGAGAAATTCAACGTGCCCGAATGGGTGGCCGCCGTGCGGACCTATCGTCCCCGTTCCGCCAGCCTCGTACCCGCCATGATCCGCATGCTGCTCGAGGCCGAAGTCGATCCGGCCGATCTTTCCAGCCTGATCGCGATCCGCTCGGGAACCGCGCCGTTGGAGCCCGAGGTGCAAGAGGCCTTCGAGCGCCGGTTCGGCATCGCGATCCTGATCGACTATGGCGCGGCCGAATTCATCGGCGGGCTCGCGGGCTGGACCATCGCCGACCACCGCGCGTTCAGCGCGGCCAAACGGGGCAGCGTCGGCCGCGCGCGGGGAGATGTGTCTGTTCGCGTGGTGCACCAGGATAGCTTCTCGCCTCTGCCGACCGGCGAAGTGGGCCTGGTGGAGATCAAATCGGACCGCTATGGCCCCGATTGGAACCGCACCAACGACCTCGCGCTGATCGACGAGGACGGGTTCATCTTCCTTCGCGGCCGGGCCGACGACGCCATCAACCGCGGCGGCTTCAAGGTTCTGCCCGAAGAGGTCGCGGCCGTCCTTCGCCAACATCCGCAGGTGAGCGACGCCGCCGTGATCGGACGCGCCGACCCGCGGCTGGGTCAGGTGCCCGTGGCGGCGATCGAGCTTCCGGAAGGCGGCCTGGCGCCCGATCCGGCCGAACTCGACGCGTTCCTGCGCCGCACGCTGCCTGCCTATATGATCCCGGTCGAGTTCCGCGTGGTCGAGGCCTTGCCGCGCACGATCTCCCTCAAGATCAGTCGTCCCGAATTGAAGGCGCTGCTCGGCGTCTAGCAGAAGTGGGTCCCCATCGCCGCAAAGTCCCCGACCTTCGCGCAGCGCCCGGCGCCGGCCGACCCGGATCAGCTCGCCAGGGCGAACTCGTGACGGGCGCCGTACATCGCCGCTGGATCGATCGCGAACCCCTTTGCGTGAAGGGTGGAGGCGACGGTCGGCAAACCGATCCCCTGAATATGCGCGCGGGCAGCGGCCAGATCGTCGACGTCCCAGACCAGCGCGTAGACGCCGGCCTTGGGGTAGGGCGCCTCGGGGCTCTCGACGCCGGGCGCGTGGGCGCCGGGCGCGCAAGGCATATCCGGCAGCAACACGATGCACGTGTCGCCGAGGCGGATGCGGACCCGGTGCTTCGACACGAGCAGGTCCGAGCCGGCCTCGGCGATGCGCACCCCGTCGAGCACCTCCGTGAAGAAGGCGACGGCCATCGCCATGTCGCGGACGATGCAGACGATTTCGCGCAGCCGCCGCAGCGAGGACGGGTGACCGAGGATCCAATCCGAACTCCAGCCGCGATAGTCCTTCGGATCGTTGACCAGCGGCTTGCCGCACAGCTGGACCAGGACGCCGCTGGTGGACTCCGGCCGGACGAAGAAGAACTTCGGATAGACCGTCGACAGGGCCAGGCCGCGGCGGCGGCCGATCTCCGCCGCGCCGGGCGCATCGGCGATCCGAAGCTCGAAAGATTGCAGGCCCTCGCCGTAGCGGGCCAGATAGCGGGCGAAGGTGGTGTCCGATCCGGCCTGACGCGGCGCCATGGGTTCGATCATGTGGTCGGCCGCGTAGAGCAGGGCCATGTCCCGGTCCTCGCCGGCGTGATAGCGTTCGGCGAAGGCGACCGCTCCAAACACGTCCTGATAGAGCTTGCGCACCGGGCCGACATCCTTGACCGCGTGGATGGTGTGAAGCATCCGCAGCACCTGGATCTGTTCGCTCATCGGCGTCGCTCCCGTCAGACCCTCACCCTAGCCGGCCGGGCGCGCTTCCCCGGCATACGAGCTTTGCGCCTTTGTGAGCGTGGGCCCTGGGTCGGGGCCCGGCGGTTGCGCGGAGCCGATCGCCGATGACCCCCGGAGCATCGCCTGGACCGATGATCGAGCCGGCGTCCGGCTTCTACGTCTCCCAGCGCCAGCGGCTGCACTACGTCGACTGGGGCGCCGCCGCCGCTCCGCCGCTCATCCTTGTTCACGGCGGCCGCGATCACTGCCGCAGTTGGGACTGGGTGGCGCGCGAGTTGAGCGATGCCTGGCATGTCATCGCGCCGGACCTGCGCGGACACGGCGACAGCGCCTGGTCGAGCGACGGCGGCTACTCGATGGAGTCGTACGTCTACGATCTCGCCGAACTGGTCCGCACCCTGGCGTTCGACCGGGTGTCGGTCATCGCCCACTCCCTTGGCGGCAACGTCGCGCTTCGCTTCGCGGGCCTGTATCCGGACAAGGTGGCCGGCCTGGTCGCCATCGAAGGTCTCGGGCCCGCTCCGGCCAAGCTGGCCGAACGGCGCCAACGGCCCCAGGCGGAGCACCTGCGCGCCTGGATCGAGAAGCGCCGCGACATCGCCGCGCGGCAGCCTCGCCGCTATCGGACCCTGGAGGAGGCCCAGGCGCGCCTCATGCAGGAAAACCGTCATCTGACGGCCGAGCGCGCCCGGCATCTGACCGTCCACGGCGTGGTCCGCCATGAGGACGCCACCTTCAGCTGGAAGTTCGACCCGTACGTGCGCTCGATGCCGCCGGACCTGGTGCTCGGACAGCCCGATGCGCTGTGGTCGGAGATCCGCTGTCCGACGCTGCTCGTCTACGGCGCCGACAGCTGGGCCTCCAACCCGGCGGTCGACGGGCGCGCGGACTACTTCTCCAGCGCCGAGGTGATGCTGGTGGAGGGCGCCGGCCACTTCGTCCACCACGACCGCCACCGGCTGTTCGTCGACACGGTGCGCGGCTTCCTGGGCGCCGCCCTATGAGCGGGCCCTCAGGTGAGCAGGGCGAGCATCCGCGCCCGCGCCGCCTCGTATTGGCGCGCGAGCGCTTCGATCCGTTCGGCTGCAGGCGTCACCGAGTCGACCGCCCCTATGCCCTGTCCCGATCCCCAGATGTCCCGCCAGAGTTTTGCGCCGCCGTTGGCGAAGCTCATCTGTCCAGGCTCGCCGGGCGCGAGCGCGGTCGGGTCCAGCCCTGCTGCGCGGATCGAGGGGGCGAGGTAGTTGCCGTGAACGCCGCTGAAGAAATCCGTGTAGACGATGTCCTCGGCGCTGCTCGCCACGATCATCCTCTTGTAGGCGTCCGGCGCCTGCGCCTCGTCGGTGGCGATGAACGGCGAACCGACATAGGCGAAATCGGCGCCCAGCGCCTGAGCGGCGAGGATCGCACCACCCGTCGCGATCGCGCCCGACAGGGCGATCGGGCCGTCGAACCAGCGGCGCAGTTCGCCGATCAGGGCGAACGGCGACTGACCGCCCGCGTGTCCGCCCGCGCCTGCAGCGACCGCGATCAGGCCGTCGGCGCCCTTTTCGATCGCCTTGCGACCGAAGCGGTCGCTCGTCACGTCGTGGAGGACCGCGGCGCCAAAGCGGTGCGCCTCGGCGTAGAGTTCCTGCTGCGAGCCCAGCGAGGTGATCAGCAGCGGAACCCGGTGGCGCGCGCACAGCCGAAGGTCCTGTTCGAGCCGGCCGTTGGTCCGGTGCACGATGAGGTTGACGGCGAAGGGCGCCGCCGGCCGCTGGGGATGCTCGCGGTCATGCCGGGCGAGCGCGTCCTCGATCTCCGCCAACCAGCCATCGAGGATTTCCGGTGTGCGGGCCGAGAGCGCGGCGAAGGAGCCCACGATCCCGGCCTTGCACTGGGCGATCACCAGCGCGGGCTGGGAGACGATGAACATCGGCGCCGCGATCACAGGCAGCCGCAGTCGCCCCTGCAGGATGTTCGCCAGCGTCATGCCTGCCTCCGTGGTCGGCGGTCTTGGCGTAGCCGTGACGGAGCCAGGGTCCAAGGAGGGGAATGATGAGCAGCCAGGAATTCCAGTCGATAATCTATCGGGTCCAGGACGGGGTCGCGACCATCACGCTCAACCGGCCGGAACGGCTGAACGCCTATGACCGCGTCATGCGGCGCGAACTGTTGGCCGCCTTCGATCTGACCGACGCCGACGACGCGGTCCGCGCCGTCATCGTCACCGGCGCCGGCAAGGCCTTCTGCGCCGGCGCCGACGTGTCGGCCGGGGCGGGCGCCTTCGATCCCCAGGCCCGGGGCGATGCGCCGTCCGACATGGCGAGCGTGAACGGGCTGGTGCGCGATGGCGCGGGGCAGGTGACCCTGCGCATCTTCCGCAGCCTCAAGCCGGTGATCGGCGCCATCAACGGCGTCGCGGCGGGTGCGGGCGCCTCGATCAGCTGCGCCTTCGACATCCGATTGGCCTCGGAGGAAGCGCGCTACGCCTTCGTCTTCGCGCGCCGCGGCGTCACGCCAGAGGCTGCGTCGAGCTGGTTTCTGCCGCGCCTGGTCGGCATCCAGACCGCTCTGGAGTGGTGTTACAGCGGCCGGATCGTCACCGCCGACGAAGCCTGCCGCTGCGGCCTGGTGCGGTCGGTACATCCGCCGGAGACCCTGCTGTCCGCGGCGGAGGCGCTCGCCCGGGAGATCGCCTCGTCCAGCGCGCCGGTCTCCGTCGCGCTGGTGCGTCAGATGATGTGGCGGATGCTGGGCGCCGCGCATCCCATGGCCGCGCATCGCGCCGACACGCGGGCCATACGCGCCCGCGGACGGTCCGCCGACGCCGCCGAAGGCGTCGCCGCCTTCCTGGCCAAGCGAGCGCCCCTGTTCCCGGACCGCCTCAGCGACGGCCTGCCGGAGATCTTTCCCGAATGGATCGAGCCGGAATTCCGCTGACGCTTCAGCGCGCCGAGCCGACGATCGGGCTTGCGAAGAAACTGACGATCCGTTATTTTCTGATCAATCAAGTCGAGCGGCTCATAGGAGGAACGGCGCCATGCATCTTGAGGACATGATCATCGCCAGCGTGGACGACCACGTGATCGAGCCGCCCACCATGTTCGACCAGCACCTGCCCAAGGAATACCGGGCGCTGGCGCCTCAGTATGTCACCGACGACCTCGGCAATGCGTCCTGGTGGTGGGAGCATGAAAACAAACGCACCTTCAGCGTCGGCATCAATGCCGTCGTCGGCCGCCCCAAGGAAGAATACGGGATGGAGCCGATGAACATCGACCAGATGCGCAAGGGCACCTGGGACGCCGCGGCGCACATCGACGACATGAACGCCATGGGCCAGATGACCGCGTTGATGTTTCCGACCTTCGCGGGCTTCGACGGCTCGTGGTTCTGGGACGCGAAGGACAAGGCCAACGCCTGCCGCGTCATGGCCGCCTACAACGACTGGCATATCGACGAATGGTGCGGGCCTTACCCCGGGCGCTATTTCCCGACCGGCCTGCTTCCGCTGTGGGACATCGACGCCACGCTCACCGAGCTCAGGCGCCTGGTCAGGAAGGGCTGCCGGTCGGTCTTCTTCCCGGCCAATCCCGCCGCCCGCAATCGCCTGCCGTCCGTACACCACATGCAATGGGATCCGCTCTGGAAGCTGGCCAACGACGAGGGTGTGGTCTTCAACTGCCATATCGGCACCGGTCAGGCGCCGGAGGCCAGTTCCGATCTGTCGCCGATCTCGGCCTGGATCACGGCCATGCCGATGGCGATCGCCACCGACGCGGCCGACCTGCTTCATCTGCGCGCGCTGCTGAAGTACCCGAACCTGAAGTTCGCCTTGTCCGAGGGCGGGATCGGCTGGGTTCCCTATCTGCTCGAACGCGCCGACTTCACCTTCAATCACCACGGTCCGTGGGTCCGCGTCGACTTCGGCGGCAAGCTGCCCTCGGAGGTGTTCCGCGAGCATTTCCTGACCTGCTTCATCGACGATCACTTCGGCTGCCAGAACTACAAGGCCGTGGGCGAAGACATCATCTCCTACGAGTGCGATTATCCGCATTCCGACTGCACCTGGCCCTACGTCGCCGAGAGCCTGTGGGACAATATCAAGGACCTGCCCGATACCGTGATCGACAAGATCACCCACCAGACCGCCTACAAGTTCTTCGGCATCGATCCTGTGGCGAAGCTCGGCCGCGAAGCATGCACGGTGGCCGCGCTCAGGGCCAAGGCGACCCATGTCGACACCTCGACGCAATCCAAGGGCGGCAAGGATGCGCGGGTGCATGCCGACGACGGCCAGGCCGTCACCTCCGGCGCGGTCGCGAAAACCTTTGTCCCGGTAACGGCGGGCGACGTGGCCGAAGGACGCAAGCGGCGCAAGGGCCTCATCTGAAGCAACGCCTCCCTCCTGGCGTCGCGATTCCTGACCCCCGCTCCCGACAGGGCGGGGGTTTTCTTCTACCGGACGGCCGCAGGGCCGCCCAGACGCGTCCCGGCGCCGCGGGCGATCAGGGCAGCCCCCCGTCGACCCGCAACAGCGCCGCGGTCGTATAGCTCGACGCGTCGCTCGCCAGGTACAGCGCGGAGGTGGCGATCTCGTGGACCTGGCCGACCCGCTGCAGGGCGTTGTCGCGCTTGCCCTTGCGATCGTCCGACCACGACTTCGAGACGTCGGTGAAAAAAGGCCCCGGGGACAGCACATTGACCCGCACGGTCGGCCCGTACTCTTGCGCCAGCGCGATGGTCAAGGCGTTCAGCGCCGCCTTCGCGGCCGAATAGGGCGTGGTACGCGGAGTCGGACGGAGCGCGCCGGTGCTCGAGACGTTGATGATCGCGCCGCTGCCCGCCTTGACCATGCGCGGGCCGATCAAGGTCGAGAGCCGCAGGGGGCCTTTCAGATTCACGCCGATCACCTTGTCGAACAGCTCCTCCGAGATATCCGCGAGGCTCGGCGCCAGAGGCGACATGCCCGCATTGTTGACCAGGATGTCGATCCGCCCGAAATGGTCGTAAGCCGCCTCCACCAGCCCCGGCATCTCGTCCCAGTGACCGACATGCGCGGCGTAGGCGAAGGCGCGGCGGCCCAGCGCCTCGATCTCGCTCACGGCCGCCTGACAGGCGTCGAGCTTGCGGCTGGTGATCACGATGTCCGCGCCGGCTTTGGCGTAGGTGCGCGCGATCTCCAGGCCCAGTCCGCGGCTGCCGCCTGTGACCAGCGCGACCTTGCCCGTGAGGTCGAACAGCGAGGCGATTTCGGCGCTGCTCATACGATTTCCTCCTCGCGCACCTGCAGATAGCGCTCGAGCTTCGCTTCCGCGGCGGCCCGCCGGGTCGGGATATGTTCGCTGGGGAATTGTCCCGCCGCCGGCTGCACCCCCTTCAACAACCGTTTCGCGAGGCCGATCTGGTGGACCTCGGTCGGGCCGTCGACAAGCCCCTGCGCCGCGGCCTTGATCCAGTAGGCGCCCAATGGAAGCTCATTGGAGACCCCCAGCGAGCCGTGCAGCTGGATCGCGCGACCGATGATGTCCCTGAGGATCCGCGGGCTCATGATCTTCACTGCGCCGATGCCGATCTTGCCGGCCGCCCGGTCGCCCTGGTCGATGGTCCAGGCGGCGTGCAGCACCAGCAGGCGGAACTGCAGCAGCTCGACATAGCTGTCGGCCACCGCCGCCAGCGTGCTCTGCTTCGCGGACAGCAGCGAGCCCTGCGTATAGCGGCTGACCGCGCGCTCCTTCATCATCTCGAACGCCTTGGTCGCCGCCCCCAGCGTTCGCATCGCATGGTGGATGCGTCCGCCGCCCAGTCTCACCTGCGCCACCTCGAAGGCGCCGCCCTCGGGCCCCAGCATGGCGTCGGCGGGAAGTCGCACCTGGTCGTAGTGGATGTAGGCGTGCGCGCCCTCGTCCTCCGCTTCGCCCATCAGGCCCGAATTGCGGATGATGTTCACGCCGGGCGTGCCGGCGGGGACCAGGAACATGGAGAAGCGCTCACCGACCGGCGCCTCCGGACGCGTCACCGCCATGACGATGATGAAGGCGGCCCAGCGCGCCTGGGACGAGAACCATTTGTAGCCGCTGAGGACCCAGTCCGCCCCGTCGCGGACCGCCGTGGTCTCGAACACCCGCGGGTCGGAGCCTCCCTGGGGCTCGGTCATCGAGAAGCAGGAGACGATCTCGCCTTCGAGCAGCGGCGCCAGATAGCGGCGCTTCTGTTCCGGCGTGCCGAACTTGGCCAGGATCTCCGCATTGCCGCTGTCGGGCGCCTGGCAGCCGAACACGCGGGGCCCCCATTTGGTCGCCCCAAGGATCTCGTTCATCAGCGCGAGCTCGACCTGCCCAAACCCCTGTCCGCCGAGCTCCGGCTTCAGGTGGCAGGCCCACAGCCCGTGTCGCCTGACCTCGGCCTGCAGGGGTTTGACGGCCGCCAGGGCGCGCTTGTCGGTCACATCGAAGTTGTGGCCAGGACGGCTGAAGACGAGGTCCATCGCCTCGACCTCGTCGCTGACGAACGACTTCATCCAGTCCAGCTTCTTCTGGAACTCCGGATCGGTCGAAAAATCCCACATGGCGCTCTCCGACGAAAAGGATCAGGCGTGCGACAGCGTGCGCACGGCCTGGGCGATCAGGTCCGGCACGCGCTGGGCGAATGCGGCATGGCGCGGATTGTCCGACTGACCCCGGACGTGCCGCGCGTAGCTGCCTTCAAGCAGCACCGCGAGGCGGAACAGCGCCAGCACCATGTAGAAATCGAGCCGTTCCACCGATCGTCCGGTGATCCGGGCGTAGCGGTCCGCCGCTTCGCGCCGACTGCGAAATCCGTTCGACCAGTCGATGTAGTGCGCCCAGGTGGGGCCTGTGGAGCTGTCGGCCCAGCTCGAGAGCAGATGGCCGAGGTCGAGCAGGGGATCGCCTATGGTGGCGAGCTCCCAGTCCACCACCGCGGCGACGCGGGCCGGCGCCGACGGAGCGATCATGACGTTGGCGAAGCTGAAGTCGCCGTGCATGAGGCCGGGTGTGCAGCTCTGCGGGGTGTTCGCGCGGAGCCAGGCCGTCACGGTGTCGAGGTCGTCCAGGTCGCGCACGCGCACACGCTCGAACTGGGCGAGCCAGCGGTCCACCTGGCGCTGCAGGAAGCCCTCCGGCCGGCCGAACCCGGCGAGTCCGCAGTCGAGCCAGTCGACGGAAGCCACGCCGGCGAGCGCGTCGATCACCGCGTCGCCGAGCGCGCACCGCAGCGCGCTCGAATTCGCGAAGGGTGCGGGCATCGGGTCGCGTGGCGTGAACCCCTCGATCCAGTCCAGGACGATGAACGGACCGCCGATCCAGCGGGGGTCGATCGTCCCGCCGATCAGGCGCGCATGGGGCACATCGGTCCGGCTCAGCGCCTTGGCCAGTACGAGCTCGCGTTCGAGGTTGTGGGAGGTGCGGTCGTTGGCGGTCGCGGGAGGGCGGCGCAGCGCATAGCATTCATCGCCGCGCTGGACGCGGAACAGGCTGTTGCTGGCGCCGCCCGACACAGGGGTCAGGGTAAGCGGCGCTTCGCCGCCCACGACCTCGGCGAACCAGCCGGCCAGCGGCGAAGGGTCGGCGACCAGGGCGTCGTCTTCGATCCGAACGCTCATGGCAGGTGTGCGGAGACCTTGATCTCGACCATCAGCCCGGGGCGCCCCAGTCGGCTGACCTCGACCGTCGCGCTGGCGGGAAAGGTGTCGCCGGCCGCTCCGTAGACCTCGAGGCGGACGTGGCGCGCCCGCAAGGCGGCGTCCATGTCGGTGACGAAAACGGTCTGTTCGACCACATCGGCGAGGCTGGCGCCGAAGTGGTCCAGGATGGCCGCGATCCTGGCGTAGGCGGCGCGCATCTGCGCCTCCATGTCCGGCTCGGGAGGCGCGCCGTCACGATAGGCGGTGACCCCGGCGAGATAGATCATCTTCCCGACCCGCACCGCCTGGGCGAGCCCGTGCACGGGCGGATCGCCGGAATAGACTTCCCGCTGTGTCATACCGTTCTCGCCTCAGCCCAGCTTCGCGACCGCGGCCATGGCGTCGTCCATGATCTCCGCGGCCGTCTGCGCATCCGCTTCGCTCAGCACCATCGGCACATAGCAGCGCGCGTTGGTGTTCATCAGCAAGCCGCGGTCGAGACAGGCCTTGAAGAAGGCGTAGCCCAGCTTCGTGTTCGCCGACTGTTGCGCCGCGAAGGTCTCGACGGGTCCGTCGCTGAAGAACACCTGGAAATAGCTGTGCGGCCCGATCACCTTGGCGGGGACGCCGTACTTGGCGCCCGCCGCCTGCACCGCGTTCTTGAGCAGGGCGACATTGCGGGCGAGCCAGTCGTGGCCGCCGGGCCGCGAATAGATCTCGATCGCCTTCAGCGCCGCCGCCGCGCACAGCGGATTGCCGTTGAGGGTGCCGCCGAAGAAGACGCGCCCCTCGCTGTCGGGCGCGCCCTTGGGACGGCCGAAGCGGATCACGTCCGATCGGCCGATGGCGCACGTCATCGGCAGGCCATTGGTCATGGCCTTGCCGAAGATCGCCAGGTCGGGCGTCACGCCGTAGTAGCCCTGCGCCCCGGACAGCCCCATGCGCCAGCCGGTCACCATCTCGTCGAAGGCCAAGAGTATGCCCAGCTCCTGGGTGATCCGCCGGATGCCTTCCAGGAAGCCCGGCGCCGGCGGTACGGTCCGCTGCACTGCTTCGCAGATCAGGACCGCGATTTCATCGGCGTGCTGGCGGAGATATTTCTCGGTGGTCTCCAGGTCGTTCCAAGGCACCACATAGACCAGGTCCGTGATCGCCGGCGGGATGCCGGGCGAATCGGGATTGGGTCTGGGATAGCCCGGCGACAACGACCAGCCGGACATCATCGCATAGTCGTTGGTGCCGTGGAACGATCCCTCGAACTTCATGATCTTCTGCTTGCCGGTGAAGGCGCGGCACATCCTGAACAGGTTGAAGGAGGCTTCGGAGCCTGACGGCAGGAACTTCACCTCCTCCGCACAGGGAATGAGCTCGACGAGTTTCTCGCCCAGCTCGATCGCGCGTTCGTTCAACAGGTAGAAGTGGGTGCCCTTGCGCGCCTGCTCGGCGATGGCGTCGGCGATCTCGGGATTGCCATGTCCCAGAAGCACCGCGCCGCTGCCGGCGAGGAAATCGATGTAGGCGCGGCCCTCCGTGTCGTAGAGGCGGACCCCGTCGCCGTGATCAGCGACGATCGTCTCCTCCGCCGGGAGATAAAAGGCCCCCGAAAGGGCGTAGCCGATGGTGCGCGAACGCTCGTGCAGGGCGGAGCTGGTGCTGCGGGTCATGGATGCTGAGCTCTCCTGGCCTGGCTGCCCGTCGCCGGACGCGCCGCGGTATTCCGAACTGTACCGTCTGGGACCCGGCGCCCGTCATCGGATTGCAGGGGGTTTATGCTTCAGAATTCCTGCGTCAGGCCAGGCGGTTCGAGAGGACATGCTGGCCTCCGCGGTACGCCGACGGCGCGGACGTCTCAGGCGGCGTGGAAGGATATGGCGTTGGCGTTGGTGAACTCCAGCAGACCCTCGACGCCGTTTTCGCGACCAAAACCGGAGCGGCCGTTGCCGCCGAACGGCTCGTCGGAGAGCTGGGCGCCGGCGCCCCCGTTGATCGCGGCCCGGCCCGTCGCGATCTGCTGGACGATCTCGTAGGCCCGGCCCGCGTCGGCCGAGAAGATCGAGCAGGCGAGGGCGAACTGGCTGTCGTTGGCGATCACGATCGCTTCTTCATCGGTGTCGAAGCCGATGACCGCGCCGATCGGTCCGAATATCTCCTCCTGAGCCAGGCGTGAACTGTTGTCGACGTCGTCGAAGAAGGTGGGCTCGAAGAAGAACCCCTTGTCGAGATGCGCCGGCCGCCGGCCGCCGTGAACCAGGGTGGCGCCGGAGTCCACGCCCAGCTGCACATAACGCTCGGTTCGCGTGCGGGCGGCGTCGCGGATCAGCGGCCCCATGCGCGTCTTCGGGTCGGCCGGATCGCCCACGGTCACCTGAGCGGCGAGCGCCTTCAGCTTCTCCACATAGGTCTTGCGCACCGCGTTGTGCACCAGATGGCGGGTCATCAACGCGCAACCCTGGCCAGTGTGCGAGGTGAAGCCGTTGAGCCCCGCGACCGCCGCCTTGTCGAGGTCCGCATCGGCTCGGATGACCATCGCCGACTTGCCGCCGAGCTCGAGCAACAGACGCTTCAGCGTCGGCGCCGCCTGGGCCATGATCGCTGCGCCGACCACGTCCGACCCGGTGAACGTCACCAGCCTGACCCGCGGATCGGTGGTCAGCGCTTCCCCGACCTCCTTGCCGCCGGTGATCACGTTGAGCACGCCCTCGGGCAGGCCGGCCTCGAGCGCCGCGTCGCCGAACAGCAGGGCCGAGAAGGGCGTGAAGGGCGACGGCTTGAGCACCACTGAATTGCCCATCAGCAGCGCCGGAACCAGCTTCACCAGGTTGAGCATGAAGGGATAGTTGTAGGGGGTGATGGCCGCCACGACCCCGACCGGATCACGGCGCACGATGCTGGTTCCCAGGATTTTCTGGCCGTTCGCCGAAGGCGTCAGCTCCGGACGTGACAGCTTGGTGAAGTCCTGTCCGGCCTGCTCCAGATAGAAACGGAAGTGCTTCATGCCGTTGGCCCACTGCGGACCGTTCGCCAGCGCGACCGTGGCTCCAACCTCGGCGATCAGGAGGGCGACGATCTCGGGCTTGCGCCGCTCCAGCGCCGCATAGAAGGCGTGCATGCGCTCGACGCGCTCGCGCGGATGCATCCGCCGCCAGGGGCCGTGGGCGAAGCTGTGATGGGCGGCCGCCAACGCCGCTTCGGCGTCCTTCAGCGTGCCGACCGGCGCCAGTCCGATGACCGCTTCGGTGGCGGGATTGATGACCGGCTCGACCTCGCCGGCCGCGCCGGCGGTGAACGCCCCGCCGATGAACATCCTCGTCTGCAACGCCAGCGCCATGATCCCTCCACCTGCTCCCGCCCGATGTCGTTACTGACATCCTGTCATTTATACCTAGTCGAAAGCGTCAGGCCTCTGCATCGCCACGCCTAGACCGTCGGGTCGGGCGGGCGCCGCGAAGCTCGATGGTGTCGACCTGCGCCTCGCGCGGCATCAGCACGAGGTTGATCATCATCGCCGCGGGGATTTCAGGCTCGATGGGCGCGCCCGAGAAGGCGTCGTAGCCCTGGTCGCGGGCCGCCGCGCGGGCGCGGATCCGCGCCTCCGGCGCCCAGTCCCGGCTGAAGGATCCGCGGACATTGCCCGACCGGTAGACCGTGACCCGGATGTGCTGATCCGCGAGCTCGTTTCTCAGGCCGTGGGACAGTGTCTCGAGCGCGCTCTTGGTCGCCGCGTAGAGCGTCAGGTGCGGATAGGGGTGGCGCACCGATTCGGAGCTGACGTTGATGATGTCGCCGCCGCCGCGCGCCCGCATCAGCGGTATGGCCTCGCGGCAGCAGTACAGCGGGCCGAGAAGGTTGACGGCGACCTCGAGCTGAACCGCCGCATCCTGCGCCTCCTCGACCGGCGCGGGGTTGGCGAGGGCGGCGTTGTTGATCAGCACGTCCAGGCCCCCGAACCGGTCCGCCACCGCCTTGAACACGCCGCGGACCGCCTGAGGGTCGCCGACGTCGCACGCGAAGGGATGGGCCTGCGTCCCGATCGCGGTCGCCGTCGCCTGCAGCTCCGCCGCGTTCCGCGCCACCATCGCGACCCGGGCGCCCTCTGCGGCGAAGGCCGCCGCCACGGCCGCCCCCATCCCCCGC
>FTAG01000542.1_pt1 | contig 15162 bp, 17 predicted proteins | sample 1638911 | NCBI WGS metagenome assembly FTAG01 (sample SAMEA3914813, study PRJEB12502) | metagenome | biome: forest; material: soil | place: Canada | collected 2011-07-07 | depth 0.3 m
CGAGGCCAGCACCTGTTCCAGGCGGTTGAGATGCTTGATGCCGGCCAGCGCGGGTTGCCGGCCGAGGCGGACGCCGCAGCGGAAGGCATCGACGCCCTCACGCCAATGCGCCGCCGGGTAGTCCGGCAGCGGGTACCGCAGCAGCAGGCGGTCGGCGGCCGCGGTGCTCGGGGCATAGCCGCGGCCGGCACCGGCGCGCAGCAGCAGGATCTTGAGCACGCCCTTGCGCGCACCGGCAGTGAGGGACTCCGCTTCCTGCCGCAGCGTTTCGAAGTCCGGCGGATCCAGGCCCAGAACCCGGGCATCGTGTTCCAGCTTCTGCGCCTGCAGCCTGAAATCGACCAGCTGGCCATCGAAGCGCAGCACGGTGCGGAAGACACCGTCGCCGTAGTGCAGGCCGCGGCTGCCGGCCAGGGACTGGTCGAGCGGCGCCCCGTTGAGCAGGGCCTGCGGCGACGCGTTCATGCGGCGCCCAGCGCCAGCAACAGGCCGCGCGCCTTGGCACGGGTTTCCGCCAGCTCGGACTGCGGCCTGGAGTCGGCGACGATGCCGGCCCCGGCGCGCAGGCTGACGCGGCCCTGCTCGCACACCAGGCTGCGGATCAGGATGTTGCTGTCCATGCGGCCGCAGCGCGACAGGTAGCCCATGGCGCCGGTGTAGGGGCCGCGCCCCACCCCTTCCAGCTCGGCGATGATCTCCATCGCCCGCACCTTGGGGCAGCCGGTGATGGTGCCGCCGGGGAACACGGCGCGGAGCACCTCGCCGGGGCCGGTGTCCGGACGCAGGCGGCCGCGCACATTGGAGACGATGTGGTGGACGTGGGCGTAGCTCTCGATGCACATCAGCTCGCTCACCTCGACGCTGCCCGGCACACAGACCCGGCCAAGGTCGTTGCGCTCCAGGTCGATCAGCATCAGGTGCTCGGCGCGCTCCTTCAGGCTGGCCAGCAGGCCGGCGCGCTGGTGCGCATCGGCCTCGGGGTCCGCCAGGCGCGCATGGGTGCCGGCGATGGGGCGGGTCTGCACCACGCCGCCCTCTATGTTGACCAGCCGCTCCGGTGAAGAGCTGAGCACGGCGCTGTCGCGCCATACGGCCAGGCCGGCGAACGGCGCGGGATTGGCGCGGCGCAGGCGGGCGTAGACGTCGCGGTAGTCGAGGCCGGGGCGCAGGCGGGCCTGCCAGGCGCGCGACAAGTTGACCTGGAAAATGTCGCCGGCGTGCAGGTAGTCGAGGATTTTTTCCACGCCGCGCAGGAAGCGGCGCTCGTCGTCCTCGGCAATGTCCGACAGCAGCGAGCCTTGCGGCGGCGGCGGCACCTCGCCGGCTGCGGCGCAATCCGCCCGCAACTGCTCCAGCTGGGCCGGATCATGCTCGGCCACCAGCAGGGTGCGGCCGCTTTCACGATCGACGATGACGGCGGCGCTGCAGCGCACGGCCAGGGCATCGGGCAGGTGGTAGGGCGCGTCGGGCAGGCGCAAACGCGTCTCGACGCCGCGCGCGGCTTCGTAGCCGAGCAGCAGAAACCAGCCGCCGCAGAACGGCAGGCCATGCGTGGGCGCGCAGCGCTCGGCTTCGCAGGCCTGGTTCAGGCGCTCGAAGAATGCCGTATGGGACAGGTCGCCCTGCCCGATTTCCAGGGCCTGCCCGGGATAGGCGAACAGGATGTCGTAGCGCCCGGCCAGCGGGTGACCGGCGACGCTCTCGAGCAGGAACGGATAGCGCGCCGGCGCCAGCCGGTGCAGGGCAAATAAATCGAGGGTGCCAGGCAGTTCGGCGCGCAACATCAGAGTGCGGCGCCGTTGTGCTTACTGCAGGCGCTTGAACACCAGCGTGCCGTTGGTGCCGCCGAAGCCGAACGAGTTGGAAGCGACGACCTCGAGCTTGGCCTGGCGCGCCGTGTGCGGCACGAAATCCAGGTCGCAGCCCTCGCCCGGGTTTTCCAGGTTGATGGTCGGCGGAATCACCTGGTCGCGCAGGGCCAGCAGGGAGAATACCGCCTCGATGCCGCCGGCGGCGCCCAGCAGGTGGCCGGTCATGGACTTGGTGGAGCTGACCGGCAGCTTCCTGGCGTAATCGCCGAAAGCGCCCTTGACCGCGGTGGCCTCGGCCACGTCGCCGGCCGGAGTCGAGGTGCCGTGGGCGTTGACGTAGTCGACGTCCTCGGGCTTGATGCCGGCGTCCTTCAACGCGTTCTGCATGGCGCGGCGCGCGCCATTGCCGTCTTCCGGCGGCAGCGTGATGTGATAGGCGTCGCCGGACATGCCCAGGCCAATCAGCTCGCCGTAGATGCGCGCACCGCGGGCCTTGGCGAATTCGTACTCTTCCAGCACCAGCACGCCGGCGCCGTCGCCAAGCACGAAACCGTCGCGATCCTTGTCCCAAGGACGGCTGGCGCGCTGCGGATCGTCGTTGCGGGTGGACAGCGCACGGGCCTGGCAGAACCCCGCCATGCCCGCCGGGCTGGAGCCGGCTTCGGCGCCGCCGGCGATGAATACTTCCGCGTCACCGCCCTGGATCATGCGCAGGGCGCAGCCGATGGCGTGCACCGAGGTGGTACAGGCGCTGACCGCGGCGAAATTGGGGCCGGTGATCTTGAGGTCGATGGAGATGTACCCCGAGATCATGTTGATGATGCTCGAAGGCACGAAGAACGGCGAGACGCGACGTGGCCCGCCCTTGTTCAGGGCGGTCACTTCTTCCTCGATCGAGCCGATGCCGCCGATGCCCGAACCGACGCAGATGCCGATGCGCTCGCGGTTGGCGTCGGTGATTTCCAGCCCGGAATCCTTGACCGCCTGCTTGGCAGCCGCCACCCCGTAGTGGATGAAGCGGTCGGTCTTGCGGATTTCCTTGGGCCCCATCCAGTCCTCGGCCTTGAAGCCCGTCACCAGCCCGGCGAATTTCGTGCTGTAGGCCGAAACGTCGTAGGCGGTGATCGGACCGATGCCGCTGTTGCCGGCAACGATGTTCGACCAGGCGGTGTTGAGATCGGAACCGACGGGCGAAACGATGCCCATGCCGGTGACGACCACGCGGCGTCGAGTCATGGCGGAGAGTTTGGAGTCTGGAGGGAGGTTTTGCTGCGCCTGCCGGTGGATCAGGAGGCCTGGTTGGTGTGCGACTTGATGTAGTTCAGCACGTCCTGGAACGTGACGATCTTTTCGGCTTCTTCGTCAGGGATGTCGATCTCGAATTCCTCTTCGAGCGCCATCACCAGTTCCACGGTGTCGAGCGAATCGGCGCCGAGGTCTTCGACGAACGAGGCATCCGGGGTGATCTGGTCTTCGCTGACCGAGAGCTGTTCAGCGATGATCTTCTTGACTTTCTCTTCCAAGCTGCTCATTGAGGCTCCCTCAGTTCGGGGTGGTAAAAAACGTTGCTTAGTGTAGCCAGAATCCTGCCACGTGTCGCCAACAAGCTGACGGATTCTTGTTAAATCAATCGCTTGGTCGACCAGGGCCGCCGGGTCAGACCATGTACATGCCGCCGTTGACGTGCAGGGTTTCGCCGGTGATGTAGCCCGCCTCGGCCGAGGCCAGGAAGGCCACCGCCGCTGCAATGTCCTCCGGCACGCCGAGCCGCCGCACCGCCATTTGCTGCAGCAGCGCGGTACGGCTCTCTTCCTTGAGGTCCTTGGTCATGTCGGTTTCGATGAAACCGGGCGCCACCACGTTGACGGTGATGTTGCGCGAACCGATCTCGCGCGCCATGGCCTTGGAGAAGCCGATCAGTCCGGCCTTGGCGGCGGAGTAGTTGGCCTGCCCTGCATTGCCCATGGTGCCGACCACCGAGCCGATGCTGATGATGCGGCCGTGGCGCGCCTTCATCATGCCCGGCATCACCGCCTTGGACAGGCGGAACACCGAGCTGAGGTCGGTCTCCAGCACCTGGGTCCAGTCCTCGTCCTTCATGCGCAGCAGCAGGGTGTCGCGGGTCACGCCGGCGTTGTTGACCAGGATGCCGATCGGACCGACGCTCTTGCCGACCTCGCCCACCAGGGCGTCGATGGCGGCGGCATCACGCACATCGAGCACGCGGCCCACGCCGTTGTGGGGCTGGAGATAGGCGCTGATGGCCTCGGCGCCGGCGGCGCTGGTGGCGGTGCCGACGACGCGCGCGCCGTCCTGCGCCAGGCGGGTGGCGATGGCCTTGCCGATGCCGCGGCTGGCCCCGGTGACCAGGGCCACCATGTTGTCGCCGAATCTTCCGCTTCCTGCGCTCATGCTTGCTCCGTGCCGGAATTCAGGCTGGCCCGCGCCTTGTGCAGGCCTTCCGGCTCTTCCAGGGCGAGGTAGTTGCCGGCGCTGAGGATACGCTTGTTGAGATTGCTCAGGACCTTGCCCGGTCCGCATTCGAAATACGCGGCGATGCCGGCCTGCGCCATGGCGCCGATGCTCTGCGACCAGCGCACCGGGTTGTACAGCTGGCCCACCAGGGCCTCGCGGATCTGCGCCGGTTCGCCGCGCGGCTGGCCGTCGATATTGTGCAGCACCGGCAGCACCGGGCGGCGCACCTCGATCTGCAGCAAACGCTCGCCCAGCTGCTGCGCCGCCTGGCGCATCAGCGAGCAGTGCGAGGGCACCGACATCTGCAGCGGCACCAGCTTGCGCACGCCCAGTTCCTTGGCGTTCGCGCTCAGCCAGTCCAGGCCGGACTTGCTGCCGGCCACCACCACCTGGCCGGGGGCGTTGAAATTGGCCGGCTCCAGTGCGCCGGGGCCGGGGAACTGCGCGCAGACTTTTTCCACCGCCGCATCGTCGAGGCCGATGATGGCGGCCATCGCGCCCTCGCCCGCCGGCACCGCGTTCTGCATCAGCTCGCCGCGCAGCTCCACCAGCTTGAGCGCGTCGTGGAAGCCGATCGCCCCGGCGGCGACCAGGGCGCTGTACTCGCCCAGGCTGTGCCCGGCCAGCAGCGCCGGCGCCGGCGCGCTGCCGGCGCGCCAGACGCGCCACACCGCGACGCCCGCGGCGAGCAGGGCCGGCTGGGTGCGCTGGGTGCGGTTCAGCTCGGCTTCCGGGCCCTGCCGCACCAGCTGCAGCAGGTCATAGCCGAGGACTTCAGCGGCTTCCCGGAAGGTTTCGTCGATGACCGGCTCGACGGCCGCCAGGGCGGCCAGCATGCCGACCGACTGCGATCCCTGCCCCGGAAACAACACGGCGTATTTCATGATCACTGTCCCGTCCGGTCATGCCTCATGCATTGCCGGACTGTTTGAAGAATTGTCCATGGGCGCTACGCACCATGTATGCCAACGCGGCATACAGCAATGCGCATAGCACCCCATACAAATGCGACTCCGCCACCACGCCGCCGCCGATCAGCTCGGTTTCCGACGCCGGCGCACCTTTTACCAGTTCCCAGGCGATCCTGGCAGCCAGGAACACCAGGCAGGCGATGCCGATCTCGTCCTTGTGCAAGGCCTGCCGCCCCAAACCCAGGGCGAACAATCCGTACACCAGGCCGGACAGTCCGACGTAGTCCTTCAGCGCCGGCACGAAGAAGTACAGGCACAGGCTCATGCCGGTGCCGACCACCACGACGCGGCGCAGCCATTCGGCCCAGGACAGACGCTCCGGGCACAGCAGCACCAGCAAGGCCAGGCTCAACACATTGAACAGCAGGTGCCACCAGCCCAGGTGCACCAGGTTGCCGCTGAACAGGCGCCACCACTCACCTGCCGCGACGGCGGCGCGATCATAGCGCAGGAGTTGTGACAGGTGCGGGCCGCCCAGCATCAGCAGCACCGAGACCGCGGCCAGTACCGCCGGAGGGCCCCACAGCTTTACAGAACTTGCGGACGGCTCTGTTATCATAATTGCCGGTTATCGCAGAGATTTTCCATTACAAAATCATGAACAAAACTTCCTCGCGCTCACGCGCCGCCGGCTTCACCCTAATCGAAATCATGGTCGTGGTGGTGATTCTCGGCATTCTGGCCGCGTTCGTAGTGCCGAAGCTGATGGACGCGCCGGGCAAGGCGCGCGTCGTCGCCGCCAAGCACGATATCGCCCAGATCAGGTCGGCCCTCGACCTGTACAAGCTGGACAACTTCAACTACCCGAGCACCCAACAGGGCTTGATGGCCCTGGTGGCGCCGCCGCAGGGCGAGCCGGCCGCGCGCAACTGGAAGCCGGGCGGCTACCTGGAAAAGGCGCCGACGGATCCCTGGGGCCACCCCTACCAGTACCTCAACCCGGGTCTGCACAGTGAGATCGACATCTTCACCCTGGGCTCCGACAACGCTCCCGGCGGTGAAGGTGAAGCCGCCGACATCGGCAACTGGGGCGACAACTAGCCCGCGCGCTGCCACGGCAGCGGCCCGCGCTGGCGGCCGGTGATGAGGACGTGTTCCAACACGGGCCGTGCCCATCGCCGGGGCCGGCGCGGCATGGCGGGCTTCACGCTGCTGGAAATCCTGATCGTCGTCGTCATCATCGGCATCCTTGCCGCCATCGTCGGCTCCAAGATCGGCAACCGCACCATGGATGACCGGCTGCAGAACGAAGCGGACCGCTTCGGGCAGCTGGTGCGGCTGGCGCAGGAGGAGACGCAGGTGAAGGGCATCCCGCTGGGCCTGCGTTTCACCACCAGCGGCTACCAGTTCCTGGGCATGGACGACAAGGGCGCCTGGGTCGACTACAACAATGGCGTACTGCACGCCCGCAGGATCGAGCCGCCGTTTTTCGCCGAACTGCATGTCGAGGGGCGCATGGTGCCGCCGGAACAGGACGAAAAGCCCGGCTCGGCTCCGCGCGACCGCAGAGACGAGAAGAAGAACAAGCTGCAGCCGCAGATCCTGCTGCTGCCGGGCGGCGAGACCACGGCGTTCGCGGTGGATCTGAAGGCGCAGAAATACCCGTCGTGGTTCCACATCGAGTCCGATGCGCTGGGCCGTGTCCGCCAGGAACGGCAGTACCTGCAATGAAGCGCCAGGTCCGCGGCTTCACCCTGCTCGAGGTGCTGGTCGCCGTGGCGGTGCTGGCACTGGCGCTGACGGCGATCATCTCCGGCGGCGGCAACGCGGCCCGCGCCGCCAGCACCATGCGCGACAAGACCGAGGCGCTATGGGTGGCGCACAACCGTCTTACCGAGGTCGACCTGCAGCCGGTGTGGCCGCAGCTCGGCACCAGCAGCGACGACGTGACGATGGGCGGCACCGACTGGACCTGGCGCGCCGAGGTGATCGGTACGCAGGACCCGACCCTGCGTCGCATCAACATCCGCGTCGGCAAGAAAGGCGACGGCAGCAACTACAGCTACGTCGAGCTGAGCAGCTTCATCTCCAGCGCCGGACGCTGTGGGCAGGCCACCACATGCTGAGGCCGCCGCGCAGATCCCATGAGACGCCCAAGCTCGGCTTCTCGGAACAGCGGATCACCGTCTCATGCCCGCGCCGACTTGCGACGCCAGGATCCCCACGCTTCGCGCGGGGCCCCTCCACGCTGCTCGCGCCGCACTCCCGCGGCTTCACCCTGCTGGAGCTGCTGGTGGTGATCGTCATCTTCGGCATCTTCGCCGTAATGGCCTATGGCGGCCTCACCAGCGTGCTCAAAACGCGCCGCCACATCGAGGAATCGCTGGCGCGCACCGCCGAATTCCAGAAGGCCTACGTGCGCCTGCGCGACGATTTCATCAACGGTTCCGGCCGCACCGTGCGCGACGGCGACGGCGTCTTCCAGGGCGCCCTGATCTACGACAGCTACAACAAGCGCGTGGAATTCACCCGCGGCGGCTGGAGCAACCCGGCGCTGCTGCCGCGCTCGACGGAAGAACGGGTCAGCTACTTCATCGACGACAGCCATTCCGACAACTATCGGCTGATCCGGCGCAGCTGGCGCGTGCTGGACCGCTCCTCGCAGACCGAACCGGTGGACCTGAGCCTGCTGGAGCATGTCGAAAAAGCCAGCTGGCGTTTCCTCGACAAGAACCTGGCCTGGCAGACGCAATGGCCGCCGAGCGGAGTGAATCTGCCGAGCGGCGGCGGCAGTGCTTCGATTGCGCCGCCGCATGCGGTGGACCTGACCCTCAGCACCCGCGACTGGGGCGAGGTGCACTACCTGTTCCGCTTCGGCGCCGAGGGCACCGCCTGCTGGCTGGGCGGCGGCGGTAGCAGCGGCACCACCGGTGGCGGCGCCAGCAGCAGCGGCGGCAGTTCCGGCGGGAGCGGCGCATGCTGAAGCGTAAACAGCGCGGCGTGGCCCTGATCACGGCGATTTTCGTCGTCACCCTGGCGGCTATCGCCGCCGCGGCCCTGGTCGAGGTGGCCAGCGTCTCGGCGCACCGCAGCGCGAACCTGGTGCTGTCGGAAACCGAGTGGTGGTATGCCAACGGCATCGAGTCCTGGGTCAAGGGCATCCTGATGGCGGACGCCAAGATCACCCAGGGCAATACGGTCGGACTCAACGGCATCTGGGCCAAGCCGGTGGACTTCCTGCCGATCGACGGCGGCGGCATCCGCGGTCATATCGACGACCTGCAGGGACGCTTCAACCTCAATAATCTTGCCGTCAATACCCCGGCCGGCAGCAATGGGGAGACCATCTACACCTTACAGTTCGAGCGCTTGCTCGAGAACCTGCCGAATTTCGACGCTTCCAAGTACCGAGGCATTTCCGCCGCGATCCGCGACTGGGTCGACGCGGACGACCAGCGTTCCGGCACCGACGGCGCCGAGGACCAGGACTACCAGTCGCAGGACCCGCCCTACCGTGCCGCCAACCAGGGCATGCACAGCGTCAGCGAGCTGCTGCTGGTGCGTGGCATGAGCAAGGAGCTGTACGCGGCGCTGCTGCCGTATGTCACGGTGCTGCCGGTGACGACGCAGGTGAACGTCAATACCGCCCCGCTGCCCGTACTGCTGTCGCTGTCCAGCAACATCGACCAGCCGGCCCTGGAAAAATTCGTCGCCGCCCGCACCAAGCAGCCCGCCAGCAGCAACTCGGACGTCAGCGGTTCAGGCAGCTATGCTTTCATCCCGCCGCCACAGACCCAGCCAGGACAACCGCCCGCGCAGGCGATCCCGATCGCCGTCACCAGCAGCTACTTCGGGCTGCAGGCGGAAGTTTTCGTTGGCAGCGGTCGGCTTGCCCTGTACAGTGTGATCCAGCGGCCGGGCGCCGGTAGCCCCGTGATCCTGGCCCATAGCACCAATACCCAATAAAGCCGCCTTACGGCCGCCGATCCTCGTGCGCGAAACCCTCTATATCCGCTTGCGCCAGTCCGTAGCCGGTGCACCGACTCCCTATGCGGTGGTCGCCACCGACAGCTACGCCGTACCGGGCAGTGCCCCGCCGAGCGTGTTCGTGCGCGAGGCGCCGCTGGAGGAAATCATCGCCCTGGCGCCCGGCCGCAAGCTGGTGGTGTTCGTGCCCGGCGCGGAGGTGCGGCTGACCCAGGTGCAGGTGCCGGCCAAGCAGCCGGCCAAGGTGTTGCAGGCGGCGCCGTTCGTGCTCGAGGACCAGCTGGCCGACGACGTCGAAACCCTGCATTTCGCCATCGGGCCGCGCCAGGCCGGGGGCTCCTTTCCGGTCGCGGTGGTGTCGCACACGCACATGGAGGAGTGGCTGGCGCCGTTCCGCGCGCGCGAGGTCATGCCCGATGCCCTGATTCCGGAAACCCTGGCCCTGCCCTGGGAAAACGAAGGTCCCTGGTCAGTACTGCCGGAGGCCGACCACCTGAGCGCGCGCACCGGCGCCTTCGCCGGCTTCAGCTGCGTGCCGGAGGATTTCGGGCTGTTCCTGCAGCTGGCGGAAGAAGGCACGCCGCATGCCCTGCGCGTGCTGGTGCCGTTGGGCTCGCAGGAAGACTACACCCGCCTGCAGCGGCCGCTGGAACTGCTGCCCGGATTCAATCATCCGCTGGAAGCGCTGGTGCGGCACCTGCGTATGGCGCAGGCGATCAACCTGTTGCAGGCCCAGTACTCCCAGCGCGAGAGTTTTGAGCGCTTCTGGAAGCCCTGGCGCTTCGCCGCCATGCTGCTGGCCGCGGCCTTCCTGCTCGGCATCGTCGCCAATACGGTGGAGGCTCTGCGCTTCCGCCATGCCGCCACAGCGCAGCAGGCGGCCAACGAGGAGCGCTTCAACCAGCTGTTCCCGGGGCAGCGCATCGCCTCCCTGGCCCTGCCGACCCAGGTCGAGCAGCAGGCGAGGATCCTGCAGGGCGGCAATGGCGCGGGTGGCCTGATGCAACTGATGCAGGCCGCGTCCGATGGACTCCAGGCCACCGCAGGGCTGACCCTCAACACGGCCGAGTTCCGGGAGAACGCCCTGTTCCTGGACCTGACCGGTCCCGATCTCCAGGCGCTCGAGCACTTGCGCGGCTGGTTCGCGGGTCATCATGGTGTGGTCATGGAAGTGGTCACCGCCGACAGTGGTGAAAGCGGCGCGAAGATCCGGATCAAGCTCTCCCTGGCGCATTCCTCATGAAATCCCTGCGCGAACAATTCGAACCGCAGCTGGCGCAGCTCAACCAGCAGCTGGCGCCGCTGCGCGCGCGCTTCGAGGCGCTGCAGCCGCGCGAACAGCTGATCGTCGCGGCCGGCGGCCTGGTGCTGGCGCTGGTGCTGATTTACTGGGTGCTGTGGCAGCCCTTCGCGCTGGCGCGCGAGCATGCCCGGGCCGAGCTGGACGGTGCTCGTTCGCTGGCGACGCGGATCGAGCAGCTCGGCGCCCAGGCGCAGCTGGGGCATGCGGGCGGCGGACCGCCGGTGGTCGGCGCCGACGTGTCCCTGCTCTCCGCGGTCGACCAGGCCAGCAAGGACGGCGTCCTCGGCAAGGCGCCCTCGCGCATGCAGCCGGACGGCGACAAGCAGGTGCGGGTGTGGATCGAGGACGCGAACTTCGAATCGGTGCTGCGCTGGATGGATGACCTGCAGAACCGCTACCTGGTGCGGGTCGACGGTGTCACCCTGGAACGCAGGCCGGCTCCCGGCACCGTCAACGTGCGCATGTCCCTGGTGCGCGCGCAGTGAAAATCCGCACCCTGGTCCTGATCGGCGCGATCGTGTTCCTGTGGACCTTCCTGGTCCATGCGCCCGCCGCAACCCTTTACGGCTGGTTTGGGCCGAAGGCCAGCCCGGTGCAGCTCTACGGCCTCGACGGCAGCCTCGATCAAGGCTGGCTGGAAACCCTGGGGCTCAATGGCCGCCCGCTGCTGCAGAAGCTGAGCTGGCGCTTCCAGCCCTGGTGGCTGCCGCTGCTGCGCGCCAGCTTTCATGTCGAAGGCGGCGGTCCGGACCTCAACCTCAAGGGCCGCGCGGCGTTCGTCTTCGGCGGCCTCGATCTCTCCTCCGCCCAGGGCAGCGGCAGCGTCAAGGGCCTGGCCGGCCTGGCCGGCTTCCCCTTCGTGCCGGTGGACGGCCTGGCGCGCTTCGATATCGACAGCCTCAAGCTGCGGCAAGGCTTCCCCGCTTCCGCCGGCGGCACCGCCGAACTGCACAGCCTGTCCTTCTCCCTGGGGCAGAACCCGATGCCGCTGGGCGACTTCAAGGCCACCATCAGCATGGCGAAGGCAGCGGGCGCAAGCTCTGGTCCCGACTCCATCAAGGTGGTGGTGGCAACCCTGGGCGGGCCGCTGGACGTCAGCGGCGAAGCGCACCTGCAACCCGACCGCAGCTACGACTACGACCTGCAGATCAAGGCCAAGGACAGCGCCGATCCCAACCTGCGCAACATGCTGGGCGCCGGCGGCCTCGGCCAGCCCGACCCCAATGGCTACTACCACCTGCGCAGCCGCGGCAAGCTGCCGGGCTGAGCCGTTCGCGCGGTGAACTGGAAGGGCCATGTCACCGTCGCCTGCGTGATCGAACGCGACGGCCGCTTCCTGCTGGTGGAGGAACGCGCCGAACACGGCGGCCTGGTGCTGAACCAGCCGGCCGGCCACTGGGACGAGGGTGAAACCCTGGTTGCCGCGGCACTGCGCGAAACCCTGGAGGAAAGCGGCTGGGAGGTCGAACTCACCGCCCTGATCGGCCTCTACGACTACAAGCCGGCGCATCTGGATCACGGCTTCCTGCGCTTCGCCTTTGCCGCCAGGCCGCTGCGGCACCATCCTCAGCGCAGGCTCGACCACGGCATCGAACGGGCGATCTGGTTCGGCCGCGAGGAACTGGCGGCCTGCCCGGAGCGTCATCGCAGCCCGATGGTGCTGCGCGGCGTCGACGACTATCTGGCCGGCAAGCGCTATCCGCTCGAGCTGATACACCATCTGCGATAATTGCGGCATGGCTGCAAGCCCGTTCGAACGCAATACCCTGCAAGGCGTCTTGGTGCTGCTGGCCGGCGCGGCTTTTTACACCGTGCTGCTGCAAAAGGCCATCGGCATGGGGGCGGCATGGTCGATGCCGCAGTTCTTGCAGTGGATCGGCGACCCGCATGCGCGCTTCTGGCTCTGGAACGAACTGCTCAACACCGCGATCGTGATGCTGACCGGCCTGCCCTTCGCCTGGCTGCTGGCGCGCTTCCATGCGCGGCGCCTGCTTCCGGCGGCCCTGGTGGTGGTGATGCCGACGGTGCTGTGGATGGGGCTGGACTATCTCGCCATGCGCGACGAAGCGCCGGACGCGCCGGCGGTCCTGAATATCTTCTACGCTCTCGATGCGGCCAAGGTGCTGCTGGCGGTGCCGCTGATGAGCCTGCTGCTGCGCGCTCGCGGCAAAGCGGCGGCATGAGCGGCACGGTTCCCCATGTCGTCGTCGGCCTGTCTGGCGGCGTCGACTCGGCGGTATCAGCCTGGCTGCTGAAGGAACAGGGCTACCGCGTCTCCGCCCTGTTCATGGTCAACTGGACCGAGGACGAGGAGGGCTACTGCACTTCGGCCGAGGACTTCCAGTCGGCGCGGGCGGTGTGCGAAGAACTGGGAATTCCCCTGCACCGCGTCGATTTCTCCAGGGAATACCGCGACCGCGTGTTCGAGCGCTTCCTCGCCGACTATCGCGCCGGCAAGACGCCGAATCCCGACGTGCTGTGCAACCGCGAGGTGAAGTTCCAGCCGTTCCGCGAGCACGCACTGCGCCTGGGCGCGGACTTCGTCGCCACCGGCCACTACGCGCGCCTCGAGCAGGCCGCCGACGGCCCGCGCCTGCTGCGCGGCGTCGACGACAACAAGGACCAGACCTACTTCCTCGCCGCGGTGGCGCGCCAGCACTTCGAGCGGGTGCTGTTCCCCATCGGGGGCTTGAGCAAGCCGATGGTGCGGGAGATCGCGCGCCGCGCCGGCCTGCCCAACCACAAGCGCAAGGATTCCACCGGCATCTGCTTCATCGGCGAGCGCGAGTTCCGCGCCTTCCTGTCGCAATACCTCAAGCCGGATCCGGGACCGATCGAGGACGACACGGGCCGGGTCATCGGCGAGCATCGCGGACTCATGTACTACACCCTGGGGCAGCGGCGCGGCCTGGCCATCGGCGGCCAGCGCGACGCGAAGGAGGCGCCGTGGTACGTGGTGGCCAAGGAGCCGGCGCGCAACGCCCTGCTGGTGTCGCAACAGGCCGATCACCCGCTGCTGATGTCGCGGCGCGTGTTCGCCGCGCCGTTCCACTGGATCCGTCCACTGCCGCGGCCGGGTGCCGACCTGCTCGCGCGCATCCGTCACCGCCAGGTCTTGCAGGAGTGCACGGCCAGCATCGGCGCCGACGGCGAGGTGCGGGCCGAATTCGCGCAGCCGCAGCGCGCCGCCGTCGCTGGCCAGTACCTGGTGCTGTACGACGGCGAGGAGTGCCTGGGCGGCGGCGAAATCACGCGCGCCGAGCACGGCTGAGGCGCCGGCAGGCAAGCCTTTTGCAGCGCCAAGTGCCGGATTCAGGGCGGAAAACCGGCTGTTTCAACGGCTTTCCAGGCTTAATTCGCACAGCCGCCTTGCTATAATTCGCGCCGCCGTGGCGCCCCAGTGCCGTCCCCCGGGGCGCATGTACCGATCTTTGCCAGGAGAAGAATCATGTCGGACAGCTTCAAAGCCAGGTCCAGCCTTAAAGTTGGTGACAAATCCTATAGTTACTACGATCTGAAGGCCCTTGAGCCGAAGTTCAAGCTGTCCCGCCTGCCCTACTCCTACAAGATCCTCCTCGAAAACCTGGTCCGTCACGAGGACGGCACCAATATCACCCAGGCCGACGTCGAGGCCCTGGCCGGCGCCGACCTGCGCAAGCTGCCGCAGAAGGAAATCGCCTTCATGCCGGCGCGCGTGGTGCTGCAGGACTTCACCGGCGTGCCCTGCGTGGTCGACTTCGCTGCGATGCGCGACGCCATGAAGAGCCTCGGCGGCGACGCCAGGAAGATCAACCCGCTGTGCCCGGCCGAACTGGTCATCGACCACTCGGTGATGGTCGACCATTACGGCACCGCCGACGCATTCGACCTCAACGCCAAGCTCGAATTCCAGCGCAACAAGGAGCGTTACAGCTTCCTGCGCTGGGGCCAGGAAGCCTTCGACAACTTCAAGGTTGTTCCGCCCGATACCGGCATCGTCCACCAGGTCAACATCGAATACCTCGCCCGCGTGGTGTTCGACAAGAACGGCACCCTGTACCCGGACAGCTGCTTCGGCACCGATTCGCACACCACCATGGTCAACGGCATCGGCGTGCTGGGCTGGGGCGTGGGCGGCATCGAGGCCGAGGCCGCCATGCTGGGCCAGCCCTCGACCATGCTGATGCCGGACGTGATCGGCGTGCGCCTCAGCGGCAAGCTGCCGGAAGGCGCCACCGCCACCGACCTGGTACTGACCATCACCGAGATGCTGCGCAAGCGCGGCGTGGTGGAGAAGTTCGTCGAGTTCTTCGGCCCGGGCCTGGGCAACCTGGCCACCGCCGACCGCTGCACCATCGCCAACATGGCACCGGAATACGGCGCCACCTGCGGCATCTTCCCGATCGACGGCGAGACTCTCAACTACCTGCGCCTGACCGGCCGCAGCGAAGGCCAGATCGCGGTGGTCGAGGCTTACGCCAGGGCCCAGGGCCTGTGGTGGACGCCGGAAACCCCGGAAGCCGAGTACACCGACGTGCTGCACCTGGACCTGTCGACCATCCAGCCCTCGCTGGCCGGCCCCAAGCGTCCGCAGGACCGCGTGCTGCTCACCGCGGTGCAGCCGAATTTCAAGAAGGCCTTTGAAGGCGAGCAGAAGCTGCGTCCCTCCGCCGGCGCGGCCAAGGTCAGCGATGCC
>FTAG01002133.1_pt1 | contig 14904 bp, 11 predicted proteins | sample 1638911 | NCBI WGS metagenome assembly FTAG01 (sample SAMEA3914813, study PRJEB12502) | metagenome | biome: forest; material: soil | place: Canada | collected 2011-07-07 | depth 0.3 m
CGCGGTGATCAGCTACGCCGACAACCGCGCGCTGCGCCAGGAGCTTTACACCGCCTACGCCACCCGCGCCTCCGACCAGGGACCGCTGGCCGGGCAGCACGACAACACCGCGCTGATGGGCGAGATCCTGGCACTGCGCCATGAGGAAGCGCTGCTGCTCGGCTTCAAGAACTTCGCCGAGCTGTCGCTGGAAACCAAGATGGCGGAATCGCCCGACGCAGTCGAACACTTCCTGCTCGACCTCTCCGGCAAGGCGCGCAAGTTCGCCCAGGCGGAACTGGACGAGCTCAAGGCCTATGCGAAGCAGCGCGACGGCCTCGAAGATTTCCAGCCCTGGGATTCGGCCTACTACTCGGAAAAGCTGAAGGAGCAAAAGCTGGGCTTTTCCGAAGAAGAATTGCGCCCCTACTTCCCAGCGCCGCAGGCCATCAACGGCATGTTCACCCTGGTCGAACGACTCTACGGCGTGAAGATCGAGCGCGTGAACAACGTCGCCACCTGGCACAAGGACGTCACCACCTACGCCCTGCGCGAAGCGGACGGCACCGACATCGGCCTGTTCTACCTCGACCCTTATGCACGCCAGGACAAGCGCGGCGGCGCCTGGATGGACGAATGCCTGGGCCGTCGCCGCACCCACAGCGGCCTGCAATTGCCGGTGGCCTATCTGATCTGCAACTTCGCCCCGCCACTGGGCAGCGACCCGGCGCTGCTGACCCACGACGAAGTGCTGACCCTGTTCCATGAATTCGGCCACGGCCTGCACCACCTGCTGACGCGGGTCGACGAAGCCGCCGTCTCCGGCATCCGCGGCGTCGCCTGGGATGCGGTGGAACTGCCCAGCCAGTTCATGGAGAACTGGGCTTACGACCGCGACACCCTCAACGGCTTCGCCCACCACTGGCAGACCGGCGCAGCGATTCCCGACGCACTGCTGAAGAAACTGCAGGCCAGCCGCAGCTTCCAGTCCGGCCTCGCCACCGTGCGCCAGATCGAGTTCGCCCTGTTCGACCTGCGTCTGCACCGCGACTACAAACCGGAGAACGGCCCTCGCGTGCTGGAAACGCTGAAGCAGGCGCGCAGCGAAGTCAGCGTGTTCACGCCGCCGGCCTGGAACCGCATGCCCAACAGCTTCTCCCACGTCTTCGCCGGCGGTTATGCCGCGGGCTACTACAGCTACAAATGGGCCGAAGTGCTGTCCGCCGATGCCTTCGCCGCGTTCGAGGAAAGCCACTTCTCGCCGGAGACCGGGCATCGCTTCCGCGACACCGTGCTGTCGAAGGGCGGGTCGGAGGATGCGATGGATTTGTTCGTCGCGTTCCGCGGGCGCAAGCCGAGCATCGAGCCGCTGCTGAAGCATTCCGGGCTGACCGCATAAGATCTTGCATTCCCTGCAAAAATAACGGGCTGCGCGCGGTAACGAGGAACCGCCCCGACAGGTCTATACTTCGCACATGGTTCGCTCGGCGAGTCTGTGCGCGGTCGCGCTGTTCGGTGCGCTGTGGACGGTTTTAGCCTTTGCCGCTGCAGCGCCGCGCGCCGCCCTGCTGGAAATCGAAGGGCCCATCGGCCCCGCCACCAGCGGCTACTTCGAAAAAGCGCAGGCCAAGGCGATCGCGGCGGGTGTCGATGTGATCGTGCTGCGCCTGGACACGCCCGGCGGCCTGGACAGCGCCATGCGCGGCATCATCAAGAACATTCTCGCCTCGCCGGTGCCGGTGGTCGCCTGGGTCGGCCCTGGCGGCGCGCGCGCTGCCAGCGCCGGTACCTATATCCTCTACGCCAGCCAGGTCGCAGCGATGGCGCCCGCCACCAACCTGGGCGCAGCCACGCCGATCCCGGTGAGCGGTTCCTGGCCCTCGCCCAAGGACAAGCCGGAAGACGCAGCCAAAGCGGCTGACGAAAAAGCTGCGCCGAAGGCGCAGCCGCTCGACGCCTCCGAAATGAAAGCGGTGAACGATGCCGTCGCCTACATCCGCGGCCTGGCCGAGAAGCGCGGCCGCAATGCGGACTGGGCGGAACAGGCGGTGCGCAGTGCGGCCAGCCTCAGTGCCGAGCAGGCGCTCAAGCTCAGGGTGGTGGATCTGCTGGCCGACGACGTGCCGGACCTGCTGCGCAGGATCGACGGCCGCAGCGTACAAGGCCCCGCCGGACCGCTGACCCTGCACAGCGCCGGCGCCAGCGTCGAGCGCTACGCGCCGGACTGGCGCATGCGCCTGCTCGCGGTGCTGACCAATCCCACCATCGCCTACGCGCTGCTGCTGGTCGGCATCTACGGCCTGCTGCTGGAGGGCTACCACCCCGGCGCGATACTGCCCGGCGTGGTCGGCGGCATCGCCCTGTTGCTGGCGCTGTACGCCTTCCAGATGCTGCCGGTGAACTACGCCGGCCTGGCCCTGATTCTGCTCGGCGTGGCGCTGCTGGTGGCGGAGACTTATGCCACCACCTTCGGCGCACTGGGCTTCGGCGGCATCGTCGCCTTCGTCCTCGGCTCGATCCTGCTGATGGACACCGACGTGCCCGGCTTCGGCATCAATCTCGGCGTGATCTCCGGCATCGCCCTGTGCGCCGCATTGCTGCTGGCGCTGATGCTGCTGCTGATCTGGCGCGCACGCCGCGCGCCGGTGGTGACCGGCAGCAGCGCCCTGATCGGCCAGACCGCCGAAGTGCTGGAGCCCTTCAGCGGCGAAGGCTGGGCGCGGGTGCTGGGCGAGCGCTGGCGCGTGCGCTGCAGCGTGCCGCTGCCGGCCGGTGCGCAGGCGCGCGTCACCCATATGGAAGGGCTGCTGCTGACCATCGAACCGGTGCAGAACACAGACGCAATGGAGACGCTGACATGATCGGACTGTTTGCCGTGGTGGTCTTCTTCGGAGCAGCACTGCTGTTCTCCGCCTTCAAGGTGCTCAACGAATACGAACGCGGCGTGGTGCTGACCCTGGGCCGCTACACCGGCGCCAAGGGGCCCGGGCTGATCATCCTGATCCCGATGATCCAGAAAATGACGCGGGTCGACCTGCGCACAGTGGTGATGGACGTGCCGCCGCAGGACGTGATCTCGCGCGACAACGTCTCGGTCAAGGTCAATGCCGTGGTGTATTTTCGCGTGGTCGATCCGAGCAAGGCGGTGCTGCAGGTGGTGCACTACTACGAGGCCATCAGCCAGCTGGCGCAGACCACGCTGCGTTCAGTGCTGGGCCAGCACGAGCTGGACCAGATGCTGACCGAGCGCGACACGCTCAACAAGGCCCTGCAGACCATCCTCGACAAATCGACCGACGCCTGGGGCATCAAGGTCAGCAATGTCGAGATCAAGCACATCGACATCGACGAGACCATGGTGCGCGCCATCGCCCGCCAGGCCGAAGCCGAGCGCACCCGCCGCGCCAAGGTGATCCACGCCGAGGGCGAGCTGCAGGCGGCGGAGAAGCTGAAGGAAGCCGCGCACGAGCTTTCCAAGGAACCGCAGGCCCTGCAGCTACGCTACCTGCAGACCCTGATCGACATCGCCGACGAGAAGAACTCGACCATCATCTTCCCGCTGCCGATGGACCTGATCACGCCGCTGCTGAACAAGCTGAATAAAAGCTAGCGCAACACGCCCAGCCTGGTGCAATCGTCGGGGAGACCCTGATCGCGTCGGGGGCTCCCGGCGACCACTATCGGGAAGTCGCAGCGTGGCCGGAGCCGGCCCTTGCCGCAATGCCGTCGAGCGCGACGAGCACATCCTCCGTCAGATCGAGTTCGGCCGCAGCGAGATTTTCCCGCAGGTGCGCGATGGACGAGGTTCCGGGGATGAGCAGGATATTGGGGGCGCGGCGCAGCAGCCAGGCCAGCGCGACCTGCATCGGCGTGGCGTTCAGACGCGCAGCGATCTCCGACAGCGTGGATGACTGCAGCGGCGTGAACCCGCCGAGCGGAAAGAACGGGACGTAGGCGATACCCTTGCGGGCAAGCTCGTCGATCAAGGCATCGTCGGCCCGGTGCACGACATTGTATTGGTTCTGCACGCAGACGATCGGGGCGATGCGCTGTCCTTCCTCGATCTGCGCGGGCGTGACGTTGCTCAAGCCGATGTGACGCACCAGGCCCTTGCGCTGCAGCTCGGCCAGAACCGTCAGCGGCGCTTCGATCGAACCTTCCGCCGGCCCATGGGTATCGAACATGGCCCGCAGGTTCACCACCTCGAGCACGTCGAGGCCGAGGTTGCGCAGGTTGTCGTGCACCGCCTGGGTCAGCTCGGCGGGCGAGAAGGCCGGAATCCATGAACCATCCGCGCCGCGCCGCGCGCCGATCTTGGTGACGAGGACCAGATCGTCGGCATAGGGATGCAATGCTTCACGGATGATCTGATTGGTGACGTGCGGGCCGTAGAAGTCGCTGGTGTCGATGTGGTTCACGCCGGAGGCAACCGCCTCGCGCAATACGGCGAGCGCGGCCTTGCGGTCCTTGGGCGGCCCGAATACACCGGAACCTGCAAGCTGCATGGCGCCGTAGCCAAGACGCTGCACGCTGCGGCCGCCAAGGCGGAAGGTGCCGGCCTTTTCTTTACCGGACATGATTTCGATGCTGGACATGAGGGGTGCTCCTTGGAACGTGGCAGCATCCTAAGCCCTGGCCTCTCGTTCGATAATCCGCTATAAACCGGACAGGTTGTGCGGAATAGCGAACAATGCAGATCGACCTCAACGACCTCAACGCCTACCTCGCGGTGGCGCGCGCCAAGGGCTTTCGCGAAGGCGCGCGCGCCAGCGGCAGCAGCGCCTCCCGCCTGAGCGAGGCGGTGCGCCGGCTGGAAACCCAGCTCGGCGTGCGGCTGCTCCATCGCACCACCCGCAGCGTGGTCCCGACCGAGGCGGGGCAGCGCCTGCTCGAACGGCTCGAGCCGGCGTTGACCGAAGTGGAAGCGGCGATCGACGTCGTCAACAGCTTTCGCAACACGCCGGCAGGCACCTTGCGGCTCAACGTCCCGGTCAGCGCCGCGCGCCTGGCGCTGCCCGCGATCATTCCCGCCTTCCTCGCCGCCTACCCCGAGATCGTGCTGGAAGTGATTGCCGACGACAGCTTCGTCGACATCGTCGCCTCCGGCTGCGATGCGGGCATCCGCTACGAAGAGCGGCTGGAGCAGGACATGATCGCGATCCCGATGGAACCGCGCTGGCAACGCTTCGCGGCTGCCGCTTCGCCCGCCTATCTCGACGCTCACGGCCGGCCGCGGCACCCGCGCGATCTGCTGCGCCATGCCTGCCTGCGCGGCCGCTTCAGCAGCGGCGCGATGCCCTTATGGGAGTTCGAGCGCGACGGCAAGCTGGTGCAGCTGGACCCTTCCGGCCCACTGATCGTGCAGATCGGTGCGGCGACCGATCTCGCGGTCGACGCGGCGATCGCCGGCACCGGCGTCATCTACCTGTTCGAGGACTGGCTGCGCCCGCATCTGGACAGCGGCGCTCTCGAGCCGATTCTCGAACCCTGGTGGCCGCGCTTCTCCGGGCCTTTTCTCTATTACTCCGGCCGGCGCCTGTTGCCGGCGCCGCTGCGCGCGTTTGTCGATTTCATCAAGGCTAGGCGCTGACCCCGGTCGATACCCGCTCCGCGCCATCCGTCAGCAGCGCCGCCATATGCCGCGCCGCACGCCGCCCGGAAAAGACGCAGTCGGAATACGACAAGCCGCTGACATAGATGTTGGAGCACACGCCCACCGCATTGCGCCCCGCGGCGTAGAGTCCGGCGATGGGCTTGCCACCCGCATCCAGCACCAGGCCGCTGGCCTCGTCCACTTTCAGGCCGCCGACGGACATGGTCGCCATCGGCAATAGCCGGCTGTCGACCGAAGCGTCGATGGCGTAGAACGGCCCTTCGGCGATCTGCGCCATTTCGTCGATGCGCTTCTCCAGCGGATCGGGCTGCTCGCCGCGCGCGCTACGGTTGTAACTGTCCACGGTGCGGCGCAGGGTGTCGCGGTCGAAGCCGATCCTGTCGGCCAGCGCATCCAGGGTCGGCGCCTTGTGGCAGTTGAACAGCAGGTTCAGCATCGCCACGTCGCGCTGGAACGGCACGATCTTCGGATCCTTGGCCTGCTGGAAGGCTTGCTTGCGCAGACGCGCGTCGAGCACGATCCAGGCCTTGCCGTTCTGCTTCTCGACGATGGCATCGCCGAGCGAGGCGCCGTACAGGGTCTCGTTGACGAAGCGTTCGCCGCGCTGATTGAGCAGCATGCCCTGGGCCCAGGCCTTGGGCGGATTGATGAAGCGCCAGGCGCTGATGCGCCCCATCAAGTCCAGCGCGCCGCCGGCGGAAGCACCGAGCACGATGCCGCTGCCGGTATCGCCGAGCGTGCCGTTGGGTAAGCCGCTGGAGTAAGGCGCCGCGTAGTGCCGCACCATTTGTGGATTCATGATGAAGCCGCCGGCGGAAAGAACCACCCCTTTGCGGGCGCGGAACCAGCGCGGCTGGCGGTGCCGCGCCTCGATGCGCTGCGCCCGTCCCAGGTACCAGCGGCCGATGGCGTAGGTGAGCCAGGCCAGCGGAAAGCTCGGCGGCAGCGCCGCAATCCACTTCGCCGCCTGGGCGCTGTAGTGGCCGAAGCGCGCGGCCTCGGGACTGTCCGCCGGAATCTGCAGGGCCTTCACCCCGACCACCTGCCCGGATGCATCGAGCGCCAGCTGGCGCACTTCGGCATACCGATGGAAGCGCAGGCCGAGCTTGAGCGCGGCATCGCGCAGCGGCGCCCAGATGCCGACGCCGAGGCCCCAGGCTTTCTTGCCGTTGCGGGCGTAGACGCGGTGGCCGCGCGCCGCCGGCTTGGCCTGCCGCGCATACGGTGCGGCGAGCGAGCTGTCCGGGTGATACAGGAAATAATCCAGCGGCGGATAGGAAGTCTTCTCCTTCCATACCTTGCTGTTGAGCTTGACGCCGTGGCCGATCATCCAGTCCACCGTCTCCACGCTCTCCTCGCAGAAGCGACGCAGGGTCTGGTCCGAGACCACGCCGCCGACCTCGATGTGCAGGTATTTGACCATCTCCTCCACCGAGTCCTGCTCGCCCGCTTCACGCTGGATGGCGGTGCCGCCGCCGGCATAGTAGATGCCGCCATTGGCGGCGCTGGAGCCGCCGCCGTCATAGCGGTCGAGCGCGATCACCTGGAGGCCCTGCTCCACCCCTTCCAGCGCAGCGGCCACACCGGCGCCGCCGAGTCCCACCACCACCAGATCGGCGCTCTCGTCCCAGGGATGCCGTTCCACGTCGGCCAGGCGCAGCGGCCGCTCGATCTGCAGGCCCCATTGGGCGCCCAATCGGGTATCTGCTCGGGCTTCGGTGTTCACGCGCGTCTCCGCCTCATTCCGGTCATTGCGAGCGCAGAAGATGGCACCGGGCCTGCCAGCCGGCGTCGTCCGATGGGACGACGCCGGCTTAGAGCTTATCCGTGGATAAGCTCTTACCGGACGCGCCGGACGGCCCGTCCCCGCCGGTTTGCCTGTAGAGTTAGGCGCATCGGGAAAGGGCATCGGGATGCAGAACTTCATCGCTGAACTGCGGCGGCGCAATGTCCTGCGCGCGGCCGCCTTCTATGCCGCCGCCGGCTGGCTGCTGGTGCAGGTGGCGACGCAGGTGTTCCCGTTCTTCCATATCCCCGAGTGGGTGGTGCGCGCCATCGTCGTGGCCGCCATGATCGGCTTTCCGTTCGCCATGCTGTTCGCCTGGTTCTACGAGTGGACGGCGCAAGGCATCAAGCTGGAAAGCGAGGTAGTGCGCAGCGAGTCCGTCACCGCCCGGACCGGCCGGACCCTGGACCGCTGGATCATCGCCGTGCTGGGCCTGGCGGTGGTGGCGCTGCTGGCCAATGCCTTCGTGCCACACCGGGACAGCGCAGCGCCGGCGTCATCGGCGGCGTCCGCGGCGCCGGACAAATCCATCGCTGTGCTGCCCTTCACCGACCTCAGCCCGCAGCACGACCAGGAATACTTCTCCGACGGCATGGCCGAGGAACTGCTCAACGCACTGGCCAAGGTGCAGGACCTGAAGGTGGCGGGGCGCACCTCATCCTTCTCCTTCAAGGGCAGGAACGAGGATCTGCGCACCATCGGCCAGGCGCTGTCGGTGGCCAACGTGCTGGAAGGCTCGGTGCGCAAGCAGGGCAACAAGGTGCGGATCACCGCGCAGCTGATCCACGCCGTCGATGGCTACCACCTCTGGTCCGAGACCTACGACGGCGACCTGAGCGACATCTTCGAGCTGCAGGAGCGCATCGCGCGCACCATCACCCAGCAGCTGCAGGTGGTGCTGGAGGGCGGGCAGCAGCAGCGCTTGGTCAAGGTCGCCACCGACAATCCCGAGGCCTATGCCCTGTACCTGCGGGCGACGACCATCTTCAACCATCGCGACGGGCCGCATTTTCCCGACGCCATCTCCGAACTGGAGGAGGCGGTGCGGCTCGACCCGCACTTCGCCCGCGCCCATGCGCGGCTGGCGGCGCTGTACTCGATCGCGATGAATTACACGTCGATGCCGCTGGACGAGGCCCTGGCCGCCACCGAACGCGAGGCCCAGGCGGCGATCGCGCTCGACCCGACGCTGGCCGAGCCGCATGCCGCCCTGGGCGAAATCTACGACACGCACCGCCGGCCGCTGGATGCGCGCAAAGCCCTGTTCACCGCCGTCTCGCTCGATCCTGCCGACGTCAACAGCAATGTGTGGCTCGGTTCGGTGCTGTACGCGGAAGGCTACCGCGACGAGGGCACGGCCTACTTCGACAAGGCCCTGGCGCTGGACCCGCTGCTGCCGATCGCGCTGTTCTATCGCGGCATGGCACACCTGTGGGCCGGACAGCGCGACGAGGCCAAGCGCATGAGCCAGCAGGCGCTCGACGCCGGCCTGCCCGTCGCCGAACGCACGCTAGGCTACATCGCCCACGAGGAAGGGCACGATGCCGACGCGATTGCGCATGTCGCGCGCGGCGAGCGTGCGTTCCTCATCGGCCTGCCGGACGGGGCTTCCCAGGTGCTGGCGGAGGGCGCCTTCGGCGACGCTGCTGCGCGCAGCCGGGCGCTGGGCCTGATCGATGCCTATCTGGCACAACAACACGGCGGCCCGATCTCGGGCGGCGTCAACTGGGCCCTGCTGGTGCTGCATGAGCCGGCGCGGGCGCTGGCGGTCGGCCAGCAGTATCTGACCAACAACGACGGTCCCTTCTTCTTCACCCTGCGGTCGCCCTACGGCGATGCCGCGCGCCGCCTGCCGCAGTTCTCCGAATTCGCCCGCAAGGTCGGCTGGGTCGACGTATGGGAACAGTACGGCCCGCCGCCGGGCTGCCGCCGCAATGCCCCACGTGACTATTCCTGCGACTAAGCCCGCTTCGCGGCGGGGGCTTGCCAGCGTTCTGGGTTTCAGGATATTATTTCATTAATGAATTATTTGTATCTGGTTAATCAATACCTGTATGAATAGCCGACGCGTCATCATCGCCCTGCTCAGCACCGTGCTGGCCGCCTGCGCCGATTTCTCCGGCATTGCGCCGCACTCGCAGCGGCTGGACGCGAACACGCTCGATCCCGGCGCGGTACTGAAGGCGCGCGCCGACGCCGCCTGGCCGGCCGAGGCCTGGTGGCAGGCTTACGGCGATCCGCAGCTGAACGACCTGGTCGCCCAGGCCATCGCCGGCAACCCCAGCCCGCGCAGCGCCCGCGCCCGCGTCGCGCAGGCCACCGGCCTGGCCGCGATCGCCCGCGCCGGCACCCTGCCGCGCGTCGACGGCGCGGTGGAGCTGGATCGCACCTACCAGACCCACGGCGCCTTCCCCGTCGACATCCCCGAGCACTACACCTACTGGGAGAACAGCGCACTGCTGAAGATCTCCTACGACCTCGACCTGTGGGGCAAGGACCGCGCCTCGATGGAAGGCGCCCTCGACAGCCTGCACGCCGCCGAAGTGGAGGCACGCGCCGCGCAGCTGGCGCTGGCCAGCGCGGTGACGCAGGCCTATGTGCAACTCGCCGCGCAATACCTGCTGCGCGACGTGGCCGAGGCGAACCTGCAACGCCAGCAGAAGGTGCTGGACATCGCCAAACGCCGCTACCGGGCCGGCATCGGCACGCAACTGGAGATCAGCCAGGCGACGACGGTGCTGCCGGAGTCGCAGGCGCAGATCGAACGCATCGACGAGTCCGCCGCCCTGCTGCGCAACCAGCTGGCCGCGCTGGAGGGCAAGGGTCCCGGCGACGGCGAGCGTATCGCCCGCCCGGCGCTGAAACTGGAACATGGCCTCGACCTGCCGGCGAGTCTGCCGGCCGGCCTGCTCGGCCACCGCCCGGACATCGTGGCGCAGCGCTGGCGCGTGGAAGCGGCCTCGAAGGAAATTGCGGTGGCGAAGGCACGTTTCTATCCGGACGTGAACCTGGTCGCCGCCGGCGGCGTGGCCAGCTTCGGCTTCACCCGCATGTTCACCGGCGAAAACGCCACCGGCGAGTTCGGCCCGGCGATCAGCCTGCCGATCTTCGAGGGCGGCAGGCTGCGCGGCAACCTGCGCGCGCAGAGCGCCGCCTATGACGTGGCAGTGGAGTCCTACAACAGTGCGGTGCTCAACGCTGTGCACGAGGTGGCGGACCAGGTGACCAGCCTGCGCTCGCTGGAGCGGCAACTGGAGCGCACCGATGCCGCGCTGGCTTCCGCGCGCACCGCCGACAATCAGGCCGAACGCGGCTTCCGCGCCGGCCTCACCGATTACCTCAGCGTACTCAGCACCCAGGCCGAGCTGCTGGTGCAGCAGCGCAACCGCGCGCAGATCGTGGCACGCCAGCTGGAAGCCCATGCGGCCCTGATGAAGGCCCTCGGCGGCGGCTACAGCGAGCCGGCGCCGGCAGCGACTCGATCCGCGCAAGCGGGGCAGGTGAAGCAATGATTAAGGACGACAGCCTCGACGCAGCATCCGCCATCCACGGCGACAGTTTCAGCGACGTCGAGCAGCGCATCGAAGTGACCAAACGACGCCTGCCCGGCTACCCGCTGGAGCATGCCCGCCTGGCGCGCCTGATCACGCACATCCAGAAACGCCAGACCGAGCTGTGCAATGCGGTGCTGAAACCGTACGAGCTGAACTACGTCACCTATACCGCGCTGATGATGATGTACGGCTCGGAGCAGCAGACCCTGACCCCGTCCGAGCTGAGCAACGCCACCGGCGAGAAGCCGACCAATGTCACCCGCATCTGCGACGAGCTGCTGCACAAGGGCCTGATCGAGCGCTACCCCAGCACCGAGGACCGGCGCCGCGTGGTGCTGCGCCTGACCGCCCGGGGCGAACGCCAGATCGAGCAGTTCCAGCCGAAGATCTGGGAGACGCTGAATCAGCTCTACGGCGAGCTGAACAAGACCGAGCTGCGCCAGATCACCGCGACGCTGCGCCGCTCGCTGGCCAGCCTGGGCGAATAAGGATTCATGTCCACCACACCAGCCGGCGGCACCTGGTCCGCACCCGCCTGGCGCGACGCCTGGGGCGCCTGGGTGGGCGGCGAAGTGCCGGCCTGGATCTTCGTCGCCAAGACCACCTTCGCCGCACTGCTGGCCCTGTGGATCGCTTTCCGCCTCGGCTTCGATTCGCCGCGCAGCTCGATGCTGACGGTGTTCATCGTGGCGCAGCCGCAGACCGGCCTGGTACTGGCGAAAAGCTTCTACCGCACCCTCGGCACCGCCGCCGGCTGTCTCGCCACTTTCGTCCTGGTCGGCCTGTTCGCGCAGCAGCGTGAATTGTTCCTGCTCGCCATGTCGGTGTGGGTCGGCCTGTGCACCGCCGGCGCCGCGCTGTACCGCAACTTCCGCGCCTATGCCTTCGTCCTCGCCGGCTATACCGCCTGCCTGATCGGCTTCCCCTCGGCGCTGCACCCGGAGACGGTGTTCAGCACCGCGGTGTTCCGCGTCTCGGAAGTGATGCTCGGCATCCTTTGCGCCGGCGTGGTCACCGACCTGGTACTGCCGCAGCCGCTCGGCGCCGGACTGGTGGCGATGATCCGCGGCAGCTATCGCGAGTTCCTCGGCTTCGTCACCAACGCCCTGCGCGGCCGCCTCGACCACGGCACCATGGAGCGTTCGCACGACCACTTCGTCGCCAACGTCATCGCCCTGGAAGCGCAGCGCGACGCCGCCTACTTCGAGAGCCCGGATGCGCGCGTGCGCAGCGATCGCCTGCGCCTGCTCAACGCCGGCTACATGTCGTCCACCACCAGCGTCCACATGCTGCACCAGCTGATGCAGCGCCTGCGTCGGCGTAACTGCCATCGCGCACTCGACCGGCTGGCACCGCTGTACGAGGCGCTGGCCGCCGAGCTGATCCCGCAGGAAGGCGTGATGCCGGCCACTGCCGCCGAAGCGGCGCCGCTGGCGCAGCGCCTGGCGACGTTCCGCGCACAGCTGCCGCAGCGCATCGCCGCCTCGCGCAGCGAAATCGGCAAGGAAGCGGACGCCGCAGAGCTGCTGGATTTCGACAGCGCCGCCGAGCTGCTGCTGCGCTTCACCGAGGAGATGCACGAGTACACCGCCAGTTACGTCGCGCTGGCGCGGCCCGGCACCCGCGCGGCCCGGCAGGCGCCGTCCTATGTGGCGCACGCCGACTGGATCGTCGCCCTGCTCAGCGGCGTGCGCGCCACCGTGGCGCTGCTGTCGCTGAGCGCGTTCTGGATCGCCTCGGCCTGGCCCAGCGGCGCCGGCGCGGCCACCATCGCCTGCGTCTTCTGCTGCCTGTTCGCTTCGGCGCCGGCGCCGGTGCTGGCCCTGCGCGGCCTCAGCATCGGCTTCCTGTGGGGACTGACCGCAGCCTTCGTCTGCGCCCTGCTGATCCTGCCGCAACTCGACGGCTTCCCGCTGCTGGCGGCGGCGATGACGCCGTTCATCATGATCGGCGTGAAGCTGATGACCAACCCGAGCACTGCCGGCATCGGCACCGGCTACTGCATCATGTTCGCCAACATCATCGGCGTGGAAAACGTGTCGCGCTTCGATCCGCTGCCGGTGCTCAACGACGGCTTCGCCTCCCTGCTCGGCGCCCTGGTTGCCGCGTTGGCCTACGCCCTGCTGGTTCCCGCCGGCACCCCCCGCCTGCGCCTGCACCTGGTGCGCAGCCTGCGGCGGCGCGTGCTGCTGGCCTGCTTCGGCAGGATGTCCGGCCTGCGCCATCGCTTCGAGAACAGCACCCGCGACCTGCTCGGCCAGCTGCTGGCCGGCGCCGACCGCGCCGGCGGCGAGGACCGGCGCCTGCTCGGCCGCGCCCTGTCGGTGCTGGAAACCGGCCACGCCGTCATCGACCTGCGCGAAGCGGCCGCCATCGGCACGCTCGCGGTCGGCAGCCGCGCCGCCCTGCATGCCTGCGTACGCGGGCTGGCACGCCTGTTCGAGAAACCGACGCCGCAGCGGCGCCAGCAGGCGCTGGAGGGCGTGGCCCGCGCCACCGCCCGGATCGAAACCGCGCTCGAAGCGGAGGACATCGATGCCGCCGAGCGCGCCGCGCTGAAGCGCGGGCGCGTCGCCCTGCATCTGCTGCGCACCCTGCTGCTCGACGACGAGACCTACGCCACCGTGTCCGCCATCGAGAACCCCGTTGCCACTGCGCCTGCCGCCCCCGGAGCTTCCGATGCCGCGTGAGATCGAATTGCTCGGCTTCTACATGCCGACCCTGTTGCCGATGTTCGTCCTGGCCTTCGCCGCGCAGTGGGTGATCGATTCAGTGCTGGCGCGGCTCGGCTTCTATGCCCACGTCTGGCACCCCTCCCTGTTCCGCTTCAGCCTGTTCGTCTGCCTGTTCGGCGCGATGGGCCTGGCTCTTTATCTTTAGTTCGAGACTGTCGATGAATCCGAAATCCCTGCTGCGCTTCCTCATTACCGGCCTGATCTTCGCCGCCGCCGTGGTGGTGGCGATCGCGCTGTGGCGGCACTACATGTATTCACCCTGGACCCGCGACGGCCGCATCCGCGCCGACGTCATCAGCGTGGCGCCCGACGTCTCCGGCATCGTGGTGGAAGTGCCGGTGCAGGAGAACCAGCTGGTGAAAAAGGGCGATGTGCTGTTCCACATCGACGCCGAGCGCTACCGCATCGCCCTGGCCCAGGCCGAGGCCGCGGTGGCGGCGCGCAAGATCGACTACGAGCTGAAAACCCGCGAAGCCAAGCGGCGCGCTTCCCTCTCCGGCGTGGTGGTGTCGAGCGAAAGTCAGGACTCCTCCGCCTCCTCCGCCAGCGGCGCCGCGGCGCTGTATCAGGAAGCGCAGGCCGCACGCGACACTGCCGCGCTGAACCTGCAGCGCACCGAAGTGCTGGCGCCGGTGGACGGCTACGTCACCAACCTCGACGTACACCCCGGCGACTACGCCACCGCCGGCCGCGCCCTGCTGGCCGTGATCGACAGCCACTCCTTCCACATCAACGGCTACTTCGAGGAAACCAAGCTGCCCTATCTGCACCAGGGCGATGCCGTGAGCATCCACCTGATGAGCGGCGGCCCCACCCTGCACGGCCACATCGAAAGCCTGGCCCGCGGCATCACCGACCGCGACAACCCCAGCGGCCCGCGTCTGCTGGCCGACGTCAATCCGACGTTCAACTGGGTGCGGCTGGCGCAGCGCGTGCCGGTGCGGATTGCCTTCGATCAGATTCCGGACGGGGTGGTGCTGGCTTCGGGGATGACTTGTACGGTGGTAGTGAAGCCGGGTAGTGCGGATGGTGGGCAGAGATGAAGGACTCTGTTCTATCCATGCTGACGCCAGCCTCTCCCCTTTGTCATCCTGAGCGCAGCGAAGGATCTGGCCTCACACCCTCTGAAGCTGCGCAGCGTGCGCTTGCGCGCGTGCCGGATCCTCCTGACGCCTTGGCGAAGTTTTTCGCCTGCGGCGAGTTACTTTCTGTGACGCACAGAAAGTAACCAAAGAA
>FTAG01001684.1_pt1 | contig 14835 bp, 13 predicted proteins | sample 1638911 | NCBI WGS metagenome assembly FTAG01 (sample SAMEA3914813, study PRJEB12502) | metagenome | biome: forest; material: soil | place: Canada | collected 2011-07-07 | depth 0.3 m
CAGCATCGAGCCGGCGACCGAACCGCCAGCCAGCTTGAGGAAATCGCGACGCCGGATCGGACTCATGAGCGGCGCTGCGGCTGCGGCGCGCAAAGCGCGGCGGTCTGGGTGACGGTCCGGGCGGCCGAACCATCCGGCTTGGCCGAGGCGGGTGCGCAGTGCAGTGCGGCCGCGCCTGTCGCATCCGATCCCGCCGGAGCGGTGGAAGAGCCGCAGGCGCTGAGCGCCGCCTGACCCAGCAATGCCAGCAACAGCCAGCCGCACGAAAGCCGGCGCAGTTGCGACGGTAGATGGTGCTTCATGTTGTTCCCTGTTGCGGCGTGGACACGGCATGAAGATCCGCCGTGTTTTGTGTTGAGCTTATCGACCGACCATGGCACCGCGGTGACATCGGCCACGGCGCATGCGCCGATGTCACCGCGGCTGCCCGGGCTCATCCGGTGGTGCTGGGCATGCCGAGTTCGACGTGCCCGACGAAGCGGCGCGAGAACAGGCTGTCGTTGCTGACCGTGGCGGTGAAGTCGTACCAGCCGTTGGTATAGAGCTGCACGTTCCAGTAGTCGGTGACGGTGGCGCCGGCCGCCACCGTATAGGTCCACGGGCCGTCGCTGCGGTAGCCGTTGGACTTCACGGTGAAGGTGACGGCGGCAGTGCTGGTATTGCTCATGCTGAGGATCAGGCGAGCCTCGCCGGCGATGCTGAAGTCGTAGGAGGAAACCACCTCGACCAGGCCGCCCGCGGTATCGATGTCGCCGATGAAGCGGCGCAGGAAGCCGTTGGGACCGTAGCACGACAGGTCGTACTTGCCGCCGCCGTAGGTCTGCGCGCTCCAGTAGTCCTCGACGCTGGCGCCGGCGGCGACGTCGTACTGCCAGGGTCCGTCGCTGCGGTAGTTGTTGGCGTAGACCGCGTGGTGCACCGACTGCGTGCCGCTATTGCTCATGGTGATCCAGAAGCGACCGGTGGACTTGACCTGGCTGCTGCTGGCATTGGGCTGGTACGGCAGCGCGCAGGCGGTGCGGCTGCCGCTCTCCTGCGCCGGCATGCTCTGCGTCGCCGGCGGCTTCGGTGCCGGCAGGGTCGAGCACTGCGTCGCCGCCTCGCCGGCCAGGGTGGCGGTGTCGGGCATGGCGGGCACGGTGATGCTGGAACTGCCGAAGTCCAGCGCTGTGGTGAGGTCGCCGCAGACCTTGCGGCGCCAGGCGGAGATATTGGGGCAGCTCACCCCGCTCCAGGTCTCGAGGAAGCGGATCACCGAGGTGTGATCGAACACCTGCGAGCAGACCCTGCCGCCGGTGCTCCAGGGCGAGACCACGGTCATCGGCACGCGCGGCCCCAGGCCGATGGGCAGGCCGGAGACGAATTCGTCGGCCGTGCCGGAGGGCGGGGTCGGCGGCACGATATGGTCGAAGTAGCCGTCGTTCTCGTCGTAGTTGAGGAACATCACGGTCGAGGCCCATACGTCGGGGTTGGCGGTCAGCGCCATCAGCACCTGGTTGACCATGTCCGCGCCCGCGGCCGGCGCATAGCTCGGATGTTCGGAAGCGGAAGCCGGCGCCACGACCCACGACACTTGCGGCAGGGTGCCGTTGAGCGCGTCGTTCTTGATCGCCGCGCAGATGTCGCTGACGGTGTTGCCGCTGGCCGCCGGCACCGAGGACATGCCCCTGACATACAGCGGGCTGCCCGGCGCGGCGTCGCGGAACTGGTCGAACCAGGCCAGGGCGTTGTCGTCGTAGTTGTCGGCGGTGTTCTGGTACACCTTCCAGCTGACGCCGGCGTTCTGCAGCAGCTCCGGATAGGTGGTCCAGCTGAAGCCCGGCTCGCTGTTGTCGGTCACCGGGCCGCCGGCGGTACTGCTGGGATCGATCATGCCGGTCCACAGGTACAGGCGGTTGGGGTTGGTCGGCGCCATCGCCGAGCAGAAATAGTTGTCGCAGATGGTGAAGGCGTCGGCCAGGGCGTAGTGGAACGGCAGATCGGCCCGGGTGAAGTAGCCCATGGTCAGGTTGGTCTTGGCCGCGACCCAGTTGTCCCACTTGGCGCTGTCCCAGGCGCTGTGGGTGCCGCTCCAGGAATGATCCAGGTCGCTGACGCATTGCGCGCTGGTGGTGGCGGTATTCAGATGGAACGGCAGCTCGGTGCCGCTGCCGTTCTTCTGCTTGAACACGCTGTTGCCGTTGTGCTGCAGGAACGCGCTGCGATCGGAAAATCCGCGCACGCCCTGCAGGCTGCCGTAGTAGTGATCGAAGGAGCGGTTCTCCTGCATGAAGATCACCACGTGCCGCACCGAGGATAGCGATGTGCCTCTCGGCTGGGCAGCCAGTGCCGCCCTGATCCCCGGCGGCAACATGCCCGCCGCCATCAATGCCGCCGTGCTGCCCAGAAACTTGCGCCGCGTCAACTTGCTCATTGCCAGCCTCCTTTCCAGTCGATGAACCAGGCGCCGCCGCCGGAATCCGCACGCGTCCCGCCGCGGCCCCCTCCGAGAAACCTGCACCGGCGCGCCCTTCCCAAGCGTGCCGGCATGCGTCCTGCCGCTGCTTCAGAACCTGCCGTCGATGGTGGCGAACACCTGCCGCGGCGAACCCACCAGGAGAGTGGCGAACTGGCCATCGGGATCGCTGGTGGTGAAGCCGTTGCTGTCGATGGTGGCGATGTACTTGACGTCGAGCAGGTTGCTCACCGTGACCCCGATCTTCAGGTCCTTCAGCGGGCCGACGTTGCGGTGCTCCCAGGACAGGCCGGCATCGGTCAGCCAGAAGCCGCCGATGCGCTGGTCGTTGACGTAGGTGTAGTAGCGGCCGCCGGTGTACTTGGTGCCGAGGTTGACGCGGAATTCTCCGGCGTCGATGGCGTTGCCGCCTTCGCCGAACTGGTGCAGCCCGAACTTGTACGAGACATTGGTGGAGAACATTTCCTTGGGCGCATCGACCACGGTCTTGCCCTTCACCGGCACCACGCCGTCGGGATAGCCGGAGCTGCTGTCGACGTAGTTGTTGCGATAAGTGGAGTCGTTGTAGGTGAGCGAGTTGAACCACTGGAACGACTTCACCGGCTGCCAGATCAGCGTGCCTTCGGCGCCGCGGTTGTTGACGCGGCCGACGTTGGCAAGCTGGTTGGGGCAGCTCTTCGCCCCATTGCAAGGCACGATCACCAGCAAGCGGTTGCTGAAGTTGACGTTGTACAGGGCCAGCGAGGCTTGCAGCTGCGGTGTGGCGTAACGCAGGCCCAGCTCGGCAGTGGCTGAGCGCTCCGGCCTGAGCGTGCCCTTCAATCCATCGAAGGTAGGCTGATCACCGGACCAGGCGCCGCTGGCCCCCGGCTCGAACGCGTTCTGGTTCATCGAGTACGAGGCGAAGGTCTCGAAGCCGCCGCCGATGACATAGTTCAAGCCCAGCTGCGGTAAAAAATAGCTTTTCGCCGTAAGCGTACCGCTGGCGCGCGGCGTCGCATGGAGCGCTAGGCCATCGGTCTGCGAAGTCGCGCCAGTGGTGATGTCGTGGCCCTTGAAACTGAGATCGACCTTCAGACGCTGGTCGAACAACGACAGGGTGTCGCGCAGATACCACTGGCTGGTCAAGGTGACGAAGCGCTGGCCGAACAGGGTTTGATAGTAGGTATCGTAGAAGACGTTCTGGCCGACCGGGCCGGCGCCGGTGCTCGGGTCCGGGTTCGGCACGAAGCTGCGGGCGAAGGTGTAGTCGCTATGCTCGAACCACCAGCCGCCTTCGATGTGGTTGTTGCCGCTGTCGTAGGCCAGCGAGGAGATCAGGCCCTCGCGCTCCAGCAGGTAATGCGACAGGCGCAGCGCAATGGGCGCATCGCCGGGCGCGGGCGTGTAGGGCAGATCGCCGATGGGCGCGTACCAGTGCCCCTGGGACTTGTTGTGGTGGTAGTAGGCCTGGGTGTTGAGGGTCAGGTTGTCGCTCAGAAAGAACTCGCCCTTCAGCGACTCCAGTTGGTCATGGCGCAGTTCGTTGCCGGCGAAGTAGGTGTCGTCCGCGGACTGGATGCACCCGGGGTATTGCGGCTTCTGCGGCGGCTTCACCTGGGACTGCTCGGCGATCTCGATCGCCTGCGCCCAGTCGGGTGCGAGGTAATCGAAGTTGTAGCCGCAGCGTCCCAGCGTTTGCAGCGACAGGTCCAGATAGGGCTGCTCGATGCGGTTGGCCGCATCGACCAGGCCGGTGACGCGGCCCCAGTTCCAGGAGTAGACGAACTTGCCGTTGATCTGCTTCTGCTGCTGGCTGTCGTTGCCCTTCCACTTGGGCGCATCGACGTAGACGCCGGACAGGTAGGCGCGGAAGCCGTGGATGTCGCCGGTGTCGCCGCGCAGATAGGTGCGGTTGAAGCGGTACGAGCCGACGGTTTCATTGGCGCGCAGGCCGGCCTTGGCATTGGGATCGTCGGTGATCAGTTCCACCGTGCCGCCCTCGTTGCTGGTGGAGGCGGTGGAGGACGCGCCGGCGCCCTGGGCCAGTTGCAGTTCTTTCAGGTTTTCGCCGATCCAGACGCGGCTCGGGCTGAGGCCGTCGCCGGTGTGGAAGTCGTTGTTGCCCATCGGCACGCCGTCGAGGGTGTAGCCGAGCTGGGTGTGATTGAAACCGCGGATGGTGATGCGCGAGGACCACTCGTCGGTGCCCAGGGGATCGTCGGAGGCGAAGTGCACGCCGGGCAGGTTTTCCAGCATCTTCAAAGGGCTGGTGCCGGCGGGCTCCTCGTTGATCTGCGCCTTGCTGACGCGCTGCAGCTGGCGCGTTTCGCGCTGGCCGATGACCGAAACCGTTTGCAGCGCGGTGCTGTCGGCACTGGCCTTGGAGGAAGCGGCCGGCGTGGCGCTGTCGGCAGCGGGCGCATCGGCAGGAGCCGGATCGGCGTGGCTCGCGATCGGCAGACCACTCAGGAACAACAAGGCTAGCGGCAGGCTGGTACGGCGGTTCATCGCGGATTCCCCTGGTCATCTGGACAAAAACGTCCCGGCCGGCCAGGCTTTTCTCGATTTCGCCCAGGTCCGGAACTTCCGCACCATTAAGCGACAGCGACGTGTCATGACTGTGGTATGAAAGTGACTATCCGCCGTCAGGGATTAGCCAACCCGGCAAAGCTGTCTATACCGGAGGACCTGCAAGCGGGGCGCCGAGGGGATCGGCGCGGCTTTCAGTAACGCCGTTGACCCGCCACCCACACCGCTTCGACGCAGGGCTGCGCCTCGACCAGCCTCACCCGCAGCAGGTCGGCGCGCTTACCAGGGGCAAGCTCGCCGCGATCGTGCAGGCCGACGGCCCGCGCCGGAACGGCGCTGACGCTGGCGACGCACCGCGCCAGCGGCCGACCGTCCAACTGTTGCAGCAGGAACGCCGCCAGCAGCAGGCTGGAGGGTGCGTAGTCGGAGGACAGGATGTCCAGCACGCCGTGCAAGGCCAGCTCGCTCACCGCGATGTTGCCGCTGTGCGAGCCGCCGCAGACCAGATTGGGCGCTCCGCCGAGAATCACCAGGCCGGCCTCGCGCGCGGCCCTTGCGGTCAGCAGGTTGATCGGGAATTCGGCGATGGTCACTCCCAGCGCACGGGCTTCGACCACGTGCTGCGGCTGCGCATCGTCATGGCTGGCCAGTGCCAGCCCGCGCTCGCGCGCCAGCGCCGCGATGGTACCGGCATGCGTGTCGGCGTAGCTCTGCTGCAGCGCGCGGCGCTGCTCGATCAGCGCGGCGAATCCGGCATCGTCCCACTGTGCGCCATGCCGGCCGTAATAGCGGCGATAGGTCGCCAGGTCGCCAAACTGCCGCTGCCCGGGCGTATGGTCCATCAGCGAGATCAGTCCCACCGCGGCGGCGTCGAGCAGCGGCGCCAGTTGCTCCAGCAGCGTCGGGCATGGCAACTCGCAGCGCAGGTGCAGATGATGATCGACACGTAGCCGCCCAGCGGCCCGTGCCGCCGCGAGCGCCGCCACGAATGCCGCCGGTGAGGTTGGATTTTCGTAGTCGCCGATGGAAACGGCGTTGAAGGCGGTGGTGATGCCGCTGCTCAGCAACTGCGCATCGTGGCTCAGCACCGCGGTGCGCATCGGCCAGGCCACGCCCGGCCGCGGCACCGCATGCTTTTCCAGATTGTCGGTGTGCAGTTCGACCAGACCCGGCAGCAGCAGATCGCCACCGCAGTCGATGGCCTGCGGCAAGGCCGAGCGCCCGGCATCGACCGCCAGGATGCGGCCGTCGCCGACGCGCAGGGAACCCTCGACGACTTCGTCGCGGAGCACCAGCCGGGCATTGGTGAAAATCGTCTCTATCATGGCCACAAGACAAAAAAATGACAGCCGCGGGGGCGGCGGCTTCGCAGTACCATGGCGGCGTGTGGATCACGCGAACACTGGCGGTACATCATGGATGAAAAACCAGTTCTGGACTCATCGCCAGCCGCCATCGCCGGCGGCGACAGTACCATGCCGGTGTGGCGGCAGATCGAACAGGCCCTGGCCCGCGAAATCGCCGCGGGCACCTTCGAGCCCGGCCGCAGGATTCCGTCGGCGCAGGACCTGGCGGAACGTTTCGCCGTCAACCGGCATACGGTGCGGCGCGCCATCGGCGAACTGGAGCAACGCGGCCTGGTACGTACCGAAACCGGCAGCGGCACCTATGTGCGCGAGCGGCCGTATTACTACCCGATCACCGCGCGCACGCGCTGCACCCAGACCATGGGCAACTTCAGCATCGCGACGCGCTACGAGGTGCTGGAGCAGCGCGCGGAAGCGCCCTCGCCGCAGGTGGCCGAGGCGCTGGGCCCCCAGGTACGGCGGGTTTACCGGCTGGTTTACATGTCCTACATCGAGGACCGGCCGTTCGACTACAGCGAGGCGTATTTCCCGGCGCAGCGTTTTCCGGGGCTGCCCGAGGTGTTCGCACGTCAGCTCTCGGTGACGCGCACCCTGGCGGAATTCGGCGTACGTGATTATCTGCGCGAGTACACGGCGGTGATGGCGAAGCTGCCGACCGCCGCCATTGCCAAGTACCTGGATTTGTCCGCCGGCCGGCCGGTGCTGTATTCCTGCTCCATCAACGTCGATCTGGAAGGTGTGCCGGTGCAATACGGCGAAACCTATTTTTCCGGCGACCGGGTGCAGCTGGTGGTGCGCAACAATCGCTGAGTGAGCGTGCGGCGAGTTTGTTTTCCGGGTGGAGGCGGCTATGCGGCTGGCGCCGTTTGCATTTGCTGGAGATACCACTGCAGCAGCGCCTCGACGTTGTATTCGCGCAAGGTGGACAGCGGCCCCGGCTCGTAACCGGTCGAGTTGACGCCGCGCTGGGCGCGCTCGCACAGCTTCCAGTCCTGTTCGCCGGTGAGCTGCCAGAACGGGAGCAGGCGCTCGCAGTCGTAGTCGATGCCTTCCTGCGCATCCTGGTGCACCAGCCAGTAAACCCGCACCAGCGTCTTCTGCAATCCTGCCGGCAGCAGTCGCGTGCTGACCGCGTGATCGCAGCTGCTGTGGTTCCAGAAGTTCGGCATGGTGCGCATCCGCACCACGCCGACATCCTCGTCGTCATAGCCGGGCAATAGCGGCGCCACGCGGCGGCCGTCCATCGATTCGGTCTGGAAGCCTTCCGCCAGCAGGGTGCGGTTGGCCGAGTACCAGATATGGTTCGCCGGGTCCGGGAACGGCGCCAGGCCGCCTTCGCGGTGGGTTGCCGCCAATCCCTGCTCTGCCCACTTCGCTTCGCTGCGTGCACCGGCCGCGGCAATGCGTTCAAGCACCGCCGGGGAAGCGAGTGCTTCCTCATGAATATCGTAATTGGCGCGGATGTATTGCGGATGGCCGATGTTGCAGTGATAGCACTCGCGATTGTTTTCCCATACCAGCTTCCAGTTCGCCGCCACTTCGAAGTCCATGATCCGGGCGATCTTGCAGCGACCGAGCTGCAAGGGCCGCGCAAACAGCGCGATCAGATCGTGCGCGGGCGCGAAAGCCGGCGGATGCCGGGCGAGCGAGACGAAGATCAGTCCCTCGCATTCCTCGACGGCGACCGGTTTGAGCCCCAGAAGTGCCTTGTCCACCGCCTGCATGCCGTGACAGGCCAGCAGCTTGCCGTCGCAGGCGTAGGTCCATTGGTGATACGGGCAGACCAGCTTGCGCACATGGCCGGCGGGCTCGCTCAGCAACACCGTGCCGCGGTGGCGGCAGACATTGTGGAAGGCGCGGACGACGCCGCCATCGTCGCGGATGACCAGCACCGGCGTGGCGTCGACGCTGAAGGTGATGTAGTCGCCCGGCTTGGGCAGCTCGCAGGCATGCCCGGCGAAGATCCAGCCCTGTTGCCAGATACGCTCCATCTCCAGCGCATACAGGGCCGGGTCGCGATAGAACGCCCGCGGCGAAGAGTAGCCCGGGCGACGTTGCGCCAGCACCTGCTGCGGTGTGGAGGAACCCGTATCGGCGATTTCCATTTACGCCGCCAGCCGGTAGCGATCGTCCACCAGCTCTTCCGCCAGACCGAACGACAGGGTCATGCCCAGGCCGCCGATGCCGTTGACGATGGTCACGCCCGGCGCAGGCTTACGCACCAGTTCGTAATTACCGTCGGTGAGCTTGGCGTAGACGCCGTGCCAGGTTTGCAGGGTGCGCAGTTCGGGCAGATCCAGCACCTCACGCATGTAATCGAAAATCTTGCCGTTGATGGTGTGTTCGTCGAACGGATCGTGGGTATGGGCATAGGCATGCGAATCGCCGACCGAGATTTCGCCGCGGCCGTTCTGCATCACCAGCAGGTGGATGCCCAGGGTCAGCAGGTCGGGGTGCTCGCGCTCGTAGCGGCGGCGCACCTCCGCCACTTCCGGCACCATCGAAAAGCCGGCGTAATGCACCATCGACAGGCCGCTGGCCAGGGCCGGGCCAAGACGGAAGCGCGCCGAGGGCGGCGCCAGCCGCGTCATCTGCAGTTTGCAGCGAGTGATCGGCGCCGCGGCGAACAGCTCCGGGTAGAGCCATTCGAAGTCGGCGCCGCCGCAGACGTAGATGCGGTCGGCCTGGAAGCGCCGCTGGCCGGAATGCGCCACGCCGCTTTCGACCAGGTTGACGGCGGTCTGCCAATGGAAACGCACGCCGTGCGTCTCCTCCAGGTAGGCGGGAATGCCGCGGATCGCCTCGCGCGGATCGAACAGCAGCTCGTCGCCGTTGAACAGGCCGCCCTGCAGCTTCTCGGGCCGCAACGACGGCATCATTTCGCGCGCTGCGGCGCTGTCGAGCAGGCGGCAAGGGCGCACGCCGCGATTCATCTCGGCATAGCGTTCCAGCACCAGCATCTCGTCGCGATGGCGCGCCACATGCAGCGAACCGCAGGGGTCGTGCCAGATCTGCATGCCGCGCAGCAGGCTCAACCAGATGCTGCGCGACTGCTGCGCGCGCTCGTACAAGGGGCCATTGGGCAGACCGATCGGCCACAGGCTGCCGAAATTGCGCACCGATGCGCCCACCGCGCGCTCGTGCCGTTCCAGCACGGTCACCTGGTGACCGCGCACCGCCAGTGCGCGGGCCATGGCCAGGCCGACGATGCCGGCGCCGATGACGATTGCAGATTCCTTTTTCACACGGTTCCTTGATTGATTGCAGGGGTGTCCGGGCCGAGCTCGCGCCGTGCCTTGCGGCGGAAATAGATAGCCGAAGCCAGTAGGCTGAGGCCGCCGAACAGCGCCAGCAGCAGCACGCAATCGCCGAAGAAGCGGCTCCACGACAGATGCAGGCCACCGCCCTCCTTGAGCAGGATCACGGCAACGCTGGAGAGATAGCCGAAGGCATCGCAGACGTAGATCAGGAAGCCGACGTTGGCGGAGCCGCGGAAGGTGGCGATGAGGCGTTCGGCGAAGGCGCAGTTGAACGGCACGTAGGCCAGGTACAGACCCAGGCCGACCAGGCCGAGCCACCACAACGGCGGCAGCAGGCCGGCGCGGAAGGCCAGCGTCGACAGGCCGGCACAGGCAACGCCGGCGATCATCAGGCCGTGGATGATCATCAGGCTGCGCAGGTTGTCGCGCACCCGGACCAGGCTGGCGGTGGCGAGCAGCACCAGGATCGCAATCGGTGTTTCGATCTGCACGAACAGGCCGACGCGCTTGCCGAAGCCGAATTCGGTCAGCAGCTCCGCCTCGAAGCTGTCGCGGAAGTCGCGCACCACGGTGAGGCCGATGTAGCACACGATCACCAGGGCCAGCCCCGGCAGGAAGCGGCGCAGGAAACGGGCGCGCTCCGCTTTCAGCATCGGGACGCGCACACCGCGCGCAGAGCAGTCGGCGGCGCTGGGCTCGGGCAGGCGTTCCAGGATGGCGACGCAGGCCAGCAGCGGCGCCACGAAAATCAGGCCGGTGAGGAACGGCATCCAGAACTGGTCGACGCCGCTGACCAGCAGGAAGCGCCCCACCGTCTTCACCAGACCCGAAGCGAAAATCAGGCTGGAGGCCAGGATGGTGCCCATCAGCTCGGTGGCGCGGCGCCCTTCCAGGTAGCTGAACACCACGCCCCAGACCATGCCCAGCGGCAGGCCGTTGAAGAACAGGAAGACCATGTTCCAGGGCCGCGGCACCAGCGCAAATCCGAGCAGCGCCAGCCAGGCAATGCCGATCAGCAGCAGCAGCGGCTGCCAGCGCTGCACCCGCCGCATCTCGGCGATGACGCGGATGCCGATGAACTTGCTGCAGGCATAGCCGAGCACCTGCGCCATCACCAGCCAGGCCTTGTAGTCCATCCCGGCCAGCTGCTCGCCCGGAAAGGTGGCGGCGGAGAAGGGCTTGCGGAAGGCGTACATGCACAGATAGGTGAGCATCGCCGCGCAGCCCGCCACCACGCTGGCAAGATGGGGGCTGCTCTGCAGGGAAGGCAGGCGTCGCATGAACTGCGGCGGTGCAGGCGGCAGCTCGGCGGATTCTAGGGTGGCCATGATGGGATGGGGATTCAGAAGGGAGTGCGCCGCTTCACAGCAGCGGCATCAACTCGCTCAGGCTGTCGATGATGTGATCGGGCGCATGCGCCTGCAGCGCCGCACGGGTGTAGGCACCGGTGGTCACGCCGATCACCAGCCCGGCGCCGGCATTGCGGCCCTCGCGGATGTCCACTTCGGTGTCGCCGATCTTGATCACCCGGGCCGGGTCGCTCAGGCCCTGGCGCTCCATCAGGGCGCGGATCATGTGCGGCTGCGGCCGGCCCTCGGCAACCTCGTCGGTGGCGATCAGATCATCGATCAGCCCATCCTTGAGCCAGTGGAAGCGATCGACGATGACTTGCGCGATGTCGCGGGTGAACGCCGTATTCAGCACCACCCGGATGCCGCGGGCGCGCAGCGCCGCAAAGCAGTTTTCCGCGTCCGGCATCGGCGCCACGTCCTCGCTGTCGCGGTAGCTGGCGATCATGCGCGGCACGAACTCGTTGTGCAATCGCCGCACCAGAACTTCCTCCGCAGCGCTGCCGAGCAGTCGGCGGATCGCCTCCGGCTTGGGATAGCCCATCAGCGCGCGCGCCTCTTTCAGCCCGACCTGGAAGCCATGCGCGGCCAGGGTCTGGACCAGGACCACGGCCACCAGATCGGTGTTGCTGACGGTGGTTCCGGCCATGTCGAAGACTGCGAGACGGTATGCCATTGCGATGCCTCTGTAGAGGCCGCCAAGGTATGTCACAGGCGTGACATGAAAGTGACCTGGACTAGACCACTTTCCCAACCTGGCGCAGGCGAATACCCTAAAATTCGCCCGCAACCCCACTGCGTACGCCCCGGCATGAGCTTCCCTTGCATCGAGGCGGGGCGGAATTTCCGCCCTGACCGTCACCTTCCCTTCCTCATCGGCGGGCAGCGTTTCGGCTGGATTCGCGTCGAAGACGCCGGCGCGCTGGCGCGCTGGCCGGAGGTGTTCGAGTTCCCCGGCGCAGCGGTCAGGCTGGCCCCGGCGCTGAATTCCGTGGAAAGCCGCACTGCCGCGCTCGACCCGGTCTGCAAAGCCCTGGCCGAATCCGGGCAGGTGCGCGGCTGGCGCAACGAGCGCTACACCATCCGCAACAGTTTCAGCGAGCAGCCGCTGGCCCTGATCGAGCGTGCTGCGGCGCGCTTCTTCGGCACCCTGACCTTCGGCGTGCATGCCAATGGCATCGTCGCCGGCGCCGACGGTGCGCCGCGCCTGTGGATCGCGCGGCGCAGCCTGAGCAAGTTCATCGACCCGGGCAAGTTCGACAATGTGGTCGGCGGCGGCATCGGCTGGGGTTACGGCATCGGCGAGACGCTGGTGAAAGAGTGCTGGGAAGAATCCGGCATTGCGGCGGAACTGGCCGGCCGCGCCACGCCCGGCCGCACCGTCCATCTGCTGGCGGCAATTCCCGAAGGTGTGCAGCGCGAGCAGATCTTCGTCCACGACCTGCCGCTGCCGGCCGATTTCAAGCCGCAGGGCCAGGACGGCGAAGTCAGCGAGCATCGTCTGGTCACCATTGCCGAGGCGCTCGCATTGATCGCCGACGGGGAGATGACCATCGATGCCAGCCTGGTCACACTGGACTGGCTGCTGCGCAGCGGCCGTATCGATGCGGCTGCACCGGATCTGACGGGGATCGAGGCTCTGTTCAGCACCCCGCCCATCGACTTCGGCTGAGGCCATGGTCACCCCGCTCTCCGAAATCGGCCTCGAACCGCTGCGCACACTGCTGCGCGAATACGGCCTGCGCATCGAGCTGGTCGAGCCGGACGCGAAGATTCCCGGCAGCTACTGGGGCGAACCGGAAGCCGGGCTGATCGGCAATGTACTGCATGTGCGCGCCGACACGCCGGTGCACTCCGCCCTGCACGAGGGCTGCCATTACATCTGCATGGACGAGGCGCGGCGCAACGGCCTGCACACCGATGCCGGCGGCAGCGATACCGAGGAGAACGCAGTCTGCTACTTGCAGGCGCTGCTGGCGCCCGGCCTGCCGGGCTATTCGCGTGCGCGGCTGTTTGCTGACATGGACGCCTGGGGCTACCACTTCATCCTCGGTTCGGCGCAGGCCTGGTTCGAGGGCGACTCCCAGGATGCGCAGGACTGGCTGCGGCGGACGGGGCTGATCGACGGACAGAACAATCTGCCAACACACTTGGCGTAAGATGATTGCGGCGACATCCGGAGCCGGTGTCGCCGCAACAACCACAACGACAAGGAGGACGGCCATGTTTAGTCTCATCGGTACGCTGATCATCGGGTTCATCGTCGGCCTGCTCGGGCGCTGGCTGCATCCGGGCGACGACAAGATGGGCATCATTCTCACCACCGTGCTGGGCATCGCCGGCGCCTTTCTCGCCACCTATGCCGGCCAGGCGCTGCATCTGTACGAGCCGGGCCAGTCGGCCGGCTTCATCGGCGCGGTGATCGGCGCCATAGTGCTGCTGGTGCTGGTGGGCGTGATCCGCAAAGTAGCGAAGTAGCGCGGCCGCAACAGGCGCAGCCGCGCTGCAGGCGCGGCTGCGTTTTTCCTGTACTGCGGAAAGATTGGACCAGCAGCGGCGCCCATGCTGCCCGCGCCATGCTCTCGGCTCCGTCTGGCGAAACGCTGATTTTCAAGCACCTAGCCGACCTGAAACCTCGATGTAAGCCGCTGCGGTTTATGGTTGCCGTGGGCAGCTTGATCCTACGCCCATGGTTCGCGTTCTCCATCCCTGGCGCGAACCGACCCCTGTTGCGTTTCCCCTGACGCAACGACGAGCCGTCCGGTCGTCCCCGACCGGACGGTTTTTTATTGGGCGCGCCTGTGGGCGCCTACTTCTTCGCCTTGGCCTGGTTGGCCACCGCTTCGGCGGCACGCTTGGCCGCTTCGGCGTCGCCCAGATAGCGATGGCTCTTCGCTTGCAGGCCCTGGTCCAGCTCGAACAGCAGCGGGATGCCGGTGGGGATGTTCACCTTCACGATTTCCGATTCGGACATGCCGGTGAGGTATTTGTACAGCGCGCGCAGCGAATTGCCGTGCGCCGTCACCAGCACGGTCTGGCCGTTCTTGATCTGCGGCGCGATGACGTCGTGCCAGTATGGCAGCACGCGGTCCAGGGTGGTGGCCAGGGACTCGGTATCCGGCAGCGCGCGCGGATCGAGGCCGGCGTAACGCGGATCGTTGCGCGGATGCCCCGGGTCGTCCGCCGCCATCGGCGGCGGCGGCACGTCGTAGCTGCGGCGCCACACATTGACCTGCTCCTCGCCGAACTTGGCGGTGGTCTCGGCCTTGTCCAGCCCTTGCAGGGCGCCGTAGTGCCGCTCATTCAGGCGCCAGGTCTTGCTCACCGGCACCCACACCTGGTCCATCACGTCGAGCGCGGTCCACATGGTACGGATGGCGCGCTTCAGCACCGAGGTATGCGCCTCGTCGAAACGCAGACCCTCGGCCTTCATCAGTTCACCGGCAGCCTTCGCCTCGGCGCGGCCGACTGCGGTGATGTCCACATCGACCCAGCCGGTGAAGCGGTTTTCGAGATTCCACTGGCTCTGGCCGTGGCGCAGCAGGACGAGTTTGTGAGTCATGTCGGTTATCCAGAAAACATCGGCGAAAAAATCATGCAGGTCGGCTCCGCTACGCTTGAACCGACCTGCGGTTGATGCTTAGTTGCGCACGGTGCAGCCGGTCTTGCGGCGCAGTTCGTCGAAGCTCACCTCCGGCGCCAGCTCGACCAGCTTCAGCCCCTGCGGCGTCACATCCAGCACCCCCAGCTCGGTGATGATGCGGTCGACCACGCCCACCCCGGTCAGCGGCAGGCTGCACTTGGGCAGGATCTTGAATTCATTGCCCTTGGCAGTGTGCTCCATCAGCACCACCACCCGCTTGACCCCGGCCACCAGGTCCATCGCCCCGCCC
>FTAG01002080.1_pt1 | contig 14786 bp, 13 predicted proteins | sample 1638911 | NCBI WGS metagenome assembly FTAG01 (sample SAMEA3914813, study PRJEB12502) | metagenome | biome: forest; material: soil | place: Canada | collected 2011-07-07 | depth 0.3 m
AAGCCGACCAATGTCACCCGCATCTGCGACGAGCTGCTGGAGAAAGGCCTGATCGAGCGCTACCCCAGTACCTCCGACCGCCGCCGCGTGGTGCTGTGCCTGACGCGCAAGGGCCAGCGCCTGGTGGAGCATTTCCAGCCGGACCTGTGGCGGGCACTGGAGCGGGTCTACGGCGGCCTCGGCCCCGCCGAGACGCGCCAGCTCACCGGCCTGCTGCGCGCCGTGCTGGCGCGCCTGGACCAGGACGCCTGAGCGTGGCGGCCGCCCCGCAAGCAGCGGCTCCGGCGACCTGGCGCGCGGCCTTCGGCGACTGGGCCGGCGGCGAAGGCCGCGCCTGGATCTTCGTCTTCAAGACCGTGGCGGCGGCGCTGCTGGCGCTGTGGATCGCCTTCCGCCTCGGCTTCGACTCGCCGCGCAGCGCCATGCTCACCGTGTTCATTGTGGCCCAGCCGCAGACCGGCCTGGTACTGGCGAAAAGCTTCTGGCGCACCATCGGCACCCTGGCCGGCTGCCTCGGCACCTTCGTCCTGGTCGGCCTGTTCGCGCAGGACCGCGAACTGTTCCTGCTGGCGATGTCGGTGTGGGTCGGCCTGTGCACCGCCGGCGCGGCGCTGTACCGCAACTTCCGCGCCTATGCCTTCGTGCTGGCCGGCTATACCGCCTGCCTGATCGGCTTCCCCTCGGCGCTGCATCCGCAGATCACCTTCAACACCGCGGTGTTCCGCGTCTCCGAGGTGATGCTGGGCATCCTCTGCGCCGGCCTGATCACCGACCTGGTGCTGCCGCAGCCGCTGGGCCTGAGCCTGGTCAGCGCGGTGCGCGGCGGCTACAAGGAATTCCTCGGCTTCGTCGTCGGCGCCCTGCGCGGCCGGCTCGACCACGAAACGCAGGAGCGCTCGCACGACCACTTCGTGGCCAACGTCATCGCCTTCGAGGCGCTGCGCGACGCCGCCTACTTCGAAAACCCGGACTCGCGCGTGCGCAGCGGCCGGCTGCGCCTGTTCAACGCCGAGTTCATGGCGGCCACCACCAGCATCCACATGCTGCACCAGATGATGCAGCGCCTGCGCCGCCGCCAATGCCATCACGCGCTGCAGCAGCTGGCGCGGCTGTACCAGGAGCTGTCGGACCTGCTGCTGCCCGAGGGTGGCACCATGCCGGCCACCGCGGCCGAGGCGGCGCCGCTGGCGGCGCAGCTCGGGCAGTACCGCGACAGCCTGCCGCCGCGCATCGCCGCGGCGCGGCAGGCCATCCTGCATGCAGCCGATGCGGAGGAACTGCTCGACTTCGACAGCGCCGCCGACCTGATGCAGCGCTTCGCCGCGGACATGCACCACTACACCGAGAGCTATGCCTCCCTGGCGCATCCGGGCGGCCGGCCGCCGGCGCGGCAGGCGCAGCGCTACGTCGCCCACGCCGATCCGATCACCGCCGTGATCGCCGGCCTGCGCGGCGCCGCGGCCCTGCTCGCGGTCAGCGCGTTCTGGATCGTCACCGCCTGGCCCAGCGGCCCCAACGCGGCGATCCTGGCCTGCGTGTTCTGCTGCCTGTTCGCCGCCGCGCCCTCGCCGCTGCTGGCGATGCGCGGCATCGGCATCGGCTTCGCCTGGGGCCTGCTCGCCGCCTTCGTCTGCGCCTTCGTGGTGCTGCCGCCGCTGGACGGCTTCGCCCTGCTCGCCGCCGGCATGGCCCCGTTCATCATGCTCGGCGTCAAGCTGATGACCAAGCCGAAGACCGCCGGCATCGGCGTCGGCTACCTGCTGATGTTCGGCAACATCATCGGCGTGGAGAACGTCACCCGCTTCGACCCGGCCGGAGTGATCAACGACGGCGTGGCCAGCCTGGCCGGCGCGCTGGCCGCAACCCTGGCCTTCGCCCTGCTGGTGCCGTCCGATAGCCGGCGCCTGCGCCTGCACATGGTGCGCAGCCTGCGCCGCCGCGCCCTGCTGGCCTGCACCGGCTCGCTGACCAACCTGCGGCACCGCTTCGAAAACAGCACCCGCGACCTGCTCGGCCAGCTGCTGCTGGGCGCCGACCGCGCCGCCGGCGAGGACCGGCGCCTGCTGGCGCGGGCGCTGTCGGTGCTGGAGACCGGGCACGCCATCATCGACCTGCGCGAGGCCGCCGCCATCGGCACGCTGGGAGTGGGCAGCCGCGCCGCCCTGCACGCCTGCGTGCGCGCGGTGGCGCGCCTGTTCCAGAAACCCGATGCGCTGCGCCGCGCCCACGCGGTGGAAGGCGTGGCGCGCGCCGCCGCGCGCATCGAGCACGCTCTGCACGAGAGCGGCCTGGACGGCGCCGAGCGCGACGCGCTGATGCGCGGCCGCGTCGGCCTGCACCTGCTGCGCACCCTGCTGCTCGACGACGACACCTACCAGACCCTGTCGGCGGTCGAGACCGCCGCCGGAGCCCACCAGGAAAACGCCCATGCCGCGTGAATTCGAACTGTTCGGCTTCTACATGCCGACCCTGCTGCCGATCTTCGTCCTCGCCTTCGGCCTGCAGTGGCTGCTCGACTCGGTGCTGGCACGGCGGGGCTTCTACGCCCACGTCTGGCACCCCTCCCTGTTCCGTTTCTCCGTCTTCGTCTGCCTGTTCGGCGCCATGGGCCTGGCGCTGTATTCCTAGGAAATTTCTTCCATGAACCTGAAATCGATGCTGCGTTTCCTGCTCACCGGCGCCATCTTCGCCCTCGCCGTGGTGGTGGCCATCGTGCTGTGGCGGCACTACATGTACTCGCCCTGGACCCGCGACGGCCGCGTCAAGGCCGACACCATCAGCCTGGCGCCGGACGTATCCGGCCTGGTGACCGAAGTACCGGTGCAGGAGAACCACTTGGTGCATGCCGGGGACGTGGTGCTGCGCATCGATGCCGAGCGCTACAAGTTCGCCCTGGCCCAGGCCGAGGCCGCGGTGGCCGCGCGCAAGGCCGACTACGAGATCAAGCGCAGCGAGGCGGCGCGGCGCGCCAGCCTCTCCGGCATCGTCATCTCCAGCGAGAACCGCGAATCGGCGGTGTCTTCCGCAAGTGCCGCCGAGGCGCTGTACCAGGAAGCCCAGGCCGCGCGCGACACCGCCAAGCTCAATCTCGAGCGCACCGAGGTCAAGGCGCCGGTGGACGGCTACATCACCAACCTCGATATCCATCCGGGCGACTACGCCAGCGCCGGCCGCCCGCTGATGGCGGTGCTGGACAGCCACTCGTTCCGCGTCAACGGCTACTTCGAGGAAACCAAGCTGCCGCATCTCAAGGTGGGCGACAAGGTGCGCATCCGCCTGATGAGCGGCGGCCCCGAGCTGCGCGGCCACATCGACAGCCTGGCGCGCGGCATCACCGACCGCGACAACCCCAGCGGCCCGCGCCTGCTGGCCGACGTCAATCCCACCTTCAACTGGGTGCGCCTGGCGCAGCGCGTGCCGGTGCGCATCGCCATCGACGAGGTGCCGGACGGTGTGGTGCTGGCCTCGGGCATGACCTGCACGGTGATCGTCAGCCAGGACGGCGAGGCCGCGCAGTAGGATCGGCTTTGGCACCTTAAAGCGCCGCAGGAGGAATGATCCGCATGAGTCCGGAACCGAGCAACCGCCGCTTCCTGCTGCGCCGCCGCCCCAGCGGCGATTTCGACCCCTCGGTGCTTGAGCTGGTGCGCGAGCCGGTGCCCACGCCAGGGCCGGATCAGGCCCTAGTGCGCGTGAAATATCTCTCGCTCGATCCGAGCAACCGCATCTGGATGGGCGAAGGCGAGAGCTACATTCCGCCGGTACCGCTCGACGGCGTGATGCGCGGCGCCGGCATCGGCGAGGTGGTCGCCTCCAACAACCGGAAATTCCCGGTCGGCAGCAAGGTCATCGGCCTGCTCGGCTGGCAGGACTACGCGCTGATCGGCAGCGACGAGGAATTCCCCTCGCAGCGCCTGCCCGCCTTGCTGCCGGTACCGCTGCCCAGCCTGCTCGGCGCGATGGGCTTCACCGGCATGACCGCCTACTTCGGCATGCTCGACATCGGCCGGCCGCGCCGCGGCGAGACGGTGGTGGTCTCCGCCGCCGCCGGCGCGGTGGGCAGCGTCGCCGGGCAGATCGCGAAGATCCGTGGCGCGCGCGTGGTCGGCATCGCCGGCTCGCGCGAGAAATGCGAATGGCTGGTGCGCGAGCTGGGCTTCGACGCCGCCGTCAACCGCCGCGACCCCGACTGGCGCGCGCAGCTCGCCGCCGCCTGCCCGGACGGCGTGGATGTGAATTTCGAGAACGCCGGCGGCGAGATCATGGAAGCGGTGTTCGAGCTGCTCAACCAGCACGCCCGCGTGGTGCTGTGCGGCCTGATCGCCGGCTACGGCGAGGACGGCGCGGCGCGCGGCCCGCGCAACTTCGCGATCCTGCTGATGCGCCGCATCCGCGTGCAAGGCCTGATCGTGATCGACTACCAGAAGCGCTTCACCTGCGCCGGCCTGCACCTGGCGTGGTGGATGCGCCGCGGCAAACTCCAGGATCGGCAGACCGTGGTGCGGGGCCTGGAGCAGGCGCCGGCGGCGCTGGTGGGCATGTTCAAGGGCGAGAACACCGGCAAGCTGGTGGTCGAGCTCGACTGAAAACGCGGCGCGGTCCGCGGCTTCAAGGCGTGCCGGCGGCCCCCGGATGCGGCAGGGCCTGCACCTGCGCGGCGTCGACCTGGTCCTTGTAGGCGTTGCCGAAATGCGTGCGGACGTAGTTGACCACGTCCGCGACCTGGGCATCGCTCAGGTGCACCGTGCGGATTTCCTGCACCTGGTCCGCCGGCAAGCCGAACGGCGGCATGCCGTCGCGGCCGCTCAGCACCGTCAGCGCCGCGTACTGCCAGGAGGCGAGCCGTTCGTTACCAGCCAGTTTCGGGTAATGGCCGGCGCCGACGGCGCCCTCGCCATGCGGCATGTGGCAGCCCTGGCAGATATGGCTGTAGATCTGTTCGCCGCCGACACTCGACAAGCCCGCGGTCGAGGTGAAGGAGGAGTCGTCGGCGTGAGCCGTCGCGGCCAGCAGTAAAGCAGCGAGAGGTCCAAAGCGAAAACATGCCGGAAGGGCGCTCATGCCTGGGCCCCTTGCGCCAGCGCGCGCTGGTGCAGGCGGCCGATGGCGTCCAGCGCCGAGGTCACGGCGCCTTCCTGCCAGCCGCCGAGGAAGGAGGCGTGCTCGCCGGCCAGGGCGATGCGTCCGTCGATCCGGCACAGGTCGTCGTAGTGCCTGGCGCGGGCTTCGGTACTCCACATGCCGTAGCAGCCCATGGTGAACGGCGAGCGGTGCCAGGCCATGGCGATGCCGTTGTCGAACTCCTTGTGGTACTGCGGATGGATCTGGCTGCCGTACTCGAGAGTCTTCTGCACCCGCTGCTGCGGCGTCATGGCGGTGAACTCCATCGCGTTGAGGCCCCAGATGTAGGCGCCCAGCAGCACGCCCTTGCCGCCGCCGTGATAGCCGGTATTGGGGTAGCCGATATTGGTGATCGGCAGGTCGGTATAGCTGATGCCGCCGTAGATGTGCTCGTCCTCTTCCCAGAAGCGGCGCTTGAACTGCAAGCCGACCTTGATGGCGGAAGCGTAGGGCACCGCCGCGATCGCCGCGGCCAGGGCCGGGCCGACGTTCATCGGAATCTCCGCCAGGACCGGCAGCGGAATGGTGCACAGGCACCAGTCCGCGCTGGCCTTGAGCACGGCTCCGGAGCTGGTGCGGTCCTCGTAGGTGGCGGTGACGCCGCGCTGGTCCTGGCGGATGTCGATGACCCGGGCGTTGTAGCGGATCAGCGGACCGAGCTCGCGGCCGAAGGCCTCGCCGATCCGCCCCATGCCGCCGACCGGCTGGAACAGGGCGGTCTGCATGTCGAAGGTATCGCCGTTGGGGATGCCCTGCCACAGCCCCGAGTCCAGCACCTCGGTGAGACCGATCGGCTTGGACGGAAGCGGCCGCGCCGTCGCGCCGCCGCCGGGCTCCCTGGCGTAGCCGCGCCGGTCGCTGCTGGCCAGGCTGGGACCGTAGCTGAAGTCCTGGTCGAGGGCGCCCCAGTCGCGCAGGGACTCCAGCAGCTTCTCCTGGTCCTCCCGGCTGACCGAGGCGTCGAGGGCGTTCTGCCGCGTGGCCTTGGCCAGCAGTTCGGCCACGTGGCCGTGGTAGTCGGCCTTGATCTCGCGATAGCGCTGCGGCTTGCCGCCGAAGGCTTTGCTGCTGTGCAGGTAGGCGTTGTAGTTCACCTGCACGAACGCTTCCAGCGGAACCCCCAGCCGTTTGCAATAGCCGAGCAGCCCGCGGTGGTGATACGGGATGCGCCAGGGTCCCGGGTTGAGATACAGGTCCTTGTCGAACCCGCAGTGCTGGGTGAGCCCGCCCAGCTCGGTATAGCTGTCGCCGCCGCGCAGGGTCCAGTTGCGTCCGCCCGGCCGGTGGTTGTACTCCAGCACCTGCACCTTGTAGCCGGCGTTGCGCAACTCGTAGGCCGCCGTCATACCGGCGATGCCCGCGCCCAGGATCAGCACCGAGGCGCCCTTGGGCGTGCCTTGCATCTCGATCGGCCCCTGGTAGGGGGACTCGGCGGTGAAGCCGAGGCTGCTCATCGCCTGGAACATGGCGGCGCTGCCGGCGGTGACGCCGATCATGCGGAACAACTCGCGCCGGCTGATCGGAGCCTGTCCTGCACCGCTCATGGATTTTCCCCTTGGTGGTTGAAGCGCCGCAGCGGATCGCCACGCGGCCGCGGCCGCGGCCGCGTGGTCGAACCGGAGGCATCCACTCAAGAACGCGCAACGCCGTGAAAGCGGAAATACAGCCGCGGCGCCGCCATCCGACCCGGATCCGGATCGGGGGCAAAAAAATAACGCCCGCGCGAGGCGGGCGTTCAACTACAGCTTACGACGGGGACAGATCGGGAATCGCGCCGTGCCCTCAGTGCAGCCGGGTGATGCGGCTCGGCGCTGCCGGGGTCAGCGGTGAGTTGGCCTTGAGATAGGCGGTGAAAGCATCGACGTCGACCGGGCCGGTGTAGAGGTTCTTGCCGCCGGTGAAGGCGGTGAAACCGTCGCCGCCGCCGGCGATGAAATTGTTGGCCTCGACGCGGTAAGTCTTGGTCTTGTCGATGGCCACGCCGTTGAGCTTGACGCTGCCGTCCACCACCTTGGTGACGCCGTCCGGCAGGCTGTTGTCCCAGGTGTAGGTGAAGCCCTTCGACACTTCCAGGATTTTCGGCGAGGTCTGGCCGACCCACTGCTGGCCGAGGATGGTATAAATCTGCTGGCCGCTCAGGTCCAGGTCGGTGAGGATGTCGCCGAACGGCTCCACGTTATACGCCTCGCCGTAAGTGATCTGGCCGTTCTGGATATTGGCGCTGGCCGGGATACCGGCGCTGGCGGGATTGAAGAACAGGCTGTTGCGGATGCCGCCCGGGTTCATGAACGCGATCACCGCGGGGCTCGGATCGGCCTGCGCGGCCGTCAGCTGCGAGTCGGCGATGATGTCGCCCAGCGGCGATTCGCCGGCGCCGCCGGAGGACACGCTCGCGCCGGAGGTATTGAAATCGGCGGTGACGGTGCCGACCACCTTGTCGACCAGAGGGGCGGAGGCGCTGTCGTACTGGTTGACCAGGGCGGCGATGGCGGCGTCCGGACTCAGTGTCGGATACGCCGTCGGCGCCGGGTTGGCGGCCTTGTCGTTGACCACCAGCTTGTTGTCGGCGGCGATGCCGGTGATCTTGCCGCTGGCGATGTCGAGCGTCAGGTCGAGGGCGGTGAGGTACTCGCCGTACTTGCCGGCGCTGGTGTAGAACACTTTGCCGGCGGCGGTGCCCTGGCCCTGCGGGCAGATGTAGGACCAGTGGGTGTGGCCGCTGATCACCAGCGGGATCGCCGGATCCAGCTTGTCGAGGATGCCGAGCAACTCGCTGTTGGCGCCGGCGCAGCTGTGGTCGTTGAAGCCGACGCTGGTGTAGATGCCCTGGTGGATCAGCACCACGATGGCGTTGACGCCCTTGCCCTGCAGTTCGGGGATCAGCGCATTGGCCGCCGCGGCCTCGTCGGTGAACGTCAGGTTGGCCACGCCGGAGGCGGTCACCAGCGTCGGCGTCTCCTTCAGCACCAGGCCGATGAAGCCGATGCTCAGCTTCTGGCCGTTGCCGACGTCGAACTGCTTGATGGCATACGGCGGGAACAGGGTCTTGCCGGTGGTGTTGTCGATGACGTTGGCGGCGAGGTATTTCCAGCCGGCGCCGGCGAACGAGCCATTGACCAGGCAGGTGTCGCCGCCCACCGTGCCGCCGTTGTAGCAACCGCCGTTCTGCTTGCGCAGCAGCTCGGCCTGGCCCTTGTCGAACTCGTGGTTGCCGACCGATGAGAACTCCAGGCCGATCTGGCTCAGCGCCTGGATCGTCGGCTCGTCGTGGAACAGCGCCGAGTCGAGCGGGCTGGCGCCGACCATGTCGCCGGCGCCGACCACCACGTTCAGGGGATTGTCCGCCTTGAGCTGCTTCACCAGGGTGGAGAAGTAGGCGGCGCCGCCGAGCGGCTCCTTGATGGTCTTGGCGGGATTGGCGGGATCGGTCACCGAGACGGTGCCGGGCGAATCGATATAGCCGTGGAAATCGTTGAAAGCGATGACGCGTACCGTCGCCGAGGTGGCGGCGGCGCCGCTGGAACTGGAGCTGCCGGAGCTGGAGCTCGAACCGCTGCTGGAAGCGCCGGAGCTCGAACTGCTGCTGGAGCTCGAACTGCTCGAGCTGGAACCGGAACTGCTGGAGCTGCCGCCGTTGTTGTTGTCGTCGCAGCCGCTGAGCAGGCCGCTCGCGGCGCAGACGCTGAAAAGTGTAACGGCGAGGTGGTTAAATCGCATTGTTCCCCCTGCGAGTGATTGGTATGAGTGGATCCCTTCCGCGGAGGCACCTTAACGGCGGCAGTTTGCGGTGGCGTTGCAGATTGTTGACAGGCGCGGGGCGCGGCCTCGGCGCGGTACTGCTCGGTTGCCTGGCCGCGTGTTCAGGCGCGACGCAGCAGCAGCTCGAGGCGCTGCGCGCCGGCCGTGACGCGGCGATGCCCTGCCAGGAGCGTTTCCACGAGGAATCGCAGACCTACGCCGATTGCGTGCGCTATGTCGCGCAGCAGGCGCTGGGCGAGGCCACGGTGCGCGACTGGCGCCGCCTCGGCGCGCTGTACACTGGCTGGGTCCACGCCGACATGGTCGGCCAGCAAGGCGATGCGCCAGCCGACCAGGCGGCGCGGATGCTGCTGCGCGAAGCCTTGCCGCTGCAGCAGCAGCTGCGCGTCAGCGACCCGATCCTGTGCGAAGCGGTCGGCGTGCCCTGTGCCGCGCTCGAGCAGCGCACGCGCGAACTGCTGGCGGCACCGTCACATTCCGGCGGCTGAAACGAAAAAAGGGCCGCCGCAGCGATGCGGCGGCCCTGCATGCGGTCCGTGCCTAGCTCTAGCGGCCGCCGGTCGGCCGCGTCGCCGTCGTCGCCGTCGTGCTGGAACCGCCGTTGTCGCTGGACGAGGTGATCACCACGCCGACAATCGCCGCGATGCCGACGCCAATCGCGGCGGCGGTCAATACGCTGCCGTTCGCGGCGGAGGCGGCGGCGGCGGCACCGCCGGCCGCGGTGCCGCCGGCGACCGTGCTGCTGTTGAGGAAGGCCGGGATGCCGTTCAGGAGATACTGGCTGCCGTCCGCCAGGGTGATGGCGTACTGGCCGGGACCGAGGGTGAGCGAGTTGCCGGTGTACGAGGTCGCCACGATCTGGCCCTCGTTGACGCCGCTGACCACGCCGCCGGCCGGGGTTTTGCCCGGCGGCAGGGCGTTGAGTACGGTGGGATCGCTGAGGCAGGCATCCTCACACAGCGCGAGCTCGTAGTCGGTGCCGCGGATGCCCATGGTCGCCACCGGCGAACTCATGCGGTAACGGCTGTAGTCGGCATGGGCGATCAGGCCGCTGACCGCGCGCAAGCCGCCCTTGAGCAGGCGGAAGAAGCTGGAATCGCCGCTGCTGCCGGCGCTGGCCTGCAACGGCGCCAGCGCCTCGCGCTGAGCCGGGGCCGGAGCGGCGGCGGCATACTGGTACTGCTCGATCTGGAAGCGGCTGCGCGGCCGCAGCAGCACCGAGCCCTGGTCGCTGAAGCGGATCAGGGCGTAGCTGCCGGCGCCGGTTTCGACGATATCGCCGCCGTAAACCGAATCACCCTTGTTCAGCGCATGGGCCGGCGCGGCCGTCCCGCTGACCTGGGCCTGGCCGTTGAGCAGGGTGATGGTGCCCGCCGGCGCGGATTGGGCATAACCAAGCATCGGCGCGAGCGCAGCCATGGCGAATACCAGAAAACGCACGAAATGCATGAAATCCCCCGGAAACATGAAAACCCCCGGCCGACATCATCCCAGCACGCCGCCATCGCGGCAACATCCGATATGAGTGCGGGCCCGGCACGGCGGGCGCCGCAGCGGCTAAACTGCCACCGGACCAAGGCCCTGAACCGCGATGAAAATCACCACCTGGAACGTCAATTCGCTGAAGGTGCGGCTGCCGCAGCTGCTGGACTGGCTCAAGGCCAACCCGGTCGACGTCATCGGCATCCAGGAAACCAAGCTCACCGACGAGGCCTTCCCGGGCGCCGAACTCGAGGCCGCCGGCTGGCACTGGGCGCATAACGGCCAGAAGACCTACAACGGCGTCGCCCTGATCGCCCGCCACCCCCTCGAGGAAGTCAGCCGCGACCTGCCGGACTTCGAGGATCCGCAGAAGCGGGTCATCGCCGCCACCGTGAACGGCGTGCGGGTGGTCAACCTCTATGTGCCCAACGGCCAGGCCGTGGGTTCGGACAAATACGCCTACAAGCTGCGCTGGCTGGCCGCGGTGCGCGACTATCTGGAGGGCGAACTGGCCGGCAATGACCACATGGCGGTCACCGGCGACTACAACATCGCCCCAGCCGACGAGGACGTGCACGACCCCGCCGCCTGGGCCGGCGAGGTGCTGTGCAGCGAGCCGGAGCGCGCCGCCTTCCGCAGCCTGCTGGACTTGGGCTTCAACGACAGTTTCCGCCTGTTTTCCCAGCCGCCGCAGAGCTTTTCCTGGTGGGACTACCGCCAGGCCGGCTTCCAGCGCAATCTGGGCCTGCGCATCGACCACGTGCTGGCCTCACGGGCCCTGGCTGGGCTGTGCAAGGCCTGCACCATCGATGTTGCACCGCGCAAAAACGACCGGCCGTCGGACCATACGCCCGTTACGGCGGAGTTCGCCCTGTAGTGTGATTTGCTTCACAAAGGCCCGCTTGCACCGGCCGCGCTTACCCCTAATATGTGGGGCATGCGTCACAGTTCGATACGGACCTCGAGTCCCCCCGCTCCGCCGCGTCGCAATCATTACGACGTGACCGACCGCGTACGTATTTCCCACCCGACCGAGGTGCTGGAAGCGGTCTGCGGCATCCTGCAGGCCCGCTATCCCGGCCTCGACACCCAGCCCCTGGACCACGCCTTCGCCACCTTCGGCCAGCTCTACGCCGGATGGCTGCCGGGCTATTACGGCTGCGATACCTGGTATCACGACGCCCAGCACAGCCTGGACTGCACCCTGGCCATGGCGCGCCTGCTCGACGGCCACGACCGCAGCCAGCCGGCCGCGCGGCGGCTCGGCCCGCGCCGCGCCGTGCTCGGGGTGATCATCGCCCTGTTCCACGACGCCGGTTACATCCGCCACGCCGGCGACGATGCCAGCAACGGCGCCGAATTCACCCTGACCCACGTCAAGCGCAGCGGCGAGTTCCTCAAGCACTACCTGCCACAGGTCGGCTATGCCGCCGAGGCGGCGCTGGCCAGCCGGGTGGTGCATTTCACCGGCTACGAGGTGGCGCTCCACCAGATCGAGGTCAGCCACCCGCTCGACCGCATGCTGGGCTTCCTGCTCGGCACGGCGGACGTGCTGGCGCAGACCGCGGACCGCTGCTACCTGGAAAAATGCCGGGACTACCTGTACCGCGAGTTCGAGTTCTGCGGCCTGGCCGGCGCCGGCCGCAAGGGTGGGCCGGAGCCGATCTACCGCTCGGTGCGGGAGTTGCTGGAGCGCACCCCCGAGTACAACCACAAGCTGTGGCAAGAGCGGCTCGACGGCTACTTCGGCAGCGCGCACCGCTACCTGGAAGCGCACTTCGGCGGCGCCAATCCCTACCGTGAGAGCGTCGAGGCCAACCTGGCGCGCATCACGGCGATGATCGAGGATGGTTCCTTCACCGGGCTCACCCTGCGGCCCCAGGTGGTGGGCGCGCGCGAACTGCGCAACATCCTCGGCCGCGTGCCGCAACCGACGCGCCCCACTGGCAAGACCGGCAGCAAGCGGCAGCGGCCGGCGGCGTCGCGCGCCCGCGCGGCTTAAAAGCAAAAGCCAAAGCGCTCTCGCAAAGACGCAAAGAAGCGCGAAGAACGCAGAGAACAGCAAAAGCTTTCTTTGATAAAAGCTTTTCTTTGCGGCCTTTGCGCTTCTTTGCGTCTTTGCGAGAGCGCTTTTAAGGCTGTTGCCTTCCCGGGCGTTCTGCGTTGAGCCCCTGCTACTTGCGCAACACCACCCGCGCCGTACCCACCCCGCGCGGATCGGCCGCGGCCTGAAGCTCCTTCTTCGCCGGCCGCCACAGCACTACCTGCATGTTGCCGTAAGGGCTCTTCAGCGCGTCGAGCTTGTAGCCCATCCCCTGCAACGCCGCTTGCACGCCGTCGTCGAAGGCGCCGGGCTCGAACTGCACCTGGTCCGGCAGGTACTGCATGTGATAGCGCGGCGCGGCGACGATGGCCTGGGCGTCGGCGCCGCGGAAGAAGTCGAGCATGCCGAGCAGCACCATGTTGAGGATGCGGCTGCCGCCCGGCGTGCCGATCAGCAGCACGCCCTGCGGCCCCTCGACGAAGCTCGGCGTCATGGTCGACAGCGGCCGCTTGCCCGGGGCGATGGCGTTGGCCTCCGAGCCGATCAGGCCGTAGGCATTGGAGTCGGCGGTGCTGGCGGCAAAGTCGTCCATCTCGTCGTTGACGAACACCCCGGTGCCCGGCGCCAGGTAGGCCGAGCCGAAGATCAGGTTCACCGTGACGGTGGCGGCGACGCGGTTGCCCTCGGCGTCGAGGATCGAATAATGCGTGGTATCGACGCCTTCCTTCGCCGGGCGCTTTGCCTGTCCCGGCGGCGGCAGCTCGGCGCTGGGTGTGGCGCGGCCGGGCTCGATGCTGGCGGCGAGATCACGGCCATAGGCCGGCGACAGCAGGCGGTTCAGCGGGATGTCGATGTAGTCCGGATCGCCGAGGTAGGCGGCGCGGTCGCGGTAGGCGCGGCGCATGGCCTCGATCACCAGCTGCCGCTCCTGCAGGTTGTCCTGCGTGTTCCAGTGCAGGGCGGTGAGCTGGTTGAACATCTCGGCCAGGCCGACGCCACCGGCCGAAGGCGGCGGCGCGGTGACCACGCGGTACTGCTGGAAGCGCAGCACCACCGGTTTGCGCTCCACCGCCTGGTAGCCGGCGAGGTCCGGCAAGGTCCAGATGCCGCCACTGGCCTTGACCCCGTCCACCAGCTGCTGCGCGGTGGCGCCGGTGTAGAAGCCGGCGCGGCCGTGGTCGGCGAGGTTTTGCAAGGTATGGGCGAGGTCCGGCTGGCGCAGCACCGCGCCTTCGGCGAGGGGCTTGCCGTCCGGCACCAGCAGGGCCAGCGCCGCCGGCGACAGGCGCTTGCGCTCCATCACGATGAACTTGGCGAAACGCGCATCGAGCGGAAAACCCTCACGCGCCAGGCGGATCGCCGGAGCCAGGTCGCGCGCCAGGCCGAGCTTGCCGTAGCGGGAGGCGATGCGGTCCAGCGCCGCCGGCATGCCGGGAATGGCGCCGGCGATGGGCCCGTCGCGCGACAGGTCGGCGATGGCATGGCCCTGTGCGTCCTGGTACATCGCTTTCGAGGCCGCCGCCGGGGCGGTCTCGCGGCCGTCGACCATGGTCTCGAAACCGTCGCGCTGGCGGTGCAGCAGCCACAGTCCGCCACCGCCGATGCCGGAACTGTACGGCTCCACTACCGCCAGCGCCGCGCTCACCGCCACCGCCGCGTCGAAGGCATTGCCGCCAGCCTGTAGAATCTCGATGCCGGCATCGGTGGCCAGCGGATGCGCGCTGGCCACGGCGTAGCCGGGCGGCCTGGCGCCGGCGTGCCCGGCGTGTTTCGGCGCCGCCTGCACGGTGCAGGCGGCAAGCACCAGCAGCGCGCCGAACAGCGGGCGCAGGCCGCGGCCCTGCGCGGCAAAGCGGAATGGGGGCAAATCCATGCGATTCCTTCTCCGTGGCGAAGCCTGGCCCAGATGGAACGTCCCAGGCGGGCGAAACGGCAATTCCGCTGCGATCAAGACAACCTCGGCTAGCGCGTCAGCGTGGTCAGCCGGCGGTACTTCTGCAGCAGCTGCTCCTGCGTCTCGGCGTGCTCCGGATCGAGCGGGATGCAGTCGACCGGGCAGACCTGGCGACACTGCGGCGTGTCGAAATGGCCGACGCACTCGGTGCACAACTCCGGATCGATCTGGTAGATCTCGATGCCCTGCGAGATCGCCTCGTTCGGGCACTCGGGCTCGCAGACGTCGCAGTTGATGCACTCGTGGGTGATCTTCAGTGCCATGGGGTTATTTTGGCATACCTCTCGCTTTCCGCCGTCATCCCGTAGTGAAGGATCTGGTGCCATACCCTGCCACTTTCAACTTGTCATCCCCGCGCAGGCGGGGATCCAGTTTTGCTTTTTTGTTGTCATCCTGAGCGCAGCGAAGGATCTGGTGCCGTACACC
>FTAG01000328.1_pt1 | contig 14725 bp, 11 predicted proteins | sample 1638911 | NCBI WGS metagenome assembly FTAG01 (sample SAMEA3914813, study PRJEB12502) | metagenome | biome: forest; material: soil | place: Canada | collected 2011-07-07 | depth 0.3 m
AGGCCGACATGGGCCTGCTGCTGCTGTTCATGTTCACCACCAACCTGTTCGGCGCCATCCTGATGATGCCGGCGCTCGGCTGGTTGTGCCATCTGGTCAGCCCGCTGCAATCCAAGGCCGGTTTGCTGGTCAAATAGAAGCCGGGACTCGGGACTCGGGACTCGGGACTCGGGACTCGGGACTCGGGACTCGAAAAGGATAATCTGTGGAATGCCGGAGGAGAGCGACATGCGAGTTCTGCTGACAGCCTTGTGCTTCGGGGTGTTGCTGCCGCTTGCGGCCGAGGCCAAGGTCGGCGCCGATGAAGCGGCCAAGCTCGGCGCCACGCTGACCCCGATCGGCGCGGAGAAGGCCGGCAATGCCGCCGGCACCATTCCGGCCTGGGACGGCGGCCTGCCGCAGAAGGAGATGAAGCGCGGCGACAATCCCTACGCGGCGGACAAGCCGCTGTACACGATCAACGCGCAGAACTACAAGCAGTACTCGGCGCAGCTGGCGGACGGCTACAAGGCGATGTTCCAGACCTTTCCCGACTACAAGATGATCGTCTACCCCTCGCATCGCAGCGCCTCCTACCCGCAGTGGTTCTACGACGCGACGAAGAAGAACGCCACCACGGTGGAGCTGACCGACGAGGGCTACGGCTTCTGCTGCGCGGCGCAGGGCTACCCGTTCCCGATCCCGAAGAACGGCACCGAGCTGATGTGGAACCACATCATGCGCTACAACACCAAGGGCTACCGCGGCTACATCAACGCCGCCGAGACCCAGCCCGACGGCAGCTACGTGCTGGAACGCGCCTACGGCGAGATCACCTTCATCTACAACAACCCCAAGTCCACCGTCGACAACCTCAAGAACCAGAACCTCTACGCCCTGGTGAAGACCCTGGCGCCGCCGAACAAGGCCGGTACCGCCGACCTGCTGCATGTGCCGATCGACCGCATCAAGGATCAGACCGGCGTGTGGGAGTTCAACCCCGCCCTCGGCCGGGTGCGGCGCATTGGCGAGGTGGGCTACGACAACCCGCTGTTCGACGGCCTGATGACGCACGACCAGCTCGACATGTTCAACGGTCCGTTCGACCGCTATACCGTCAAGCTGATCGGCAAGAAGGAGATGATCGTCCCCTACAACGATTACCTGCTCTACAGCGACAAGCTGAAGTACAAGGACATCATCAAGGGCGGCCACATCAACCAGGACCTTGCCCGCTACGAGCTGCACCGGGTGTGGGTGATGGAAGCGGACCTCAAGCCCGGCTTCAGCCATATCTACAAGAAGCGCGTGTTCTACCTCGACGAGGACTCCTGGTTGGTGCTGGGCGAGGACATCTACGACAACCGCGACCAGTTCTGGCGCTTCGCCGAGGCCCACGCCATCAGCTTCGCCAACGTGCCGGTGGTGGTGAACGGGGTGCAGGTACACTACGACCTGCAGTCGCGCCGCTACGTCGCAGTGAACCTGTTCAACGAGGAGCCGCAGCAGATCGAGTACGACTGGGAAAAGGAGCCTTCCTACTTCACGCCGCAGCAGTTGCAGAAGTTCGCAACTGCCGGAAAGTAAAAGCCCTGTAGGTCGGCCTTCAGGCCGACAGCTTTGTCGCCCTGAAGGGCGACCTACAACGGTTGGAGCAGCCCCGGCGTTACACCTGCAACCTCTGGAATTTAAAAGGGTAAAGTTGCCCTTGCGCGGCCCATAGTTCAGCCCAAATTCAGCTTGCCGGCGTAGATTGGTCGGGGAAACGGGCGGAACGCCGCCCGTGGACTCGGAGAAGCACCATGAACACACGGGGTTTTGGCAAGTTTTTCGTCGCGGCGGCCGTCCTGGGCGTGAGCACGGCGGCTCTCGCCGATCCCTACTACGGTGGCGGCTATTACGCCCCGCCTCCCGGTCAGGCTTATGCCGAGGTGCTGAGCAGCACCCCGGTGTACCAGCAGGTCAACGTCGCCATCCCGCGCCAGGAGTGCTACGACCAGCAGGTGGTCTATAACGACTATCGCCCTTCGCTGGGCGGCACCCTGCTCGGCGGCCTGGCCGGCGGCCTGCTCGGCCACAGCATCGGCGGCGGCTCGGGCAAGGCCTGGGCCACCGGTATCGGCGCCGTGGTCGGCGCTGGCGTCGGCAACAACATCGCCAATGCCAACTACGGCGGCCAGCGCGTCGGCTACCAGCGCCAGTGCAACACGGTCAACGACTACCAGGCCCAGCAGCAGCTGGCCGGTTACGACGTGACCTACCGCTACGGCGGCCAGGTCTACCGCACCCACCTGCCCTACGATCCGGGTCAGCAGCTGCTGGTGCGGGTCAACGTCGCTCCGGCGGGCTATTGATCGGAGCGGCAACAGCCTAAAGTAAGGACATGCGCAAGCAACTCGCGACCCTCGGCCTCCTCCTGGCGCTGGCCCTGCAGCCGGCGCTGGCGGGCGGCTGGAGCCATCGCGAGGAGCGCCGCGAGCCGCCCCGGCCGCAGCAGCAGCGTCCGCCGGAGCCGCCGCGGCAGATGTACGTGCCGCGGCAGGAACCGATGCGCCCGCAGAACTGGGCGCCGCAGAACCGCATGTCGACCGGCCAGGCGGCGCAGCGGGCGCAGCAGATGAACGGCGGCGGACGCGTGCTGGCGGTGGACCCGTCCGAAAGCGGCTACCGCGTACGCGTGCTCAAGGACGGCGAAGTCCGTTCGGTCTACGTCCCGGGCCAGTAGCCCGGACTCCCTCAACCCACAACACACACCACACAGGCATCCATGCGCGCACTGGTCATCGAAGACGACCCGCAGCTGCGGGCGCAGGTCAGCGAATATCTCAGCGACGAGGGTTACGCCGTCGACGCCGCCGGCGATGGCGACGAGGGCCAGTTCATGGCGCTCGAATACCCCCTCGACCTCGCCGTGATCGATCTCGGCCTGCCCAAGACTCCCGGCATCGCCATCATCAAGGCGGTGCGCAAGGCCGGGCGCAAGTTCCCGATCCTGATCCTCACCGCCCGCGACGGCTGGCAGAGCAAGGTGGAGGGCCTGGAAGCCGGCGCCGACGACTACCTGGTCAAGCCGTTCCACCGCGAGGAGCTGCTGGCCCGCGCCCGCGCCCTGGTACGGCGCAGCGGCGGCTGGACCCAATCCACCCTGGAGTGCGGCCCGATCGCGCTCGACACCACGGCGCGCAACGTCAGCCTCTCCGGCAAGCCGGTGGAGTTGACCGCCTACGAGTACCGCGTGCTGGAGTACCTGGTGCTGCACGCCGGCGAGGTGGTGTCGAAGAGCACCCTGACCGAGCACCTCTACAACGAGGACGAGGAGCGTGACAGCAACGTCATCGAGGTGTTCGTGCGGCGCCTGCGCACCAAGCTCGATCCGGAAAGCACGCTCAATCCCATCACCACGCTGCGCGGCAGCGGGTATCGGTGGGACCTGCCGCGAAATTCGTAAGCAAAGGCGCCAGGACGCGAAGAACAACCAAAGCCAACAGCGACTCGCGCAAAGCCGCAAAGACGCCAAGAAAAGCTTTTTAAAGAATATCTTTTGTTGTTTCTTACTTTGCGTCTTTGCGGCTTTGCGCGAGATTGCTGTTGTTTCTCCTTGGCGACTTGCCGCCTTTGCGTGAGGCCGCCTTTGATTTTGCCGCCGGAAGCACGAAACTCCCCCGCATGAAATCGCTGCGCGCCCGCCTGCTGCTGGCCGCCACCCTGGTGCTGGTGGTGTTCATGCTGCTGTCCGGCGCGGCGCTGGAGCAGGCCTTCCGCAGCAGTGCGCAGCAGGTGCAGCGCGACAAGATGCAGGCGATGGTTTACGCCCTGCTCGGTGCCGCCGACGCCGGGGACAACGAGACCCTGACCATTCCCGCCAATCAGCTCCCCGATCCGCGGCTGGCACGGGTGCAGTCGGGCCTGTCGGCGATCATCTTCGACGCCAAGAGCCGCGTGGTCTGGCGCTCCAGCAACCTCGAGGACCCGCTGCCCGACCTGCATACGCCGGAGATCGGCCGCATCGACTTCGCCGAGTTCGACAACCAGTTCGTGCTGAGCTACGGCGTGCGCTGGGCGGCGGACAGCCCGCCCGGCCGCCAGCCGCTGAAGCCGCGGCGCTATACCATCACCGTGCTGGAGGACAAGACGCCGTACCGTACCCAGCTCGGTGTGTTCCGCCGCACCTTGTGGATCGGCCTGGGCATCGCCGCCAGCGCCCTGCTGCTGCTGCAGGTGGCGGTGCTGCGCTGGGGCCTGGCGCCGCTGCGGCGGCTGACCCACGAGATGCGCCGCGTCGAGAGCGGCGAGCAGGCCAACATCGAGTCGCAGTATCCGGACGAGCTGACACCGCTGGCCGCCGGCCTCAACACCATGATCCTGGCCGAGCGCAACCAGCAGTCGCGCTATCGCAACGCCCTCGACGATCTGGCCCACAGCCTGAAGACGCCGCTGGCGGTGCTGCGCAACGTGGTCGACGACCACAACACCGAAGGTACCCTGCGCGAACGCCTGCGCGACCCGGTGGGGCGCATGCAGGAGATCACCGACCACCAGCTGCGCAAGGCCGCCACCGCCGGGCGCCGCACTTTCGCCGAGCCGGTGCGGCTGCGTCCGCTGGCCGACAAGATCGCCAGCGCCCTGGTCAAGGTCTACGCCGACAAACAGCCCGACTTCACCATCGACGTACACGACAACCTGCGCGCCCGCGCCGACGAAGGCGACCTGTACGAACTGCTCGGCAACCTGATGGACAACGCCGGCAAGTGGTGCCGGCAGCGCATCCGGGTCAGCGCCCGCTACGTCGAACGCAAGCTACAGATCAGTGTGGAGGACGACGGGCCGGGCTTCCCCGCCGACGCCGAGAGCTTGCTGCAGCGCGGCATGCGCGCCGACAGCCACACCCCCGGCCAGGGCATCGGCCTGGGCGCGGTGGCGGAGATGGTGCGCGCCTACGACGGCAGCATCGTGCTGGGCCGCTCCGAGTGGGGTGGCGGCCGGGTCGAGATCGCGCTGACGGTCTGAGTCGCAGGGCGGCCCGTGGGCTGCCGGCTCTTTCCTGAGCGCAGTGCGGCAGCGGGCACGGGCCCGCCCTACGCTGGCTCGTGCCAACCCTCCTGGTCTTGAAGCTGTTGAACGCGCGCCCATAGCTCATTGGACATGCGGTGTTGCCAAACTCCACCCAGGAGCAAGCGAAACGCCGGATTGTTGTGAGCCTCGCACTCTATGCGGTCAATGATGGCCTCGCCACTCCAGCCAAGAAGGGACTCCAGGTCTCCACAAGCCAGCTGTCCAAAGGCAGGATCGGATGGGGCGTGAGTGACAGTCTTCAAACGATCCAAAATCTCGTCAAGGCGCTCATCTGGGCTAAGCCTCTTTCGCACAGGAGGATGTTTCAGCCGACCGCCGGAAGGCGCAGGAAGTGCTCGCGGTAGAAACGCAACTCCGCAATGGAATCCTTGACGTCGTCCAGCGCCAGGTGCCGCGAGTCCTTGTTGAAGCCCTTGGCGATGGACGGCGCCCAGCGGTGGCACAGCTCCTTGAGCGTGCTGACGTCGAGGTTGCGGTAGTGGAAGTGCTGCTCCAGCTCCGGCATCCAGCGCGCCAGGAAGCGGCGGTCCTGGCAGATGGAGTTGCCGCACATGGGCGAGCGCCCGGCCGGCACCCACTGGCGCAGGAACTCCAGCGTCAGACGCTGCGCCTGGACCTCGTCGATGCGGCTCTCGCGCACCCGCCGGCTCAGGCCGGAGCGGCCGTGCTGGGTGGTGTTCCACTCGTCCATCGCCTCCAGCTCGGCTTCTGGCTGCTGCACTGCGATAACCGGGCCCTCGGCCAATACATTGAGGTTCTGGTCGGTGACCACGGTGGCGATCTCGATGATGCGGTGGCGCTCCGGCACCAGGCCGGTCATTTCGAGATCGATCCAGATCAGATTGGTGGGGTTCGCGTTCATGGCCGATAGGTTAACAGGCCATCCCTGGAGGCGTGCTAGGCTGATTCCATCAGGGGCCCTGCGCCCCGCAAAAACATGGTGGAGGACTCATGCCGCGCGACGGCTCCGTGCTGAATACCATCGGCAATACGCCGCTGGTGGAACTGAAGAACCTGGACACCGGCCTGTGCCGGCTGTTCGTCAAGCTGGAAAACCAGAACCCGACCGGCTCGATCAAGGACCGCATCGGCCTGTCGATGGTCGAGGCGGCGGAACGCGAGGGCAGGATCAAGCCGGGCGGTACCCTGATCGAGGCCACCGCCGGCAACACCGGCCTGGGCCTGGCCCTGGTGGCGGCGCAGAAGGGCTATCGCCTGATCCTGGTGATCCCCGACAAGATGGCGCAGGAAAAGGTGCTGCACCTGCGCGCGCTCGGCGCGGAAATCCACCTGACCCGGTCGGACGTGGGCAAGGGCCATGCTGATTATTACCAGGACATCGCCGAGCGCCTGTCCAGGGAAATCCCCGGCAGCTTCTACGTCAACCAGTTTTCCAACCCTGCCAATCCCCTCGCCCACGAGGCGACCACCGGCCCGGAGATCTGGGCGCAGTGCGGCCAGATGCTGGACGCGGTGGTGGCGGGCGTGGGCTCGGGCGGCACCCTGACCGGCCTGTCGCGCTACTTCTCGCGCGTAGCGCCGCATGTGGAGATGGTGCTGGCCGATCCCAAGGGTTCGATCCTGGTGGATGTGGTCAAGACCGGCAAGCAGCAGAAGGAAGCGGGCAGCTGGCTGATCGAGGGCATCGGCGAGGATTTCATTCCGCCTAATTGCGACCTCGGCCGGGTCAAGACCGCCTACGAAATCAGCGACGCCGAGAGCTTCTTCACCGCGCGCGAGTTGCTGCGCAAGGAAGGCATCCTCGGCGGCTCCTCCACCGGCACCCTGGTGGCGGCAGCGCTGCGCTATTGCCGCGAGCAGACCTCGCCCAAGCGGGTGGTCAGCTTCGTCTGCGACAGCGGCAACAAGTACCTGACCAAGATGTACAACGACTACTGGATGTTCGAACAGGGACTGCTCGACCGGCCGAAGCAGGGCAACCTGCTCGACCTGATCGTGCGCCGCTACCAGGAAGGCGGCGCGGTGACCCTGGCGCCGGGCGACAACCTGCTGCTGGCCTACCGCCGTATGAAGCTGTTCGACGTCTCGCAGATCCCGGTGATGCAGGGCGAGAAGGTCATCGGCATCCTCGACGAGTCGGACCTGCTGCTGCACGTGCACAGCAACCCGGCGCGCTTCAAGGACGCGGTGAGCACCGCCATGGTCAACAACGTCGAAACGATCGCCCAGGACGCGCAGGTGTCCGAGCTGCTGCCGATCTTCCAGCGCGATCACGTCGCGGTGGTGGCGGACCATGGCCGCTTCGTCGGGCTGATCACCAAAATCGACCTGCTCAACTACTTGAGGCAGCAGATCAGCTGAGGGGTCAGGCCGGCTGCATCGCTGCCGATGTAGGTCGGTCTTCAGGCCGACTGCCTGTCGCCCTGAAGGGCGACCTACAAAGGGGCGCTGCCACCGGCCTAACCCCGTTTTCATCTCATCTTCGTTAGTACCCGTATCAAGGAACAAGACATGGGCACCAAGACCACCCAGCAATTCGCCACCCGCGCCATCCACGCCGGCCAGTCACCGGACCCGAGCACCGGCGCGGTGATGCAGCCGATCTACGCCACCTCGACCTATGTGCAGAGCAGCCCGGGCGTGCACAAGGGCTACGAGTACTCGCGCAGCCAGAACCCGACGCGCTTCGCCTATGAGCGCTGCGTCGCCGACCTGGAAGGCGGCACGCAAGGCTATGCCTTCGCTTCCGGCCTGGCCGCCACCGCCACCCTGCTCGACACGCTGGAGCCGGGCGCGCACGTCATCGCCAGCGACGATATGTACGGCGGCACCTACCGCCTGTTCGCGCGGGTGCGCGAGAAGTCGGCGGGCCTCAGGTTCAGCTACGTCGACATGCGCGAGCCGCGGAACATCGAGGCCGCGGTCCGGCCGGAGACGCGCCTGATCTGGGTGGAGACGCCGACCAATCCCATGCTCAAGCTGGTGGACCTGTCCGCCGTCGCAGCCATCGCCAGGAAGCACGGCGCGCTGGCCGCCGCCGACAACACCTTCGCCAGCCCCTACCTGCAGCGGCCGCTGGAGCACGGCTTCGGCCTGGTGATGCATTCGGCGACCAAGTACCTCAATGGCCACTCCGACGTGGTCAACGGCATCCTGGTAGCCGGCGACGACGCCGCGCTGGCGGAGAAGCTGACCTTCCTGCAGAACGCGGTGGGTGCGGTGGCTGGGCCGTTCGATTCCTTCCTCGCCCTGCGCGGCCTCAAGACCCTGGCGGTGCGCATGCAGCGCCACTGCGAGAACGCGCTGGAACTGGCCGGCTGGCTCGAAGCGCATCCGAAAGTCGCCAGGGTGCACTACCCCGGCCTCAAGTCGCATCCGCAGCACGCGCTGGCGGGCAGGCAGATGAGGCCAGGCTTCGGCGGCATGATTTCGATCGAGCTGAAAGGCGGGCTGGAAGACTCGCGCCGCTTCCTCGAGCGCTGCGAAATCTTCGCCCTGGCCGAGTCGCTCGGCGGCGTGGAAAGCCTGATTGAGCATCCCGCGATCATGACCCATGCCAGCGTGCCGGCGGCGGCGCGCGCCCAGCTCGGCATTTCCGACACGCTGTGCCGGCTGTCGGTGGGTATCGAGGATGTGGCGGATCTCAAGGCTGATCTGAAACAGGCGCTCGAAGCTTAGCGCGCTGGATCTCCCTTCTCCCGTGAAACGGGAGAAGGGCTGGGGGGAGAGGGGCCGTTGCTGTCCGGATGACTGGAGAAGAAAAATGCGCAGTTCACCTGTCCTTCGCAGCTTCGTCGCTGCCGCCCTCCTGTTTGGCGGCGGCGCCAGCGCTTCGCCGCTGGCGGAGTCGGAAGTGCCGGCGCCGCTCAAGCCCTGGGTCGGCTGGGTGCTGCACGACCAGGACCAGCGCGGCTGTGCGGTGGCAGGCGCTGACGACGAAGGACGCGCCTGCGACTGGCCTTCGCGCCTGCGCCTCGACCTGGGCAACAGCGGCGGCCGCTTCGACCTGCAGCTGCGCCTGGATGCCGCAGGCTGGGCAGCGCTGCCGGGCAGCGAGCAGCTATGGCCGCAGGAGGTGCGTGTCGACAACCGCCCTGCCCCGGTAAGCCTGCACGACGATCATCCCGCGCTGTATCTGCCGGCGGGCAGCTATGCGGTGAGCGGCAGTTTCGAATGGGCCCACCTGCCCGAGACCCTGCCGCTGCCGCAGAGCCTGGGCCTGGCGGCGCTGACGGTGAACGGCGCCGAGCGCCCGCACCCGGCGCGCGACGGCAACGGCGTCTGGCTCGGTCGCGGCGCGCAGCAGGCCGCGGCCGGCGACAGCCTCGCCTTGCAGGTCTACCGCCTGGTGGACGACGACATCCCGCTGCGCCTCACCACGCATATCGGCATCGAGGCCGCGGGTGCGGTGCGCGAGGCGAAGCTCGGCCCGGTGCTGCCGGCCGGCATGCAGCCGCTCACCATCGCCTCGCCGCTGCCGGCGCGGCTCGACGACGACGGCACTCTGCGCGTGCAGCTGCGTCCTGGCGTATGGAACATCGAGGTCACGGCGCGCGCACCGGCGCCGGTCGCCGAGCTGACGCTGCCGGCACTGGCGGCGCCGTGGCCGGCAGAGGAAGTCTGGTCTTTCGCCGCGCACAACGCGCTGCGCATCGTCGAGGTCGGCGGCGCCCCGCCGGTCGATCCGCAGCAGACCCAGGTGCCCGAGCCCTGGCGCGGCTATCCCGCCTACGCCATGAAGGCCGGCGAAACCCTGCGCTTCGACGAGAAGCAGCGCGGCGACCCGCACCCGCAACCCGGACAGCTGAACCTGCAACGCCGGATCTGGCTGGACTTCGACGGCCATGGCTACACCGTGCAGGACACGGTCAGCGGCCAGCTCAACGACCAGTGGCGCCTGGGCGTGACGGCGCCGCTGCACCTGGGCAGCGCCCGGCTCGACGGCCAGCCGCAGCCGATTACCCGGCTGGTGGACAACGACCAGGGCGTGGAAGTGCGCCACGGCGCGGTGAACCTGGTTGCCGCCAGCCGCGTCGACGAAGGCCTTGCGCGCCTGCCGGTGACCGGCTGGGACCACGAGTTCCAGCAGGTCAGCACCGAGCTCAACCTGCCGCCGGGCTGGCGCCTGCTCGCCACTTCCGGCGTCGACAACGTACCGCAGACCTGGGTCAGCCGCTGGAGCCTGCTCGACCTGTTCGCGGTGCTGGTCACCGCCATCGCCGCGCTGCGCCTGTTCGGCTTGCGTTGGGGCGCACTGATGCTGCTGACCCTGGCGCTGAGCTGGCAGGAGCCGAGCGCACCGCGCTGGTCCTGGCTCAACCTGCTCGCCGCCGCGGCGCTGCTGCGCGCCCTGCCCGATGCCCTGCGCGGCGGGCGCCTGGCGCTGTGGCTGGGGCGCTATCGCATGCTCGCCGCGGTGGCGGTGGTGCTGCTGGCGATTCCCTTCGCCTTGCAGCAGGCGCGGAATGCGTTGCATCCGCAGCTGGAGGAAGATTCGGCGCCGCTGGCACTGGTTTCCTTGGAACATCGGACAGTGCTCGAGTCGGCACCGGCGTCAGCACCCATGGAGGAGGACAAGGTGGAAGCAGCCGGCGCAGTCAATGAGCCGGTTGCCACTCCTGACGTTGCATCACCCGCTATCGCGCCAGCGCCTCCTCCCAAGCAGGCTGTTGTCACCAGCCGCAAGAAAGAGGCATCCGATCGCTACGCCTTCTATGAGTCCCTGCCTCAAATGTCCATGCGCCGCATCGATCCGGGCGCGCTCACGCCCACCGGCCCCGGCCTGCCCGACTGGAGCTGGCGCGCCGCGACCTTGAGCTGGTCCGGCCCAATCGGCGCCGACCAGAGTTTCCGCCTGTGGCTGCTGCCGCCGTTCCTGACGCGCCTGCTGGAGGTGCTGTCGATCGTGCTGGTGGCGCTGATGCTGGGACGCTGCGCGGAGTTGCGACGGCCGCCGCTGTCGCCACGCATCACGGGTGGTATTGCGGCTGTGCTGCTGGTGGTGCTGCTCGGCTGCGGCCTGCCCTGGCAGGCGCGGGCCGATGCACTGGCTCCGACCGACCCGGCGCCGCAACCGCCGCCTCCGGCCTTGCTGGAAGAACTGCGCCAGCGGCTGCTGGCCGCGCCGGACTGCGCCCCCGATTGCGCGGAGGCCCCGCGCCTGTGGCTGGGCCTGGGCGATGACCAGGTGCTGACCCTGCGCCTGACGGTCGATACCTTGGCCCCCACCGCCGTGCCGCTGCCGGTGCCGGCGCTGGCCGGCGGCGAACAGGGCGGCGTATGGCAGCCGCAACGGGTGCTGGTCGACGGCGGCGATGCGGCGCTGCGCCGCGGCGACAACGGCAGCCTGTGGGCCCGCCTCGGCGCCGGACATCATGAGCTGATCCTGAGCGGCAGCGTCGCCGGGCTGGGCCAGCTGCAATTGCCGTTGCCGCTGAAGCCGCGCCGTGTCGCCTCGCAATTGCATGGCTGGCTGCTCAGCGGTGTGGACGAGGACGGCCAAGCGGCCGAGGCCCTGCAACTGCTGCGCGACAACGCGGCCGGCAAGGGCGGCGACGACACTGCCGCCGCCGGCCAGGCCCTGCCGCCGCTGCTGGTGGTGACGCGTACCCTGCAGCTCGGCCTGGACTGGCAGGTGGACACCACGGTGGAGCGGCTCGGCGTGCCGTATACCGCGGTCAACACCGATATTCCGCTGCTCGCCGGTGAGGCGGTCACCACAGCCGGCGTGCGGGTACACGAGGGCGCGGTGCAGCTGAGCATGGCGCCGGGGCAGACCCAGGCGCAGTGGAGCTCGCGCCTGGCCACCGCTGCCAACCTGAGCCTGCATGCGCCGCAGCGCGGCGACCTGGTGGAAGTGTGGCGCCTCGACATCGCGCCGATCTGGCATGCGGAGGCTTCCGGCCTGGCGCCGGTGAGCCATCAGCAGAACGGCTGGTGGCTGCCGAGCTACCAGCCCTGGCCGGGCGAAGCGCTGGAGCTGAAGCTGAGCCGGCCGCAGGGCCTGGCGGGCCAGACCCTGACCCTGGATGCGGCCAGCTTGAGCCTGACACCCGGACAGCATGCCAGCGAGGAGACGCTGGAGCTGCGCCTGCGCTCCAGCCAGGGCGGCCAGTACGCCTTGCCGCTGCCGGCGGGCTCGACCGTCAGCAGCCTGCTGCTCAATGGCCAGCCGCAGCCGGCGCATATCGAGAACGGCCGCCTGATTCTGGGGCTGCAGCCGGGTGCGCAGCAGGTGCACCTGGGGTTACGCAGCAGCAGCGGCATCGCCTGGCACCTGAATACGCCGGCGCTCGATCTGGGCACGCCCGGCGTCAACGCACGCATCGACCTGGAACTGCCGCAGGATCGCTGGATCCTGGCCACCGGCGGTCCGCGGCTGGGGCCTGCAGTGCTGTTCTGGGGCGTGCTGGCGGTGCTGTTCGCCATCGCCTGGGCGCTGGGGCGGCTGCGCTTCGCGCCGCTGCGGGCCTGGCAGTGGGCGCTGCTGTTCGTCGGCCTGTCGCAGATCCCGGTGTGGGCCGCCGCCGTGGTGGTCGCCTGGTTCGCCGCACTGACCTGGCGCGGACGCTACGGCGAGAGCCTCAGCGCCGGGCGCTTCAAGCTGGCCCAGGGAGCGCTGGTGCTGCTCACCCTGGTAACCCTGGCCCTGCTGTTCCGGGCGGTCGCCGCCGGCCTGCTGGGCCAGCCCGAAATGCAGATCGCCGGCAACGGCTCCTGGGCGCACAGCCTGCACTGGTACCAGGACCGCTTCGACAAGACCCTGCCGCAGGCCTGGGTGTGGTCGGCGCCGCTGTGGCTGTACCGGCTGCTGATGCTGCTGTGGGCGCTGTGGCTGGCCAATGCCCTGCTGCGCTGGCTGCGCTGGGGCTGGGAGCAGTTCAATGCCGGCGGCATCTGGCGCCAGCCGGCACCTAAGCCCGCCGCAAACCCCGCCGCGCCGCCGCCCCTCACATGAATCGGCGGCTTGCCGCCGGCCAATGTCCCTCTCCCGCGAAGCGGGGGGCAACCCCGACACGGTGCCGCGTAGCGTGGGTGCGGGAGGGGTTGCACCCTGCGCGCGCTCCCGCACCCACCGTTCCGGGCACCGTGTCGCGCGCGCAGGGGAGGGCCGATCGCGGAGCGATTGGCGGGGTGAGGGGAGATCGCGCTAGTCCGAGCTAAAATAGTGCGCACCGCTCTTCAGCGATCTCTCTTTCATTTCAAGGAATCCCCATGACCAAGCTCGCACAGAAACGCTGCATCCCCTGCGAAGCCGGCGGCACGCCGCTGACCAAGGACCAGGCCGAAGCCCTGCTCAAGCAGCTCGGCCCGCAATGGAAGCTGGCCGACGGCGCCAAGAAAGTCGAAGCGACGTTCGAGTTCAAGAACTACTTCCGCACCCTCGCCTTCGTCAACGCCGTGGCCTACGTCGTCATCAACGAAGACCACCACCCGGACATCAGCTTCGGCTACAAGACCGCCACCATCAGCTTCTGGACGCACACGGTGAAAGGCCTGTCGGAGAACGACTTCATCTGCGCGGCGAAGATCGACGGGCTGCTGGGCTAGGCGGCCGCCCACAGAACAGCAACAGCATCGCGCAAAGACGCAAAGCAGCGCGAAGAGCGCAAAGAATGGCGAAAAGTAGGGGAACAGGCTTCATCTGCCCACGTAGCCTGTGCAAGGTGCGCATGGCCTGCTGACGTTGGCTCTTCGATAGCGCACCCGGTGATGATCGGGCGCGGTGTTGGGGTTCGCAAGCTCACCCCAACCTACGACAGAGTCTCAGACCGCAGTACGCCCCGTGAAGGCATGCGACAGCGTGCCGCTATCGACGTACTCGAGTTCGCCGCCCATCGGCACGCCATGCGCAATCCGCGTCACCTTGACCTTGCTCGCCCGCGCCATCTCGGCCAGGTAGTAGGCGGTCGCCTCCCCTTCCACGCTGGGATTGGTGGCGATGATCAGCTCCTGCGCCTGCCCCTGCGCCAGCTGCTTGCCGAGCAGATCCAGGCCAAGCTGTTCAGGACCGATGCCGTCCAGCGGCGACAGCCGCCCCATCAACACGAAGTAGCGGCCGCGATAGGGCGTGCCGCTCTCGATGGCGACGAGATCGGCCGGGCTTTCCACCACGCAGACTTGTCCGGTGCCCGTGCGCGACTCGGTGCAGTAAGCGCACTTGCCGTCCTCGCGGAACATGCGACAGCTCGGGCAGCGCTCGATGCCTTCCAGCGCTTCGGCCAGGGTATTGCGCAGGTATTCGGCGCCGTGCCGGTCGCGGTCCAGAAGATGGAACGCCATGCGTTGCGCCGACTTCGGCCCGACGCCGGGCAGGCGGCGCAGGGCTTCGATCAGGCGCGACAGGCGGGGCGAGTAGGCGGCCATGGATTCAAGGTGCCCTTCCTCACACGAGGAAAGGTGCGGTGAGGAAGCGGCCTAGAGACCGAAGCCGGCCGGGAGGTTGAGGCCGCCGGCGACCTTGGCCATCTTCTCCGAGGCGTTGCGCTCCAGCTTCTGCGAGGCGTCGTTGATCGCGGCGGCGATCAGGTCCTCGAGGAAATCCTTGGATTCCTGCAGCGCATCCTGCGCGATCTCGACGCGCTTGGCCTCGTGCTTGCCGTTGAGCGTGATCTTGACCATGCCGGCGCCGGCTTCGCCGGTGATTTCCGCGCGGGCGATCTCATCCTGCACGCGCTTCATCGCCTCCTGCGCCTGCTGGGCCTGCCGCATG
>FTAG01001857.1_pt1 | contig 14601 bp, 14 predicted proteins | sample 1638911 | NCBI WGS metagenome assembly FTAG01 (sample SAMEA3914813, study PRJEB12502) | metagenome | biome: forest; material: soil | place: Canada | collected 2011-07-07 | depth 0.3 m
ATCAGTCCGGAGCCCAAAAATGAAAAAGCCCGTCCGCGTCACCGTAACCGGCGCCGCCGGCCAGATTTCCTACTCGCTGATCTTCCGCATCGCCAGCGGCTCGATGCTGGGCCCGGATCAGCCCGTGATCCTGCAACTCCTGGAAATCACCCCGGCCATGGGCGCCCTGCAGGGCGTGGTGATGGAACTGAACGACTGCGCCTTCCCGCTGGTGCACGGCGTGGTCGCCACCGACAAGCCGGAAGAGGGCTTCGACGGCACCGACTATGCCATGCTGGTCGGCGCGCGTCCGCGCGGCCCGGGCATGGAGCGCAAGGACCTGCTCACCGCCAACGCGGCGATCTTCTCGGTGCAGGGCAAGGCCATCGCGGCCAAGGCCTCGAAGGACGTCAAGGTGCTGGTGGTCGGCAACCCGGCCAATACCAATGCGCTGATCGCGCAGTCCAACGCCAAGGGCATGGACCCGAAGCAGTTCACCGCCATGGTGCGCCTGGATCACAACCGCGCCATCAGCCAGATCGCCGGCAAGACCGGCGCCGCGGTGACCGAGGTGGACAAGGTCATCATCTGGGGCAACCACAGCGCCACCCAGTATCCGGACATCAGCCACGCCACGGTCAAGGGCAAGGCCGCCAAGTCCCTGGTCGACCAGAACTGGATCGAGAAGGACTTCATCCCGGTGGTGCAGCAGCGCGGTGCCGCCATCATCAAGGCGCGCGGCGCTTCCAGCGCGGCCTCGGCGGCCTCCTCGGCGGTCGACCACATGCGCGACTGGGCCCTGGGTACCAACGGCAAGTGGGTCAGCATGGGCATCCCCGCCGACGGCTCCTACGGCATCAAGCCGGGCGTGGTCTACGGCTACCCGGTGACCTGCAAGGACGGCAAGTACGAGATCGTGCAGGGCCTGTCGGTGGACGAGTTCTCGCGCGGCAAGATGACCGCCACCGAGACCGAGCTGCGTGAAGAGCGCGCGGCGATCGAGGATCTGCTGAAGTAAGCGCCGCTTCCGCGCGAATCTTCAGGTTTGTTTCAACGGCGCCGGCCAGCGATGGCCGGCGCCGATGCATAACAATTCAGCACGGAGAATCATCATGAAGCGCGGAGTCAAGCTGGCGTTCGTGGTCCTCACCTGGGCCGCCGCGGGTGCGGCGCAGGCGTTCAACATCTCGGCCAAGTCCGAGAACCCGATGATCGCGCAGGACGGACTGCGGTCCGCCACCCTGCAGATGGCCAGCCAGGTCGGCAGCAGCATTCCCGACAGCGCCGACGTCAAGGTCAACGTGTTCAGCCGCGCCATGCCGAGCAAGATCGGCACCGGCCAGTACATCTACCTGCACCGCATCGAGCTGCGCCGCGCCTTCAACGCCGCCACGCCGCCGTATCCCTACGCCGGCTGGCTGCCGATCCAGACGGTCGAGCGCTACGGCGTGGGCGACGACAAGGAAGTGCGCGACGAGCTGGACCACGTGCTGCGCGACTTCTTCACCGAGGTGAAGGCGATCGATCCCAAGGTCGGGATCAAGTAGCCCCCTTTCATGAATCCCCTCTCCCTCTGGGAGAGGGGTAGGGGTGAGGGCGCTCGGCCGGGAAAATGTGCCGCGATAGGAAGGGCGCGCCCTCTCCCAGTGGGAGAGGCAAACAGCTGTCTTACACGGCTGCGTTCTTCACCAGCCGCGCGTAATAGAACCCGTCAAAATCCCCGCCCGGCGCAATACGCCGGCCGATGCCGCGCGCCTCGCCCCAGGCCGCTTCGATCGGTGCTTCGCGCGCGTCCGGATGCGCCTCGAGGAACTCCCGCATCACCTCCTCGCCCTCGGCCTTGAGGATCGAGCAGGTGGCGTAGAGCAGCGTCCCGCCCGGCGCCAGCAGCGGCCATAGCGCGCGCAGCAGGCGCATCTGCAGTTCCGCCATGCGCGGGATGTCGCTGTCGCGGCGCAGCCACTTGATGTCCGGATGGCGGCGGATCACGCCGGTGCCGGAGCAGGGTGCGTCCAGCAGGATGCGGTCGTAAGGCCTGCCGTCCCACCATACCGTTGGCTTGGCGGCGTCGGCGACCAGCAGCGGCGTGTCCAGCTTGAGCCGCTGCAGGCCGCTGCGTACGCGCTCCAGGCGCGGCGCATCGCTGTCCAGCGCCAGCAGCTCGAGGCCGTCGACCCGCTCCAGCAGGTGCGCGGTCTTGCCGCCGGGTGCGGCGCAGGCGTCGAGCACGCGCTGGCCCGGCTGCGCCTCGAGCAGGTTCAGCGCCAGCTGGGCCGAGGCGTCCTGCACCGAGACGCGCCCCTCGGCGAAGCCGGGAACTTCCTCCACTGGCAGCGCGCTGGCCAGGCGCAGCGCATCCGGCGCTTCCGCCACGGCCGTGGCTTCGATGTTCGCGGCCGCCAGTTCCGCGAGGTAGGCGTCGCGCGCGCCCTGGCGATGGTTGACGCGCAGGGTCAGCGGCCCCGGCTCGTTGCCGCCGGCCAGCACCGTGCGCCAGCTGTCCGGCCAGTCCGCCTTCAGCGCGGCCACCATCCAGTCGGGATAGGACTGGCGGATGCCCGCCGTCACCGGCAGGGCGCCGTCGATGGCGGCGCGCTCGCGCTGGTAGCGGCGCAGCACGGCGTTGACCAGGCCCTTGGCCCAGGGCTTGTCCAGAACCGCGGCGGCGGCCACGGTTTCGCCCACCGCCGCGTGCTCCGGCACGCGCATCGAGCGCAGCTGGAACAGGCCGCAGGCGAGCAGGGCCTGGATCGCCGGTTCCTCGCGCAGCGGGCGCTGCAGCAGGGAGCCGGCCAGCGTGTCGAGCATGCGGTATTCGCGCACCACGCCGTAGGCGATGGCCTTGAGCAGGGACACATCCGGCCCGCCCAGCCCGGCGGTCTGCGCCGCCAGGGCCTCGTCGAGGTTCGCGCCCTTGAGCACGGCGGCCACGCTCAGCGCGGCGCGGGCACGGACATTGGGAACGGGATCAGGCACGAGGATCGAGGCACGGCGTCATGGGAGCGGGATTTTAAAGGCTCCGGCCGTTTAGCGTACCGCTGCACCGCTTCTGCACCAGGTTCCGCCGCATTTGCATGGGGTGGCACCAGGGCTTGCAAGCCGCTGCCGGAGACTGCGGGCAGTTCCTCGGGGAGTGCCCGTGTTCGCTGAATCGAATCCCGCCCGGCAGCCGGCCCGCCGCCTGTTGCGCCGCCTGTGGCCCCTGCGATTGCTGGCGCTGTGCGGTGCTTGCGCCGCGATCCTGTCCACCCTGGCCGACACCTGCGGCGCGCTCGGCCTGTGGCCGGCTGCCGTGCTGTGCGGCCTGCTGCTGTGGGCCCTGCTCGGCGAGCAGCTGCCGGGCAGCGGCGCCAACCTGCGCTATGTCGGCGCCCTTCTGGTGGCGGGCGCCGGCCTGCGCCTGCTGGGCCTGGCCCTGCAGGCGCCGCGCTTCGACAGCGCCGCCCTGGGCGTGGAGTGCTATGCCGCCGCCACCCTGGCCGGCCAGCGCCAGCGGCGCTGGTCGCCGCGCACCTACACCCTGATCTGCGCACTGTCGGCCCAGTCCGACACCCTGGTGCAGCGCTCCCTCGGCTATGGCCTCAGTCATGGCGCCTGAGACGGAGCCGCACTGGCCGCCGCGGCACCACTACGACCTGCTGGTGATCGGCGCCAGCTTCGCCGGCCTCAGCTGTGCGCGCCGCGCCGCCGAACTGGGCCTGCGCGTCGGCGTGCTGGAGCGCCAGCCCTGGCCCGGCCACAGCGTCCACACCACAGGCCTGCTGGTGCGCGAGGCCGACGCCCTGCTCGGCGCGCCGACCGCGCTGACCCGCCGCATCGCCGGCGTGCGCCTGTATGCGCCTTCGCTGCGCCATGTTGATCTCGACGCACCGGGCTACTACTTCGCCGCCACCGACACGCCGGGCCTGCTGCGCTGGTGCGCCGGCGAGGCTTGGCGCGCCGGAGTCGACCTGCATTTCGCGCAGCCCTTTACCGACGCGCGCCGTCTCGACGACCGCATCCTGGTCAATGGCGGCCAATGGTCGGCGCGTTACCTCGTCGGCGCCGACGGCGCCCGCTCGCGCGTCGCCGCCAGCCTCGGCCTGGGCCGCAACCGCGAGGACCTGCTCGGCATCGAGGCCGAATTCCGCGGCCTGCCGCTGGCCGAGGACCGCCTGCACTGCTTCGTCGACAGTGAACTGGCCCCCGGCTACATCGGCTGGATGTTCATGGGTGTCAACGGCATGACCCAGGTCGGCCTGGCCTGCAAGCGCCCGCACCGGCCGGACCTCGCCGCCTTCCTGGCGAAGCTGGCTCCGCTGGCCGACTTCGGCACCGCGCAGCTGGTGGACAGGCGCGGCGGCCTGATCCCGGTGGGCGGCTGCGTCCGGCCGTTCGCGGCGGAGCGCGTGCTGCTGGTCGGCGATGCGGCGGGACTGGTGTCGCCGCTCACCGCCGGTGGCATCCACCTTGCCTTCGAGTCCGGCGCGCGCGGCGCCGAGTTGATCGCCGAGCAGCTGGTGCTGAACCGGGTGCGGCCGCTGCGGCGCGCCGAGCTGGAGTACCCGCGTTTCTTCTGGAAGCGGCGATTGCGCCGGGTACTCGAACTGCGGCCGCCAAACGCCTGGCTCGACCGCCTGTTACTGCATCCGCTGATCCAGCGCCTGGCTCGCCTGATCTATTTCCATCGCAAGGGATTGAAGAGCCGCGCCGGCTGGGGCGTGCTGCTGCGACGCGAGCAGGAAGAGCCCTAGAGCATTTTTACTTCAAATGCACACACTTCCCCTCTCCCGCTTGCGGGAGAGGGGCGGGGGAGAGGGGCCGTGAAACTGTGCCAACGGCCCCTCTCCTGACGCTGACGCGCCACCCTCTCCCGCACGCGGGAGAGGGGACAGCAGGTGTTGGTCTAAACCGAAACCGCTCTAGGTGAAGCGCCGGCCGGCGATGTCCCAGCCACGCGAGGCGGCCGCGGCGTCCAGCACCTTGCCGCCCGGACGCTGCAATTCGATCGCCAGCAACTGCCCTTCGCCGCAGGCGATGCGCAGGCCCGCGCCGTCGAGGCCGAGGACTGTGCCGGGCTCGGCCGCATGGGACGCAGGGTCGGCCACTGCGTCCCACAAGCGGATGCGCTCCCCGTCCAGCTCGCTCCAGGCCACCGGCGCCGGGTTGAAGGCGCGCACGCGCCGCGCCAGCTCGGCGGCGGGGCGGGTCCAGTCGATGCGCGCCTCTTCCTTCGACAGCTTTTTCGCGTAAGTCATGCCCTCGGCCGGCTGCGCCTGCTCGGGCAGTTCGCCGCGCGCCAACCGTCCCAGGGCCTCGACGATCAGGCGCCCGCCCATCGGCGCCAGCGCGTCGTGCAGGCCGGCGGCGCTCATGCGCGGCGGCAGGGGCATGCGCTCCAGCAGCAGCATCGGCCCGGTGTCGAGCCCGGCATCCATGCGCATGATGGTGATGCCGGTTTCGAGGTCGCCAGCCTCCACCGTGCGCGCGATCGGCGCCGCGCCGCGCCAGCGCGGCAACAGCGAAGCGTGGATATTGATGCAGCCGTGCTTCGGGATGTCCAGCACCTTCTGCGGCAGCAGCAGGCCATAGGCCACCACCACCATCACCTCGGGTGCCAGTTCCCGCAACCGGGCCTGGGGCTCGGCGTCGAGCTTGAGCGGCTTGTGCACCGGAATGCCCAGAGCCTCCGCGCGCAGCGCCACCGGCGAGGCCTGCAACCTGCGGCCGCGCCCGGCCGGGCGGTCGGGCTGGGTGAAGACCGCGATGACCTCATGGCCAGCCGCGTGCAGCGCGTCCAGCGCGGGAACGGCGAAGTCGGGGGTGCCGGCGAAGACCAGTTTCATACGGTAGGGCGGGCCGTGCCCGCCATGCGCACCTGTCGCGGAGACACGGCGGGCATGGCCCGCCCTACGACGGACTCAACCACTCGCCGCTGCCTTCAGCAGCTTCTTCTTGATCCGCTCGCGCTTGAGGCTGGACAGGTAGTCGATATACAGCTTGCCGTCGAGGTGGTCGATCTCGTGCTGCACGCACTGCGCCATCAGGCCCTCGGCTTCCAGCTCGTAGGATTTGCCGTGGCGGTCGAGGGCGCGCAGCTTCAGCCGGTTGTAGCGCTGCACCTTGTCGCGGATGTCCGGCACCGACAGGCAGCCTTCCTCCATCTCCTGGCGGTCGCCGCCTTCCACGATCTCGGGATTGATCATGACCATGGGCTGGTCGTGCTCGTCGGAGCAGTCCATCACCGCCAGGCGCAGCTGCACGCCCACCTGGTTCGCCGCCAGCCCCACACCGGGGGCGGCGTACATGGTTTCGAACATGTCGTCGATCAGCTTTTGCAGCGCGGCGTCGAATTGCTGCACCGGCGGCGTCTTCTTGCGCAGCCGCGGATCGGGGTGGTGAAGAATGGTCAGGAGGGCCATGGCGGCAGGGGCAGGGGGCTTGGCGGGCTCGAAATGGAGGGAACTTGCGAATTTACTGCGGGATTTGCTGGCAACCGTGCGTCCCTGCTCGACTTTGTGCCAAAATCGGTTAGCCGTGAAGCCTGTGGTGGACCGGGCTGCAAAACTAAGGGAGTGGTGACATGGGGAAGTATAACGCCTCAATGGAGCGATTGGGCCTTGCCGCCTTCACATGGACTGTGGGCGCGCGGACGGCCGCCGCCGGCCTGCTCCTGACTCTGGTCGCCGGCTGCGCCGGCGAGCCGGCCGATTCGCAGACCGACAGCGCGACCCCGGCGGCCCCGCCCCCGGCCGCCGCCGCGCCGGACAGCTCCAACGACAGCGTCACGCCGGTCGACAGCATCGACCAGGCCACCGCCGCCGCCGGCGACCTGTCGCTGCGCCAGGACGCGCCCCTGCACTACACGGTGAAGAAGGGCGACACCTTGTGGGGCATCTCCAACCACTTCCTCCAGGACGCCTGGCAGTGGCCGCAGCTGTGGTACGACAACGGCCAGATCAAGAACCCGCACCTGATCTACCCGGGCGAGGTGCTGACCCTGGTGATGGTCAACGGCCATCCGCGCGTGGTCCTGTCCGAGGACCGCCTGCACCCGCGCATCCACGAGATGCCGCTGGACCAGGCCATTCCGGCGATCCCGATCGACGCCATCCGCGAGTTCCTGCGCGGCCCGCGCCTGATCGGCAAGGACGAGATCGAGCATGCGCCCTACGTGGTCGAGTTCACCGACGAGCACGTCATCGCCGGCCAGAACAGCGGCGTCTTCGTCAAGAACCTGCCCAGGAACAGCGTCGCCAGCTGGTCGCTGGTCAAGATCGGCCAGCCTTATATCGATCCCGACAGCCAGGAGCTGCTGGGCTACGAGGCCATTCCCACCGGTGAGGCTGACGTACGCGACTACGACAAGGCCGTCACCGAGATGATGCTGACCCGCTCGCCGCAGGAAGTGGAGATCGGCAACCGTCTGCTGCCGCTGGAGCCGGAAAGCTTCAAGGCCGACTTCTATCCGCACCCGCCGGCGACGCCGGTGCAGGGCCGCATCCTCAGCATCTACGGCGGCCTGACCCAGATCACCCAGTACAACATCGTCGCGCTCAACCGCGGCAGCAAGGACGGCCTCGATCCAGGCACCGTGCTCAGTATCTACCAGAGCAGCCGCCACGTCGCCGATCCGTACGGCGACAGCAAGGTGCTCTTGCCGGAGCAGAAGTCCGGCGTGCTGATGGTGTTCAAGGTCACGCCGCGCATCAGCTACGGCCTGGTGATGAGCGAGACCCGCCCGGCCCATGTGCTGGACAAGGTGCGCAACCCCCGCTCCGCGGTGCGCTGAGCCCCGCCGGAGCGGAGGGTGGCGCCGCAACAACTGCGCGGCTGGCTGGCGCTGCAGCGGGTTTCCGGCCTCGGCGGCGTGCGCGCGCAGCGCCTGCTGGAGCGCTGGGGCGAGCCCGAGGCGATCCTGGCGGCCGGGGCTTCCGCCTGGCGCGCCGCCGGCCTGTCCGAGGCCCTGTGCGAGGGCCTGGCCCAGCCCGACTGGGCCGGAGTGGATCAGGACCTGGCCTGGCTTGCCCAAGCCGGTTCCGCCGGCCCGCGCGCCGTCATCACCCGCCGCGATCCGCGCTATCCGCCTTTGCTGGAGCAGATCCCGCAGGCGCCCCTGCTGCTGTTCACCGTCGGCGACGCCGACCTGCTGCGCCTGCCGCAGCTGGCCATGGTCGGCGCCCGCTCGGCCTCGGCCCAGGGCATTGAGAACGCCCAGGCCTTCGCCACCGAGCTGGCCCGGCGCGGCCTGACCATCACCAGCGGCCTGGCCCTGGGGATCGACGCCGCCGCCCACCGCGGTGCGCTCGCCGCCGAGGGCTACACCATCGCGGTCTGCGGCAACGGCCTGGACCGGGTCTATCCCTCGCGCAACCGCGAGCTGGCCCACGCCATCGCCGCGCGCGGCCTGCTGGTGTCGGAATTCCCCATCGGCGTGGCGCCGCTGCCGGAGCATTTCCCGCGGCGCAACCGCATCATCAGCGGCCTGGCCCTGGGCACCCTGGTGGTGGAGGCGGCGCGCGAATCCGGCTCGCTGATCACCGCGCGCCTGTCGGTGGAGCAGGGCCGCGAGGTGTTCGCCATCCCCGGCTCCATCCACAACCCCCTGGCCCGCGGCTGCCACGCCCTGATCCGCGAGGGTGCCAAGCTGGTCGAGACGGTCGACGACATCCTGGCCGAACTGGCGCCCCAGCTGCCCGCCGCCCGCGCCGCCATGGCCGGCGGCATGAAACCTGCTGCAGGAGAAGTCGCGGCGCAGCCGCCTGCCGATGTCCCTCGCCCGCGTAGCGGGAGAGGGGAGGGCCGATCGCGGAGCGATTGGCGGGGTGAGGGAGGCAGCCCCGCAGGGGCTGCCGTCAGCGATCCGGACCAGGTCCGGGTGCTGGAGGCGCTGGGTTTCGAAACCCTCGCCCTGGACCACTTGGTGGGACGGCTGGGCCTGCCGGTGGAGCGGATTTCGGCGGCCCTGCTGGGCCTGGAACTGGAGGGGCTGGTGTCGGCCGGGCCGGGCGATACCTTCACGCGCTTGCAACGCGCTTGAGTTAAACCGCGTCTAGTGGAAAGATAGGTACAAACAAGGGGTCTGATCGGGGTTCCGGCGGGGCGACATGCGGCTTTGGCCGCGTGGATTCGCCCTTATATAATGGTAGAACCTGATGACGCGCTGGCCCAACCGGCGCGAGAGATGATGAAAGAAACCCTTCTCGATGTCCTGATGTACCTCTTCGAGAACTACCACGACGGCGAGTTCTCCGACTCCGACAACCAAGAAACCCTGCGTGTGGAGCTGGCCGCGGCCGGATTTCCCGAGGAAGAAGTCAATCACGCCTTCTCCTGGCTCGACGGCCTGGCGCGGCAGCGCAATGCCCCGGCCCTGGCCGGGCGCACCGACGCGCTGCGCATCTACGCCGCGCAGGAGCAGGAGCGCCTGTCGGCGGAATGCCGCGGCTTCCTGCTCTACCTGGAGCAACTCGGCATCCTCAATTCCGAAAGCCGCGAACTGGTGATCGAACGCCTGCTCGCGCTGGAGGAGGAAGTCGACCTCGAGCGCGTCAAATGGGTGTGCCTGCTGGTGCTGATCAACCAGCCCGGCGAGGAAGAAGCCGCGGTGCACCTGGAAGACATGGTGTATTACCAGGGCGAGTTCCTGCACTGATGTCGTCCTGACAAGCACCGCGCCATCCATGGCGCGGACTGTTCAAATAAGCGGCTGAATCGGCCGGCTTGCGTTCGCGCGGGCCGGCTTTTTTCTTGCTTGTGCAGTGATTTGAAGCGCGTCACAAACGGCCTCGTTGGCCGCCGCGCGCTGGACAGATCGCACCTTTCACTTGTATAAGCTGACGCCCCACGCGCTGTAAAACGCGACCACCGGGCAGCAATGACTAAGAATCTGGTCATCGTCGAGTCGCCTGCCAAGGCCAAGACGATCAAGAAATACCTGGGCAAGGACTACGAGGTTTTGGCTTCGTACGGCCATGTCCGCGATCTCGTGCCCAAAGACGGCGCGGTCGACACCGCGCGCGGCTTCGAGATGAAGTACCAGCTGATCGAGCGCAATGAGAAGCACGTGCGCGCCATCGCCAACGAGCTCAAGCATTCCGACACCCTGATCCTCGCCACCGATCCGGACCGCGAGGGCGAGGCCATCGCCTGGCACCTGCAGGAGTACCTCAGGGAAAAGGGGCTGCTCAAGAACAAGCCGGTGCAGCGCGTGGTGTTCTACGAGATCACGCCGCGCGAGGTGGCCCAGGCCATCGGCAATCCGCGCGAGGTGTCGCTGGACCTGGTCAACGCCCAGCAGGCGCGCCGCGCCCTGGACTACCTGGTGGGCTTCAACCTGTCGCCGCTGCTGTGGCGCAAGGTCGCGCCGGGCCTGTCGGCCGGCCGCGTGCAGAGCCCGGCGCTGCGCCTGATCTGCGAGCGTGAGGAGGAGATCCGCGCCTTCGTGCCGCAGGAATACTGGACCCTCGATGCGCGCAGCGAGAAGGACGGCACTGCCTTCAGCGCGCGCCTGCTCGAATACAACGGCGTCAAGGTCGAACAGTTCACCCTCACCGACTCCGGTGGCGCGCTGGCGGCGCAGGCGGCGATCGAGAAGGCTGCCGCCGGCGAGTTGCTGGTGGCCAAGGTCGAGAAGAAGCAGCGCAAGCGCAGTCCCGGTCCGCCGTTCACCACCTCCACCCTGCAGCAGGACGCCAACCGCAAGCTCGGCTTCGGCGCCCAGCGCACCATGCGCACGGCGCAGCAGCTGTACGAAGGCGTCGAGATCGAGGGCCAGGCGGTCGGCCTCATTACTTATATGCGTACCGACTCGGTGTCGCTGGCGCAGGACGCCCTGACCGAGATCCGCGAAACGATCAAGGCGCGCTACGGCGCCAAGGCCTTGCCGGAGGAGCCGCGCTTCTTCAAGACCAAGTCGAAGAACGCGCAGGAAGCGCATGAGGCGGTGCGCCCTACCTCCGCCGCGCGCGCGCCGGACCAGGTGGCCCGCTATCTCACCCCGGACCAGGCCAAGCTCTACGACCTGATCTGGAAGCGCACCGTCGCCTGCCAGATGAATCCGGCGGTATTCGACACCGTCGCCGCCGAACTGCGAGCCGGCAAGGACCATGCGTTCCGCGCCACCGGCCAGACCCTGGTCGAGCCGGGCTTCCTCGCCGCCTACGGCATCGCCGTGGACGACGAGGCCGAGGCCCACGAGGACGACGAGAAGCGCCTGCCGCCGCTGGCCGAGGGCGAGCGCGTGACCCTGCTCGAGTTGCTGCCGGAGCAGCACTTCACCCAGCCGCCGCCACGCTACACCGAGGCCAGCCTGGTGAAGACCCTGGAGGAGTACGACATCGGCCGTCCCTCCACCTACGCCTCGATCATCTCGACCCTGCAGGCGCGCGAGTACGTGACCCTGGACGGCAAGGCCTTCAACCCGACCGACGTCGGCATGATCGTCAACCGCTTCCTCACCGAGCATTTCACCCGCTACGTCGACTACGCCTTCACCGCCAAGCTCGAGGACGAACTGGACGCGATCTCGCGCGGCGAGGAAGAGTGGGTGCCGCTGCTGGCGCGCTTCTGGGGCGAGTTCAAGCCCATGGTCGATCTGAAGATGGAGCTGTCGCGCTCGGAAGTGTCCGAGGCCCGGCAGATTGGCACCGACCCGGTCAGCGGCAAGCCGGTCAGCGCGCGCCTCGGCCGCTTCGGCCCGTTCGTGCAGATCGGCACCAAGGAAGACGTGGACAAGCCGCGTTTCGCCTCCCTGCGCGGTAGCCAGCGCATTGACACCATCAGCCTGGAGCAGGCGCTGGAGCTGTTCAAGCTGCCGCGCAAGCTGGGCCACCTGCCGACCGGCGAGGAAGTGGAAACCAATATCGGCCGCTTCGGCCCCTACGCGCGCTATGGCGACCTGTTCGTGTCGCTGAAGAAGGACGACGACCCCTACACCGTCGAGCTGCCGCGCGTGATCGAACTGATCGAAGCCAAGCAGGCGGCGCTGGAAGCGGCCACCATCCGCATCTTCGACAACACCGGCATCCGCATCGTCAAGGGCCGCTTCGGTCCCTACATCACCGACGGCAAGCGCCGCGCACCGATCCCGCGTACGCGCGATCCGGAGTCGCTGTCGGTGTTCGAGTGCGAGGCCTTCCTGGCCGAGGCGGAGATCGCCAAGGCCGGCAAGAAGAAGGGCGGCAAGAAGGGCGCGGCGAAGAAAGCCGCCCCGGCTGAGGGCGAGGCTGCGGCCAAGAAAGCTCCCGCCAAGAAGGCTGCCGCGAAAAAGACCGCAGCCAAGAAGGCGCCGGCCAAGAAGGCGGCAGCCAAGAAGAGAGCCTAGTGGCCACGACGACGCAGCTACGCGCCGCCTGCGCCGCGCTGCGTGCCGGCGGCGTCATCGCCTATCCCACCGAAGCGGTGTGGGGCCTGGGTTGCGATCCCCTCAACGAGGCGGCGGTGCTGCGCCTGCTGGCGCTCAAGCGCCGCCACTGGAGCAAGGGCCTGATCCTGGTGGCGGCGGAGTTCGAACAGCTCGAGCCCTTCGTGCAGCTGCCCTCGCGCACCGCGCAGAAGCGTGCCTTCGCCACCTGGCCGGGTCCCGCCACCTGGGTGTTCCCCGCGTCGGATCACACGCCGATGCTGGTCAGCGGCGACCGCGACACCGTGGCGATCCGCGTCAGCGCCCACCCGGTGGTGCGCGAGCTGTGCCAGTCCTTCCGCGGTCCCATCGTCTCCAGCAGCGCCAACCGCGCCGGACATGAGCCGGCGCGCAGCGCCAGCGCCGTGCGCATCCAGTTCAAGGACGAACTCCACGCCCTGGTGCCCGGCGGGCTCGGCGGCCAGGACAAGCCCACCGTGATCCGCGACGTCATCAGCGGGCTTATCCTGCGCCGATGAGCACCGTCGACATCGGCGTGGTCGAGGCCTACCTGCGCGGCCTGCAGGACCGCATCTGCGCCGCGCTGGAGGAACTCGACGGCGCGGCGAAATTCCGCCATGACGCGTGGAAGCGTCCCGAGGGCGGGGGAGGGGAGAGCCGCGTGCTGGCCGATGGCGCCGTGTTCGAGCGCGCCGGCGTCAACTTCTCCGACGTCAGCGGCGCGAAGCTGCCGCCCGCTGCCACGGCGCAACGGCCCGAGCTGGCCGGGCGCGGCTTCCGCGCCATGGGCGTATCCCTGGTGCTGCATCCACGTAACCCTTACGCGCCCACCGCGCATTGCAACGTACGCTTCCTGCTCGCCGAGGCGCCTGGTGAAGAGCCGCACTGGTGGTTCGGCGGCGGCTTCGACCTCACGCCTTACTACGGCTTCGAGGAAGACGCGCGCCACTGGCACCAGATCGCGCGCAAGGCCTGCGCGCCGTTCGGCGAGGCTGTCTACCCGCGCCTCAAGCAGTGGTGCGACGATTACTTCTTCCTCAAGCACCGCAACGAGCCGCGCGGCCTCGGCGGCCTGTTCTTCGACGACTGGCGCGAGGGCGGCTTCGAGCAGAGCTTCGCCCTGATGCGCAGCGTCGGCGACCATTTCCTCGAGGCCTATCTGCCGATCGCGCGGCGCCGCAAGGGCCTGCCGCACGGCCAGCGCGAGCGCGACTGGCAGCTGTACCGTCGCGGCCGCTATGTCGAGTTCAACCTGGTGTGGGATCGCGGTACCCTGTTCGGGCTGCAGTCCGGCGGCCGCATCGAGGCTATCCTGATGTCGATGCCGCCGCTGGCCGCATGGCGCTACGATCACCAGCCCGAGCCCGGCAGCGCCGAGGCCCGGCTGTACACGGATTTTCTGGTACGCAAGGATTGGGTATGAGCCTGCGCAGACGTTTGCGATTGATGACGCACCCCTGGCGCCTGGCGGTGCAGCGCCTGCCGCGCGACGCCGCCCTGCCGCTGCCGTCCTCGCAGGACGGCCTGTTCGCGCTGGTCCGCACGCAGGAGTCCCTGACCTTGGTGCGCGAGGCCGAGAAGGGTTTCCAGGGCGCGATCTGGCGTGCGCTGGAAGTGGCCGGCCCGTTCCCGTTTTCCGAGGCCGGCGTGCTCGCCGCCGTCGCCGGCCCCCTGGCCGAGGCCGGCGTCAGCATCTTCGCCGTCAACAGCTACGAGACCGAATACGTGCTGGTGCAGGAGCCGGATTTAGAGCGGGCGCGGTTGGCTCTTGAGCAGGTTGGGCATTTGCTGGATTAGTCGGCTATGAACATCGGAAAAGACGGGACTCGGGACTCGGGACTCGGGACTCGGGAACAGCAACAGCAAGGGGGTTCATTTCCCATGGAGTTGCGCATCCGTCCGGTTTATCAACCCAGGCTTGCGTCTCGGAGCTTTTCGCTTTTCCCCGAGTCCCGAGTCCCGAGTCCCGAGTCCCGGCTTCCATGACCCTGACCGAACTCCGCTATCTCGTGAACCTCGACAAGGAGCGCCACTTCTCGCGCGCCGCCGAGCGTTCCTTCGTGTCGCAGCCGACGTTGTCGGTGGCGCTGAAGAAGCTGGAGGAGGAGCTGGGGGTGGCGCTATTCGAGCGCATCCGCGGCGAGGCGCGGCCGACGCCGGTGGGCGAGCGCATCATCGCTCAGGCCAAGCGCGTGCTGGCCGAGGCCAAGCGGGTCGAGGACATCGCCGGCGAGGGCAAGGACGAGCTGGTCGGCCCGCTGCGCCTGGGCGCCATCTAC
>FTAG01002267.1_pt1 | contig 14592 bp, 15 predicted proteins | sample 1638911 | NCBI WGS metagenome assembly FTAG01 (sample SAMEA3914813, study PRJEB12502) | metagenome | biome: forest; material: soil | place: Canada | collected 2011-07-07 | depth 0.3 m
ACGCAGCTGTGGATGGTGAAGCCGGCGGGGTTGACCGGATAGGGCGAGTCGACGACCTTCTTGCCGTCCTTGTCGATCTTCACCAGGGAGGACGCGGTGATCTCCTCGAACATCATGCCGTAGGGATTGATGAGAAAGTGATCGCTGCCCGGCACCTTGGCGGTGATGTGGGTGAACACCAGATCGTCCCAGCCGTACAGCGCGACCAGGCGGTAGGCGGCGGCGAGGTCGACGCGCGTCTGCCATTCTTCCTTGCTCACCTGCTGTTTCACATCCGACGGGGTCTTGATCGCCTGTACGCTCATGACGCGCTTCTCCTTGTCCTGTGCGCACATGGTAAAGCCCGGCGCCTGTCGTGGAGTGTCAAGCGGGCGACATTGCGCGGGGTAAAAATGACCCAATCCACAAGTGAGGGCTGGCTGATGGCTGACGGCAAGGTCTTGTTCATCACCGGCGCGGCGCGCGGCATCGGCGCTGCCACCGCGAAGGATGCTGCCAGCCGCGGCTACCGGCTGGTTCTGGCCGACATCGACGGCGCGGGTGCGCGGCAGCTTGCCGCAAGCCTCGGCGCGCAGGCCCTGGGGCTGGACCTGGACGTGCGCGACCCGGCGCAGTGGCAGCGCGCGCTGGACCAGGCCTGGCAGCATTTCGGTGCCGTGGACGTGCTCATCAACAATGCCGGCGTGGTGCACACCGGCTACGTGCTGGACGTGCCGTTCGAGCGGCACCGCCACACGGTGGAGGTGAACTACCTCGGCAACATCGCCGGCGTGCTGGCGGCGCTGCCGCGCTTCATCGCCCAGGGCCGCGGCCACCTCATCACCATCTGCAGCCTCACCGCCTACATGCCCTTCCCCAGCCTGGCCAGCTACGCCGGCACCAAGCACGCGCTGCGCGGCTTCCACCATACCCTGGCCTGGGAATACCGCGAGCAGCCGCTGGACTTCACCATCGTCTACCCGCCGGCGGTGGAGACGCCGATGCTGGAGCAGGAGGCGCAGGACGACAGCGCCGCCGCCGCGTTCGGCGAGCCTGCCATCGCGCCCGAGGTGATGGCGCGCGCCATCGTCGACGCGGTGACGAAGAAGCCGCGCGAAGTCACGCTGCCGGCGTTCCAGGGCTGGCTGTTGCGCGCCTTCGGCGCCTTCGTCTGGATCATGCGCATCGTGCTGGCCGACCTGGAGAAGCACGGCCGCAAGAATCTGGCGGCGCGCAAGGCGAAGCGCGCCACGGAGTAAGAGCAGGATTCCGTCCTTCTACAGTTGCGTCAGATCGCTCGGCAAAAGTTGTCGATAGTGACGGACCGTGAGCACATCGACGCGCTGTTGTCCCGGCAGGACCAGGTAGATGATGCGATAGGGCCGCTCCAGCAACTCCCGTATGTCGTCACGCCGATATTCGGGAACCGCGCGGCCGGAGAGCGGGAGGGTTGCAAGCTGGCGTGAGCGCGTGACCAGACGACGTACGACCTCAGGCGCTATTCGCGGCGACTCCGCGGCGATGTATTCCTGGATTTCGCGCAGCCGCAGCTTGGCGCGATCGGTCCAGACGACTTTCATTCGTCGGTCAAACCGAGTTCCTTGAGGAGTTCCTCCACAGGCGTCACGCGGTTGGCGGCACTATCGGCAAGACCGGCCTCGATGTCGGCACGCACGGCAGCACGGTAGGCGAGGTCGCGCCAGGTCGCGGTGTCCGGCAAGCCGTCGATCAGTTCGTGGGCCTGCTGCTTGAGATTGGAAGCGGTATTGACCATAGCCGGAGTCCTCGAATGCGCTTCCAGTCTAGCACTCGGGGCGAGGCGGTTTGTGGTCGTGCCAGCGCCGGAGAAACGGGCCCGCCAGGCCTGCCAAGCCTGGCCTAGAACGCGATCCTGCCGCTCAGCGTCTCGCGCAGCATGCGCAGATCGCCCCGGTACGACCACCAGGGGTGCTTGAACGTCGCCGGGCGGTTCTTCTCGAACACGAAGTGCCCGACCCAGGAGAAGGCATAGCCCTGGACCACTGCCAGCGGGATCAGCCACCATAGTCGGGTGAGCAGGCTGGTCACGATCAGCAGCGCGGCCAGCGAGGTGCCGACCACGTGCAGGCGGCGGCAGGTACGGTCGGCGTGCTCGCCCAGGTAGAAGGGATAGAACTCGTCGAACGAGGCGAAATCGCGGATTTCAGTATTCATGGCGGCATAATGCGGGACTGAAAGGGAAAACTCTGTCGCCTGCGCGACAGTGGCTGGGAGGGCGGCCATGCAGGGCAATGAGCGCGGCGAAGCGAACGAAGACAGCGGCCTGTTCCTCGATCTGCCGGCCGAGACGGCGGCGCGGTTCGCCGCGCTGGCCAGCCGGCGCAGCCTCGGCGACGGCGAGTTGCTCTATGCCCGCGGCGACGCGGCGGAAGCGCTGTACGGCCTGATCCGCGGCCGCATCCGCCTCAGCAACGTGGCGCCGGACGGGCGCGAGGTGCTGATGACCCTGTTCGAGCCCGGTGACTGGATCGGCGAGCTGTCGCTGTTCGACAACCAGCCGCGTACCCACAACGCCACGGCGGTGGAGGAAGTCGAGGTGTTCGTACTGCCGCGCGCCAGGCTGCTGGCCCTGCTCGACGCCGAGCCTCTGCTATACCGGCACTTCGCGGCGCGGCTGGCGCGGCAGCTGCGGCTGGCGCTGTCGTACATCGACGACGTGGTGTTCCTGCCGCTGTCGCTGCGCCTGGCCAAGCGCCTGCTGCAGTTGGCGCGGGTCTACGGCCAGGACACGCCGCAGGGCCTGCTGCTCGACCTGCACCTGCCGCAGGAGGACCTCGGCCGCATGCTCGGCGCCTCGCGCCAGAGCGTGAGCAAGGAACTGCGCGAGTGGGAAAAGCAGGGCTGGATCGGGCTGGACTACGGCCGCGTGGTGATCCGCGACCTCGCCGCGCTGAAGCGGCTGGTGAACGATGCCCGGCCGGAACGGTCCATCAAAGCGGGGTAGCGAATACTGCGGTCCGCGTCGAAGCATCAATACAAGCCGCTTGCGCAGAATGGAGTCCGCCATGCCCAGTACACGTGAAAAATGTGCCGCGATGCGGCAGCTGCACCAGAGCGGCTGCTTCGTCATTCCCAACCCCTGGGACGTGGGCAGCACGCGCTACCTGCAAGGCCTGGGGTTCAAGGCCATGGCCACCACCAGCTCCGGCGCCGCCTGGAGCATGGGAGCGCCCGACAACAATATCTCGCTGGGGCTGGCGCTGGCGCACATCCAGACCATCGTCGAGGCGACCGAGCTGCCGGTGAACGCGGACTTCGAGGGCGGCTTCGCCGGCGATGCGCGCGGCGTGGCGAGCAATGTCGCGCTGTGCGTCGCCACCGGCGCCGCCTCGCTGTCGATCGAGGATTCCACCCGCGATCCGCAATATCCGTTGCGCGAGCTGGCCGAGGCGGTGGAACGGATGCATGCCGCGCGCGAGGCGATCGATGAGCGTGGCGGCGGGCCGCTGCTGGTCGGCCGCGCCGAATGTTTCCTCACCGGCCACGACAAACCGCTGGAGGAAGCGGTGAAGCGCCTGCGTGCCTATGCCGAAGCCGGTGCCGACGTGCTGTATGCGCCGGGCGTGAGCACGCGCGAGCAGGTGGCCGAGCTGGTCAAGGCGGTGGCGCCGAAGCCGCTCAACGTGCTCGCCAACCAGGCGATGCAGCTGAGCGTCGCGGAGCTGGCGGAGTTGGGTGTGCGGCGCATCAGCGTCGGCGGCGCGCTGGCGCGCGCGGCCTGGGGCGGCTTCATGCGCGCGGCGCAGGAGATTGCGCAGGAGGGCAGGTTTACGGCGCTGAAGGACGCGGCCTCCGGCGCAGTGCTCGACAAGTTCTTCGGCGAGGATCAAGCGCGGCGCGGCGGGCCCGGCTGATCCCGGGCGCCCGCCGCTAAAGGAAAAAGCAAAGCATGCGCGCATGCTTTGCGCTGTGAAACTCAGCTCCCGCGCAGGACTTCCATCACCCGCGGCGCCACCACCTTGAAATCGCGGCTGACCTTGCCGATCTCCTCCGGCAGGGCGGAGAGGTTGACGTTGGTGGAGAAGCCGGCTGGCGCCTCGATCGGGCGGAAGAAATCGTCGAAGTGGCTGGCCACGATCAGGCGTGGTTCGAGCCGGCGCAGGATGCGCTGCCAGTAATCGCGGGTGAAGCGGCGGCCGGCGACGCCGGCGAGGAAGATGTCGACGCCGCCCGTCGGCACGACTTCGTCGATCAGGTTGGCGCTGCCCTGGTGGTAGAGGCGGATGCCGGCGACCTCGATCTGCATGGCCCAGACCTGGCCACACTTGTAGGTGGCGGGGGCGAGGTCGTCGAGATGCTCGCAGCTCAGTTCGCCATCGAAGGGCACGCTCCAGCCCAGCACCAGCTTGGAGTGGCAGCTGGGCACAAAGCGCACGGTGTAGGGGCCGATCTCGTAGACGCGCCCGGCTTCGACGGTCACGGCCAGTTCCGGCGCGCCATGCAAGGCCATCAGGTGGGCCAGCGAGGCCGAGCCGTAGGCCGGGGCCTGGAAGCGGCGGGCGATGGCGGGGGCGTCGATGACATGGTCGAAATGGCAGTGGCCGACCAGCACGCCCGCCACCTTTTCCTCCGGCAGCAGGCGCGCCAGCAGCTCACGGTCCGGCGTCGCCGTCACGCCGCGCAGCAGGCTGCGCAGCGGCACGCGCGACAGGTAAGGATCGATGTACAGCGCCTGGTTCTCGTAGCACAGGCGGTAGCCCGCGGTGCCCAGCCATTGCAGCTCCAGTCCCGGCGGCAGCGGCAGCGCGGCGGCGTTCAGTTCATGCAGCACGGCGGCATCGTGCCGCTCGCGCCGCGCGCGCTGCGCGCTGTAGCGGGCGTAACTCGCCAGATGGCGGATGGCATCGAGCATGGTGCGGCGATTATCGCCGATGCCTGGTGTTCCCGGTCATCGCGTGGAGCGAACCTGTAGGTCGGCCTTCAGGCCGACGCCGTTCGCGCATAGTCGTCGGCCCCCGATTACAACCTCGGGGGCAGGCTCTGAAGGCCGACCTACAGGCGTGGTCCGGGCGGAGGGCCGATCCAGCGGCTCAGTTGCAGATCTCGCTGCCCTTGTCGAAGACGATGCGCCACACGCCCGGCGCCTCGAGCCGCCAGATCGAATTGAAGGTGGCGATGAGCTTGCCCTGCGGGTCGTGCACCGGGCCGGTGCTCAAGGCCAGGGTGCCGGAGTCCAGCACCTCCACCTGCGCCGGTTCCCAGGAGAACGGCGCGGCGGGCTTGTCGTAGAAACGCTGCCAGGCGTCCGCCACCTCCTGCTTGCCGTGCAGGACGCGGCTGCTGCCGAAGAATACGGTTTCGCTGGACAGGAACGAGGTGAAAGCGGCGTGGTCGCGGTCGGCCATGGTCCTGGCGAAGGCGCGCTCGGTATTCGTCACCTGGCGCTGCAACGCAGTCCGGTCGACCGGCTCCGGCGCAGGCGGCGCGGCAGCGCAGCCGAGCAGGAGCAGGGACAGCAGTGCGGCAGGAATGACTATGCGCATCGTGGTATCCCTCGAGGTGTAGTGGTAGGAGCGGGCTCTGCCCGCGATCGGCTTGGGCGCAAATGCCGATCGCGGGCAGGGCCCGCTCCTACAAGGGTTGCATTGTTTCCGTAGATGCCCTATCTCCCCGCCGGGGTCACCCGCCAGACCGTGTTACCCACATCGTCGGCCAGCAGCACGGCGCCGGCACGGTCCACCGCCACGCCCACCGGGCGGCCCTGGGCGTTGCCCTGCATGTCGAGGAAGCCGGTCAGCACGTCTTCCGGCGCGCCGCTGGGCTTGCCGTCGGTGAAGGGCACGAACACCAGCTTGTAACCGCTGGCCGGCTTGCGGTTCCAGGAACCGTGCTGGCCGATGAAGGCGCCGCCGGCGTAGTGCGAAGGCAGCAGCTTGCCGTCGTAGAAGGCCAGGCCGAGCGAGGCGGTGTGCGGGCCGAGGGCGTAGTCCGGGGCGATGGCCTTGGCCACCAGGTCGGGCCGCTGCGGCTGCACCCGCGTGTCGACGTGCTGGCCGTAGTAGCTGTAGGGCCAGCCATAGAACGCGCCGTCCTTGACCGAGGTCATGTAGTCCGGCACCAGGTCGCTGCCGATCTCGTCGCGCTCATTCACCGCGGTCCACAGCGCGCCGCTCTGCGGCTGCCAGGCCAGGCCGTTGGGATTGCGCAAGCCCGAGGCGTAGATGCGGAACTTGCCGCTGGCGCGGTCGACTTCGAGGATCGCGGCGCGGTTCTCCTCGGCCGCCACGCCGTTCTCGGCGGCGTTGCTGTTGGAGCCGACAGTGACGTAGAGCTTGTTGCCGTCCGGGCTGGCCAGGATGTTCTTGGTCCAGTGGTGGTTGCGCGGGCCGGCGGGCAGCTCGAGCAGCCTGGTGCCCGGCGCGGTGATCTGCGTGTCGCCCTCGTGGTAGGGGAAGGCCAGCACCGCGTCGGTATCCGCTACATACAAAGTATCCCCGACCAGAACCATGCCGAACGGCGAGTGCAGGTCCTTGAGAAAGACGCTGCGCTGCTCCGCCACGCCTTTGCCGTCGGTGTCGCGCAGCAGGGTGATGCGGTTGGCGCTGGGCACGCCGGCGCCGGCCTTCTTCATCACCTGCACCGCGGCCCAGCCCTTGATGCCGGCGTCGTCCTCCGGCTTGGGCGGCGAGTTGGTCTCCGCCACCAGCACGTCGCCGTTGGGCAGCACGTAGAGCCAGCGCGGGTGGTCGAGGCCGGCGGCGTAGGCGCCGACCGCCAGGCCCGGCGCCGGCTGTGGCTTCGCGCCGGCCGGCCAGCCCACGGCGCGCGCCACGTTCACCGTCGGCAGCAGGGTCGGGTGCGGCTGCGGCAGCACCGGGTTCGGCCCGGTACCGGCTTCCACCGTCTGGGAAGCGGTTTCGCCGCAGGCGCCCAGGCCGTGCAGGATCAGCGGGGCGAGCAGGCCGGCCAGCAGGGTATCGCGGATCACGGGGCGCATGGTTTCAGGGTCCTGATTGCTGTTGGGGCCAAGATGCGGCAACTGCCCGCGCCTGACAAGGCCGCGAGGCCTGAAGGGAATAAGCGCATCGTCACAAATTCGTTCCGTTCCGGCGGCGCCGGGCGCAGAATCGCCGCAACAAAAATCTGGAACCGCCACCGATGAAGATCAAGACCGCGCTGCTGCCGGCCTGCGCGCTGGCGCTGGCCTGCGCCCAGGGCCTTGCCGCCGATGCCGCGCCGCCCGCCGACTGGAACAAAGACCTGCTGGCCTGGCGTGCGGCGCGCGCGCAGAAGCTGTCGGCACCGGAGGGCTGGATGTCGCTGACCGGCCTGGAGCCGATCGCCGAAGGCAGCAACCCCTTCGGCGGCGCCGACGACAACCCGGTGCACCTGAAAGGCCAGGTTCCGGCCCACCTCGGCGTGCTGGAGCGCAAGGGCAACATCATCACCCTGCGGCCGCCGCCGGGCGGCTTTCCCGCCGAGCTGAAAGTCGATGGCCAGCCGGCGCGGCAACAGGTGCTGCACGCCGACGACGAGCCGCAGCCGACGCGTCTGAGCGCCGGCAGCCTGGTGTTCTTCGTCATTCACCGCGGCGACCCTCAAACCGGCAGATATATCCTGCGCATCAAGGACACGCAGGCGCCGACCCGCACGCAGTTCCAGCACCTCAACTGGTACCAGCCCGATCCGGCCTACCGGGTGCGTGCGAAGTGGACGCCCTATGTGCCGCCCAAGACCATCTCCATCGCCAGCATCATCGGCACCGAGGACAAGTCGCCGGTGCCGGGCGTGGCCGAGTTCAGCATTGCCGGCAAGAACTACCGCCTCGAGCCGATCATCGAGGAGCCGGGCGATACCGAGCTGTTCTTCATCCTGCGCGACAGCACCAGCCCCAGGACCAGCTACGGTGCCGGCCGCTTCCTCTACGCCGCCTTCCCCGACCACGGCCTGGACCAGCCGGGCGAACTGTGGCTGGACTTCAACCGCATCCAGAATCCGCCCTGCGCCTATACCCCTTACGCCACTTGCCCGCTGCCGCCGCGACAGAACTGGCTGAGCGTGGCGCTGCCGGTGGGGGAGGAGAAGTACCACGAGTGACCGCACATTCCCCTCTCCCGCTAGCGGGAGAGGGGTTAGGGGAGAGGGGCCGTAAAGGCTTGGGAAGCCACTTCTTCTCGTTCTCAGGTTTTCGACAGCCTGGTTTCGAGTTCGCTCCACGGTATGTCGCAGTACTCCTCCTGCTCAGGCCAGCGCTCTGGCGCTATCGTCAGTTCGTATGCAGGACCGGCATCGAGCGAGTCTCCGGAGACTGCCTCATCAATAACATAGCGGGTATTCGGAGCGCGGATCAGGAGCAGCTCGGTGCGTGGCTCAAAGGAGCTCGATAAGGGGTCTTTGTCCTGAACACCGAGGTCCTGGCTCTCGTGGTCGTACCGCCCAAAGACTTTATTGTCGTCGGTCAGGAAGAGGTAGATGAGCCCGCCATGTTCCGGCTCCTGGAAACGCTTCGCCGCAGTGAAGCGATAGCGCTCTTCGACCATTGTTCCACCATCCAGGTCAGCCAGTAGCCGGGGGCGTGGGTCAGACCAGCGCTTGACCCAGCGCAGGCTCGAAATCACTGCGAGGATGGCGCAAGACGGCGCGGCAATGATGACAAACCAGATCGCGAACGGACTGTTCGGTCCGAAATTGAACCCCGATACCAGCCGCGTCAACCACGCCAACACTTTCCAACCCAGAAACAGCAGCAGCAAAGACACTGCCCAGAGAACTACGGCATTTCCCAAACCGCGAGTCCATCGTTTCGCCGGGCCGGCGGCCTGCTTCAGTCGTTCCTCGAGAAACGCCCGATCGCTTTGGGTCATCGGCCGCTGCGTCGATTGCACGGGTTGGTTACTCAGTTGTGCAGGATGTTCGCATTGTTGCGCAACCTGCCACCCGTTGTGGAGCGGCGCCTGTCACAATCCCATCACAGACCCCGCGACCAACAGCAAAACTTGAAAGACGCCACTCACCTTCCCCGCGTCCTCAACGCCTCCCACGCCACCGCCATCGTCGTCGGCACCATCATCGGCAGCGGCATCTTCCTGGTGCCGCGCGAGATGATGCAGGCCGCCGGCTCGGCCGGGCTGGTCTACCTGGCCTGGATCGCCGGCGGCCTGCTGACCCTGTTCGGCGCTCTGACCTACGCCGAGCTGGGCGCGGCGCGGCCGCAGGCCGGCGGCGAGTATGCCTACCTGCGCGACGCCTACGGCGATCTCCCGGCCTTCCTTTACATGTGGACCTGGTTCGCGGTGGCCAAGCCGGCGTCCATCGCCACCGTCACCATCGGCATCACCCGGGTGCTGGGCACATTCCAGGCGCTGGCCTTCCTGCAGTCGCCGATCGTCGAGGGCTGGCCGCTGTTGTGGGCGCAGCCCGTCGCCATCGCCTGTGCCTGGCTGGTGACCGGGCTCAATGTTCTGGGGGTGAAGAAGGCCGGCGACTTCCAGCTGGTCTTCACCTGGCTCAAGGGCCTGCTGGTGCTGGCGATCGTCGGCGCCTGCTTCCTCGGCGGCCAGGGCAGTGCCGCGAACTTCCACGCGGTGCTGCCCGGCGCGGTCGGCGGCTTTACCGGCTTCATGGTCGCGCTCACCGCCACCTTGTGGGCCTATGACGGCTGGAACGACCTGAGCATGGCGGCGGGCGAAGTGAAGAATCCGCAGCGCAGCCTGCCGCTGGCCCTGGTGCTGGGCGTGCTGATCGTGGCGGCGCTGTACATGGCGACCAATGCCGCGATCCTGTACGTGCTGCCGCCGGCGGACATGGCGGCCTCGCCGCGCCCTGCGGTGGAGGCGATGCTGCGCAGCGCCGGCCCGTTCGGCGCCGGCCTGGTGACGGCGGCGATGGCGCTGAGCATGCTGGTGACGCTCAACGGCACCGTCCTGTCGGGCGGGCGCATTCCCTACGCCGCGGCGCGCGACGGCCTGTTCTTCCGGCGCATGGCCACGGTGCACCCGCGTTTCCACAGCCCTTCGGTGTCGCTGCTGGCGCAGGCGATCCTGGCCACCGCGCTGCTGCTGCTGAGCGGGCGCTTCCAGGCCCTGTTCGAGCTGGCGATCTTCGCCGAGTGGCTGTTCTACCTGCTGGCGGCCAGCACCATCTTCGTGTTCCGCCGCCGGCCGGGCGAGCCGCCCTCGCCTTACCGCACCCCCGGCTATCCGCTGGTGCCGGCGCTGTTCGTGCTCGCCGCAGCCGCGGTGCTGGTCTATACCTATGCCAGCAACCTGAGGCACTCGCTGGCCGGCACCGGCCTGATCCTGGCGGGAGTTCCGGTCTACTGGTGGATCAGGGCGCGGCGGCGCGGAACCGCACCCTGAGGTGGCGCCCCAAGTCGGTAATATTGCCTTCGCTGCCGTCTGCGCATTTAATGCCGCCATGAAAACGCAATGGATGGACCGGTCACGACGCCTGTTCCTGCTGGCCTGCTGCGGCCTTGCCGCCAGCTGCGTCTCCATGGACCGGCTGCGCAACGACTACTACTCCGAATTCGAGACCAGCGGCGCCAGCACCTCGGACGAGTTGCTGGGCATCGTGGCGATCTCGGTCAATCCGCAGGTCACGGCCGAGCAAAGCGGGGAAAAGCCGGAGGCGCAGGCGCAGGCCAGGGAATTCGCCGCGGCCTTCGCGCGGAAATTCACCGAGAATTTCACCGCCCGCCTGCGCGCCCGCGGCATCGCGATCCATGATCCGGGCCGCGGCGTGCCCCTGCTGCGGCTGTACGTCTCGGATTTCAAGACGCGCTGCCAGAACCCGCAGGACTGTCTGTTGCAAGTGCGCCTCGACGGCACCGTGGTCGACAGCACCGGCAAGCGCGCCTGGTGGTTCTACGACTGGGTGACGCCGGAGTACATGGATACCCCCGGTTACGAGAACTTCTACGACCTGCTGCTGAAGGCTATGGTCAAGGACCAGGTGATCCCGGTGGACTAAGCCGGTTCAGGCCGCCGGCTGTACGGCGGCAAGGGCGCGGCGGTAGGCGCTATCGAAGTGCGTCGCCGTGCGCTGCCGGATCCGGGCGAAGCTCTCCTCCGCCAGCAGCCGGCCGTCGCGGTACACCGGGCGCAGCAGGTTGTGCCGCCCGGCCAGCGCGTCTTCCCGCACCGTCTCGTAGCCGTCGCCGGCGGCGACCACGGCGCAGCGCCCGGCCCTGCTGCGCTTGTCCGGATCGGTGACCGGGTCCTTGTAGATGTCGCGGGGCTGGCCGTCGATCTCGCCCCAGCTCGCCTTCATTGCCCACTTGAGCGTGTCGCGGTCGACTTTCTGCAGCAGGCCGCCGCCCATGCCGAAAGCCAGGTTCTCGGTGCTGAGGGCGCGCATCTTGAGCACCTCGAGGATGCGCGGCAGCGAGTGCAGGTCCACGCCGTCGCCCTGGATCACGCGGATGTACGGCGGCAGCACGCGGTAGCCCTTGCCGTTCTGCGTATGCCCGAAGCGGCGCATCAGGTGCTCGATCACGCGCGGCACCACCGCCACCGGGTCGCCGCTGTCCGGCCGCAGCACGATGCGGCCGCCGCTGCCGACGATCTCGTCGTGCAGTTCTTCGCCGACCAGATGGTCCAGCGCGTTCCACACGTCGTAGCTGTCGATGACGAAGGCCAGCACCTTCTGCGGACCGGCGAACTGGCGGATCATGTTGCGATAGGCGGCGCACTCGCCGGCCTTGCCCCAGCTGGTCATGGTGCTGTGCTCGGAGGCCGGGATGCTGAAGCCGGCCATCGGTTCGGCGTAGTGACGGCGCGCCAGGCTCAGCGCCGCCAGGGTGTCGGTGCCCTGGAAGTTGAGCAGGTGCCCGGCGCCGCCCAGGCCCGCCGCCTCGTCGCAGGTGGCGCCGCGCGCGCCGAAGTCGTGCAGCTGGAACGGCAGCGCGTCGAGCGTGTCGGCGGTCTCCTCCAGGTACTGGCGCAGCAGCTTCTTGCAGGCGAAGGAGGTGCTGGCCACCGTGCTCGGATACCACACTGCGCGCAGCAGCGCGGTCTCCAGGTAGCTCGGCACCCAGAAGCACTCCGGGTCGGTGTTGACCACCTGCACCACCGGGATGTGATGGCCCACCGCCGTGCCTTCCGGCAGGGCCTGGATTTCCACCGGCAGGAAGCCGCCGTGCCGCTCGACGATGTACTCCCAGCCGGCGCGGTTGAACACGCCCAGGTGGGCGCGGCAGATCTCCTCCGCCTCATCGATGTCGGCGCGGGTGATGGGCTGGCTGAGATAGCCCTTGAGGAAGGCCTGCAGGCCGAAGAACAGCACCTCCGGCAGCACGCCGCCGCGGCTCTCGATGTAGCTGGAGATGCGGCGCGTGCCCGGCGGGTACTGCAGGTAGTGCGTCAGCTTGTAGCTGTCGGTGTCGAGGATGAGGTTGTGCCGGCTCATGGTCAGGGCCTTGAACAGGCCCTCACTCTACGCTGGCCCGCGCCAGCCGGGCCAGCGCGGGCCGCAAGCACCGCTCAGCGCAGGCTCACCGTCTCCCGCTTCCACGCCGGCGACTGCCAGCGATAAAAGGTGCTGAGGAAATCGGGCCGGTCGGCGCGGCGCTCGGTGCTCAGGGTATCGAGGCGCAGCACTTCGAAGCTGCGCTTCCAGCGGCCGTCGACGCGCGCCTCGCGCACCGCCAGCAGGCGCCGGCCGCCCGGGACCCAGCCGGCGAACTCGGCGTAGCCGATGCCCGGGTCGTTCGCCGCCGGCGGCAGCACGTTGAGGCTCCAGCCCTCGCCGCCCTTCTCGAACACCCATAGCTCGCGCCAGGTGTCGAGCGGCTGCACTGCCAGGGCAAGGGCGGTGCCGGAAGGATTGGCGGAAGCCGAGGCGGCCCACACCGTGCCGTAAGTGCAGCGGCGCAGCAGGGGCGCGGCGGCGCCGTGCTTCGCATCGGTGAGCAGCACGCAGGTCTGGCCGGGATCGCCGGCGGTGGTGACCACGGCAAGCCCCGACTTCGGTGGCACCGCGCCGGACGCCGCCCAGCGCGAGGCGCCGGTGCGCACCGCCGCCTCGCTGTAGGCGTACTGGTCCTCATCGGCCAGCTCGCTCTTGTTCACTGCCGCCAGTTCGTCGACGGCGCGCGCCGCCGCTTCGGCCGAAGCTTCACCGCGGCGGCTGTGCTCCCAGGCCAGGCTGGCCCAGACGCCGGCGCGGCGCATGCGGATGCGGTTCTTCAGGGTCTCCGGCAGCTTGGCCGTGTCGGCGCGGTCCAGCACCTCGGCGCGCCATTGGTCGAACAGCTGCCGCTGCACCGGCGGCAGGTTGGGATCGACGCATTCATGCCGGGTCAACGCCAGCGCGGCGCGCGCCTTCTGTTCCGCGGTGGCCGGCAGCGCCAGCACGCGGCGCAGGGCCTCGCCCTCGTAGCAGATCTGCATGCGGCCGTCGCGCTCGAAGCTGGTCCAGCTCACGCCGTAGCCGGCGGCCACATCCAGTTGCGCCGCCAGCTTGGGATCGTCGGCCTTGCCGTGCTGCGCCGAGGCGCGCGCGGCAAGTCGGTCGGCCATGCCGCCGAGCGCGTCGAAGGGTTCGGCGTCGATGGCCTGCGCCGGCGCCGCCTTGAGGTAGGCGGCGGCGTAGGCGATGCCCAGCGACTCCGCCCCCGGCGCATCGCGCAGGAAGCGCAGCACCGCCAGCAGGCCCGGCGCGTCGGCCGCGTCCAGCCCGGTGCTGCGCAACTCGCTGAGGCGCACATAGCCGCCGCGCTCGATGCGATGGTCGTAGACCTGCAGATAGTCCATGCGCGCGCCGCGGATTTCCAGCGACTCGCCCTGCCACAGGGTGGCCTGCTGCTGGGCGTTGCGGCTGGGCGCGGCGCGCAGCACCGCCTGGTCCTGGGCGACGATGGCCAGGGCGGCAAGGGTGGCGAGGAACATTATTCGCCCTCCCCGGTCGAGGCCGGCGCGCTGGTCTGCATCGGTGCTGCCTGGCCGAGCAGGGCCGAGCCGATGAAGCCGCCGCTCGCCGGAGGCGGGGCGATGATCACCGAGACCTTGTCGGAGAGCTTGTCGGCCATGGTCTTCTGGATCAGCAGTGGATGCCGCGACAGCAGCTCGCCGTCGCGTTCCATCTGCGCGCTGCTGATCTTGCCCAGGCGCTCCAGGCGGTAGCCCTCGGCGTCGGCCAGCTTCTGGCGCGAGTCGGCCTCGCCCGCCGCCTCGATGCGGCGCGCCTGGGCATTGCCTTCGGCGGTCCTGATGCGCGAGACCTTTTCCGCCTCGGCTTCGAGCTGGCGCTGCTCGATCTGCTTCTGCTTGAACGGCAGCACGTGCTTCATCGCCTCCTCCTGGGCACGGGCGGCGATGATCTGCTCGTTGCCGGCGGCTTCGGCCGCCTTCTCGCGCTTGACCTTGTCGGCGTCGGCGTCGAGCGCGGCCTCCTTCACCTGCTGGTCCTTCAGCGCCAGGGTGTACTGCATCTTCTCGGTTTCCAGTTCCTCGGCCAGCAGCTTGTCCATGCCGGCGCGGTAGTCGGCGGGGAGGTCCACCTTGCCCATCTGCACCCCGCGCAGCAGGATGCCGTCCTCGGCCAGGCGCGGCTTCAGCTCGGCCTCGATCGCCTGCTGGATTTCGCCGCGCTTGGACGAGAAGATCTCCTTCACCGTGTAGCGGGTGAAGATGC
>FTAG01000424.1_pt1 | contig 14464 bp, 16 predicted proteins | sample 1638911 | NCBI WGS metagenome assembly FTAG01 (sample SAMEA3914813, study PRJEB12502) | metagenome | biome: forest; material: soil | place: Canada | collected 2011-07-07 | depth 0.3 m
CGCGGCGGCGGCTTCCTCGGCGGCTTCCTCGTCGTCCTCGGCGGCGGCGACGGTGGGCTCGCTGAACAGCTGGGTCTCGTCATCCGGGGCTTCGTCATGGACCGGAATGCCCATGCCCTGGATCATGGTGATGACGTCGTCGATCTGCTCCGAATCGACCACCTCGGTGAGATGATCCGACACCTCGGCGAAGGTAAGGAAGCCCTTCTCCTTGCCCAGGGCAATGAGGTTCTTGATCTGTGACTGCTGGTCGGATGCGCTCATCAACCCAATCTCTGAATTACAGCTCTGGAATAACGGAACCGGGAAAAACATCAAAAATCAGCCCGGAACTAACTATTTTACCGCAAACCTGCTGGTTTAGACCACCCAGGGGTTCATAAAGTTGACTGGGCCAGCTGCCGGGTGATCTGCTCCAGCTCGGCGGTCTCGGCGGGGGCCAGCTCCCGTTCCCGCGCCCGCTCCAGCAGGGTTTCCGCGCGGCCGCGCAGGGCCTTGCGCCGCAACAATTCGATGGCGTCGGCGAATTCCCGCCCGATCGCCACCTCGTCCAGTTCGGCCTCCACGCCGATGATGCGGTTCAGGGCGGCCCCCTTGGGGGAATCGCGCCACAGTTCGAGCAGCTGACTAGCCCGAAACTGGGGGTGCTCGCGGAAGAATTCAATCGCCTCGACCAGGACTTCCATGCCCGGTTGCTGCATTGCGGCAAGCTGCTCCACGTGCGCCACGTCCTGCGCCAACTCCGGGCGCTCCAGCAGGAGCTGCAAGGCGCGCTTGATCGGGCGCGAACCGGGTGTTTCGGCCCGGCCCCCCGGCGCCGGGCGGCCGGCGGCTGCCTGGCGCTCGCGGCCGCTGAGCAGGGCATCGAGGTCGGCGCGGCCCAGGCGGGTGGTGCGCTCCAGCTCGTCCACCACCAGGGCGCGCAGGGGGCCGTCGCGCATTTTCTCCAGGTGCGGCCGGGCCAGTCCGGCGAGGCGGGCGCGGCCATCCCGGGTCGCCAGGTTGACCTGCTTCTTCAGCTCGCCGAGCAGGAAGTCGCTCAGGCTCATGGCCTGCTCGACCAGGACATGGAACGCATCGGCGCCGATCTCCTGCACCAGGGTGTCGGGGTCGTGGCCCTCGGGCAGGAACATGAAGCGGCATTCTCGCCCCTCATAGACCTCCGGCAGGGCCTGCTCGAGGGCGCGCCAGGCGGCGGAGCGGCCGGCGCGGTCGCCGTCGAAGCAGAACACCACGCGGGCGGTGGACTTGAACAGCAGGGACAGGTGCTCCCGGGTGGTGGCCGTGCCGAGGGTGGCGACGACGTTGCGGATGCCGTGCTGGGCCAGCATCACCGTGTCCATGTAGCCCTCCACCACCATCAGGTAGGGCAGGTCGGACTTGGAGGACTGCTTGGCCTCGTACAGGCCGAACAGGTTGCGGCCCTTGTGGAACAGCGGCGTCTCCGGCGAATTCAGGTACTTGGCCGGGTCGTTGGCCAGCGTGCGGCCGCCGAAGGCGATGACCCGGCCGCGCGTGTCGCGGATCGGGAACATCACCCGGTTGCGGAACACGTCGAACACCCTGCCAGTTTCCTCTTTCTTCTTCAGCAGCCCGGCGGTCAGGGCGTGTTCGGTGTCGCTCTTGAACTGCTGCGCCAGCGCATCCCAGGAATCGGGTGCGAAGCCGATGTTGTAGAGCTTGGCGGTGTCGCCGCTGAGGCCGCGCTTCTTCAAGTAATCGATCGCCGGCTGGTGGGTCCTTAATTGAGATCGGAAAAAATGGTCGGCAGCCGCCAAAGCATCGAGCGGGCCCTCCAGCACCAGGTGCTCGCTGCGCCCACCCTCGCGCGGCACGGTGAGCCCGGCGCGCTTGGCCAGCTCCTCCACCGCCTCGATGAAGCTGAGGCGGTCGTTCTCCATCAGGAAATTGATGGCGGTGCCGTTCTTGCCGGAGGAGAAGCAGAAGAACATCTGCTTGGCCGGCGAGACGAAGAACGACGGGGATTTCTCGTTGGTGAAGGGCGAGAGCCCCTTGTATTCCTTGCCCGCGCGCTTCAACTCCACCCGCTGCCCGACCACCTCGACGATGTCGGTGCGCGAGAGCAGGTCCTGGATGAAGGCTTGCGGGATTCTGGACATTGCGCCCCAGTAAACGGCAAAAAACTGTCTCGCGCAAAGCCGCAAAAAAGCTTTTTTATTTACAAAAGCTCTTGCTGTGCTTTTCTTTGCCGCTTTGCGTCTTTGCGCGAGATCGTTCGTTGCTTTAGCCCAGCTTGGCCTTGATCAGCCCCGACAGCTTGCCCATGTCGGTCTTGCCGGCGACTTTGGGCTTGAGCCAGCCCATCACCTTGCCCATGTCCTTGCCGCCAGCGGCGCCGGTTTCGGCGATGGCCTGGGCGATGAGGGCATCGACCTCGGCCGCGGACAGCTGCTGCGGCAGGTAGGTCAGCAGCAGGGCGATTTCCGCGGCTTCCTTGTCGGCCAGCTCGGAACGGTTGCCAGCGCGGAACTGCGCCTCCGAGTCGCGGCGCTGCTTGATCATCTTCTCGATCGAGGCGATGACCACCGCATCGGTCAGCTCCACCGCGTCCACCACCTCGCGCTGCTTCATCTCGGCGGTGAGCATGCGCAGCAGCGAGACGCGCGCCTTGTCGCCGGCCTTCATCGCGGTCTTCACGTCGTCCGTGATACGGGTCTTGAGGTCGGTCATGGGAATGCGCTCCAGAAAAGGAAAAATCCGCCCCGAGATTCGGTGCGGATTTTCTTCAAGCCTTGGTGAATGTCTGCGCCGGGGGTTTCCGGCGCCGGCCTGTCCGAACGGACAGGCCCGGGACATCAGTACATCCGCACCTGGCGGGAGGTCTCGCGCGAAACGCGCTTGGCCTGGCGCTTCACGGCGGCGGCACGCTTGCGCTTGCGCTCCTGGCTCGGCTTCTCGAAGAACTCGTGCGAGCGCAGGTCGGTTAGGACACCGGCCTTCTCACAGGTGCGCTTGAAGCGGCGCAGGGCTACTTCGAATGGCTCATTTTCGCGGACGCGGACGCTCGGCATGCGATCACTCTCGAAACAAAAGGGGTTGCCCCCACTAAAGGGCCCGAGATTCTAGTTGGTTTCCGGCCATAAAGCAAAAGCCCTAGTTCGCCGGCAACGGCACGACGATGACCTCGTCGGGGCCCGCCAGGAAATAGGTGCGGCCATCCGCCGAAACCGTGGCAGCCAGGCCGCATTCACAGGAGGTAGGGGCGAAGTAGGGGTATGACGGATTGCTGGGCGAGATCGGACTGTCCGCGATCGGCACCGAGGCCAGTTCCGGAAACACGCTGCCTGACAGGGGCGCGGCGCTCAGATCGATGATGTGCACGTTCTGCCCCAGAGCGGTATCGCTCACGGACGCCCGGTAAATGTAGGCCCGCCGGCCATCCTGGGATATCGCGGACACCACCGGATTGTCGCTGGTATAGCCCAGCAGGTTGTGGCTGGGGTCGTGTACTTCCCTGAAGTTGTAGATGAAATGGTCGCCAGCGGCATCCGCCGCACCCAGGCCGACGGCCGGGTGAAAGGGATCGGCTTGCTGCGTCAGGACGCCGCTGAAGCCGTCGTATTGGTATGTGCGGTCGCGCGGATCGGATACCAGGCCCAAGCTGCCATCGCCGCTGGTGAGCGCGTTGGCGCCGTCGCTACCGTTGGGATAGGACAGGGCCTGCAGCGCATTCGCGGCGATCTGATAGACGTAAAGGTCGAACGTCCCGGACAAGCCGTGGGCTTTCGTGCTCAGCGCAAGATTTCCGCCGATGCCGGTCCCCATGCTCCAAAGGTACTCGCGATGGCTCGGGTCGTAGTTGCCGGGGTCCTGGGAACCGCCCAGGCCGGTGTGGACCGCGTGGGGCGTTGCCTGCGGATCGTCGAGGGCAACGCTGTAGATCGTCTGCTCCGCCACCGCGTACAGGCTGCGGTGGTCGGGGCTGAAAGCCGCATCCGCCACGTCGGCCAGCGTCCAGGGGGATAGCGTCCGCCAACTGCCGCCGCTGAACTGGTAACGGCTGATCTGTCCGATGTTGTTATTCACCGCGTACAGGATCTGATGCGCATCGTCGAACAACAGTCGCCGGGCCTGGTCCTGCACGGCAATGGCCTGATAGGTGTACGACGTCGCGGGCACCACGGTGAGCGCAGCCGTCGACAGGTTCTGGCCGGTGACGTTGCCAATGCTGACCGTCTTCGACCCGGCGCCGAACGCGGGCAGCGTCGCGCGCAGCAACGCTCCGCCCGAAACCGGCTCGAGCGCCTGCACCGGCTGACCGCCGATGCTGATTTGCGACAAGGCCACGCCCTGCAAGCCGCTGCCGGCCACCAGCACCTTGAGCGAATGCCCTGCACCGATCACCGCGGGCGAAATCACTTCCGCGCGCGGCAGGGACAAGGCCAGGCCTACCGGAATCCGCAGGCTCTGTGAGGCGCCGCTCGAGTCGGCGTAACGGAACGATACGATTGCCGAATAGCTGCCGCCGTTGGCGAGCTTGGCGAGTTCGCTCTTGTTCAGGCTGAGCGTCACCTGCGCCGGCGGCGCCGACTGCCCGGAAGCCGGACTTAAAGCAAGCCATGGTGCCCCGGTCGTATCCAGGCTCCAGTTGAGGGGAGTTCCGGAGCCGCCCAGCTGGTCGGTCACGGTGATGGTCCGACTGAGGCCGGCATCCGTCGAAGTGGCGTCGAGCGCGAACGCCGGCGCGGCGGGATTGGCGACCAGCTGGTTGGGGCTGACAGTCAGGTGGATATTGACGAGCTGTGTCTGGCCATACTGGCTGTCGCGCACGGTGATATGCGCCTGAGCTGCGCCTGCCGGCAGACCGCTCGGGTCCACTGATACCTTGATCGTTGCCGCCCCCGCCCCCGCCGCGGTGTCCAGATGCGCCCAGCCTTGGTCCGCAGTGGCCGTCCAGTTCAGGCCGTCCCCCTGAATCTGTACGGACTGCGATGCCGTCACCTGCCTGCTGCCTTGGACCGCGCTGTAGTTCAGATCCCCGGGGCTCGCTTGCAGCTGGGGAACGACCGTCAGTTGCACCGGCACCGAAACTTGTGGCTGATAATTGTCCCCCGCGCGCGACGCGGCAAAGGTCAGCGACGCCGAATATTGTCCCGGCTGCAGGCTTGCCGCCGAAACACTGACCTGGAACGGCAGGTTGCCCGTCCCGGACTGTCCGCCCGGCGATACCTGCACGTAGGGGGCGGTGCTGGATAGCAGTGCGGCCTGATCGCCGCTGGTGGCAATGGTCAGCGTCTGCGGTGCGCTGCTCGCGCCGCTCGGCACCGAAAAGTTGAGCTGCTGGGGCGTGACGCCGATGGTGAGGGTCGACGGCGAGAGACTGAAGCTCACCGGCACGTCGGTGTAGACGACATCGGACACATTGCCGCTGTTGTCGACGTGTCCAGTGATGAAGCGCAGGGTGGTGCTGAGCGTCTGCGCGGAGGAATAGCCGTTGCCGGAAGCGCTTACGGAAAACTGGGCGTGCCCCGGTTGGCTCGATACGGTGTTCACCGCGAGCCATGACGCCGCGGTAGTCCCGGTGGGATAGCCGACGACGACGCCGTCCCCGGCGTATTGCGCATCCACGATCTGCGCCGCCGGCGTCTCACCCAGTTCGCTGGAAAAATGCAGCGACTGCGGCGAAACCGAAATCGACGTCGATGGACCGCCGCCCCCACCGCATGCGGCCAGCCCCAGACTCAGCAGGCAAAGCATTCCCGCCGTACACGAACGCGCGTACACAGATATCATTGCAACCCCCGAAACGGAAAAAGCGTCCTTTCCCTTCGGCTGCGTCCCCTTGCAGCCGCTCTGCCAGCATGACCGCTGCTCCTGGCAGCGTCCAGCGTTGATGTGAACTGAGTCACAATTCCCTGATGGCCACCATCCTCGGCATTGAAACGTCCTGCGACGAGACCGCCGCGGCGGTCTACGACGGCGAGCGCGGCCTGCTGGCGCATGTGCTGCACAGCCAGGCGGCGATGCACGCCGAGTACGGCGGAGTGGTACCGGAACTGGCCGCCCGCGACCACGCCGGGCGCATCCACGCCCTGGTGGCCGAGACCCTCAAGGCCGCCGGTTTGAAGCAGTCCGAGCTTACGGGCATCGCCTATACCGCCGGCCCGGGCCTGATCGGCGCCCTGCTGGTCGGCGGCGCGTTCGCCGCGGGCCTGGCCGCCGCCACCGGCGCCAGCCTGATCCCGGTGCATCACCTCGAAGGGCACCTGCTGGCGCCGATGCTGGAGGCGCGCCGGCCGGAATTCCCGTTCCTGGCCCTGCTGGTGTCCGGCGGCCACACCATGATCGCGCGGGTCGATGGCGTCGGCCGCTACCAGATCCTCGGCGAAACCCTGGACGATGCCGCCGGCGAAGCCTTCGACAAGACCGCCAAGGCCCTGGGCCTGCCCTACCCTGGCGGCCCGCAGCTGGCCCGGCTGGCGGAGAGCGGCACCTCCGGCCGCTTCCGCTTCTCGCGGCCGATGACCGACCGGCCCGGCCTGGAATTCAGCTTCTCCGGCCTGAAGACGGCGGTGCTGACCACCCTGCCCAAGGATGCCGACCGGCAGACCAAGGCCGACATCGCCCTGGCCTTCGAGGAGGCGGTGACCGATACCCTGGCGATCAAGTGCCAGCGCGCCCTGCGCGAAACCGGCCTGAAGCGGCTGGTGGTGGCGGGCGGCGTGGGCGCCAACAAACGCTTGCGCGAGAAGTTCGCGCGGCTGGAGCAGGCCGGCGAGGCGCAGATGTATTTCGCCCGCCCCGAGTTCTGCACCGACAACGCGGCGATGATCGCCTACGCCGGCTGGGCGCGGCAGGCCGAAGCGCAAGCCGCCGGCAGCATCCTGGCCCGCGCGCGCTGGCCCCTCCATGAGCTAAGGCCCCCGACCAAGGAAGCCGCATGAGACCTGGAGTGCTGTCCTCGAAGCGAGATACGCCTGTCTCATGCGGGCGTCGACTCGCTACGCTGAGATCCCCATGCATAGCATGGGGCCCCTCCACACTGCTCGCGACGCTGCTATGAGCATCTACGACCATATCCTGATTTCCGGCCTGCAGGCCCGCGCCATCATCGGCGTACATGCCTGGGAACAGCACAAGCCGCGCCCCTTGTTCATCGACATGGAGCTGGGGATGGACGCCCGCGCCGCCGCGGCCACCGACCGTCTGCGCGATGCGATCGACTACAAGGCGGTGTCGGACGAGGTGGTCGCTTTTGCCGCCTCACGCGAATTCCGCCTGATCGAGACCCTGGCCGAGTCGCTGGCGCGCCTGCTGTTCGAGCGGCACCCGATCCTGTCTCTGAAGCTGACCATCCACAAGCCCGGCGCGGTGCCGGATGCGAAGGGAGTGGCGGTGCGGATCGACCGCCGGCGCGAGGATTACGCGGTGTGTGGGCGCTGATCCTGCTCTATTACAGTGCGGACAAATTCCAACAGGTTGTTGTAAACCGGAACATTTTTCGCTGATTGCTTTGTTTTGGTGCGTCCGCCGTTGCCGGTAAGCACCAAGATGGGGCGGGCACCTGCCGCCCGCGCCGCCAGGATATCGCCCTCCGAATCGCCGACGAAGGACACGCCCTCCAATCCCACCCCCAGGCGCTTGGCCAAGTCCTTGAGCATGCCGGGACCGGGCTTGCGCATCTCGCTGGGGTCGTCGGGATGGTCGGGGGCGAACTCGAAGCCGGCAATGCGCCCGCCCAGCTCCCCCACCGCCCGTTGCAGGCGGTCCTGGATGGCGAACAGGGCGTCGAAATCGAGCAGGCCGCGGGCGATGCCGGACTGGTTGCTGGCGATATAGACCTGGTAGCCGGCCTGGCACAGCTGGGCGATGGCCTCGAGGCTGCCCGGCAGCGGCTTCCACTCCGCCACGGACTTGATGAACTCTTCCGAGTCCTCGTTGATGACGCCGTCGCGGTCCAGGATTACGAGTTTCATGGGCAGCAATGTGCCTGCTGGTGGTTTGCCCGGTCAAGGGTGAGGCCGGACGCTGCAATCGCTGTAGGTCGGCCTTCAGGCCGACGCTTTTGTCGCCCTGAAGGGCGACCTACAAACGACATGCAGCACTCGGCCTGACACCTCAATCCACCACCGTGATCGTCCCGTTCATGCTCTCGTGCCCGCTGCCGCAGAAAATATCGCAGAGGAATTCGAAGGTGCCGGTCTTGGTCGGGGTGAGCTTCACGTGCATCACCTGCCCCGGCAGGATGTCGGTGCGCGTGTTCATGTCCGGCACGTTGAAGCCCATCAGCACGTCCTCGGTGTGCAGCTCGATATCCACCGTCTCGCCCTTCTTCAGCGTGATATTGCTCGGGCTGAAGACGAAGCGCCTGGCCGAGACCTTGATCAGCTTGAGATGCTCCACCGGCGGCGCCTCGGCCCAGGCGGCTAGGCCGAAACCGAAAGTCGTGGCGGCGCACAGGCCCAGCGCGGCTGCGGCGCCTTTCGCGAACTTGTTCATGCCTCTCCCCTTCAGGCCTTGATCGGCACTTCGGTCAGCGCGGCCTGCCCCTGCGCCAGTTGCACCTCGCGGAACCCCAGGCCCTTGTAGGGCGCGGACGCATCCCAGGGGATCGGCGACTTCTTCGCCACCGACAGCGGCGCCGGCAGCGGAAACATCAGCGACTGCGCCGAGTGGTGGGCGATGTTGCCGGTCATGTGGTGGTTTTCCTGGTGGATGTGGCCGTAAAACACCACCACGTTGTCGAACGGCGTCAGCAGCTCGACCGCCTTGCCGCCGTCCGGCGTGGCCCAGTCCCAGGTCGGCGCCAGGTCGAACAGCGGGCGGTGGGTGAAGACGACGATGCGCTGCTTCTTGTCCAGCCTGGCCAGGTCGGCGGCCAGCCATTGCAGCTGCGCCTCGCCGAGGTGGGCGCGCGGATCGGAAACGTTGTCCAGGGCGATGAAGTGCACGCCCTTGTGATCGAAGGTGTAGTGGGTGGCGCCGAAGAACTCCTGGTAGACCGCACCGTTGTCGAGCGAGGCGTCGTGCTCGCCAGGCATGAACCAGACTTTCTGCACCTTCAGGTCCTTGACGATGTCCTTGAACTCGCGCATGCGCTGGCGGCGTACTTCGGCGTCGTCGGTGGTGTGGGTGAGGTCGCCGGTGAAGACGATGAAATCGGGCTGCACCTCGAGCGCGTTGGCCTCGGCCACGGCCTTGCGCAGGGTGCCCTGGGCGTCGGGATTGACCGCCGGCCCGCTGAAGCCCCAGTGGCTGTCGGACAGCTGCACGAAGTAGAAGTCCTCGGCCGGCGCCTCGCCGGCGCCGGTGGCGGCGCAGCCGGAGACGAAGCCGGCCAGGCCGGAGGCGAACACCACGCCGCCGCCATAGCCGGCCAGGCGCAGGAACTGCCTGCGGTCGAATGTGGATTTCATGTCGGTATCTCTTGTGATCCGGGAATGGACCCCATTGCATACCGGCCAGGGGCGGCGGATATTCCCGTCTGCGCGAAACTGGTCCGGAATAAAGCCGCGCCGCCGCCGGTCTTGCTGGCATGGAATAAGGATCCACATGAGCGACCCGCAACTGGCCAGGCAGTTCGAAACGGCGATGACGCCGCACCTCGACGCCGCCTACAACCTGGCGCGCTGGCTGGCGCGCGATCCGCACGATGCCGAGGACGTGGTGCAGGAAGCCTACCTGCGCGCCTTCCGCTTCTTCGGCGGCTTCCGCGGCGGCGACGGCCGCGCCTGGCTGCTGGCCATCGTGCGCAACACCTTCTATTCCTGGCTGGAACAAAACAAGCGCCGCGACGCCCAGGTGGAATACAACGACGAGACCGTCGGTCTACAGATGACAGAGGCGTCCGGAGACGAGGCTTTGCACGGCACCGACCCCGAAAAGCTGCTGCTGCGCGCGGCTGACCAGGGCCTGGTCGAGCGCGGGCTGCTCAAGTTGGTGCCGGAGTACCGCGAGATCCTGGTGCTGCGCGAACTGGAGGAACTGTCCTACAAGGAAATCGCCGAGATCGTGGGCGTGCCGCTGGGCACGGTGATGTCGCGCCTGTCGCGCGCCCGCACCCAATTGCGCATCCAGATCGAGGCGATGGAACGAACATGAGCACCATGACTTGCGAAGAAGCACGCCGGCTGCTGCCGGCCTACGCCGACGGGGAACTGGAACTGAGCCAGTCCCTGGCGTTCGAGAAGCACCTGGAGGACTGCGCTGACTGCACCGCCGCGCTGCGCGTCCACAAGGGCCTGAGCCAGGCCGTGCGCGCCCTGCCCTACCACCGCGCCCCCGACACGCTGCGCGCGCGCCTGCGCAAGCAGCTGCCGGCCGAACCGGTCCAGGCCCCGGCGCCCGCCGCCGCGACGACGCAGCCGCGCCGGCGCGAGCTGTCGCGCTGGGCCATGCCCATCGCCGCCGGCCTGGCGCTGGCGGTGGGCCTGAATGTCACCTTGAGCATGCGCCGCGCCGACGAGGGCCTGCGCGAGGAACTGGTGGCGGCCCAGGTACGCTCACTGCAAGTCGAGCACCTCAACGACGTCGCCTCCACCGACCAGCACACGGTCAAGCCCTGGTTCGCCGGCAAGCTCGACTACGCCCCGCCGGTGCGCGACCTGGCGCAGCAGGGCTATCCCCTGGTCGGCGGCCGCCTCGACTACATCGCCCGCCGCCAGGTGGCGGCGCTGGTCTACCACCACCGCAAGCACGCCATCAATCTCTACGTCTGGCCGTCCCCGGACGGCGACGAGGCGCCGGCGGGCCAGCTGCGCGAGGGCTATAGCCTGGTGCACTGGTGCCACGAGGGCATGGAGTACTGGGCGGTGTCCGATCTCAATGCGGAAGAGTTGAAGGATTTCGCCAAGCTGCAGATAGCGGCGGTGAACGACAGTGTGGCGAATGCGCCGAACACCTAGTTGAGCCGAAGTTTCGAACTGTCCAACTGGAATTCTTCGTATTCACCCCTGACCTTGTGCCGGAACTCCAGGATATTCGGCGCGAACTTTTGGTCCACATCGATCTTGCATGCCGCAAGAGACGTCAGGCACAGCTCAATGTTGCAAGCTGGGGTATCCATCAACTCCGGCTCCTCGTCATCGACCAGGTTAGCTACATAGGCGGCGTAAAACCCATACAAATCAGTGAGCGACTTATAAATCTTGTAGCTCCGCCTTGAAAATGGAATGAAAGGAAGTAAGATTTAAATCCCGTCAGAGATTCAGAAGCATTTTTATGCTCGCCAAGCTCACTTCGAAGAATCAGATCACCCTGCCGAAAGCGGCTGTTACCAGCGTGGATGCGGCGGAATACTTCGACGTAACCGTCGAAGGTGGCCGCATCGTGCTGACCCCGGTAAAGATCCAAAAGGCCCAGGCCGTTCGTGAAAAGCTGGAGGAACTCGGCATCACCGAGCAGGATGTTGAAGACGCCATTGCCTGGGCACGTCGATGAGAGGTCGAGTCGTCCTCGACACCAACATCGTATTGTCGGCGTTGTTATTCAGGGCGGGACGCTTGACCTGGATACGTCGTGCTTGGCAGCACGAGCAGCTTCGACCCCTGGTTTGTCAGGACACGGTGCGCGAACTTGTCCGAGTCCTGGCTTACCCAAAGTTCAAACTCTCGGCGGAAGAACAGAGGGATTTACTCGGCGATTTTCTGCCCTATGCTGAAGTGGTCACACTACCAGCACCGTGGCCCCAGCTTCCCGATTGCCGCGATGAGCAGGACAAGATATTCCTGGCCCTCGCTTACGTCGGCGATGCCGACGCATTGGTGACTGGAGACGCGGATCTCCTCGTCCTGCGCGACCGGTTTCCGAAACCGATCTGGACTGCGGACGAGTTGGCGGCGCAGATAAAGACCTAAGGCAGCCGCACTGTCGCAGTCACCACGGCGACGCGGCCTATTGGGGCGATTCCACAATAACCACACCGGTGCAGATCGAATGATGCAAAGCCCGCCTCAGCCGGGGAGGCAGGACAAATCCGCCACCTCGCGGCACAGCGCATCCAGCCGCGCCAGCAGCGCCAGGCGATTGCCGCGCACGGCCGGATTTTCGGCCATCACCATCACGCCGTCGAAGAAGGCGTCGACCGGCTCCTTGAGAGACGACAGCGCCTGCAGCATGGCGCCGTACCCTGCCTTGGCGCGCAGCGGCGCGACAGCGATTTCCGCGCGGTCCAGCTCGGCCAGCAGGGCGTGCTCGGACGGCACCTCGAACAGGCTGGCCTGCACCGAGGCGGCGGCTTGGCCGCCCGACTGGCGCAGGATGTTGCGGGCGCGCTTGTCGGCGGCGGCGAGCGTGGCCGCGGCCGGTGTGTTCTGGAAGCCGCGCAGCGCGTCGAGCCGGCGCACGAAATCGAGCGGGCGCGTCACACCAACGGCCTTCACTGCCTCGTACTGTTCGGCGGTGGCACCGCGCTCGATGCAATAGCCGCGCAGGCGCTCGGCGGCGAAGTCCCATAAATCGTTCAGCACGGCCTCGTCGCGCTTGCCGGCAGGCTGTGCCTCGAGCGCGGCCTTGAGGACGGCGCGCAGGTCAAGATCGAGCGCGCCTTCGACGCAGATGCGCAACGCACCCAGCGCGGCGCGGCGCAGGGCGTAGGGGTCCTTGCTCGCCGTCGGCTTCTGGCCGATGGCGAAGATGCCGGCGAGGCTGTCGAGCTTGTCGGCCAGGGCCACGATCTGCCCTATGCGTGTCGAAGGAATAGCTCCTCCGGCCTGAGTCGGACGGTAGTGCTCGGATACAGCCTGCGCGACATCTTCTGGCTCGCCGCTTGAATGAGCGTAGTAGCCGCCCATCAAACCCTGCAGCTCAGGGAATTCGTACACCATGCGAGTAACGAGATCGTTTTTACAAATCTCGGCGGCTCGAGTCACGGCTATCAACTCGCTCTTGCCCTCGCCGCGTGACTGCATCTCAATCTTCGGAGCTAAGGTCTGGAGACGCACCACCTTATCGGCGATGGTGCCTAGTTCTTTCTGGAAAGTAACTTGAGCCAGCTTGGCGCCATGTCCGCTAAAGGCTAGCTTGCGATCCTGCTCCCAGAAAAACAGCGCATCGCTCAGGCGCGGCCGCACCACGCGCTCGTTGCCGGCGATGACCTGGGACACGTCCTTGGACTCGATGTTGGAGACGGTGATGAAGTGCGGCAGCAGCTTGGCCGTAGCATCGAACACGGTGAAATAGCGCTGGTTGGTCTCCACCGTCGCCACCACCACTTCCGGCGGCAGTTGCAGGAAGCGCTCCTCGATGCCGCCGGAGATGGCCACCGGCCACTCGACCAGGGCGGTGACCTCGTCCAGCAGGTCATGGGAGATGCGCGCGGTGCCGCGCAGGCGCGCGGCCTCCGCTTCCACCTGTTGCTTGATCGCGGCGCGGCGGCTGGCGAAGTCGGCCCAGACTTTCGCCTCGCGCAGCGCAGCCTCGTACTCAGCCGGCGTTTTCAGCACGATGGCCTTGGGCGCGTGGAAGCGGTGTCCATAAGTCTTCTTGCCGGCCTTGAGGCCGAAGCGCTGCAGCGGGATCAGCCGGCTGCCGTACAGCGCGAGGATCCATTGCACCGGGCGCACGAAGGTTTCTTCGCCTGCACCCCAGCGCATGCGCTTGGGTACCAGCGTATCCATCTGCTTCAGCGTCTCCTCGAAAATCTCGGCGATCAGCTCCAGGGTTTTGCGGCCCTTCTGCTTCTTGCGGAAGACGAGGTAGCCGTTCTCCTGCTTCAGGGCCTTGAACTCGACGCCGCAGGACTTGGCGAAGCCCAGCGCGGCCGGGCTCGGCTGGCCGTCCTTGAACGCGGCGGCGAGTTGCGGGCCCTCGCGCTCGAGGTTCTGGTCGGCCTGGCGCTCGGCCACGGCGGACACCAGCACGGCGATGCGCCGCGGCGTGGCGTAGACGCGCGCCTCGCCGGTGGCGACGCCGCGCTTCGCCAAGCCGCCGGCGAGGCCCTGGCCCAGGGCATCGGCCAAGGGACGCACGTAGCGCGCGGGCAGGTCTTCGGTTCCGAGTTCGAGCAGCAGGTCTTGGGTCATGACGCTTTTTTTCATTTGTGCCTTACGGCCGTTCCGCGTGCTGCGGCAGGCCGTCGAGTATGTCGTACCACTCGGCCCTGGAGGCCGCGAAGATGTGCGCCTGCGGCTTCTTGCCGACCGGCGTGTCGAGCGTGCCCAGGCGCAGGCGCAGCACGCCCGGCAAGGCATCGGCGCGGCTGTAGATCGGCGAGCCGCAGTTGCCGCAGAACACGCGCTGCTTGCCGGGCGAGGAGGCGTAGGCCTTGAGCAGCTCGCTGCCCTGCAGCAGGCGGAATTTCGCTTCCTCCACCGGCGCATTGCTGGCGAAGGCGCTGCCCTGTGCCTTGCGGCACTTGGAGCAATGGCAGTACACGAACTGGCCGAAGTCGCCCGTGTATTCGTAGCGCACGCCGCCGCACAGGCAGCTGCCGCGGTGCGTGCTCATGGCGAACTCAGGCGGCCTGCTGCGTCTTGAGCAGCGGGAAGCCGAGCTTCTCGCGCGC
>FTAG01002252.1_pt1 | contig 14445 bp, 13 predicted proteins | sample 1638911 | NCBI WGS metagenome assembly FTAG01 (sample SAMEA3914813, study PRJEB12502) | metagenome | biome: forest; material: soil | place: Canada | collected 2011-07-07 | depth 0.3 m
AGCTTGATCTCGCCGTGCAGCGGCTTGTCGGACACGCACAGCAGGGTGCCGTAGGGCACGCGGAACCGATAGCCCTGGGCGGCGATGGTGGCCGACTCCATGTCGATGGCCACCGCGCGGCTCTGGTTGAAGCGCAGCGCCGAGGAGGTGTAGCGCAGCTCCCAATTGCGGTCGTCGGTGGTCACCACCGTGCCCGTGCGCAGGCGCCGCTTCAAGGCGTCGCCGGTCTCGCCCGACACGATCTCGGCCCCGCGGACCAGGGCCTGCTGCACCTCGGCGATCGGCGGGATCGGGATCTCGATCGGCAGGACCGCGTCGAGCACATGGTCGTCGCGCAGATAGGCGTGCGCCAGCACATAGTCGCCGATGGTCTGGCTGGGCCGAAGGCCGCCGCAGTGGCCGATCATCAGCCAGGCCTGGGGCCTGAGCACCGCCAGATGGTCGGTGATGGTCTTGGCGTTGGACGGACCGACGCCGATGTTGACCAGGGTGATGCCCTGCCCGCCCGCGGCCATCAGGTGGTAGGCCGGCATCTGGCGCGAACGCCAATTGGATTGCTCCAGCGCCTCGGCCGGGTCGGGCGTTTCGGCGGTGACCAGGACGCCGGGCGCCGACAGGGCGGTGTATCGACCCTGGCCGAGCTCAGCCAGGCCGAAGCGGACGAACTCGTCCACATAGCGGGTGTAGTTGGTGAACAGCACATACTGCTGCACGTGCTCGGGCGGCGTGCCGGAGTAGTGTTTGATGCGGGCGAGCGAGAAATCCACCCGCGGCGCGTCGAACAGCGACAGCGGCCGGACCATGTCGAGCCCCGGCTCGAACACGCCGTCGACCACCTCGTCTCCGATATGGGCCAGCTCGGCGGCCGGGAACCAGCGGGCGATCTCTTCGCTCTGGGCCCCGTCGAGCTGCAGGTCGTCGGCGCCGTCGAGCACATAGGGATAGGGGATTTCGGTGGACGAGAGGTCGACCTCGACCTCCAGGTCGTAGTCGCGGATCAAAAGCTCGAGCTGCTCGCGGATATAGACGGCGAAGAGTTCGGGGCGAGTGACGGTGGTGGCGTAGACGCCGGGCTCGCGGATGATGCCGAAGGCGCGGCCGACGCGCGGGACCGGACCGTCGGGCGCATAGCGGATGCGCAGCTCGGGATAGGCGAAGGCGCCCGCGGCGCGCGCCTCGGCGTCCGGCCGCTCGCCGCGCTGCAGATAGGCGGCCAGGCCGCTGCGGAGGTTGTGGACGGACTGGCTGTAGAGGGCCTGGAGGCGGCCGGTGAGGGCGTCGAGATCGATCTTGCTGTCGGGTTTCATGGCGTTCCATAGCGCAGAACCGCCGCCGTTGTCAGCGAGCCCGGGTCCAGTTCCGCCGGGCGGACGCTACTTCGCCGGCGCGCGGTAGAGCTCGATGGCGTTGCCCTCAGGATCGGTCACGAAATAGGCCGTGTTCGGGATGACCTCGCGCATCGGCACGCCCTCGGCAGCCAGCCGAGCGGCGAGCGCCTCGGGATCGGGCGCATCGAGGATCAGTCGGCTGAAGCCGTTGGGGCCGTCCGGCCGCTTGGTCCTGAGCAAGGCCAGGATCGCCTGATCGGGCGCAGACCCCGTCCCCATCAGATACTCGATCGGCTTGTCCTTAGGGCCGATCACGCCGACCACCTGCATGCCGAGGTGGGCGATATACCAGTCGCGCTCGGCGTCGAGGTTGATCACGTTGAAACCCGAGCCGGCGACCCGCGTCGGCTTCAGCGCCGTGGGTACGGGCTCGGCGACGGCAGCCGGCGCGAGGACGATCAGCGCCGCGGCGGCGGCGAGCTTGGTGATGATCGGCATGGGGCTTCCTCGTGTGGTTGGCCCCAGTCTGGCGCCGAGCCAGGCCGCTGGCGAGAGCCGCCACTTGGGATAGAGGACGGTCGCAGTTCGCGCGTCAGCGCAAAACTAAAGATATTTCACCACCAAGAGCACAAAGAACACCAAGCCATCACAAGGGCCGCCGCCGGCAGGGCTGTCTCGATCCTCTTGGTGAACTTGGTGTCTTGGTGGTAAATCTTATCGGCGCTTGGGCGCCGGCTCCGATCACTCCGGCGCGCTCTCAGCCGACGCCTTCGACGAAGATCACGCGGTAGTCGGCGCCCTTCACCCGGTGCGCCTTGGCGGCCTGGTAGGCGGGGCTGTCGTACCAGGCGCGGGCGGCGGCCATGTCGGGGAATTCGAGCAGGACCACGCCCTCCACCTCCTCGCCCTCGGCCACCTGCTGCGGACCGTAGAAGGCCAACGCCTTGAGCGGGTGGTCGCCGCGGGCCTCGCGGGCGAGCTTGCCGTAGGCGGCGAACTCTTCGGGGTCCTTCATCCTTTCGCGGATCATCACGACATAGGCGGCCATCCGGCGTCTCCCTGGATTTTTGTCGTCAGCCCTCGGGCCAGAGGTCCTGCTCGGAGCCCTTGCGGTTCAGCATACGCGCGGCGCGCTTGATCACCGCCAGGAGATTGGCGGTGCGCGCTTCGGAATCGTAGGCCAGCCGCGCCTGGGCCAGACCCTCGAGCATGAAGCGGGCGAGGTCGCGGCCGGCCTGCAGCCGCGCGCCGACGCCGCCCTGCACCAGGTCGAACAACTGGTCGCCGATCTCGGCCCGGTCGAAGGCGGCCTGCGCCTCGGCCACGCGGGCGCGGACCAGGGGATCGGTGCGGGCGGCCCGCTCCAGCTCGGCGAAGGCGACGAAGGACGGCTCATGCAGCACCCGCCAGTAGGCGTCGATGGCGTGGTCGGTGCGGTCCGGACCCCGTGGGGCGGTCTCGGCCGCCGTCTGCAGCAGCTGCTGGCGCGCCTCCTGGATATAGGCCACCGCCGCCTCGACCAGGCTTTCGCGGTCCGGGAAGTGGTAGAGCATGGCCCCGCGGGTCAGGCCGGCGGCCTCGGCGATCCGGGCGTTGGTGGCGCCGGCGTAGCCGATCTCGCCGAACAGACGCATGGCCACATCCAGGATACGGCCGCGCGTCCGGCGGCTCTTGGGCGTGTCGGGGACGATGCGGGTCTGGCTGGACGGATCGGACACTTTGGCCAAACAAACTTTAGGGGACAAACAAGCTTTACGGCTGGCAAGCTTTACGGCTGGCCCGGACATAAGAACCGGCCGGCCCGGGGCCTAGGGCGCGTACTGTTTTTTGTGTGCGCCGCACACTTGCACGGCCGAATTGCCGCAGAAGGCGTCACGCGCCCGTCATGCAATCAGCTTAGCGGGCGGCGATTGAGCGCGTTCCGCAAAAGTGGAACCCGGTTGGGCGTCGATCATGCAGGCTGAAGAGATCCGCAGTTATCGGACGGTGTTCATCTCGGACGTGCACCTGGGCACCCGCGGCTGCCAGGCCGAGCTCCTGCTCGACTTCATCCGGTCGATCGAGTGCGACACCCTCTACCTGGTCGGCGACATCATCGACGGCTGGAAGATGAAGTCCGGCGGCTGGTACTGGCCGCAGTCGCACAACGACGTGGTGCAGAAGGTGCTGCGCATGGCCCGCAAGGGCGTGCAGGTGATCTATGTGCCGGGCAACCACGACGACCGGGCGCGCGACTTCTGCGGCATCCACTTCGGCGGGGTGATCGTGGCCCGCGACGCCATCCACGAGACCGCCGACGGCAAGCGCTATCTGGTGCTGCACGGGGACGAATTCGACGGAGTGGTCGAGCACGCGAAGTGGCTCGCCTTCCTCGGCGATTGGGCCTATAGGGCCTTGCTGGGGGCCAACACGGGGTGGAACCTGATCCGTAGACGGATGGGTTTCGGCTACTGGAGCCTGTCGGCCTTTGTGAAGGTCAAGGTGAAGAACGCGTTGCAGTTCATCGAGAACTTCGAAGTGGCCGTCGCCGGCGAGGCCCGGCGGCGCGGAGTGGACGGCGTGATCTGCGGCCACATCCACCATGCCGAAATGCGCGACATCGACGGCGTCGCCTATGTGAACGACGGCGACTGGGTGGAAAGCTGCACCGCCCTGGTCGAGCACTTCGACGGCACGCTTGAGATCCTGGAGTGGGCCAAGGTGCGCGGCTGGTCGATGCTGGACCGCGATGTCCCGGATCGCGCGCCGCGGACGGCCCGCCCGTTCGTCACGCCGATCCCCGAGCCAGGAGTCGCCGCCGCCTGATGCGGATCCTGATCGCCACCGACGCCTGGGAGCCGCAGGTGAACGGGGTCGTACGCACCCTGACGCGGACGGTGGCCGAGATGCGGGCCATGGGCCATGTGGTCGAGGTGATCTCGCCCGACCAGTTCCCCACCCTGCCGATGCCGACCTATCCCGAGATCAAGCTGGCGCTCGGGGCGTATGAACCTATGCAGGATCGCTTCCGCGCCTTCGAGCCCGAGGCGATCCATATCGCCACCGAAGGGCCCGTGGGGCTGGCCGCGCGGCGGCTCTGCCTGGAGTGGAAGCTGCCCTTCACCACCAGCTACCACACCCGGTTTCCCGAATATATTTCGGCCCGTTTCCCGCTGCCGACCGCGGCCGGCTACGCCTATATGCGCTGGTTCCACAAGCCGTCGGGCCGAGTGATGGTGGCGACGCCGACCATGCGCGAGGAGCTGGAGCGGCACGGCTTCCGCAACCTGTCCTACTGGTCGCGCGGGGTGGACACCGACATCTTCCAGATGCGCCCGGGCGAAAGCGCGGCGCCCGGCTGGCCCGAGCCGCCCGAGCTCAAGGGCCTTGCCCGCCCGATCTTCCTCAACGTCGGCCGGGTGGCGGTGGAGAAGAACATCGAGGCCTTCGTCAAGCTCGACCTGCCGGGCTCCAAGGTGGTGGTCGGCGACGGCCCCTCGCGCGAGGAGCTGTCGGTGCAATACCCCGAGGTGGTGTTCACCGGAGCCCGGTTCGGCGAGAAGCTGGCCGCCTATTTCGCCTGGTCCGACATCTTCGTCTTCCCCTCGCTCACCGATACCTTCGGCCTGGTGATCCTGGAGGCCATGTCCACCGGTGCGCCGGTGGCGGCCTATCCGGCCCCGGGTCCGGTCGACCTGATCCCGGGCTCGGGCGCGGGGGTCTGCGACGAGGACCTGAAGAAGGCCTGCCTGGAGTGCCTTGAGATCGACCGCCAGACGGTGCGCAAATTTGCCGAAGGCTTCTCGTGGCGCGCGGCGGCCGAGCAGTTCGTCGCCAACCTCGAACCCTATCCCGAGCCGCAGAAGACCCGCCTGTGGAAGCGCCTGCGCCGCCTCGCCCGCTTCCGCCGCCGCGCCACCCAGCCCTCGCCCGGGCTGGACCTGGGGGCTTAGGGTCCCAACGACGGATGATCAGGCTTCGTGAGGCGACTGCGGAGGACGTGGAGCTGGTCGCCGGGCTGCACACCGAAAGCTGGCGGACCGCCTACCGCGCCATCCTGAGGCCCGAATTCCTGGCCGGCGAGGTCGAGGCCGACCGCCGGCGGATCTGGACCGAGCGCCTTGGCGCGCCCGGATCGGCGCAGCGCGTCACCCTCGGATTGCTGGACGATCGGCCGATGGGCTTCGTCTGCACCTTCGCGGATGAGGATCCGAAGTGGGGCGCGCTGGTCGACAACCTGCATGTCGTGCCCGCCGCCAAGGGCAAGGGGCTGGGCGCGCGCCTCCTGAGATCGGCGGCGGAGTGGGTCAGCCAAATCCGCCCCGGACACGGCCTCTACCTCTGGGTCTACGAAGCCAACGCGCCTGCCGCCGCCTTCTACGACCGGATGGGCGGCGAGGCCGTCGAGCGCGCCCTGCACGACAATCCCGGCGGCGGCGAAATGCCCGCGATCCGCTACGCCTGGCGGGAGCCACGGCGGATGCTGAAGTAGGCCTGCGCCGGGATCGGCGCTTGCAGTTTCCGCAAACCCGCTTGTCCCCAATGCGATCGTTCCTGCCCGCGCCCTTCAATAGGGTCGGCCCGACCTCATTCGGGGCGCAGGGGGACGGGTATGCGGCGGCTTTGGATATCAGGAAGCGCTTTGGCCTATGCGGCGCTGGCGAGCGCCGCGCAGGCGCAGGACGCCAAGCCGTCGGCCGAGGTGGTGGTCACGGGCAGCCGGGCCGCGCCGAGGGTGGCGACGGATTCGAGCGCGCCGATATCGACCTACTCGGCGGTGGATCTGGGCCATCTTGGCCTGGAGAATCTCAACCAGGCGATCCAGTTGCTGGCGCCGACGGTGAACTTCGCCGGAGCGGTGAATGCAGGCGGCGCCGCGAACGCGCGCGGGCCGACGATGTTCGGCCTGGGTCAGGATGAGGTCCTGGTACTGGTGGACGGCAAGCGGCGCGCGGCGTCTTCGCTGATCAACTTCAACGCCACCATCGGCCGGGGCGAAGTGCCGGTGGACCTCAGCCTGATCCCGATGTCGGCCATCGACTATGTCGAGGTGCTGGAGGACGGGGCGGCGGCGCAATACGGCTCCGACGCCATCGCCGGCGTGATCAACATCATCCTGAAGAAGAGCGCCGCCGGCGGCGTCCTGTCGGCGCAAGGCGGGGTGACGGAGCGGGGCGACGGCACGAACGGCGACCTCAGCGGCCGGGACAGCTTCGCCATCGGCGACGGAGGCTCGCTGACCCTGTCGGTCGATGTGCGCGGCCAGAACCCGATCAACCGTGCGGCGGCCGACACCCGCGCCGGGGTCGCGGGCCTGGTGACCAACCAGCAGGGCGAGGACGGAACGGCGGACATGGACGGCGCGGCGGTTCTCGAGCTCCCGCTGCAGCAGGGCTGGCGGGTCTACGGGAATACGACGCTGTCGCAGCGCTGGTCAGCCAACACCATCCAGTTCCGCCTGCCCAACGTCGACCCCGCGATCTACCCGAACGGCTTCCTGCCCCGCACGCACCTCGATCTGCTGGACGTCCAAGCCACGGGCGGGATCAAGGGCGAGCTCGGCGGCTGGAGCATCGATCTCAGCGATTCCATAGGCTACGACCGCGCCGACTTCAGCGACGACCACACGGCCAATCCCTCGCTCGGCGCGACCAGTCCGACAAGCTTCGACGCCGGCGGCGCGCGCTATACCCAGAACCTGGTCGATCTGGATTTCGACCGGCATTTCAACATCCTGGCCGGCGCCAACATCGCCGCCGGGCTGGAGTACCGCTACGAGGAATACCAGCTCCGCAGCGGCGCCCCGGCGTCGTTCGAAGGCGCCGGGGCCTATGGCTTTCCGGGATTCAATCCGCCGTCGCCGGTGGACGTCGATCGCAACGCCGGCTCGGCCTATATCGATGGCGAGCTGTCGCTGCTGCCGAACCTGAGGATCGGCGGGGCCGCGCGTTACGAGGACTATAGCGGGTTCAGCTCGCGCACGACCGGCAAGCTCAGCCTGTTCTACCGGCCGAGCCGCGTGATCGCCTTCCGCGGGACCGCCAGCACGGGCTTCCGCGCCCCCGCCCTGCAGCAGACCAGCTTCGCCACCGTGACCAGCCAGAACAACGGCGGCGTGCTGCAGAACGTCGGCACCTTCGCGGCCAACGATCCGGTCGCCGTCGCGCTCGGCGCGCGGCCGATCAAGCCCGAGACCTCGACCAATCTTTCCGCCGGCGTGGTGATCACACCGGCGCCGAACCTGACCGTCACGGCCGACGTCTTCCGCATCGACATCTACAACCGGATCGCGCTCAGCGAGACCCTGGGCGACCCCCTGGTGACCTCCATCCTGACGGCGCACGGCATCACCGACGCGGCCTCGGCCCGCTTCTTCACCAACGCCGCCAACACCAAGACCTCGGGCGTCGACCTCATGGGGGATTGGAGGCATGCCTTCGCGGGCTACGGCCTCCTGAAGCTCAATCTCGGATACGAGATCGCCGATCAGCAGATCACCGCGCTCCGCACCAATCCGGTGATCGCGGCCCCCGACCCCGCCAACATCCTGCTCAACGTCGGCTCGATCGACTTCCTGACCCGCGCCCAGCCCAGCAACAAGCTGGACGGCGCCGTCACCTGGTCGTTCAGCCGCTATGACCTGTCCCTGGATGTCACCCGCTTCGGGTCGTTCCGCTATGTGCCGTCCACTGCGCCGGCGAACCACGATCAGCAGTTCGGGCCGGCCATGGTGGTCAACCTCACCGCCGATGCGCACCTGACTCCGCGCCTGACCCTCTCCGGCGGCGTGCTGAACCTCACCGACGCCTACAGCGACAAGGTCTCGGCCGCGTTCCAGGGCGGGACCGGCCTGCAGTATCCGGAGGCTGGCGGGCTCGATTTCATGGGCCGCCAGTACTACGCGCGGCTGACGCTCAGCTTCTGAGCCCGCCCCTCAATGCGCATTGCGATCATTTCGGACACGCACCTCGCCGCCGGAACGTCAGATTTCGCCGAGAACGTCCGCGCCGTCCTCGACTGGGCCGAGCAGGTGCGGCCCGACCAGATCGTGCACCTGGGCGACGCCTCAGCGCACGGGGCCGAGGATCCGGCGGGGTACGAGGCGGTTCTGCAGGCCTTCGCCCGAGCCGGGCGGCCGATCCGCTGGCTGCCCGGCAACCACGACATCGGCGAGGACGCCTCGACCGCGGCGGCCACCCCGGAACCGCCGGTCAGCCCGGCGGCGCTGTCAGCCTGGCGGGGGGCGTTCGGTCCGGACTACTGGTCCGTCCGCTGCGCCGGCTGGCAGCTCATCGGGCTGAATTCGCAGCTCTTCGGCGGCGAGGACGACGAGGAGGCGCGACAATGGGCGTGGCTGGACGCCGCCCTGCAGGGCGGCCACGGCAAGCTCGGCGTCATGCTCCACAAGCCCCTGTTCCGCGAGTCTCCCGACGAGACCAAGGCGCATCAGCGCTATCTGCCGCCGGGCGCCCGCGCGACGCTCTGGGCGAAACTGACGTCGCGGGACCTGCGCTTCGTGGTCGCCGGCCACACCCACCAGTTCCGCAGGACGCGGCTGGACGGTGTCGAGATCGTCTGGGCGCCGTCGGCGGCCTACCGTATCCCTGACATCCTGCAGGAACGGATCGGTGAGAAGCTGGTGGGCGCCATGCTGCTCGACCTGACCGCCGCCGAACACAGCCTCCATCTGGTCGTACCGCCGGGGATCGTCGCCCATGATCTGGGCGAGCACCTCGATCTCTATCCCGAACTGAAGGCGGTGATGGCGGAGCGACGGCGATGACCACAGCCGCCGCCGCGCAGGACCCCGTCCCCTGGCGGAGCTGGTACACCCTGGCGGTGATGCTCACCGCCTATGTGCTGGCGTTCATGGACCGGCAGATGCTCAATCTCCTGGTCCAGCCGATCAAGCACAGCCTCGGCCTTTCGGACACCCAGATCAGCCTGCTGCAGGGCTTCGCCTTCGCCCTGGCGCTGTCGTTGGTCGCCCTGCCGCTCGGCCGGCTGATCGATACGCGGCGGCGGACAGCGATCCTCGCGGCCGGCGTCGCCGTATGGAGCCTGATGACGGCGGGCTGCGGGGTCGCGGCGAGCTTTCCGCTGCTGCTGCTGATGCGGGCGGGCGTCGCCGGCGGCGAGGCCGCCATGACGCCGACCGCGCTCTCGATCATCGGCGACGCCTTTCCGCCGCGGCGGATCGGGATCGCCACCGGCGGCTACGCCCTCGGCGTCCACCTGGGCTCTGGGCTGGCCCTGATCGTCGGCGCCCTGTTGCTGAAGGTCGCCAACACTTCTCACGTCAGCCTGCCCGGGCTTGGAAGCCTGAGCGGCTGGCGTCTGGTGTTCGTCGTCATGGGAGTGGTCGGGGCGCCGGTCGCCCTGTGGGTCGCGCTGCTGCACGAGCCTCGCCGCGGCGGGGCGGCGGCGGCCGCACAGCCGATCGTGTCCTGGCCTGAGGTGCTCCGGTTTCTTCGCCGCCATGGCTGGACGCAGGCCTGCGCCAATCTGGCGGTCGGCTTCGCGCTGATGGCCAATTACGGCGTTTCGGCCTGGGCGCCGGCGTTCTTCGCCCGCCGTTTCGGCTGGGGCCCGTCGGCGTTCGGCGCGGCCTACGGACCCCTGACCATCCTGTTCGGTATCTCAGGGGTGCTGGCGGCCTCCGCCCTCGGCGACCGGTGGCGCGCGCGGGGCGTGCTCGACGCCCGGTTCAGGATCATGGCGATCACGGCCCTGGCCGCCGCGCCCCTGTTGATCGCCGCGCCCCTGGCGCCCACGGCCGCGGCGTCGCTCCTGCTGTTCGCGGCGGCTGGCTTCCTGAACGCCGCAGCGGTCGGCTCCGGTCCCGCCGTGCTGCAGGAGATCGCCCCGCCGCGGCTGCGCGGAATCACCCACGCCCTGGCGCTTCTCACCGTCAACCTGATCGCGCTGGGCCTCGGGCCGACCTCCGTCGCCCTGGTCACCGACTATGTGCTTCACGACGAGCGTCACGTGGGAATCGCCCTCGCCTGGGTGGCGCCGGCAGCGCTGCTGGTCGCCGCGGGGTTCAGCCTGGCGGGCGGCGGACCGTTCCGCCGCCTGCTCCAGACCCGTTCCTGATCTGGGCCCGCTCTTGATCTGGGCCCGTTATCAAGACGTGACAATGGATGGGTAGAGTGCTCGCCTTGGTCCCCTCGGCCGACGATCGGGCATCGGCATGGCGCAGCGCGCACCCTCCCTGGCCGCCACGGAAGCCTTCCTCGCCGCCGCCCGCAGCGAGAGCTTTCAAGCCGCCGCAGAGGATATCTCGATCAGCCCTTCGGCCTTCAGCCGCCGGATCCAGTCGCTCGAATCCTTCGTCGGCGCGCCGCTGTTCGATCGGTCGAGCGGCCGTCCGCGCCTGACCGGCGCGGGCGAACAGTTCCGTCAGACCGTCGAGCCTGCGCTGCAGACCATCACCCGCGCCATCGCCGACCTGCGCCGCCGCGAGCAAAGCCGGACCCTGCGGGTCGTGACCTCCCATTCCCTGGCGTTGAGCTGGCTCATGCCGAGGCTGGCGAAGCTCTACATCGACAGCGGGCTGGAGCTGGACTTGAAGATCGGCCGGGGCGCGCATCACCTGCGCTCCGGCGAGGTCGATCTCGCCCTATGGGGCGGGCCGGACGACGCGCCGGACTACCCTCGTGAGGCCCTGGCCCCGCTCGACGCCGTTCCCGCCGTCGCAACCACCGCGGCGTCCCGCCCGCAAAGGCTGCAAGACCTCGCCGGCGCCCGGCTGCTGAAGGCGCGGAACGCCCCGAACCTGTGGCCCGAATGGCTGTCGAACATCGGCTTCGAGGGCGCGGTCAGCGACTACACCGAGTTCGAGACCACCCACTTCGCCTATGAGTCGGCGGCCAGCGGCCTCGGGGTGGCGCTGGCGGTCCCGTTGTTGTCCGATCGCTTCGTCCGCGAAGGGCGGCTGGCGCCGTGCCGCTTTCGCGCGCCGGTCAGCGTCCGCTACAGCCTTATCTACGCGACGCCTGCGGTCAGACGACGGCCCGAGGTCAAGGTGTTCCGCAATTGGCTGCAGACCGAAACAGCGGACTCGCTTCGCGCCTTCGACGCCTGGAGCGCCGCATAGCCCCGACGCCTCGGTCATGACGCTCAGAGGAGCCGGCTGCGCAGGGCCTGAGACAGGAGATCGATCAGGCTGACCGCGGCGATGATGATGAGGATGATCGCCGCCACCTGGCCGTAGGCATAGGTGTTCAGGCTGTCGAACAGGAGCTGGCCGATGCCGCCCGCGCCAATCAGGCCGAGCACCGTGGCCGAGCGGGCGCTGCTCTCGAACCGGTACAGCGCATAGGAGGTCCAGAGCGGCCCCACCTGGGGCAGCACGCCCCAGACCACCTCCTGCAGCCGCGTGCCGCCCACCGCCCGCACACCTTCCACCGGACCCGGATCGATCGACTCGACCGCTTCGGAGAACAGCTTGGCCAGCACGCCGCCGGTGTTGATCGCCAGGGCCAATACGCCGGTCAGCGGTCCCAGGCCGACGGCGACGATGAACAGATAGCCGACCACGAGGTCGGGCACGGCGCGCATCAGGTCGAGCAGGCGCCGGACCGGCTGCCAGATCCACCACGGCGTGACGTTGCGCGCCGCCGCGACGCCGAGGGGAATCGCGATCACGATGGCGAGCGCCGTGCCCCAGAGGGCGATGGCCAGGGTGACGCCCATCTGGACGACGAACAGGCGCCATTGGCTGAAGTCGGGCTTCAGGAAACCGCTGGCGAACCGCCCGATCTTGTCGGAGTTCGACAGGACCAGCGGCAGGCGGCGGAGCTCGACGGCGTGGATGGTCATGCCCAGCAGCACCACCACGCCGCCGAAGACGGCGAGGTCGACCGCGCGGCCGGCCAGCGACTTCGTGGGGACCGGCAGAGGCGGCGGCAGGACCGCGCTCATCCCGCAGGCTTCGCCGCGGCCTTGGACGCTTCCATCTCGCGGATCGGCTGCAGATAGCTGTCGTCGGCCGGATGGAAGGCCGAATAGTGCAGCGGCTTCATGATGGCGCGCTGGCGGTCGGCCTCGGCGCCGCTGCCGACGCCGTAATGGAGGAAGAAGTCCTTGATCTTGGCCCGGAGCGCCGGATCGAGGTCCTTGCGGTAGACGAAGGCCGACTCAGGCAGGGGCGGCGAGGTCCAGACCACGTCCAGCGCGGCGTAGGCCGCCTTGGCCGCATCGTTGCCGACGCGGGCGAAGTCCAGCCCGACGGAGTTGTTCGTCGAGGCGTCGAGCGCCCCGTTGGCCACCGCGAACAGGTTGGCGGCGTGCGCGGCGGAGCGGACGCTCTTGAAGCAGGCGTTGGGATCGATCCCCTTGGGTCCGAACAGATAGGTCATCGGCGCCAGCGTGCCGGACGTCGACTTCGGGTCGCCCATGCCGAAGTTCAGCGTGTGATCGCAGGCCAGGATCCGGTCCAAAGTCACGCCCGCCCCCTTCTTGACGATGACCACCGAATTGTAGGTGTCGCGCCCGTCGAGGTCGACGGTACGGGCGAAGACCTCGCCGTCGGCGCGGGTGATCGCATCGAGCGCGGGCTCGGCCGAGAACCAGCCGATCTGGCTCTGGTTGTTCGCCATGGCCTCGACCAGAAGGGCGTAGCTCGACGAGAAGCGCACCTCGACCTTGCGGCCGATCGCCTTACTGAGATCGTCGAGCAGCGGGCTCCACAAGGGACCGAACGCCGCCTGGTCTTCCGCCGAAAGCACGGAGAAGGTCAGCGGCTGCTCGCCTGGGGACGAGGGCTTGGAGCAGGAGCCGAACCCGACCGCCGTCAGGGCGGCCAGGACCAGCAGGGAGCGACGGCCGATCATGCAGCATGTCCTTCTGGCATAATGTCCTCGAACTCCGGACCGTAGATGTCGACGAGAAGCGGGCGGCTGAGGCCGTCGATCGGACCATCATAGACGATCCTGCCCGCCTTCAGGGCGATCACCCGGCGGCAATAGCGGATGGCGTACTCCACCTGATGGAGCGTGACGACCACCGTCAGCCCGTCCCGCGCGTTGAGGTCGGCCAGGGTCGCCATCACCCGGCGTGCGGAGACCGGATCGAGCGAGGCGACGGGCTCGTCGGCGAGGATGCTCTCGGCCCCCTGCACCAGGGTGCGGGCGATGGCGCCGCGCTGCTGCTGCCCTCCGGAGAGGGTGTTGGCGCGCTGGCCGGCGTATTCGGCGACCCCGACCCGGGCGAGCGCCTCCATGGCGCGCTGCTGATCCTGGCGTGGCCAGAGCCCGAGGACGCCGCGCCAGCCGGGGATGCGCGCCAGGGCGCCGACCATCACATTCGAGAACAGCGACAGGCGGCCGACCAGGTTGAACTGCTGGAAGATGAAGCCGGTGCGGGCGCGGGCCTCACGCACCCGATGGGTGATCCGCCCTTCGGCTTGGATGGTGATGCCGGCGGTCTCCACCACCCCGCCCTTGTCGACCGCGACCAGGGCGGCGAGGGTTCGCAGGAGCGTGGACTTGCCGGAGCCCGACGGCCCGATCAGGGCGACCATTTCGCCCCGCCGGACCTCGAGGCTGACGTCGTCGAGCGCCCGCCGCTTGGCGTAGGTCTTGGAGATGTTCCGGGCGCTGAAGGCGAGTTCGGCGGCCATGCTGTCGGAACCCGTTCCCCTGGCGCCCAACGGGCCTGCGGGATCGATTCTTACGCGATCGGCCAAGCCGGCGGAAGCCATCCCGGCGTGGGGACTGCCTCGTCCTTCGACAGGCTCAGGATGAGGCAGAATGAATTGCTGCGCTTCCTATTAAGTCGCCTCATCCTGAGCTTGTCGAAGGACGAGGCGTGGCGCCAAGGCCAACTCTAACAGCTGACCTCGCCTGCGGTACGGGCGAGGCCCTGTATGATCCGCCCCCAACCCGGAGACATGGCGTCGAAGGCGTTCTGGTTGTCGGGCAGGCGGAAGCCGGACTGGACCATCCTGACCCGCGTGCCGGCCTCGGTCGGGGTCAGGGTCCAGGAGACGACGGTATCGAGGTTGCTGGGCGACGTGCCGCCCTTCCAGCTGTAGACCAGCCGCCGTTCGGGCTCGAGCTCCAGCACCTCGCAGTGCACGATCCCGTCCCAGTACGGCATCGGCTGGGACTTGAAGTTGAACCGGGCGCCGACC
>FTAG01001344.1_pt1 | contig 14358 bp, 9 predicted proteins | sample 1638911 | NCBI WGS metagenome assembly FTAG01 (sample SAMEA3914813, study PRJEB12502) | metagenome | biome: forest; material: soil | place: Canada | collected 2011-07-07 | depth 0.3 m
AGGATGATCTTGCGGCCGTAGAGGTCGGACAGCTTGCCGTAGATCGGCACCATCACCGTCGAGGACAGCAGATAGGCGGTGGTCACCCAGGCGTAGAGGTTCAGTCCCTGCAGCTCGGCGATGATCCGCGGCATGGCGGTGCCGACGATGGTCTGGTCGAGCGCCGACAGCAGGAAGACGATCATCAGCCCGATCAGGGTGATGCGTCGCTCCTCCGGGGTGAAGGCCTGGGGTTCGGTCATCAAGGGAGCGGGGGGCGAGGCTTCGGTCATTTCGCCTGTCCTTTAGCGCGCCTGCGGCGGCGCGCCAGCATGTTCAGCGCTTCGACGAAGCCGGAAAAGCCCATGGCGGCATAGACGTAGCCGCGCGGCACGTGGAAACCCAGGCCGTCGGCGATCAGCAGCGATCCGATCAGCAGCAGGAAGCCCAGCGCCAGCATGACCACGGTCGGATTGCTGCGGATGAAGTGGGCGAGCGGGCCCGAGGCGATCATCATCAGCACCATGGCCACCACCACCGCGGCCATCATCACCGGCAGCTTGTCGGTCATGCCTACGGCGGTGAGGATGCTGTCGACCGAGAACACCATGTCGAGCAGCAGGATCTGTATGATCGCCGCGGCGAAGCCCAGCGTCTTGCCGCCGCCGTCTTCAGGGCGATCCCCGGCCGCCGGATCGACCGCTTCATGGATCTCGCGCGTCGCCTTCCAGATCAGGAACAGGCCGCCGGCGATCAGGATCAGGTCGCGCCAGGACAGTCTGACCCCGAACACCGTCGCCAGCGGCCGGGTGAGGCTGACGATGAAGACGATGCACGACAGCAGGATCAGCCGCATCGCCAGGGCCAGGGCGATGCCGAAGGTGCGAGTGCGGGCGCGGTTACGCTCGGGTAGCCGGTTCGACAGGATGGCGACAAACACCAGGTTGTCGACGCCCAGCACCACCTCCATGACGATCAGCGTCGCCAGAGCCACCCAGGCGGCGGGATCGGTCAGCAGGCGGATCAGGGACTCCATGGTCCGGTTCTAGCCGAAGCTTCCGCGCGAGGCGAACCGCGGTCCGGCTCGAATCCGGCCGGCGCGCGCGACCTTTGGCTTCAGCTCGAGGTCTTTGCCCTGCGGACCCGGTTTGACCACCCCGCCCTTCGGATGGCCGGCCTGAACCACGGGGTCAGGATCGTTGGGCAAGGATCAGCCGCATCCATTCGCGGGGAGCCTCAGATAGATGTCGACGACCCCGGGCTGTCCGATCTGGTGCAAGGCGCTCGTCGACGATCTTTCGGCGCAGTGCTGGCTGGCTTCGCAGATTTCGGTCGATACGCCATTGTCGAGGCAGATGTCCCGATAGGATCGTCCATCGCCTGCGTGGACCGTGACATGGGCGACGATAGGGTCAGCGTCTGTCGTAACCAGACCGCCGCCCGCGCCGCGGGGAGCCGTCGATGCTGCCGCGACCACGACCAACCACAGCGCCGCAGCCGTGCCGCCGAGGATCAATCGGGCCGCGGGAACGCCGGCGAAAGACAGCCGGGATAGCCATTTTGGACCGGACGGCGCCGGGGAGGCCGACGGGGTCCAGACCGGCGTCTGGGAGGTCTTCGCCTTCCCGGGCTCGCCCTTCTTCGTCGCCCCGCGGCGCGAAGATCCCCAACTCTTGTCCGGCTCGGCCATGTCAATTTGTCCGCTTCACGCCAGCCAGACGGTCCGAAAGCAGGGTCGCTACGTCCGCTGCGAAATCCGCCGCTGAATTGCCCGTCTGCTCCAACGGATATTGGATGTTGACCACTATCGTGTAGGCGTGAACCGGAAGAGTCGAGCCATCCGCCGCTCGCCGGCCGTCAAGCCTGAGGTCCGGCCCTGGGCGATAAGCGGCGAGAACGGTCGCGAAGACCTTTCCCTTGCTCTTCTGCTTGGCTTCATCCAGTTGCTCCGCCTTGGTCGCGACGCGGATCAGCAGATCCCCGGCCGCGACGAACGGCTTGCCGCCTTTGGCCACATCGGCGTTGTCTTCGATCAGTCGGGCGACGACCGCATCAGCCGAGACGTGAAAGCGCCGGAGCGCCTCCGCGGCCTGCAGATCGCGTGCGAGCGCCAGCACGGCGTCCCGCCTCGCATCGCTCGTCAGCGGATAGAGGCGGCCATCGGCAAAGACGGCGACCTTCTGTTCGGGACCCAGGCGAAGGCGATCGTCGTGGATCAGAAGGTCGATCGCCTTGTCCGCCGGGGTGAATTCCGCGAACGGCAGGGCCGGCGTGCCGGTCTTGCTGAAAACGCCGAGCACCAGCCCTTGCTTCGCCAACGCCTGCTCGATCCCGTCCAGGGCCTTCGGCATATGGGTGCCAGCCGCGGTTCCACTCCCCTGCGTGACCAGGGTCATGGCGTGGGTGATGACCGGTTGGGCCGTGAAGCTCGGCGCCAGCGGCAAGGCCGCACGATCCGGCGGCTGACCATGGACGAAGCTCGCGCGGATTTGCCGCCCCGTGACCAATCGCGAATAGGCTTCGGCCAGCTTGACCGTCGTCCAACGCCCTTCGCCATTGCCCAGTATGACGGTCAGGAAGTCGGTGCGGAAATTGCGCGGGCGCTCCAGGCCCAGCGCCTCCCGGGCCGGCGGCGTTTCGGTGAAGCCGCACGGATTGAGCCAGGACCGGGAATCCAACAGCAGGCGCCACACGCTCGCTTCGCGCTGATCGCTGCCGTAGCGGCCCGCGCCGTTCGAACAGCGGACCGGCTTCGGTTCGCCGCGTGGGGCCCCCGGACCAGCGGTGTTCGCGTCGAACAGGTCGTGGAAGGTCGCGACCCAGGAGAGGGTGCGTCCGTCTGGGATGGCGGGCTTGAACCCGCCGTGACCATCGGAAGCCTCGAATATCGACTTCACCCGCTCGCTCTGGGGCTTGCAGTCAAGGGACGGCGCGCATAGCCAGAAGCGCTCGTCCGGACCAAGTTGGACCTTCAGGGCCGGATCGTTGTCGCCCGCGGAGAGCAGCAGCAGGCTTGCCGCATAGGCGTTGTCCGAGTTCTGGATGAAGTGATCGAAATCCACCCGGCTGACCTTGGAGTCACCCTCGAAGACTGAACTCAGCCTCAGACCGAGGAGATCTGCGACAGGCCCGCTCCGGCCGGCGATCTGCAATTTCGCCAGCCCAGGTTGATCGGTCAGGATCGCAGCCGCCAGCAGCGGCTTGGCTGCCGATCCGATAGGCAGGGCTTCCAGGTTGTAGTTGGTCCTGAGCTCGGACCTGCGCTGGGCGTCCAGCGGGTCGATGGATTCGCCCAGCTTCGCCCGAGGATAGGACGCCATGCCCAACACCTCTCCGGTCGTGGCGTCCATGATCAAGGCCGCGGCGATCCGGGGACGATCGTTGTGGTTCAGGGGCAAGGCGTCGACAAAGGACTCCAGACCACGTTGCAAGGCGGGCTGAAGCTGGCCGTCCAGCGATGCCCGAAACGAGTCGTCCTTGCCCTCGCCGCCTTCCGATCCGAGCAGCAAGGCCCGCTTGTAGTCGCGATCAGCGGCGGCGGCCCATATCCCAGAGTCGGGATCCAGGGTCCGCCCGCCTGCGGCGGATGGCGCCGACAGGGTAGGCTCTGCGTCGCCCGCAAGCGGCCGCGTCAGGACGAACCGGCGCCCGGACCGCTCGACGAAGGAGACGCTGGACCCCGGCGGTATCGGGGCCATGGCGCCCACGGACAAGGTCTGGAGCCCAATCTGGACCTTGCAGGCGTCGGTCCCGACCGAGATGGCGGCTTGGTCGCCGATCCGCCAGATGCGCGCCATCCAGTCGCCGCCGCCACAGAAGACATGGACCAATGGCGCCGCTACCGGCCCGACCTGATCCATCGGCAATCGGAGCGCGCCGAGGCTGGGGTCTCCGGTAATGAGCGCAGGGGCGGCCGGCGTGAGCCGGATGGCGACCCTGCCCGCGTCCGAGGTCAGCGTGATGACGTCCTTGTCGCGGCCGCCGGCAGGCTCGCGATAGAAGATCGAACCGCTCCAGCCGCGCCGCTCGGAGAACGGCGGCGGCTGCACGTATCGATAGGGCTCGATCGCCGTGACCTTGCCGTTTTCGATAGTCCAGATCGAGGGATCGTCGCGCCGGATATCTTCCAGCAGATGGGAGATGTTGGCGTAGGCCAAGGCGTCGGGATCGCCATAGACGCTGCTGGCCAGGTCAACCACAGGAACACCGGGCGCGGTGTGCTCGCGCACCGTCAGCAGAGGCGGGTTCGCCTGAATGAAGTGTTGGGTGACGAATTTCGTATAGGCGTCGACCTGCCTTTGATCGCCGGGACCGCGCTGATCGCGCCGCAGCGGCGTGTCCTGATGGTTGGCGAGCAGAACGGCGGCGGATATGCCGAAGACGATGGCGACAGCGACGAGGGGCCGGAGCGTCATGGGGCAAGCTCCGTCCGTCCGCGCCCGAGAAGCGTGGCCGCCAGTCCCACCAGGAGCAGGCCTTCCAACAGGTCGGATGAGGACAGAGGGACCAGGAGATACACATTCCGGCCCGTGAAGAACGCTGCGCCCATGTTGGCGAGAACCATGTAGATCGAGACCAACGCCAGGGTCAGGGCGGCGAGACCGCCCAGCCAGCGGGAGGGGGTCGATGCGCCCCTCAGCAACCGGCTGATCGCCAGCAGCGCAAAGCCGGCGTAAGCGCCAAGGACGCCAAGCGCGCCTAGGCGGCCGAAGGGCGACATCAGATGGATCGCCGAGACATTGTCGGTGAGCTGATAGTCCTTCAATTGGACGAGCTTAGTCTGCTCCAGATAGCCCCGGCCGAGCAGTTCATCGCTGTAGCGGTGCATGGCGGTGAGGGTCACCGAGAAGGCCTCGGCTTCCTGCGTGCCGACCCCTTGCAGTCGTTGAGGCGCCATGGCCGCCAGAAGGCGGTCCTGATTGCCGTCGATCTTCACGGCGTGCTTGAGGTCGACCTCGCCGCTGTTGAGGCTGACCGCGCCGACACACGCGATCATGATGAGCAGGCCGCCGACCATGACCGCGGGCAGGGACCACAGGGAGGCGGGACGTCTGAAGAGGGCCGCGGTCGCGAACGACGCCGACAACGCCAAGGCGATCCCCCAGGACCAGGGGGACAGTCCGGATACCCAGAACAGCAGACCGGCCAGCGCAGTGATCGCCGTCGCTGCGGATACGGCGACGTCGCCGGCCCAGCGTCTTGCCGGCGCCTGCGCCATATGGGCGGCGAGCGCGCCCATGACGACCGGCCACGCGAATATCGCAAAGCCGTTGTCGCGAACCACGTGGCTGGCGAGCGCTATCCCGGTAAGGATCGCCCCACCGAACACCAGCACGGCGATCCGCCGCCGGGTGGAAGTGCTTTGTCCGGACCGGGCCAGATCCGCGAGCAGTGGCGCGAACACGGCCAGCGTCAGCGGGACGAACAGCAGGCTCATCGAGATCCGCACACCGACCTCCGCCGCTTCACGCCAGGTGAGGGCCAAAAAGAAGAAGCGAAGGAGCAACAGCCCCACCGCTCCCAGGGCCGCCCAGAGGATCGGATATTTCGAGGCCCGGTCGAAGCGAGCGGCGACGGCGCGTATCGGGGCGAGGGTCGAAAGCAGCGCCAGCGCGATCGCCGCCAGAGCCGTCACCCAGAACTCGACGGTGGGGTGTCCCAGCATCGCCAGCGCGAGCGCGCTCGCCGTCAAGCCCGCGATCCCGACCCGGCGATCCGGGGCGTCGCGATAGAGCAGCAGGAGCACCAGCGGGGCCACCGCCAGCGCCGTCAGCGCATTCCCCGGATAGGTCTGCACCGCGCTGCTCGGATCCAGGAACGCGCCCTCGACAGCGATCAGAAGCCGCAGAGAGAGCAGGCAATCCAGTAGTCCGAACGCGGCGCCGGCGAGGCGGTCGGACCGCCGCAGCCGCCAGGTGGCCGCCAGCGAGCAGGCCAGGGCCAGTATCGCCGCGATGCAGAGCCAGCGATTCAGCCCGGATCGAAAATCAAGCGTGCGGACCGCGAACGTCATCGTCCTTCCCGCGCCGATCGTGAAGCCGTTCGGCAGCCTTTGAACCGAGGGCAGCGAAGTCTGCACGCCGAACGTCGCGTCGCTGGTCAACGGCGCATCGAACGACACGGCCTGCAGGTCGGTATCGAACCGGCGCCCGAGCAGGCCGAACACCGCGGCGGTCTCGCCGGGGGCGACGGCGTCGTTCGCGGACGCGGCGGTGCGGAGGCGCACGATCGGCCTTGCGTCTCCATCCGTCGGCCGGGCCAGATTCTGCGTCTGTATGGCGACCGGCTTGAGGACGGTGGCGCCCGAGCTGTCCGTGGAAACCTTGAAGCCAAGTCTGGCGCGCAACCGGCCGGGCGGCAGCTGCTTCTTTTCATTCGGCGCATTGGGCCATGAGACCTGATAGATCAAGACTTTCGCCGATGCGGGAAGCTTGCGCGTCACCTCCGGTTCGGAACCGTCGAAGCGGACGGAGAAGAGTCCATTGTCCTGGTCGGCGACTATGGCCGAACCGGCCGGTTGATCCGAAATCCGGTTGTCTTCGACGATCGCAAAGTTCGACGCCTGGTATGCTCGACCCTTGGCCGGCCTGATGGCCTGGCGCAGGTCCGTGCAGGGCGACGCGCAGACCTTCAGCCGACGGCTCAGGGGCGCCGCGTCGGTCACCTCGGCGGGCGCCATCTTGAAGAGGCCGAAGCGAGGCGGCGGCTCGATCGTCACCAGCACCTGCCCTGCGCCGGGCCTGGTCGTGAGCGTCAGTCCTCCGTCGGCCGCGTGCGCGATGCGCACGGCGTGGGCCGGAACGGGCCTTCCCCCAGGACCGCCGGAGCCGACGACCAGATCATCCTCGTCCGGGACGCCCCCGATGCTGACCGGCTGACTGGCGGGGATCGTCACCTGGGTCAGGGTGAGCTGCGTGGAGCCTACCGGGCCGCTGGATGCGCTCGGCCCTCGGACGGCAAGACACAGGACGATCAGCAGCGCGCTGAGCACCGGCGGGGCCAGCGCAAGCCAGCGCCATCGCTCGCTGGCGAGACCTTCCGTGATCGCCAGGCCGAGCAGGGCGGCGCCGATCCCAACCAGGCAGAGGATCTCCAGCATCTATGGCGCCGTGTCGCCGGGCGGCGCACTTGCGAGCCCGCTCCAATCCTCACCGCCGGCCGCTATCCTTTGATCATAGTGGCGATGCGGAAACGTCCGCCGATAGCCGATGCGCAGCTCGCGATGGATGGCGAAGCAGACAATCAGAACAAAGAACAATACGGCGAAGATCGCCTCGACCAGGCCCGCCGAGAGACCGGTTCTCAGGCTGAGGCGCGCCGGCCAGCTGACCGAAGCCGGAAACCCGCTGCCGGCCAGCAGCTGAAGCACCGGGCGGGCCGAGGCCATACCGTCGCGATGCCGGATGACGTCCGCCTGCCGCATCAAGGCGTCGCTGAACCGAAGGATCGCCTGATGCCGGGCCCGTTCGAGCAGATCCTGATCGCCGGGCGGCAATTCCCGCTCCAGGCGCGCCGCTGCGCCAAAACTAGCGAAGCGGTGCTGGATCAGATCGTCACGGTCCCGCCTCAACCACAGCCAGATATCGAGCGTGCGCACGTCGTCTTCGGCGAGGTCGAACGGCGGAAACCAGAGCGGGCCGCCGCGCCCGAAACCACCGGAGTGGCCGGCGCCCTGCTCGAAGGCCTGGCGTGTAGGGCTCTGGAACGCCCCGGTCGGCCACCATTTCTCGTCGCCGGCTTGATAGATCGGCGTGTCGGTTGTGGCCGCCATCGCGAGGATCCGGACGGCAGCCGGCTTGTCGCCCTGCATCCAATGACTTTGCGTCGGATCGTCGCCGAGCTGCCCGCGCAGCGCAGCGTACAGGCCGGAGACGACCTCAGGACGTCCCTGGGCGGCGGCGGCCATGGCCAGGTTGGCGGCCAGGGACGGGTGGGTGATCGCAAGATTCGGCGCCCCGGAAACCGCGCGGGCGACATCCATCGCGCCCCGGAAATCGCCCAGCAGGATGCGGCTGGCGATTCGGCCGCCGACGATCTCGGCCGACGAGACGTTGAACAGATCGCCCTGATCGGCGGCGAAATCGATGACGGTCTTGCCCGGGTCTTCGCCGGCGGCGGATCCGGCCTCGGCGAGGGCCTTTGCGAACATCGCGTCAGCCGCCCCAGGATCCGCCCTTCCCTCGACGCCGCGCAGCAACGCCAAGCCTTCGCCGTAGCTGGCCAGCGCGCGGATCTGGGCGCCCTCCCGGTTGCGCCTGGCCGGATCGCCGCCGATCAGGAACGGCGGCTTGACCGCGAGCGCGGTGTCGAACGCCGTCTTGGCCGGCCCGTTGTCGCCAAGGCAAAGATCGAGGAGGCCCTGGTGATAGGCGACCAGCCCGGCATGCCGGCTGTTCCTGAGGGCCGAGCCGTTCAAGCCCGACTGGGCCGCCGCCGCCAGCGCGCGGTCGGGGCCGGAGCCGCACGTCGGCTCCAGTCTGGCGATCGCCCGGACCGCCGCATTGAACCGTCCCTGGTCTCCCGTGACGCCGAACATACGCTCGACCGCCCCGGATTCCTGGGAGAGCACGGGAGGAAACGCGAGCGCGAGAGGCTGGCGCACGATCTGAAGGCCGCGAACGGCTGCGGTTTCCGCGGAGGTGGGGCCGAACACGCCGCCCGCCATCGGCACAGAGAGCAGGGCCTTCGCCGCGACCTCGTCAGGCGGCGCCACCGGCGCGGCGAGCATGACCACGAGCACCGACAGGAGAACTCCGGCAGGAACACCCCAAAGCAGCAGAAAGCGGGCGGGCCCTTCCGCGAGCGAAGACTGCAGCCATCGCTTGACGCCAGGCGGAACAAGCCAGCCGACCAGCCCCGACATCAGCGTCCCCCTCCGGCCAGCGCTTTGGCGAACTGAGGATCCAGGGCCACCCGCACGCGCATGGCCACCGAAGGAGAGCGCAAACGGTTCAGCCAGGCGGGTCGCCGTGCGTCGCGGATCGCCGGGTTGATCCACCCTTTCACAAGCCCGCTGACGCCGCCGTACTCGACACCGCTATCGGTGACCTTCGTCGGCTTGCGACCCACCTCGGCCGTGATGAAGTCCGCGGCGAAACTGTCGAACCGTTCGGCAAGGTGGACGAAGTACCGTTTGTGTCGTTGCACCACCTGCCAGGCGGGATCCTCGTCGAAGCCCGAGACGTCCTCGGATCCACTGGCCAGCACCCGATAAAGTTCATCGGCCCGCGACAGCAGCAAGAGCGCCGGCATGCGAAACGCGGGGCTGGGCTTGCGCGCGACGGCAGGCGTCTTGAGCATGGCCTCGACCGCTTCGTCGAGCAGGCGCTCTTCGTCCGCTGGCGAACGGCCCTTCGGTCGCCGACGCGGCGCAGCGCGGCGCAGCGGTCCCACGGCGTCGCGCATGTACGGCAGGCTGTCGATGAAGCTCTCCAACTCGGCGACGCGCCGCGCCCGCTCGGGCGGTGTCAGTTTGAGATCGTCGCCTTCACGCTGGTAGAGGTCCTGATCCAGCACCTGCAGCGCGGGGGCGACGAAGATCACGATGTCGGCCAGGGCGAGGATCACGCTGATCAGCTTCAGCTTTCCGTCATCGTTGCTGGTGTCGAAGCCGCCGCGGACCAGCGGAGCGAAATCGTCGCCCGGCACGTCGAAGACCTGCACGCAGGCCGGTCCATCCGAGTTCTTCAGCGGCTCGAACCGATAGAGCAGGATTTCCCTTGTCCGATCTATCTCGGCGCTCCGGCTGGGCGGTAGCCCCCGCCAGGGCCTGACGATATGCGTATTCTCCAAGGTGCGCCCGAACCTTCGGATGAAGAATGATTTTCCGCTCGTCGCCAAGCCCAGCACGACGATGATGTTTTGCTTGGCGCGGCGGGCGGCCCAGCAAGCATTGCGGATGTCGTCGTAGGTCTTTATCTCCGCCGTATAGTCGGCGTGCTCCTCGTCCTTGGCCTGCTCGGCTTCCTTGACGAGAGGCTGGGGACCCATCGCTTCGGGTCGGCCGCCCTGCGGCCCCTCGATCGGCTGGGGACCGGGCGCCCCGTCATCCGCTTGCGGTCTCGCCGTGAAGGGAACGTTGTCACCCGCGCCGAGCGGGCTGGGAGGCGGCGACTGCGGATGGTCTGCGTCGTCGTTTTCGGTCATCACCCGTCATCCCCCCGTCGATCCGTTCGAGCGCCGGTCAGGCGCCGCAGCACCTGCCATCCCGTATCGCGCAACCAAAAGGTGCGCCGCCGATGGCGCACCTGCTCGACCACGCCGCCTTGCACCGGCGGCCGAGGACGCAGGGACAGGATCTTGGCCATCATGCTCCCCTGCTCAGCCAGCGGCAGCCTCTCGTGGTGCGCCAGAGGCGTCACGGCGTCGTATCCGTGCACCGACGCCAGCCGTTCCAGCAGCGCTTCGGCCTGACGGGAAGGCCAGGCGCTCGCGATCAGAAGTTGAAGCAGGGGCACGGCGCCTGGCGAGCGCCATCCCTCATGCCGCTGAATCTCCCCGATGATCGCATCCGGCTGCAGGGCTTTGGCAGGAGCGTCCAAGATCAGCGCCATGCCGGCTTGACCGAAGGCGCCGTCCCGCCCGGCGTCGGCGAACAGGGCAGGTCCCAGCGCGAGCAGGACGGCGGGCGAAAGACAAGGCCAGGCTCCGCCCTGCAACGCCGCGGTCGCGGTCTGATTCCGGGCGGCGCCAGGCCCACCGAGGTAGGGCCAAGCTCCGTCAATAAAGGTCTGCAGGATCTCCGACACCTGGTCCTTGGGCGTTTCAACGAGCGTTGAACGCAGGAGTTCGTACAGACCGGCGCGCAGGATCGGACCGTCCGGAAGACCAGCCGCCGCCTTTGCGATCGCCGCGAAGATGGAGCGGTCGCCTGCGGCGATGGACTCGCGATAACGCCTGAAGAAGTCTTCGCCGAGGGCGCGCGCGGCGAGTTCCGCTTCGTGCTCCGACGCGGGGGCCCAGTCGCCATCGCCTGAAGGCGCGCCTTCCATGGCGCGGAGTATTCGGAACTGCCGCGGCAGGTCCTGACCCCGACCTCCATCCGCCGAGACGCCGAGAGTCAGCTGTCGGCGATTCGGACGCTCCTGGACGACGGCGTTCGCTTCGGTGAAGACCGCATGGAAGGGCAGGTCGCGCGGCGGGTAGTCGGCGGTCTCGAGCCCCGCCCAGGTGCAATAGGACAACTCCTCGCGGCTGCGGCCGAGCCGCGACCACAAGCCGAACAGGGCGCCCTCCGGTGTAAGCGGCTCCAGCCCCGGCTCGCGCGGCGGCTCGACCCGGATCGCGGCCCGCTGTCCCTGAAACAGACCTATATCCAGCAGCAGCCAATCGAAGGCGCGCTGGTAGGCGTCGAGCTCCAACGCCGAGGCCGCGCCGAGCGTCGCCGGGTGAGGACCGTACAGGGTATCGACCGCGGGAAGGTTTGGCGCGGGGAATGCGTTCCGCAGCAGACGGTGGCTGCTCCATTCGATCCGGCCCAACTCTTCTATGGCGATCAAGGCGCTCCACACCACCACCACCCAGCCCGCCGCGCCGCGCCCCATCCGGTCGACCCGCGACAGAACCCAGTGCTCGCCGTCCTCGAGCGGCATGAAGGCGAAATAGGGCGCCTCGCGCCTGGCGGCCGCCTGCCAGGCCGCGTTGAAGAATGCCCGAAGGTTCCGCTTGGCCTCAGTGGAGAGGCTGAGATCGGCGGGCTGGGCCAGGAGCTGGACATCCGACCCGTTGGAGAGCGTGCCATACGCCGCCAAGCGCACCGTCAAGGTGCTGGCGACCGGCGCGTCCGACGCGAGCCGCAACACCGTCATGGCGGACTCGCCGCGACCATCAGGCAGGCCAGCACATCGCCTGGACTCGTTGGCGCGGCCGACGCCGGGATCGACGCGGTGGGAGCCGCTCCACCCCTGGTGTCCGGCTGCCCGCCGGGTCCGCCGTTGAGACCCTCAGGCTTGACGTGCCTGGGACCTCTGCACACACCGAGTTCGCCCAGCGCCCGCGACGCATAGCCGATGGCGCGCTGCTGCTGATCCACAGGCGCCGCGCTCCACCGGTCGGCAAACGACTGGCATGTCGCGGCGGATCCCCCTTCGCCGCAAAGCAGCTTGAGCGCCGCTTCCTTGTCCTTGCTCGGCCAGGTCTCGACGTCCGACAGAACCTTCCGCCAGCCGTTCTCCGCGGCGTCCTGCTCCGTCGCGGACGGGGTGGAGGGGGCCTGCTGCGCTGTCTCCTGGGCGCCCTTTGGGCCCTGGAGCGCGTACCCGCGGTAGTGCAGGGTGACGCCTGCAACGCCGGCGGCGGCGATCACCAGACCCATCGTCGCGATCGCGGCGTCGCGCCAGCGGCGCCGGAATGCGTCCCAGACGGGCTCCCTGTCTTGGAACGTCGTATGGGGCCCGGAGACGTGATGCGGCGCCGCGATCCCGGCAGGCGCTTCAGGAAAGGGCGCTGGCTCCAGGGCAGGAACGCCCTGGGGCGGTTCCCGAGAGACCGCGACACTGCTTGCGACCGTCGGACCCGCATCAAGGGTCCTTTTCAACTGTCCGAGCGTCTTCGCGATACCGTCCATATCCGCGTGAGCCATATCCGCGTGAGCGGCGGCGCCGGTGAGGATCTTTCCAACGCCGGCATGGACGTCGCCGACGACTCGGGCCTCGGTGTCCGCGATCCTGTCCGCGAGCACAGTCGTCGCGGTGTTCATGGACGCGCCGACGCGTTCGAGATGCTTCTCAAGCGTGGACGCGATATCCGCGAGGTTCTGCGCGAGGAGCGGCTTCAGGGCCGCGGCCAGCGCCGGCTCCAGTTGTCGCCTGAGTGCGCCTTCCTTGTCGTTCGCTATGGCCTCGAGCACATATTTGGCGATCTCGCGATCAAGCTCACGCAGTTCGTCGTCGAGTTCTCCCATCTACAACGCCCCCAAAGCACAACTTTTGCGATTGCCTCGGCCACGCCAAGCGTTCCGCCACCTTCGTTAACACGCAAACTGGATCGGGCACAGACGCCGCTCGGCCTACGGCGGCCCATACTGGAGATGGCCAAAGCTGCACGATCTGCGGCTCCTCATGGTTGCACCCTGAAATGAAAACTGCAATCCGAATAACCGACCGCTCCGGTTGGCCACGAGCGTTCCGGGTAAGTCGATATCGTCACCGGTGGTCAGCCCATCGCCGTCCCAGGTGACCGACGCGCCGACGTCGGCCGGCGCGGCCGTCGCTGCGGCGAGGAAGGTGCGATGCTCGACGGGATCGGCGGGCGTTGATGAACGCCTCGTGATGGCATGAGCCCACTTCGGCGTGAGCGTGACCGCACTTCAACCTTCAAATCGTGACGGCGGATTCCGCGGGGGTGCGCGTCCGGTTGCGATGCGGAAACCCGCATGCTAGGGAGCGCACGGCTTTGAGCGGAAACGGCTTGGGCCGGGCCTTTTCGCGCGCGGTTTCCTCAATTCCGTCAAGCTTTTGACCCCCGGCGCGGCGCACGTGCGAGTCGTCGGTGGTTTGGCGCAATTTTTAGGTGGTTTCAGGCGTGGCGGACGACTCCTCCCGGTTGGCAGATGTGGGCGCGCGCTATGCGCATGCGCTGTTCGAATTGGCTGACGAGGCCAAGGGCGTCGCCGCGGCCGAAGCGGACCTGAAATCGTTGAAGGCCATGAGCGCCGAAAGCCTGGACCTGCGCCGGCTGATCGCCTCGCCGGCCTTCACCGCCGAGGACAAAGGCAAGGCGCTGCAGGCCATCGCCGACAAGGCCGGCCTCGATCCGCTGACCAAGAAGTTCCTCGGCCTGCTGGCGGCCAACAACCGCGTCTCGGCCCTGCCGGCCGTGATCCGGGCCTTCGAGCGGCTGGCCGCCGAGCGCCGCGGCGCCGTCGCCGCCGAGGTGACCACGGCCGTCAAGCTAACCGCCGCCCAGCAGAAGGCCATCTCGGCCGCGCTGAAGCAGGCCTTCGGCAAGGACCCCGAGATCTCCACCACCGTCGACCCGACCATCCTGGGCGGGCTGAAGGTCAAGGTGGGCTCCAAACTCTTCGACGCGTCGCTGAAGTCGCGTCTCGACCAACTCAAGTTCGCCCTCAAGAGAGCGTAAGACAGACCCATGGACATCCGCGCGGCCGAGATCACGGCCATCCTCAAGTCGCAAATCGCCAACTTCGGCCAGGAAGCCGATGTCTCCGACGTCGGCCAGGTGCTGAGCGTCGGCGACGGCATCGCCCGCGTCTACGGCCTGGACCAGGTCCAGGCCGGCGAGATGGTGTCCTTCCCCAAGGCGGGGGTGAAGGGCATGGCCCTGAACCTCGAGCGCGACAACGTGGGCGTGGTGATCTTCGGCCAGGACCAGGAGATCAAGGAAGGCGACGAAGTCCGGCGCCTGGGCGAAATCGTGGAC
>FTAG01002220.1_pt1 | contig 14258 bp, 20 predicted proteins | sample 1638911 | NCBI WGS metagenome assembly FTAG01 (sample SAMEA3914813, study PRJEB12502) | metagenome | biome: forest; material: soil | place: Canada | collected 2011-07-07 | depth 0.3 m
GTCGAAGGAGCTGGGCCTGCCGCTGCGCTTTCCGGGCAAGCCCGGCGCCTACGACAAGCTGCTGGAGATGACCGACGCCGGCCTGCTGGCCAAGGCTACGGTGTGGGCAGCGACCGATCCGCGTTGTGCCAACCAGGCATTCAACATCAACAACGGCGACCTGTTCCGCTGGAGCGAACTATGGCCGAAGATCGCCCGCTGGTTCGAGCTGGAGACGGCGCCGCCGCTGCCGATGTCGCTCGCCGTGGTGATGGCCGACAAGGAGCCGCTGTGGCAGGCCATGATCGAAAAGCACGGCCTGCAGCCCACGCCGTACAAGGATGTCTCGTCCTGGGGCTTCGGCGACTTCGTCTTTTCATGGGACTACGACCTGTTTGCCGACGGCTCCAAGGCGCGGCGCTTCGGCTTCCATGAATATGTCGAGACGGAAGCGATGTTCATGAATATCTTTGCCGATCTGCGGCGGCGCAGGATCATTCCCTGAGGCGCTACGTTCAATAAGCGTAGTTTTCAGTTGTCATCCTTCGCTACGCTCAGGATGACAGCCAAGGGTTCAGTGCCGGTTCTTTCGCCGGTACCGGACGAACGCCGCAACATACAGCGCCGCATTCATCCCGAACAGCATCCCCGCCAGCACCATCTGGTGCCAGGCCTGCAAGCCCGGCGGATAGATCAGCGGCACGATGTAGTGATCGATGAAGCCGCCGCTGTAGCCAGCCTCGCCCGCCAGTTCGCGGAAGTGGTTTTCCAGCGGCGTCAGCGGACAGATGCGATGCGACAGCTCGATCCACACCCCCCAGGCCCAGGCCGGAACATGCAGCCAGGCCCAGTGCAGGCGGTACAGCACCAGCCAGCCGCCGAGGATGGCGAAGAGGATGAAGCCGAGGTGGAACACCACCACGGCATTGGCGGCCAGATGCATGAGCATGTCGCATACAGCTTAGCCCAGGCCGCGCCGACCTTGCGCACAGTAAAAAGCCCCCGCCATGGCGGGGGCTTTCTTGATGCAGCCCCTTATTACAACCGTTTACTGCCGCCGCGAGAACGACACCGCGTAGGCGCTGTTGCGCGCACCGACCAGCGGATCGTCCGACAGCTCGATGCCGTCGGTGAGCTGCCCCGGCAGGAACAGCAGCTTCTTCTGCGCCGTCAGGCTGTCGGCCACCGCCTTGTCGAGGGTCAGGGTGCCCAGTTCCACCACCTTGCGGTCGTCCGGCCAGGGTTGCGTCGGGTCCTTGGTGCCGTCGCCCGCGGAGGCGAGCTGGGCCTTGAGATGGAACACCACCGGTTTCTTGGCGATGCGCTTGGGCAGGTCGTCGACGAGGAAGTCCGGCGCCTTCTTCTCCGCCACCGCCGGCTTCAGGTGCACCACTTTTTCCGGCTGCATGATGTAACGCACCGGCTGCTTCGCGCCGGCCTTGTTGACGAAGATGAAGGCGTCGATGCCGTAGTACACCTCGTCGGCAAAGCTATCCGGCGTCGATACCGTGGCGAAAGCTTTCGGCACGCTCGGATGCGCCGCCACGAACTGCTCGAACTTGGTCGGTTTGGGCGCATCGGCAGGGCTGTCGGCAATCGCCATCAGCAGGTCGCGGAATTCCTCGCCGTTGGCCACCGGGAAGAACTTGAGCGAGTTGATCACCATGTCGGTGTCGGCGCCGCCGGGCAGGTGGAACTTGATCGCCATGCCGTGCGGATTGGCGTTGGCCGAGCCGTCCGGCACATTGGGCAAGCCGCCGGAGTCGGAGAAGCGCACCGTCACCGGGATGGTGCTGCCGTCGAACAGCGCGGCGCGGCTCAGCGCGGCGGCTCCCGGCGCGGCCTTGAAGCTGCCTTCCGCCACCACGCCCTTGGCGTGGTTGGCGCGGAAGCCGGGATGCGGCCCGTAGATCTTGTTCATCGTGTCGACGATCTGCGTCGGCACCGGCACATCGTCGGCGCCGGCCAACCCTGACACGGCGGCTGTCATCAGCGCGGCCACAGCGATTGCAAACTTGTTCCTGACCATGAATGCGTATCTCCCCTGTCGATTGAAATTCCTGGATTACCGCGACCAGCAGTCTCGTCAATCATTTTGACACAGCGATCCGCCGGGTGAGAAAGCAGGTGTTGCGGACGCCGGAGAGACTTGCCGATGAACCTTCGGAGCCTGACAAGCGTGCTGGCCACGACCGACAACATTCAGCCCGAAGCCGGCGTAGGGTGCGCACCGCGCACGCGTCACTTTTCGAGGCAGGGCGTAGTCGAGTGGGGTTGTGGCATATACGTTCGTCGGCTGCCGGCCCGGAGCGGCCTGCCGTGACCGACTGCTATCAGGTATCGGGACCGAAAGGCAACAGGCAGGCGGATGCGATTACGGAAAATCGGCTAGAACCAACCGATTAGAGCCCGATCTGGCGCGCCAAGCGTCAAGCAAGCCCTCCCTTGACTCCCCTGCGATCGCATACATAACGTGAATAACCAAGTTGTTCAGGGAATACCCCCAGACAGCGAACGCGAGCGAGTCGTCTGATGGGCGTATCGACGCATGCAGGTCCGTGGATCCAACCAGTTGTCCTGACCTGCTCACGCCAAATTTTAGGTAGATGTAAGGGTTAGTGTTGCCGGTCAGAAGGGATGTGGCCAAGGCAGCTTGGTCAAAACGAAAGCCAGCCTCGATCAAGTGACAGCCTGTCAGTTTGGTGAAAAAGAGATGCACGCCCCGCATCTCGCTTGCCGTGTTCATCGGAAAAATCCGATTTCCCCTTATGATGTCACCAGCCTTAATCGTGGGCCGTCGGGTCCTGAGCCACTCTGACATTCTTTCCCAGGCGAAGTCATATGGCTGCGTCAGCTGATTGTTGCAGCGAGCGCAGAGACGCGTTGACGACTTCAGAAACTCCCCCTTGTAGCTTCCGATAGGACGATTTCTCACATCCTTGTCGTGAAAGTAGAATGGCTGCCCTTGCGATGGCTTTCCAAGAACCAATCGCAAATCCGATTGCTTCGTCTTGTGTTCGCCTGTTGTGGCGATTGCTCCGCAAATCCAGCAATCCATGCCGTATTCTAAAGCGACACAGCCGGCGTAGGGTGCGCACCGCGCACGGGCCGCAGACGGCCCATTCCCGCTGGTCGCCAGCGGCAGCTTTCGGGTAGGCTAACCCTGGTGCCCAAATTGCGAAATGGAGCTATGCGCGCCTACTGCCGCGTCATCCTAAAAAGCGGGCCGGAGACCTATTCAGCGGAGGAACTGGAGGCGCTTAAAGCCTGCCTTTCGGAAGCGCCAGGGATCAAAGTGACTGCGGAACCACAACAGCATCCCAGAGGCGGCTATTACTTTGGTGTAGAGCGAGAGGATGGATCATCTTTTGATCCGATGGCAGAGTACCTCGTCGGGCGTGGCTACCTCCCCGCGATCTAGTGACGGATGCCGGCCCATACCAGACACTCACGAACGGCGGCTTCAGGTATCTTCACGAGATGGACAAGCTAATCGTGCAGCTACCGATCGACGCAAGCACTGACTTTGACGGTCTCATCGAGATCGAAGAGACGCTGATGCGCGCACTTTCCACGAACCGGGCGGCCGAAGTTGACGGGCACGACATCGGGCAAGGCAAATTCAATGTATTCATTCATCTAAGGAAGGGTTGGGAGCCGGCGCTGACCCAGGTCACAGAAGCCTTAGATGAGCTCGAACTTCTACCTCGGGCCCTCGTGGCCAAGTTTTACGGAGCGACAGAGAGTTATGAAGTCGTGCGTCCAGATTCATTCACCGGCACCTTCACTCTCTAACAACACGCCTTACTGAATCTACGCAGGCTCGCCCGGTTCCCACTTGTACGGCAGCTTTCTGGTCGCGAATCTAGTTGGCCGAAGGACCGCTCCTGGCACTTACCGGTCAGACGTATCTTTTGTTAGGCAATATCAACAACGGCGCGTATGTTTGGCCTATCAGTTTCAGCCGGCTAGGATTGTCACTTCCACCGAACCAAGCGGGTGTCGCATCAGTCTGCCGGCCCATCTCCCTGATGCGCACCCAACTGCTCCGACAGCCCGCGCGTGATCGCCACCATGCCGGCTTCGCTGCGCTCCAGGCCGTAGACCGTCAGCGGAAAGTCGAGCGGCTGCTGCACGGCCCAGATGCGCTCGTGCTCGCTCGCCGGCAGGATCTGCGCCGGATCGCCCACCGCAACCCAGCCGATGGGCACGGTGGCGCCGGCATCGAGGCGGGTCCTGAGATGAACCACGCCGTTGATGCGCACTTCGCAGCCCCTGCCCAGGTGCGCCGCATGGAACACGGCGGCGCCGGTGGCGACGAACACCTCGTCCTCGATGGTGCAGCCGACCACGTGGCTGTTGGGTCCGATCAGGCAGTTGTTGCCGATATGTAGCGAATAGCGTTCGCTGCTGCGCAGCACCGCGTTGTGCATGACGATGCATTCGCTGCCGATATGGATGGCGCCGCCTTCGGCGATCAGCTGGGCGCCGAACAGGATGCGGCAGCCGGGGCCGATGCTGACGTCGCCGCAGAGTACCGCGTTGGGTGCGACCCAGGCAGTCGGGTCTATGCGCGGCGACTTGCCGGCGTGGGTGAGTAGCATTGCGTTCTCGTAGTGGCCGGCTTCAGCCGGCGACCCGCCGCGCGGCCAGGGTCAGCGCGTCGTCGAGCCGGTCGTTGCCCCAGAACATCTCCTTGCCGACGAAGAAGGTCGGTGCGCCGAAGATGCCGCGCGCCTGGGCGGTCTCGGTCTGCTGCCGCAGCAGCAGCTTGTTCGGCTCGCCCTGCGCCTCGGCGATGATTTTCGCCGCCGGCAGGCCCAGTTCGTTCAGTACTCCGGCGACCTGTTCGGGCGCGTTGATGTCCTGGTCTTCGGCGAAGTTGAGCATCATGGTCATGCGGCAGTAGTCCGCCATCCACGGCTGCTCCGCACCGAGCAGGGCTACCCGCATCGGCAGCAGGGCGATGCGCGGAAAGCTGCTGGGCCGGGTCCAGGGCAGGCCGTACTTGCTGCACTGCCGCGCCATGTCTTGCCACACGTATGCGCCTTTTTCCTTCTGTGTGACGAAGGGCGAGCTGTCCCAGCCGAAGGACTTGAAGATCGGGCCGAGCAGGAACGGCTTCCATTTCACGCCGACGCCGCGCCGTGCGGCGGAATCCTCGATGCGCATCACGCTGAGGTAACTGTAGTTGCTGCCGAACTCGAACCAGAATTCGATCTCCGCTGCGCCGACAGCCGCCTGGGGTGTTTCCTTGTTCATCCCGCTCTCTCTCCGTGCCTATGGTTTTCTCGCGCGTGACGAGGCAGCGCCTCTCCGTGGGTTTCACGTCAGGCGGCGATGGCTGGCGTGTGTAGGGTCGAAGGCTGCGCACGGATTGTATCGGGCAATGCCGCCAAGTTGTGAGCCGGCCTGATGGCGTAGTGTGATTTATACCCCTTGTCGACTGTCGTAACAGTTGAGCGCAACAGTGGACAGTACAGCAGCGCATTTCTATGATGAATGCATGCAAGCCGGACAGCCAAGCCGTACCGCCAGGGCCGCAGCGGCCCATCGCGCCATGCATCAGGTACTGGAGCAGGGCCGGGTCTTTGCCGATCCCCTGGCGTTGCGCATCCTTGGCGAAGAGGCCGCGGTGCAGGCGCAGCAGACGGAAGATTTTCCGCAGCGGCGGGCGATGCGCCTGTTCATCGCCGCGCGCACCCGCTTCGCCGAAGATGCCCTGGCGCGGGCAGTGATGCAGGGCGTGACCCAGCTGGTGGTGCTCGGCGCCGGACTCGATACTTTCGCGTACCGCAATGCCTTCGGCGAGCGCCTGCGCATCTACGAGGTGGATCACCCGGCGACGCAGGCCTGGAAGCGCACGCGGCTGGCCGAGGCGGGTATCGCCGTGCCGCATACTCTGACCTTCGCGCCGGTGGATTTCGAGCGCGAGACCCTGCGCGATGGCCTGCTTGCCGCCGGCTTCGATCCGGCGCAGCGCAGCTTTTTCACCTGGCTCGGCGTGGTGCCGTATCTGAGCGAGGACGCGGTGTTCGCCACGCTCGGCTTCATCGCGGGACTGTCCGGCGGCGCGCAGGTGGTGTTCGACTACGCCAATCCCGTGGCCTCCCTGCCGCCGCAGGCGCGCGTCGATCACGAACAGCGCGCGGCCAGGGTCGCCGCACTCGGCGAGGCCTGGCTCAGCTATTTCGATACCGGCCTGCTCGGCGCCCGGCTGGCGGCGCTGGGCTATTCCACCATCGAGGATCTGGGCCCGGCGCGGATCGCCGCGCGTTATTTCCCGGAACGGCCCGCCACGGCTGGCGACCAGGGCGGGCATATAGTGCGTGCCGCGGCGTTCTGAGCGGCACGGAGCGGGCCCGCAAAAGGCCTGGGGATGGATGCCGGCGCGCCTCCTTCCCGTAGAATGGCGGTGAATCCAAAGAGGTCAGCATGATGCGGTCGATTGTTTCTTCCCTGGGCTTGTGTGCCTGTGTGCTGTTTGCCATGGCCGGCGCGGGCTGCTCCGGCTCCGAGGTCCGGCCCATCCCGCAGCGGCTGGTCAGGATGGGCTACCAGATGGGCCCGTCGGTGGATATCGTGCACAACTACTCGGTCGAAGGCTGGCATATCCTCGACGACGAGCATGTCCTGGTCGAAACCGGCACTGCCACCGACTATCTCATCACCCTGGCCGTGGACTGCGACGGCCTGCACGCGGCGGAGACCATCGGCTTCTCCTCGACCACCGGGGATCTCACGCTGTCCGACGATCTGATCATTCACCAGATCTCGGCCAACTTTAAATGCCCGCTGAAGAGCATCAACCCGCTCGAGCGCCACGGCAGCGCCGCCCGCTAGCTCAACTGTTTGAGGTGCCCGGACCGGCACTGCCGGATCTGGCGGCCTTGAGCTGGGCTTCCAGTTCCGCGATGCGCGCATCGCGTTGCCGCAGCACCTTCTGCACCTCGTCCGCATTGACCAGCTGCGGAATATGCTGCGGGCAGTTCGCATCCCAGGCCGTAACGCGGAACACGATGGCGCGCTCCGCCTTGGCCTTGTAGCCGTCCACCAGCAGGGAAGCCAGCAGCTCCGGCTGGTCTTCGACCACGCGCGCCTCGCCCCAGATCTTGATGCGGTGGCGGTGCGCGTAATCCATCAGGAACAACTGCGCTTTCGGGTTCTGCGACAAGTTGCCGACGCTGATGTACTGCCGGTTGCCGCGAAAATCGGCAAACGCCAGGGTGTGTTCGTCGAGCACGCGCAGGAAGCCGGGCGGCCCGCCACGGTGCTGGATATAGGGCTGGCCCTCGGCGCTGGCCGTGGCCAGGAACAGGCTGTTCTGTTCGGCGATGAACGCGGCCAGCTCAGGGGTCACGGTAGTGGCCCAGCTCCCGCCCAGCTCCTGCCGCTCATACAGGCCGCGCGAGCCGAGCCGGGTCTGCACCGCTTTGACCGCGGGCGTGAACGCCACATCGCTCGAATAATGTCCGGTGTTGTCCATGTTCGATCCTCGCAGCGACAGCATACGCCCCGGAGCGGCCGCGTCATCGTGACGCGGCCGGACCGGTCTTTCACGCCGCCTGCAGCGGCTGCGCCACCGGGAAGTCGATAGTGGTGCCCGCCACCTTGTTGATGTAGTTGGTCCAGGTGTTGAGCGCCACGTGCAGCACGATTTCGATGATCTCGGCTTCGCTGAAGCCGGCGGCCTTGACCGCCTGCACCTCGCCGTCGCTGACCTGGCCGCGCCCACGCGCCACCTGCACCGCGAAGCGCACCGCCGCATCGGCTTTCGCATTGCCTGAGCCGCCGCGGCGGTTGGCCTCGATCTCGGCATCGTCGAGCTTCACCAGATTCTTGCCCAGGTAGGTATGCGCCGAGAGGCAATACTCGCACTGGTTCACTTCGGCGATGGCCAGCGCGATGCGCGCGCCGGTGGCGGGGCCGAGGCTGCTCTTGCCCAGCGCCTTGGCGAGCGCGAGATGCCCTTCCAGCGCAGGGGCGCTGGTGCCAACCAGGCGGAACATATTGGGCACCACGCCGAGCTGCTGGTTGACGGCGTCCAGCAGCGGGCGCGAGGCGGCGGGGCTTTGTTCGAGGGTGGGAATGCTCAGGCGGTTCATGGGACTGCTCCTTGGTTTGTGGGTTGCAGCGCCGCGATGTCGCCGCGCCTGCAACACAGCTTGCGGAATTCCATGATTAATAAGAATATCTATATTAAGTAAATCAATATTCCATTTAAAGGAATAATGTCGTGGACCGCTTCCATGTCATGAAGGTATTCGTCGCCGTGGCGGAGGAACGCAGCTTCGCCGCTGCGGCGCGGCGCCTGGCGCTGTCACCGCCGGCGGTGACCCGCGCCGTGGCCGAGCTGGAGCAGCGCCTGCGGGTCAAACTGCTGACCCGCACCACGCGCTACGTCCGTGTCACCGACCTGGGCGCGCAGTACCTGGCGGATGCGCGGCGTCTGCTCGACGAGCTGGAAGCCATCGACGATTCCGTCGGCGGCTCCTATCGCGCGCTGCGCGGCGGCCTGGTGGTGACGGCGCCGGTGCAGTTCGGCCGGCTCTATGTCATTCCGGGCGTGGTGGACTATCTCCGCCGTTATCCGGAGACCAGCGTGCACGCGCTGCTGGTGGACCGGGTGGTCAACCTGGTGGAGGAGGGCGTCGATGCCGGCGTCCGCATCGGCGAGCTGCCGGATTCCAGCATCAACGCCGCGCTGGCCGGCAAGGTGCGCCGCGTCATCTGCGCCGCGCCGGCTTATCTGAAGAAGCATGGCACGCCGAAGCGGCCGGAGGACTTGAAGCGCCACACCCTGATCGCCGCCAGCAGCGTCAGCACCACCAGCGAATGGCGCTTCGCCGAGGGCCGCAAGTCGATCGGGGTCAAGCTGCAGCCGCGCCTCACCGTCACCACAAACGACGCCGCCATCGAGGCCGCGACGCTTGGCTTCGGCCTGACCCGGCTGCTGTCCTACCAGGTGGCGTCTACCGTCAGCGTCGGCAAGCTGGAGATCGTGCTGTCCCGCTACGAACCGGAGCCGCTGCCGATCCACCTGGTCTACCGCGAAGGACGGCAGACCTCGGCCCGCATCCGCAGCTTCGTCGACCTGATGGTGGAGCGTCTCAGGTCCGATCCGGCGCTGGCCTGAGGCGCTGCTCCGGCTGCCCAAGCGCCGACGCAATCAGGGCCGTATCACAGTACTCGACGATCTCCTCGATCCTGCCGCCGGCCAGTCGATAGATGAAACAGTAGTGGTTGTCGTACGCCAGCCCTGCCTTGGTGACGGTCTCGCCGCGGGCCTCGACCACCACCCGATCGCCTTCTGCGATGAAGCGGTCGGCAATGGTTTTGTAGGGCTGGGCAAACTGCGCGTTCAGCGGCCTCAGCAACTCGTCGAGCACGGCCTGCTTGCCTTCATAGGTGCGCGACCATGCGGTGCTGCCGCTGACGGTCCAGCGCACGCTGTCGGCCATGCTTTCGATCCAGGGTCGCGTATTGCCCTTGGCCAGCTCTGCATAGAGCTGCTGCAGCAGTTGCTTGTTCTGTGCCGTGCTCACGAGGCTTTCTTCTTCGGTTTGCGTTGCAGCGGCGTGCCGGCCCGCGTTGCTGGATTGATCGCGGGCCTTTGCCCGGTATTGAGCCACTCGCCGTAGAAGTCGATCTTGCCGTCGAGCAGCTTCAGCGCCAGCGTCCAGTCGGCGATGGTCGCTTCGACCCGCGCCCGATGCGCCGACAACAGCTCACGCCTTTGCTTCAGCGTGGCGCTGCCCTGCTTGGCCAGGGTGGTGTACTCGCGCATCTCGGCGATGGACATGCCGGTGCGCCGCAGCCGCTCCATCAGCTCCAGCCAGCCCTGGTGCCGCTCGCCGTAGACGCGCCGTCCGCCGCCGTCGCGTGTCACGCCGGGGATCAGGCCCTGCGCTTCATACCAGCGGATGGCGTGCACGCTGCGGCCGGTACGGCTGGCGAGTTCGCCGATGCGAAAGTTGCCGGACATGGACTGACTCCCGTTGCGGTGGGGCGGGGCGATTCCCCGCCGAGGCCCATTAAACAAGCTAGAGCGTACTCAAGGTCAAGCCCCGGCGACAGGGCAGAACCGCGCCGGATTTTTTACCTGGGACGTAATCGACCGTGATGCAGCCGCGCCGGATCATGCCTCGCACGGAAGCACACCGCTCGCCGCAGTGAGCTTCCATCCGCAATCCAACCCGACAGGAGTCTTGCCATGAGTGCCATCGAAACCCTCGTACATCGCTACATCGACAGCTGGAACCAGACCGACGCCGGCAGCCGCCATGCCGCGATCCGCGAGCTGTATACCGAGAACGCCGGCTACACCGATCCGCTCGCCGCGGTGCAGGGCTGGGACGCCATCGACGGGTTCATCGGCGGCGCCCAGCAGCAGTTCAAGGGTCTGGTGTTCAGCCTGGCCGGCAAAGTGGATGCGCACCACGATACAGCGCGCTTCACCTGGCATCTGGGCGCGCCCGGTGCAAAGGAGCCGCTGGTGATCGGCTTCGACGTGGCCGTGGCCGAGAACGGCCGGCTGCGCCAGGTCTACGGCTTTCTCGACAAGGTCCCGGCCGGGCTTTGAGCGGGCGGCGGGCGGGCGTAGCGGTCGCAGCGGCTGCTTACGCCCGCTCCAGGGTGCTGCGGGGGCGCTGCATTAAGAAGAGTAAAGGCGGCGCAGGAGAGGGCCGGAATGGCCCTTCGTTCAGAATCCGTACAGTGGCGTTTGCTAGGCTTTTCGCGTGCCTACAACAGAGGTAAAGGCCATGAAGAAGCTACTGCTTTGCACGGTTCTGGCGGCGAGCGCCCTGGTCCCGATCGCGGCGGATGCCCACGGCTGGGGTCACGGCCACGGCGGCCACATCGGTCCCGTCGGCCTGCTGCTGGCGCCGATCGCGGCCGTTGCCGCCATCGCCACGGCGGCGACTGTCGCTACCGCCGCCACCGTTTCGGCCGTCGCGCCGCCTTATTACGCGCCTGCCGCGCCGGACTACGCGCCGGCCGCCTATTACGCGCAGCCCTACGCCCAGCCGTATGCGCAGCCGTACTACGCGCCGCCCCCGGTAGCCTACGCCCCCGCGCCGGTGTACTACGGCTACGCCCAGCCCGTGGTCTACCGCGGCTACTACGCCCCGCGTTATTACGGCGCCGTGCACTATCGCGGTTACTACCGCTAAGCACGTCGTCGGACCGGAGCAGGGCGGGCGCAGTCCAAGCGCCCGCCCTGTTTTCGTTTCGTGGTGCGCAAGGCACCATGAATGCTCCGGGCATCCCTGATCGCCAGGGCTGGTTCATCCCGTTGCAGTGATCGATGCTTTCGCCCGCAGGTGCACGGCCCCGGCTGGTGTATCCTGCGCGTCGAGCATAATGCCCAGGACCAAGGCGTCGCGCGAATGGCCGCTGCACCGGGCAGGAAAGGGGATGCGATGCAATTCAAGCCGATCGCCATATGGCTCTACCTGCTCAATGCGGCGGTGCTGCTGACGCACCAGATCGACGCCGCGTTCTGGCACGAGTGGGAACTGTTTCATATTCCCGGCGGCGGCCAGCTCAACCTGCTGCTGAACCTCCCGCTGATCGTGCTGGTGCTGTTCGGGCTGGTGGCGCTGGCGCAGGGCCGGTCTGCGGCAAGCTTCCTCTATGGTCTGCTGGCGGCAACCGGGCTGTTCACGGCAGGCATCCACTCGTATTTCCTGCTGCACGGCGATGCCGGGTTCCGTCTGCCGGTTTCGCTGGGCCTGCTGGCGGCAACGCTGCTGCTGTCGCTGGCGCAGATCGCCGCATGGCCGCGAGCGCCGCGCCATGTCTGAAGCCGGCCCTCCTCATTCCGGCGGCGGCGCCAGGGCGCTGGTATGGTTGGCTGTGGCGGTCCTGCTGGTGCTGGCCCTGGTGACGAAAGAGCTCAGGCTCTGGTAATCGTGCGCGGTGTGGTGCAATTTGATCCGGCGCAACAAGAGCCTGCGGGCTTCAAGAAAAGGAAAAACCGATGGATGTCTCCGTAGCGGTGGAAGCAGACCTCAAGGCGAAGCCTGCGTCCTACAGCGTCAAGCTCCAGTCCGAGGTGTTCGAGGTGAACATCCGCATCCCGGCCGCCGAAGTCGAGGAGCTGAAGCTGGTTGCCAGCAGCGCCTGGGAGGACGGTTCGATGCAGATCGGCGAGTCGGCCGGCGCCCCGGTGTTCTGGTCGACCGAGGACGGCGTGGTGGCCCTGCTGATCGGCGAGGACGACGAGAACTGGGACATCGCCCTGTCCCTGCCGGTGGCGGTGATGGATACCATCATCGAGGCCATCGCCCAGGCCTGACCGGCGGCGCCAGCCGCAGCGTCACAGAGCGATTCAGCCCGCTGCTGCCGGCTTGCTCCAGGGTAGCGTGCCGGCGATGAGCCAGGCGCCGCCGCACAAGGCGGTGGCGATGAGCATGCTGCTCCACTCGTTCGGATCGTGCAGGCGCACCGCCACCCGCGGCAGGTGCAGGATCAGCACCCAGCTGCCGAACATGATGCCGAGCAGGGTCGCCGCCAGGCGTGCGCGGATGCCGCTGACGATGGCCAGGCCCGCGGCGATGTGGGCCACGCCGGTGAAGTAGCCCCAGAACACGTGCCCGGGAATCCAGCCCGGAATGACGCTGGCGACGTAGTCGATGTAGATGAAATGCAGCAGCCCGAACAGCGGCAGGCAGGCGCCGAAGCAGAAGCGGCCCGCCCGGGCGGCGCGGTCGATCAGATGGTCCGAACTGCGCCGCACCGACTGCCCGCTGTCCAGCACGCCCGCCAGCACCCAGGCGCTGCCGCCGAGCGCCAGGGTTTCACCGGCGCCGGTCCATTCGCCGCCGCTGCCCGGATGCAGCGCCAGCGCCGGCAGGTGCAGCAGCACCAGCCATAACAACAGCAGCAGTCCCAGCAGCATGGCCGCCTGCCGCGCTTTCCAGCCGAGCAGCACGGCGGCTCCCGCAGCCACCAGCAGCAGCCCGCTGAGCCAGGCCAGCAGCAGCTGCGGCATCCACGCCGGCACCGGCTCCAGCGCCGGCACGAAAGCGGAGCGCAGCAGGGCCTGCAGGCCCAGGGCGGTCATGCCGATGGCGAACAGCGCGCGCCCGAGCCGGATCGAATGGTCCATGGTTTCTCCCGATTGCCTGGTGTGCCAACAGATTTCCGGATGGGTCCCCGACGATCCATCCGCAGGCCAAGCTAGACCGGATTCACCGCAGTGGCTGCGGCTTTGTGGTGGCGTCCGCAAACTCCGGGATGAATCGTGCATCGGACGGGGCGCGCCGTGCCCGTCAGGCGGAGTGCGGCGGGCGTGCAGGCGCACAGGCGGCGGCGCCCGGCGCTGCGCAATTACCAGGGTGTTGCTGCTGTCACCCGCGGCTATCTGCGGCTTCAGTGGCCGCCAATACCGGTACTGATTGGTATGACAAGTGAATCATCTTTTCAACCGTTTGACGGTGCATCGCTACCGTTCAGGTTATTTCATTGTGCGATGCACAAGATGATTTGCCAGTATTGAACCGTTGTTCAATGGGCTGCCCGCGCAGCCTTGATCGCTGGTGTTCCCGCACGCCTTGCCGGTGTTGATGGTGGACATCCGCCCAGGCATTGGGGATAGGGAAGTGGGCGTTTATCCAAACGGCTCGTCGGCATTCGCCGCCGGCTTCGGACTGCAGGTCAGAAGTGCGGGAAACCGGGCTTGGCTCCCGGCATCTGCCGCCTTCGGCGCCCCTCTTCGCGCAGCATCATCTTCCTCTTTCCGCAAATGTATCGTGCCGGCCGCTGCATGGCCGGCCGCGTCCGCTGCCGTGCGGATTGCGTCCCTGGTGCCGCATGGCTGGTCCCCGCAGGAGGCGCCGACAGGAAACAGATAAGCCGATCGTGCAGAGCCGCTTTCCCATTCGCAAACCTACACAAGAAGAAGCAAGAATCAGGAGCGTATCAATGCGACTAAACATGGCCTCAACCATCGCCTCCGCCGGGCTGCTGCTGTGCGGATCGGCCCTGGCCCAGGAAGCCGCCCCGGCCACTCCGGCGCCGGCCGACAGCGCCGCCGCCGATGCCAGCACTCCCGCTGCAGCCCCTGCCGACACCACGGTCGCCTCGACCCCGGTGGACGCTTCGGCGCCGCCTGCCGCCTCCAGCGACCCCTTCGCCGGCGTGCGCGACGTCGACTACGTCGGCGTGCTCGGCAACTACGACCGTGCCGACACCCACCGCGGCCCCGACGTCAAATACGGCGCCGGCGCCAGCGTCCTCTACGGCCGCCACTTCGCCAACCACTGGGGCTGGGA
>FTAG01000389.1_pt1 | contig 14209 bp, 10 predicted proteins | sample 1638911 | NCBI WGS metagenome assembly FTAG01 (sample SAMEA3914813, study PRJEB12502) | metagenome | biome: forest; material: soil | place: Canada | collected 2011-07-07 | depth 0.3 m
GCCGTGCTCGACTCGATGCTGCCGCCGTCCGGCGCCGAACGCGACCGCCTGGTCGACGACCTGCTGCAGCGGGTGGACCTGAGCTGCTACCGCCTCGGTCAACCCTCGCAGAAAGCCGTGACCCAGCTGTTCGACCTGCTCAACCTGCGCGCCACGCGCTGGGCCCTGACCGGCATCAGCGCCTGGGACCAGGCCACGCCGCAGCAGATGCAGGCCTTCCTCGAGCGCTGGCGCACCAGCTCTTTCGGCATGCTCAACGCCGGTTACCGCGTCCTGGTCAAGCTGATCTCCGGTTCCTTCTTCGGCACGCCTGCCGGCTGGGCCGCCGCCAACTATCCGGGTCCGCCGCCCGGTCCCTACCAGGTCTTCAATTCCTGATGGCCATCGACGACATCTACACCAAGGGTATCGCCGGAGGCTGGAACGTCGTCGACGCGTCCACGCTGAAGCAGGACCAGACCTGGGAGGCCGATGTCGCCATCATCGGCAGCGGCGCCGGCGGCGGCACCACGGCGGAGATCCTCAGTGCGGCCGGGCTGAAAGTGCTGATCCTGGAAGAGGGCCCGCTGCAGACGGCGGCCAACTTCAAGGACATGAACGACGCTCGCGCCTACGGCGAGCTGTACCAGGAGGGCGCGGGCCGCGCCACTTCGGACGGTGCCGTGGCGATCCTGCAGGGCCGCTCGGTCGGCGGCACCACCACGGTGAACTGGACCTCCAGCTTCCATACGCCGCCGCCCACGCTGAAGTACTGGGCGGAGGAGTTCGGCCTCAAGGGCGGCAGCGAGGAGGAGATGGCGCCCTGGTTCGCACAGATGGAGGAGCGCCTGGGCATCGCGCCCTGGGCGGTGCCGCCGAACGCGAACAACGATGCGCTCAAGCGCGGCGCCGAGAAGCTCGGCTGGGCCGCGCACGTCATCCCGCGCAATGTGCGCGGCTGCTGGAACCTGGGCTACTGCGGCCTGGGCTGCCCGACCAATGCCAAGCAGTCGATGCTGGTCACGACCATTCCCGGTGCGCTGAAGAACGGCGCGCAGCTGGCGCATCACGTCTCGGTGCGCCAGCTGGTGTTCGCTGGCGGCAAGGTGACGAGCCTGAATGCCGAGGCGCTGGGTCCGGATGGCGTCAAGCCCAGCGGCGTGAAGATCAGCGTCAAGGCGAAGCACTTCGTGCTGGCCGGCGGCGCCATCAACAACCCGGCGCTGCTGCTGCGCTCCGGCGCACCCGATCCCTATCACCGCATCGGCAAGCGTACCTGCATCCATCCGGTGAACCTGTCGCTGGCGCTGATGCCGGAAAAAGTCGAGGGCTACTACGGCGCGCCGCAGTCGGTCTACTCCGACGAATTCCAGTGGAAGCACGGCGCCAGGGGCCCGGCCGGCTACAAGCTCGAGGTGGCGCCGATGCAGCCCCTGCTCGGCAGCGTCATCTACGGCCGCTACGGCGAGGAGCTGAAGACCGGCATGGCGCAGCTGCCGAACATGCAGTCGATGCTGGCCCTGATCCGCGACGGCTTCGACGAGGACAGCCAGGGCGGCGAAGTCGGTATCGACGACAGCGGCGCGCCGGTGATCCACTACGATTTCAGCGACTACCTGTGGGACGGCATGCGCCGCGCCTACCTGAGCATGGCCGAGCTGCAATTCGCCGCCGGGGCGAAGCAGGTGCTGCCGATGCACATGGACTCCCGGCTCTGCTCCTCCTGGAGCGAGGCCAAGGACCTGATCGGCAAGCTGGCCTACCGCAAGCAGCGCCTGCCGGTGTTCACCGCCCACCTGATGGGCGGCTGCGCCATGGGCGAGGACGAGAAGCGCACGGTGACCGACAGCAATGCCCGCTTCCGCCATGCCGACAACCTCTCCATCATCGACGGCTCGCTGTTCCCCACCAGCATTGGCGCCAATCCGCAGCTGTCGATCTACGGCTTCGCCTGCAAGCATGCGACGCGGCTGGCGAAAGAGTTGAAAGCCTAAAAGCTGAAAAGCGTCTCACGCAAAGACGCGAAGAAGCGCGAAGAGCGCAAAGAAAAGCCTCTCCATTGTCGTTCTCTGCGGCCTTTGCGCTTCTTTGCGTCTTTGCGTGAGGCTGTTGCTTTCAAGGCTCAGAACGTCCGCTCGCCCGGAGGCGGCGGCGTCCACTGGTAGATCCAGGTCTCGGTCAGCGGCTGGCCGTCGGCGCCGCGCAGGTACAGGCGCAGGTTGATCGGCTCGACGCTGTCGTCGGTCGGCCGCAGGTCGAACATCGCGCGCCAGCCCTTGATCGCCTCGAGCGGCCGCGCCGAGGTGATCTCCAGCGCGCCGCGCGAGGCCTCGATCACCGGCTCCACTTTCGCCTCCGCGCGGAGCGCGGCCAGCGTGCCGCCGGCGAAATCCACGGCGAAGCGCCAGGAGAAATGCCTGCGCGGCTGGCCGACGATGCCGCCGATGCCGGTGCGGGTGGCCTGCACCGTGGCCAGCTTCGGGCCCACCGGCGGGGTGCGGCACCAGTACAGCTTGTAGGCGTAGAGCAATTCCTGCCCGGCCTGCGGCTTCTCCGCCGGATTCCAGAACGCGACGACGTTGTCGTTGGTCTCGTCGTCGGTGGGCAGCTCGACCAGCATCACCGCGCCCTTGCCCCAGCCGGCACCATTCGGTCCTGAGCGCGGTTCGACCCACAGGCTGGGGCGCTTGTCGTAGTAGACGCCGTCGTCCTGGTAGTGATCGAAGTTGCGGTCGCGCTGGATCAGGCCGAAGCCGCGCGGGCCGTCGTCGAAGTACGAGTTGGTATGGATGCGCGCCGGGTTGACCAGGGGCCGCCAGATCCATTCGCCGCTGCCGGTCCACAGCTGCAGGCCGTCGGCGTCGTGGATCTCCGGGCGCCAGTCGTCGGCGCGGCGCCGGTCGTTCTCGCCGCACTGGAACATGGCGGTGAGCGGGGCGATGCCCAGGCGCTCCATCGACTTGCGCGGATACAGCGCCGCGTCCACCTCCATCACCAGGGTGTCGCCCAGGGTGACCAGGAAGCGGTAGGCGCCGGCGACGCTCTTGGAGTCGAGCAGGCCGTAGACATGAAAACTGTCCGAGTTCGCCGCCGGTCGCTCCAGCCACCAGCTGGTGAACACCGGGAACTCCTCCGGGTCGAGACCGGAGTCCACCGCCAGGCCGCGCGCCGACTGGCCGTATTGGAGGTCGCCGTCCACCGCGCGGAAATAGCTGGCGCCCTGGAACGCGGCGACGTCGCGGCTCCAGTCCCGGTGCGAGAGCACGCGGAAGCCCGCGAAGCCCAGGTCCTTGGGCAGCGTGCCGCCATGCACGCCGCTCTTGCCGTAGTCGAACAGGGCCGGGTCATAGGCCAGTTCCTGCGCCTGGCCGTCCACCACCTCGTGGATCGTCACCGGCGTGGTCATGTGCCAGCCGAGATGGAAGAAGCGCACCTGTTCATTCAGGTTCTGCTCGCGCCACAGCGAGTGCTCGTCGCGGAAGCTGATCGCCTGCCACTGGTCCCAGCTCATCTGCGCCAGCTGGTCCGGCACCTGGCCTTCCTTCGGCTGGTACGGTGCCTTGCTCAGGGCGCGCGCCTGGCCCTTGAGCCAGGCGTAGTCGAAGGGCTGCGGCGTGCTGAGCTTGCGCAGGTCGGCCGCGACGGACGGACTCAGCAGCAGCGCCGGAATCGGCAGGCCGGCGGCGGCGAGCGCCAGGCTGGATTTGAGCAGTTCGCGTCTTTTCATTCTGGTGTTGACAGATACTGGTCGGACCGGCGCCGCTTCCAAGACATAATACGCGCATGAATGGTTCCATCCGCCTCTCGACCACGGTGCTGGGCCTATATGCCGGCAGTATCCAGCCCATGCCCGGCGACGGCCGCCCCACCGCCATCTTCAAGCTGCCGGTGAGCGGCCGCATGCACATCGGCTGGGAGGGGATGGAGGCGGACATGCAGGCCGACCGCCGCGTGCACGGCGGCACCGAGAAGGCGCTGCATCACTTCCCGCTGGAGAACCACCGCCGCCTCGCGGCGCAGTTCCCGGAGCAGGCGGCGCAGTTCGTTTCCGGCGGCATCGGGGAAAATGTCTCCACCGAAGGCTGCGACGAGGATACGGTGTGCATCGGCGACGTCTACGCGCTCGGCACCGCGCGCATCCAGCTCAATCAGCCGCGTTCGCCGTGCTGGAAGATCGACGCCAAGTTCGGCCGCGGGGGCATCACCCGCCACATCGCCGAGCAGGGTATGGCCGGGTGGTACTACCGCGTGCTGGCGCCGGGCGAGGTGCAGCCGGGCGATGCCTTCACCCTGCTGGAGCGCAACGCCGAGCCGTTGAGCCTGCGCCAGCTGCATGCCTTGACGCATGCGCACCGGCCGGACGCCGCGGCGCTGCATCGCGCCGCGGATACGCCCGGCCTCAATGCGTCCTGGCGCAACAAGCTGCTGGCGCGCATCGAGTGGCTGGAACGCAACGGCGCCGCCTGAACCCGTGAAGGCCACACTCCCCGACCTGCCCGTAGCGGAAGCACTGCCGCGCCTGCGCGCGGCGCTGGCGCAGTCCGGCCAGGCGGTGCTGGCCGCGCCGCCCGGCTCGGGCAAGACCACCCTCGTGCCGCTGGCCCTGCTCGACGAACCCTGGCTGGCGGGCAAGCGCATCGTGATGCTGGAGCCACGGCGCATCGCCGCCCGCGCCAGCGCCGCCCGCATGGCCTGGCTGCTGGGCGAGAAGGTCGGCGAGACGGTGGGCTACCAGATCCGCTTCGACCGCAGGATCTCGGCCGCGACACGCATCGAGGTCATCACCGAGGGCCTGCTGACGCGGCGCCTGCAAGCCGACCCGGAACTGCCCGGCGTAGGCCTGGTGATCTTCGACGAGTTCCACGAGCGCAGCCTCGACGCCGATCTCGCCCTGGCGCTGACCCTGGACGCGCGCACCACGCTGAATGAGTCGCTGCGGGTGCTGGTGATGTCGGCGACGCTGGATACGCGACGCGTCGCCGCCCTCCTTGGCAACGCGGAGATTGTCGAGAGTGGCGGCCAGCTCTACCCGGTGGATGTGCGCTACGTGTCGCCGCGCGCCGGCGCCGAGCTGGGCGAGGCGGTGGGCGAGGGCACGCTGAGGGCGCTCAACGAAACCGAGGGCGACATCCTCGCCTTCCTTCCCGGCGGCCGCGAAATCCGCAATGCGCAGCGCCTGCTCGAAGCGCGCACCGCCGGCCGCGTACACCTGTCTCCCTTGTACGGCGACCTGCCCGCCGCCGAGCAGGACGCCGCGCTGCAACCAGCGCGCGACGGCCGCCGCAAGATCATTCTCGCCACCAACATCGCCCAGACCAGCCTGACGGTGGAGGGCGTGCGCACCGTGGTCGACGGCGGCTATGCGCGCGTCGCCCGCTTCGACCTCGGCGCTGGCGCCAATCGCCTGGAGACGCAGCGCGTCTCGCGCGCCAGCGCCGACCAGCGCGCCGGCCGCGCCGGCCGTCTCGGCCCCGGCACGGCCTACCGCCTGTGGAGCCGCGACCAGCATGCCGCGCTGCCGGCGCACGACACGCCGGAAATCCTCGCCGCCGACCTGTCGCGCTTCGCCCTTGAGCTGGCGGCCTGGGGCGCCGACGTGGCGCAACTGGCCCTGCTCGATCCGCCGGCCGCGGCGTCCTGGAGTTACGCCGCCGAGCTGTTGCGTGCGCTCGGCGCGGTCGACGAATCCGGCCGCATCACGGCGCATGGCCGCGAGGTCGGGCGCCTGCCTACCGCGCCGCGCCTCGGCCACATGCTGATCGCTGCCAGGGCCCTGCACCTCGCCGGTCCTGCGGCGTGGCTGGCTGCGGTGCTGGACGAGCGCGACAGCGGCAGCGATCTGGAGCAGGCGGTGAAGAGCTTCCGCAACGGCCGCGCCGATCCCGCCGCGCAGCGGCGCGTGCGCGAGGCGGTGCGGCAGTTCCTGCGCATTGCCGATGCGGACGAGCGCGCCGGCGAGGACGAGGGCGCGGTCGGCCGCCTGGTGGCGCTGGCTTTCCCGGAGCGCATCGCCCGCCGCCGCGCCGAGCAGAATCCGGCGCTGCGCGGCGGCCGCGACGCGGTCTTCCTCTGCGCCGATGGCGGTGAGGCGCGCCTGCCGCAGCAGGATGCGCTGGCGCATGCCGAGTGGCTGGCGGTGGCGCACTGGGACCCCGGCGTGCCGCGGCGCATCCGCCTCGCCGCGATGCTCGACGAGGCCGAGCTGCTGCGCGACCAGCGGGCGCGCATCGCCGCTGTGGACGCGGTGCGCTGGGACGCGCAGACCGAGGCGGTGATTGCCGAACGGCAGCGCCGCCTCGGCGCCATCGTGCTGGAGCGCAAGCCGCTGCGCGAAGGGGCAGGCGAGGCGATCCGCGCAGCGATGCTGGAGGGCGTGCGCAGCCTCGGCATCGGTGCGCTGCCGTGGAGCGAAGGTGCGCGGCAGTGGCAGGCGCGGGTGGCGAGCCTGCGCCAGTGGCGACCGGACGAAGGTTGGCCGGATGTATCGGACGAAGCGCTGGCCGCCTCGCTCGGCGAATGGCTTGCGCCCTACCTCGACGGCGTCACCCGGCGCGACCACCTGGCGCGACTGGACCTGATGCCGATTCTCAACGCCCGCCTCGACTACGCCCGCCAGCAGCAGCTGGCGCGGCTGGCGCCGACGCAGCTGGACGTGCCGAGCGGTTCGCGCGTCGCCATCGAATATTCCGCCGACGGTGCGGCGCCGGTGCTGGCAGTGAAGCTGCAGGAGCTGTTCGGCCTGAGCCAGACTCCGACGGTCAACGACGGCCGCATGCGCGTGTCCCTGCACCTGCTCTCGCCGGGCCGGCGCCCGATCCAGGTGACGCAGGACCTCGCCGGCTTTTGGGCGCGCACCTATGCCGAGGTGAAGAAGGAGCTGAAGGGGCGCTATCCCCGGCATCCCTGGCCGGACGATCCGCTGACCGCGCCGGCCACGGCGCGCGCCAAGCCGCGCGGGACCTGAGGCTCTCAGGCAAAAACCAAAAGCGATCTCGCGCAAAGCCGCAAAGCCGCAAAGAAAGGCTGCAAAGGAAAAGCCAAAACAGCTTTGTTGTTCTTTGCGTCTTTGCGGCTTTGCGCGAGAAGTTGTTGCTTTTTAGATCGTTTTTCTGTAATTTCTGTACAGACTGAAATAGAGCCGTCATGAAACTGAGTCCCGCCAGCGAGAAGTTCGTGTTGCACTGGGGCGAAATGGGCGCCCGCTGGGGCGTCAACCGCACCCAGGGGCAGATCCATGCCCTGCTGTACCTGGCGGACCGGCCGCTCAACGCCGAGGAGATCGCCGAGACGCTCAGCGTGGCGCGCTCCAATGTCAGTACCAGCCTCAAGGAGCTGCAGAACTGGGGCCTGATCCGGATCACGCACCAGATGGGTGATCGCCGCGATCACTTCGTCGGCGTACAGGATGTGTGGGAGATCTTCCTGCTGATCCTCGAAGGCCGCCGCAAGCGCGAGATCGATCCCACCGTGGGCCTGATGCGCGAATGCGCCAAGCAGGCGGAGACCGATGGTGATCCGGCCCTGCCCAGGCTGCGCGCCATGAACGAGTTCCTCGACCTGATGCTGGACGGCTACGAGCAGGTCAGGCAGATCCCGCCGCAGGCCTTGCTGCAACTGGTGAAGATGGCCAAGCAGATGCAAGGCGCGATGCAGGGCAAGGGGGCTGCGGGCAAATGAGCCGCGGCCTTTTGTTTGACTAGATATTTCTGTTTAAACAGAAATATCTGAAACAACGACACAAGGAGGTTGGCGATGTACAACACACCCGAACGCGTCCTGCTCCTCATTTCCTTGCTGGTCTGCACGGCGGCAGTGGTGTATTTCATCCGCCCGCCCGGCGGCTTGCCGGAGGAGGCGCGGCGCAAGCGCCGGCGCATCGCCTGGGCCATGCTGCTCGGCGCGCTCTATGGCATGGCCATGCGCCTGACCCTGAATTTCGCCACCCAGGGGTCGCAATTGGGGCGGCTGTTGCCGGCGCCGGTGTCGATCTCCTTCCTGGTGCTGATGCCCATGGCAGTCGGCGCTATCGCCGTGTACTTCGGCGACGAGGAGGAACGTCGGAGCCTGGCCTACCAGGTGGCCGCGCCGGTGATCGACATCCTGGTCTTCCTTGGCTTGACCGCGCTCAGTTTTCTGGAAGGCAGCATCTGCATCGTCATGGCCGCGCCGATCTTCCTGCTGATGGCCATCGTCGGCGGCTTGTTCATGGGTCTGGTACTGCGCCTGTCCGGTGCCGGCCGTGGGGTGGCCAATTGCATGGTGGCGCTGCCGCTGCTGATGGCTCCGCTGGAGAACGCGGTAGGCAGTCGCGACGACATCCGCGAGGTCAGCCTCCAAACCACCATCCACGCCGAGCCCGCCGTGATCTTCGGCAACATCAAGAACGCGCGCGATATCCGCCGGGAGGAACTGGGCTCCAGCTGGGTCTACAGCATCGGCGTGCCGCGTCCGGAGGAAGGGGTGACCGAAGTCACACCGCAGGGCGAAGTGCGCTGGTCGCGCTGGTCCGAGGGTGTGCGCTTCCGCGAGAACATCCTGGCGCAGATTCCCGATCGCAGCGTGCTGTGGGACTTCCATTTCGACGAGGCCTCGATCCCGCCGGGGGTTCTGGACGAGCACGTGCGCATCGGCGGCCGCTACTTCGACCTGGTGGATACCCGCTACGACATCGATCCGCTCGGCAGCGGCGATTGTCGCCTGAGTCTCACCGCGCACTATCGCGTCAACACCGGCTTCAACGCTTACGCCGCGCTGTGGGCGGGCGCCATGCTGCACGCGGCCGGGGGTACGGTGCTGCACTTCTACAAGCTGCGCAGCGAGTCCGACCAGGCGCGCATACAAGCCGCGGCGCAGGGAGGATGAGCCATGGGCGCGAGCGCGGCGCGAGCGGTTCCATTCGCCCCGCCCGGGGTGCACCGGGAGGCGGAGATCCCTGATTTCGAGCGCCTGGTCGGCAGCTCCGGCTGGAGCCGCCTGGCCGGCGACATCCGCCGGCGCTTCAGCGAGATACCGCAGCCGGGACAGCCGATCCGCTATATCGGCGTAATGCAGACCGTGCAGTGCTCGCTGCTCGGCCTGCTGCTGGCGCAGTGCTGCCGGCTGATCGGCACGCCGTTCGCGCCGTATCGCGGCACCCAGGTGCCGGTGGCGATCAGCCTGCTCCATGGCGGCGAGCATGCGGTGGTCTGGGATCGTGAATATGCCTATCCCTGGCGCGAGCCGGTGCTGGTGCGCTCCACCAAGCTCAGCACGCCGGAGGGCCTGCTCGAATGCGTGGGCCACGGCCTGGGCATGCGGCTGGAGGTGTTCGAGCGGGACGGCGCCCTGCATTTCCTCAGCCGCCACTATTTCTGGCGCGTCGCCGGCTTCTGCCTGCGCCTGCCCTACCTGTTCAGCCCCGGCACAGCGCATGTGGTACATACCGACCTCGGCGGCGGCTATTTCCGCTTCACCATGGATTTCCGGCATTGCCTGTTCGGCACTCTGTTCCACCAGGACGGCACGTTCCGGCGTGCGGTTGCGGCGATATGAAGATTCTCATTCTTGGTGGATATGGCACGTTCGGCGGCCGGTTGGCGCGCCTGCTCGCCGACGAGCCGGCGCTGGAACTGCTGATCGCCGGGCGCTCCTTGCGGCAGGCGCAGACCTTCTGCGCAGGACTGTCCGGCCGCGCCGTCAAGCGCGCCCTGGTGTTCGACCGTGATGGCGAGCTGGCGCCGCAGCTGGCGGCAGTGTGGCCGCATCTGCTGGTCGATGCCAGCGGGCCGTTCCAGGATTACGGCGACGATCCCTACCGCGTGGTGCGGGCCTGCCTGGCGCAGGGCGTCGACTACATGGACCTGGCGGACGGGGCGGATTTCGTCGAAGGCATCGCCCGCTTCGATGTGGAGGCGCGGCAGCGCGGCCTGCGGGTGCTGTCGGGCGTGAGCAGCTTCCCGGTGCTCACCGCCGCGGTGGTGAGCGCGCTGTCCGCGGACCTGGCCAGGGTACGCAGCGTTACGGCCGGCATCGCGCCTTCGCCTTACTCCGGCGTGGGCCTCAACGTGATCCGCGCCATCGCCGGCTACGCCGGAAAGAACGTGCGGCTGGTGCGCGGCGGGCGTCCAGCTTTCGGCAATGCGCTGACGGAGTCCCTGCGCTACACCATCGCACCGCCTGGCCAGCGGCCGCTGCGCAACCTGCGCTTTTCCCTGGTGGAGGTCCCGGACCTGCGCCTGCTGCCGGCGCGCTGGCCGGAACTGGAATCAGTATGGGCCGGCGCCGCGCCGGTGCCGGAAGTGCTGCACCGCATGCTCAACGGCCTGGCCTGGCTGGTGCGCTGGCGGTTGTTGCCGTCGCTGCTGCCACTGGCGGGCCTGTTCCACTGGGTGATCGGCCGGGTGCGCTGGGGCGAGCATCGTGGCGGCATGTTTGTGCTGGTGGAAGGTGTGGACCGGCAGGGAGCCGCGCGACGGCGCTCCTGGGACCTGCTGGCCGAAGGTGACGATGGTCCGCTGATCCCCTCCATGGCGGTCGCCGCCCTGGTGCGGCGCTGCCTGGCAGGCCGCCGGCCGGCGCCGGGCGCGCGGCCGGCGACCGGGGAACTGGAGTTGGCCGACTATGAGGAACTGTTCAGTACTCGCACCATCCATGCCGGACGGCGCGAGCTGGGGCCTGGACACGGAACGGTGGGCGGCTGATCTAGCGGCGTACCTTGCTGGCCACCACCGCGTCCCAGTCCAGCCACAACCGCCCGTCCTTGTAGAGGCAGTCGCTGGCTTTGAGCGCGGTGTCGGTGTTGTCGAGCTGGCGGTGGACGTTCTGCGCCGGCGCCAGCACCGCATCGCGGCCGTGGACGTAGCTCTGCTCGCGCACGATCAGCATGTAGGCCTTGTCCAGCGCCAGGGCGCGGGCGCGCGAGGGCAGGATCAGGTCGCGCAGGTCGCGGGCACGGCGCACTTTCGCGGCGTCGAGCTTGCCGCCGGGGAAGAAGCGCTCGAGGATTTCGGTGTTGGCGCGGAACTCGTCGCCGGCGCCGACGCGGCGGAAGTAGCGCAGGATCTCCGGTTCCGTGGAACCGGCCTGCGGCACGTCGCGGATGCCGGCGAGGCTCTGCGGGCCCCAGCCGGCGGCGCCGGGGACCTTGCGCGGCAGGGCGAAGCTCTGGTCCACGGTGACGCCGATGCCGGTGTGGCAGCCCATGCAGTACAGCTGCTCTTCGCGCGACTGCAGTCGCAGCCGGCCGGCGGCGTCCTCGATATAGCCCTGCAGGCGCCAGCCGAAGGCATTGGTCTGGCCGCTGAAGGAGGTGCCGCTGTAGTGCGGGCGGCCGCCGATGGCCTGCTCCTGCGCTTCCTCGCGGTAGCGCCACTGCCGCGTTTCCTCGTTGAGCTGGAACGCCTTCACGGCGTAGCGCAGTTCCTTGAAGCGGGCCGACATGCGGTCCGGCGCGTCGGGATCGAGGTAGCGCACGCTGTGCAGGAATTCGGTGCCCTCAGGGTAGTCGTAGCGCAGCACCGGGACGGATGCGGCGGCGCCGGCGTAATGCCTGGGCAGGCCGCGGATGCGGATGGCCGTGCCGCCGATCTTGCCGTCGCCGTCGAGATCCTGGCCGGCGGCAGTCTCGTCGACCGGCTCGATGACACGCTTCAGTTTCGCGTCCGGCACCGTGTCCGGTACCGCCATGGCGGCTTCGAGGATGGCCAGGTTGGCCTTGTACACGGCGCGCGAAGGCTGCCCGGCGGCATCGCTGCGGAACGGCGCCGGCAGCCGCACCAGCACGTCGTCGGTAGAGCCGTTGGTGGGCCAGAAGGTGCCGGGGAAGGGCTTGTAGCGGAAGGCGCGCCAGTCGGAGCCGTCGCGGGCGAAGCCCTCGGCGTCGAAGCCCTGGGCATAGTCCAGGTCCGGCACCCAGCCCTGGAAGTCCTTGCGTGCCAGCAGGGCCGGGCGCAGACCGGCGTAGTTGTCCTGGCGGATCCAGGCCAGGGTTTCGGCATCGCCGATCGCGGCGATGCCGGCGCGGCGGTCGGCGAACAGGTTGGTCCAGTGGTTGCTCAGGCCCTGTTCGCTGAAGGCGTAGCGCCGCTGCAGTTCCCAGTCGTCGGTCTGGTTGCGGCCGTTGCGGCTGGTATGGCAGGTCCAGCAAGGATTGGAGCTGCTGCCGGTGCTGGTATAGCACTGCGGCGGCACGCCGGCGTCGACGTTGCCGATCAGCTTTTCCGCGTCGGCGGTGGTGTAAGGGTCGTAGGCGGCGGGCGGCGCCCCGTCGGCCAGCGCCGTGGTCGCGGCCGACAGGGTGAGCAGCAGGAAGAGCAGCCGCGGATGTTCCATCCGCGGCAGTTTATGGCTTGTTATGGCTTGGGCGGGAACTCCGGCATCTGCGCCGTGTAGATGTCGCTGCCGAAGCCGGCCTGGCCGGAGGCGCCGGCCAGTCCCAGGTAGTGCAGGCCGAAGATGTCCTGCACGCTGCGCAGCATGGAGTAGTGGTTGTACGAGGCGGTCGAAACCGTGCCGGGTTTGATGAAGGGCGAGATCAGCACCGCGCCGACCTTGCCGCCGCCCAACCCGGTGAGACCGGACAGCGGGGCATTGGGGCCTGGGCCTTCGCCGCAGCAGGCGGAGGAATCGCTCTGCAGGCCGTTGGACTCGTCGAAGGTGACGATCAGCAGGCCGTCCTGCTGGAAGGCGGCCGAGGACGTGATCTTCGGCACCCATTCCTCGAGGAAAGCATTGATCGAGACCAGGCCGCCGGGCTCGCCGTCGGCGCAGGGCGAGTCATGGCCGTCGTGGCACAGGCTGGGAGTGATGAAGACGAAGTTCGGCGTGTTGCCGGCCAAGTCCGCCGCCAGGCTGTCGAGCTTGACGACGTGGCTGTCGCAGTAGGCCTGATCGTCGATGATGCTGTGGAAGTACATGAACGGGTCGTGCCGCGTCGCATACTGGTCGGCGGCGGTGGCGGTCTGTGTATTGTCCTGGGCGCCCACAGCGGGGTGGCCGCAGCTGGCCGCCTCGCGCGTCGGGGTATTGCCCATGTCTTCCATGTAACCCTTCCAGCTCAGGCCGGCCGCTTTCAGCTGATCGGCGAGGTTGCCGACACTGCTGGGGTAGACGCAGCCCAGGCCCAGGAGCTGACCATCGGTGATGGTGAGCAGGCCGGTGAAGTCCGCGTAGGTCTGGCAATCCAGCTGGGTCAGCAGGTTGGGGCTTTGCCCGCTGATCATGGCGATGTAATTGTCGAGGCTGTTGTGGCCGATGCCGTAGTAGTTTTGCACCAGGGCGCCCTTGGCCGGCAGGGTTGTGGCGAGATAGGGGGCGGGCGAGCCGCTGCCGAAGGACTTGGCGTAGTCCTCGTTTTCGAGGATCAGGACGAAGACGTGGCCGATGCGGCTGGAGGCCGGCAGTCCGCCGGAGCCTCCTCCGGCAGGAGAACTGCTGCCGCAGCTGGCGGCGAGGATGGCAAGCAGGAAGCCGGCGAGGGCCAGTCCGAAGCGATTTCCCTGGGAAGGCATGATTATTCTGATGTGAGCGTGACAATCCATCACGATACCGGGAGCTTATTTCATTTCCTTTACCCGGCGCTCACGTCAACGGACGAGACCCTCGTGGGTTGAAAAATCATCCACGAATGCGTGGAACGGCCCCGTTTTTGCTTGACAGCGAAGCCCCCCGTCCAAAACAATATGTAGCTCAGCTCACGCGAACTAAGATTCTCGGGAGGGGTACTCAAGCGGCCAACGAGGGCAGACTGTAAATCTGCTGGCTAACGCCTACGTAGGTTCGAATCCTACCCCCTCCACCACGTCGGGTTTGTGGTAAGGCTGCGAAGCGGTTCGGTTGGGCAAGGCAGGCGGGTGTAGTTCAATGGTAGAACTTCAGCCTTCCAAGCTGATAGCGTGGGTTCGATTCCCATCACCCGCTCCAGTTCTGGGTTTTCGCGGTAGAGGTCCGGTTTCAGATTTTTGCGCCCACCTAGCTCAGTCGGTAGAGCACACCCTTGGTAAGGGTGAGGTCGCTGGTTCGATTCCAGTGGTGGGCACCAGATTTTGATAGCACCGCCTCCAAGGCGGTGTTTTTGTCGTTGGTGCTGGTTTATTCGGGTTAAGTCCCCAAATACAGTGGTTCAGTCGAATCCATAGCAGGTACGGAGAGTTAGCGATGGCCAAAGAGAAATTTGAGCGAGTGAAGCCGCATGTAAACGTGGGCACGATTGGCCACGTGGACCACGGCAAGACCACGACGACGGCGGCGCTGA